>ENA-ORRO01000037-ORRO01000037.1-human-gut-metagenome-genome-assembly--contig:-NODE-37-length-109872-cov-27.916279_pt1 | contig 109872 bp, 107 predicted proteins | sample MGYA00242176_ERZ509136 | MGnify/ENA primary metagenome ERZ509136 (study PRJEB26280, sample SAMEA2338644) | human gut metagenome | biome: human gut; feature: human-associated habitat; material...
GGGCTGCCTTCCCCGCCGCCTTCCCCTCCACGATCCCCATCTTTGCCGGCTTCTGGTTCCTCGGCCTCGCCTACGGGATCTACGCCAATGTGTCCGGCTTCTCGTTCCTCTACCCGCTGGTCATGAGCATTGTCATCTTCGGCGGCTCGCTCGAGTTCGTCACGGTCACGATGCTGCTCTCGCCGTTCGCGCCGCTGCAGGCCTTCCTCATGGCCATCCTGATACAGGCCCGCCATCTCTTCTACGGCATCGCCATGCTCGACCGCTTCCGCGGCACGGGGCTCAAGAAATATTACCTGATCTACGGCATGTGCGACGAGACGTTCTCCATCAACTTCTCGGCCAAGATTCCGCAGGATGTCGACCGCGGCTGGTTCATGTTCTTCGTCACGCTGCTCAACGAATTCTACTGGGTCAGCGGCGCGACAATCGGCGGCCTCATGGGCTCACTGCTGACGTTTGACACGCAGGGCATCAGCTTCGTCATGACGGCGATGTTCACCGTCATCTTCCTCGAGCAGTACGAGCGCGAGCACTCCCACATCACGGCCTGGGTCGGACTCGCCGCGTCTGCTCTCTGTCTGCAGCTCTTCGGCAGCCAGTCCTTCATCATCCCCGCCATGCTCTGCATCCTCGTCGTGCTGACGCTGATCCGCGGCCCACTCGAAAGGAAGGGAATCTGAATGACGCTCACCGAACAGGTCCTCACCATCGCGGCCTGCACAATCGGCACGATGCTCACGCGCTTCCTGCCGTTCCTCGTCTTCTCCTCGAAGAAGCCGACGCCCGACTATATCCAGTACCTCGGCCGCGCCCTGCCCTGCGCCATCTTCGCCATGCTCGTCGTCTACTGCCTCAAGGACGTCACGCTGCTTTCGGGCAGCCACGGTCTGCCCGAAGCGCTCGGCATCGCCGTCACCATCCTGCTGCACAAGGCACGCCACCAGATGCTGCTCTCGATTGCAGGCGGCACCATCTGCTACATGGCCCTCGTACAGATGGTATTCAAATAGAATCAGGATCACAAACTGAGCAAAGCAAAAAGACAGCCTCCGAAGAGACTGTCTTTTTTACACGGTTGAGATCGATGACCTCAACACCAAATCGCATCAGATCAATCAGAAGAATACATCGATACGGCCGAAGAGCTTCTCGGCATCCTTGTCTGCTGCGATGTCCTTGCCGTTGAAGTACTTCGCAAAGAGCTGTACATTCTTGAACAGCGTGTAGCCCGTGCCGACTTCGATCCCCTTCTGGCCGCCATCGACACCATCGCCGTACGTGGACCACGGAGCAGCGTACTGGCCGAGGTTGCGGTAAGCGAGGTACATGCCCCAGCTGCCCTTGTTCTGCTGCTGAGCGCCCTTGTAGTCGTACTCGAAGCTGTAAGCATTGTCGTAGTTATCGGCTTCCGTGTTCTGTGCGTACTCTGCCTTGAAGAAGCTGTTGTGGTCGAAGCGGTATCCAGCATTCGCGAACCAGATGTTGGCTTTGTACTCACTGTCGTTGTCATTCGTGTACGGTTTTACGAGCTTATCCACGTCGAGCATTGCACCGTCCATATGCTCATAGCCCATGTTGCCATAGAACTTGTTCTTGGCATAGCCAATGTTGATGGCCTGGAAGTTAACCGTATCATCGCCATCTTTAAAGATATTATCTTTCCACTGTCCTTTGATATCGCGCCCCATATCAATGAACTGCGTCGCATCAAGGCGGCCAGCTTCAAGCGTGACCTTGAGGTCATTGCCAAACGTCACAGCAGCGCCGGAGTACGGGTCATCCGTCGTGGAGAGCAGGTTGATGGCATTCGGCAGCTTGCCGAGTTTGACATTAAAGTTGTCATAGTGACCTTCAGCCCAGACACGTTTGAGCTCAACCTTACCATCATAGAGGCCACCCTTATCGGAATCAAGCTTGGTATCTGCATCAAGGCGGGCATGAACATCCCAGTTCTTGTTGACCTCAGCCTTTGGCTCGAGACGGAACGTAAGATCGTTGTCATTCAGTTTGCGCTCTTTGTCTGTCGTACCTGCATCGTGGCGCGTGCTCGTATACGTGTACTCGACGAGGCCGTTCCACTTGACCATGTCAGCGTTGCGCTCGAGGTTGCTGACGCGGACGCCGAGGTTGCCCAGCTCATCAGAGAACTCAGCGGCGAGCTTGTCGATCAGGGCCTTGTCGGCTGCGGAGACATCGCTCTTGGCCATGGCCTTGGCGATCATCTGAGCCATCTCGTAGCGCGTGATGTTCTGGTTGCCGCGGAACGTCGTGTCGCCATAGCCTTCGATGACACCATCAGCTGCGAGCTGGGATACAGCGTCGTATGCCCAATGGTCAGCCGGTACATCGGAGAACGGATTTGCCGCTGCGAATGTCGTGCTTGCAGCGCCGACAACGAGTGCCGTCGTGAGTGCGGATACCAGAGTCTTCTTCATTGTGAACTCCCCCTAAAAGTGATTGTTTCGCATCGCTCTTTTATGAGTGTCCGTGTTTCCTCATATTCCCCCGCGATGCTCTATCGTTGTTTCGTATTGAAACTGGTTTTATTATAGTATGTAGTAACGGTTTCTGCAAGCGTTTACATTTATTTTCTTTTGAACGGATTATTTTCTGATAATTCAATATATAAAAACATCCGCCCTGCCTAACAGCAGAGCGGATGCTCTTGCCGGTCAATCACGGATGGAATCGTGCCGGATATCTTCTTCAATCAGTTGCTTGAGCTGCGCCTCGGTCAGGTCGTGCTCAGAGTAGACGGTCAGGCCGTGCTGACGCAGGAGTTCTGTAGCCGCACCGGCCCCCTTTATCTTCCGGCCGGTGAAACTGCCGTCATGGATGCGGTGCACGCCGCAGGACGGACTGCCCTCCTTGAAGATGGCCACTTCGGCATGGTACGCCTCGGCAATGCGCAAGATTTTCTGCGCGCCGAGCAAGAGCGATGCCGTCAGGTCGTGACCATCTGCGTCGACGGCCTGCGCCCTGCCCTCGATGAGCTTGCGGCCCGTGCCGTACTGGATCTCCATCGGAGCTCTCGGCACCGGCAGCATCGCGAAGCACTCCGGGCAGACCGCGACAAAGCGCCCCTGCGCATTGTAGGCCTGCAGCAGCGTATCATCGTTGCTGCCGCCGTTGTACTTGACCTTGTGTCCCAAGAGACACGCACTGACCAGGATCATCGCTCTTCCTCCTCCTGTTTTCGACTGGCTATCACAGTGAGACGCCGTCAGCCAAAGAGCCCGCACGAGGCAGAGCCATGTGACTCGAAGGCCTCGACGCGCACGCCGAGGTGCTGCACGAGCGCCTCCATGCTCGCATCCGCGAGCTCAAGGCCCGCCCTTATAGGGATGGCCGCGCAGGCCTTGGCATCTTCGAGCGCATCGTGGTGACGGAAGTGCAGGTTGAGGTAGGCGCCGACCGTGCCGAGCTTGTGGTTGGCCAGGTTTGGCCAGGCCCGGCGCGCAATCGCGACCGTATCGCAGTATGAGAACGCCGGTGCCTGCAGGCCATAGCGCGCGAGGCACGAGCGCAGGACGCTCATGTCGAACTTCGCATTGTGCGCCACGACGATCTGTCCCTCAAGCTTTGCCTCAAGCTCTGGCCAGATGCCGGCAAAATCCGCGGCATTTGCCGTATCAGCTTCCGTCAGGCCGTGAATCTTTGTGTTGAAGTAGCTGTACCGGTTCGCAGGCGGCTGGATCAGCGTGTAGTACGAGTCCACCAGAGCACCCGCGCGGATGGTCACGACGGCCACACTGCAGGCAGAGTCCCGCGCGCCCGTAGCCGTCTCGAAATCAATTGCCGTGAAGTTCATCATTTTTTCTTGCTCTTGAGGTATGTATCGATGGCTGCGGCTGCCTTGCGGCCAGCGCCCATCGCGAGGATGACGGTCGCCGCACCCGTGACGATATCGCCGCCGGCGAAGACGCCTTCCTTCGACGTCGCACACGTCTCCTCATCAGCTTCGATGTTGCCGCGCTTCGTCGTCTTGAGGCCCGGCGTCGTATGTGCGATGATCGGATTCGGACCCGTGCCGATGGCGATGATAACCGTATCCATCTCCATGTCGAATTCCGAGCCCTCGATGGGGATTGGGCGACGGCGGCCCGAGGCATCAGGCTCACCGAGCTCCATGCGGATGCAGCGCAGACCCTTGACCCAGCCGTTCTCATCGCCGAGGACTTCGACCGGATTCGTCAGCAGCTGGAAGTCGATGCCCTCTTCCTTGGCATGCTCGACCTCTTCTGCGCGCGCCGGGATCTCTGCCGCGCTGCGGCGGTAGATGATCGAGACCTTCTCGGCGCCTAGGCGCAGCGCCGTGCGCGCCGCATCCATCGCGACATTGCCGCCGCCGACGACGGCGACATGGCGGCCGACCTGGATTGGCGTCGCGTATTCCGGGAACTTGTAGGCCTTCATGAGATTGCAGCGCGTCAAGAACTCGTTGGCCGAGTAGACGCCGTTGAGGCTCTCACCCGGGATACCCTGGAAGCGCGGCAAGCCGGCACCCGTGCCGATGAAGACGGCATCGAAGCCCTCTTCCTGCAGGAGCTCGTCGACCGTGTAGAGACGGCCGGCCACCGAGTCGACTTCGATCTTGACGCCGAGCTTCTCGATGTTCTCGATCTCCTTCTTGACGACCGTGTCCTTTGGCAGACGGAACTCAGGGATGCCGTAGGACAGCACGCCGCCCGCCTTATGCAGCGCCTCGAAGATGGTCACATCGTAACCCTTCTTCGCGAGGTCACCCGCACAGGAGAGGCCGGACGGGCCGGCGCCGATGACGGCGACTTTCTGCGCATCGGCGGCGCGCTCGACCGGCTTGACCTCTTTATCCGATGCGAGCTCGCGATCAGCGACGAAACGCTCGAGGCGGCCGATGGCGACGGATTCGCCGCGCTTCGTGAGGATGCAATGCTTCTCGCACTGGTTCTCCTGCGGGCAGACGCGGCCACAGATGGCCGGCAGCGCATTCGACTCCTTGATGGTCGCGATGGCGCCGTCGAAGTCACGCTCCTTGATCTTGCCGATGAAGGTCGGAATGTCGATCGAGACCGGGCAGCCCTTGCGGCACTGCGGGACCTTGCAGTGCAGGCAGCGCTCTGCCTCGGCCACGGCCGTATCCTCATCGTAGCCAAGGGCCACTTCCTCAAAGTTATGGGCACGGACTTTCGGGTCCTGTACCGGCATCTTGTGTTTCTCGAGAATCAGTGCCATTATTTATCCCCTCCGAGTCCAATGTGGCAGACGTGATCTTTCTCTACGGCTTCCTTGTCGCGGTACATGCGCTGGCGACTCATGAGGCCCTTGAAGTCCACGAGGTGGCCGTCGAACTCCGGACCGTCGACGCAGGCAAACTTCGTCTCATCGCCGATTGTCACACGGCAGCCGCCACACATGCCCGTGCCGTCGACCATGATCGGGTTGAGCGAGACGACCGTGTGGATGCCGAGGTCGCGCGTCGCATCAGCGCCGCTCTTCATCATGATGACCGGGCCGATGGCCGTGATCTGCGCGATCTTCTCGCCGCGGTCGACGAGAGCCTGGACGGCATTCGTGACGAAGCCCTTGATGCCGTACGAACCGTCATCCGTCGTCACGAGGACCTCGTCCGTCACGGCCTTCATCTCGTCTTCCATGATCAGGATGTCCTTCGTCTTCGCACCCATGATTGCGATGACCTTGTTGCCGGCATCTTTCATAGAGCGTGCGATCGGGTACGTCGGCGCGACACCGATGCCGCCACCGACGACGACCATCGTGCCGTCGAGCTTCGCGATCTCCGACGGGCGGCCGAGCGGACCGACGAAGTCGAGGATGCTGTCGCCAGCCTCGAGAGCCGCGAGCTCCATCGTCGATGCGCCGATGGCCTGGAACACGATGAGGATGCGGCCCGTCTCACGGTCAAAGTCCGCGATTGTCAACGGGATGCGCTCCCCCTCCTCATTGACGCGCAGCACGATGAACTGGCCCGCCTGTGCCTTCTTCGCCACGCGCGGTGCCTCGATGTCCATCGCGTAGACATTCGGCGACCATTCCTCTTTTCTCAAGATCTTGAACATAAAAACTCTCCTATCTATACATCAGGCAAGAACACCCTCGAGATACGCCTCGAGATTCGTCTTGATCGGCATCAGGTAGACATTGTTGCCTTCTCGTTCCGCAAAATCCATGACGTCCCTGGCAAACGCCACGCTCCAGTCGAGCGTCGGCTCGAAGGCGTGCGGGAAAACGACATGGTTCTTGCGCTCCCAGTAGCTCTGCGAGCGTGCGCTCATGACGGGCGAGACGCCCCAGTAGACCTCGAGGCCCTGCAGCATGTCCGCATAGACCGAGAGAAAGCGCATGTCGAAGAACGGTTGCGTGAAGAAGCCTGCGGCGCCGGCCTGCAGCTTGCGCTTGATGCGGTAGAGCTCCTGCGAGAGCGAGCCGCGGTACTGGTCAATGCCCGCATAGACCTTGACCTCTGGTATCTCCTTGCGGAACTTCCAGATGACATCGACGCTGTTCGTCGGGTAGACCTCGTGCATCATGTCCTGCGGCGGGTCGCCCTCGATGACGAGGACCTCGCGGATATCGTGCTCGCGCAGGTAGTCCTTCATCGCGAGCTCCTTGTCGAGGTCGATGTCCATCGCGCGGATGTGCGGCATCGACTCGGGGAAGTATTCCTTGGCGATTGCGGCGCCCTGCCAGCTGCGCGTCGGGAAGCGCAGGAGATCCGGGATGTTGATGACATCGACCTGCTCCTTGAACTTGCCGAGCAGGGCGAGCTCCCCACGCAGGGCGTCCTCGTCACGCGGAACAAGTTCTACTGAGATACGTTTCATATATTCCCTCCGGAGTGTATTTGTCAAAAAAGAACCATATATCAATCATATTGTAAAGTCTTTCCCCATATTTTGCAAGCACATCACTCACACAAAAAGGCCGCCGCAAAGCGGCAGCCTTGAAGAATCAGCGCGGGAATGTCTCAAAGGACGAGGCCCAGCCATTTCCAATACGTATTCGTCAGCAGCAGGATGGTCAAGTAGGCCAGCACCGTCAGGGGGATGCCCGTCTTGATGAAGTCCTTGACCTCGAACGTATCCGTGCTGTAGGCAATCATGTTCTGCGGCGCATTGACCGGCAGAATGAAGCCGAAGCAGATGGTGTACTGCAAGATCATGACCATGCCGACGACGTTGAGCGTCATATTCTCCGACGCGCCCTGCAGGACAGAGATGCAGATCGGGATCATCGCCGACGACAGGGCCGTCGCACTGGCAAAGCCGAGATGGATGAGAATGAGGAAGAGCGCGAGGATGGCGATGATGAACGTCGCCGTCGCATCGTAGAGACCGAAGTTCTGGACGATGACATGCGCAATCCACTCACCCGCCTTCGTCGAGAGGATAGCCGAGCCGAGGCTGATGCCGACGCCGAAGAGCAGCAGCGTGCCCCAGTTGATGCGCTCCTGGACTTCCTTCCAGGTCATGATGCCGATGCCCGGCATCATCATCAAGGTTACGGCAACAATCGTCGTCGAAGATGTATCAAACGGATGGACAATCTTCTCGGTTGCCCAGAAGAAGAGCAGCACGACCGAGATGAACAGCAGCTTCTTCTCGTCCGTCTTCATCGGGCCGAGCGCAGAAAGCTCCTGCGCAATCTTCTCCCGGCCACCCGGAATCTCCTCCATCTCCGGTGGCATGAGCTTCAAGAGGACGAAGTAGAGCAGCACACTCATGATGACGGCAAACGGAGCCGCCGCGATGAACCAGTCGAGCCAGCTGATCGTCGTGCCGAGCTGCTTCTCGATGAAGCCGAGCGCGACCATGTTCTGTGCTGCCGCTGTCTTGATGCCGACATTCCAGATGCTGTCGGCCTGCGCCACGGCGATCAGCATGATGGCGGCGAACTTGCTCTTGCGCGGCACGCCGAAGACGGCGATGATGCCCATGACAATCGGCACCATGCACGAGACACGGGCCGTCGTGCTCGGCACGAAGAAGCTCAGGACAAAGCCGACACAAATGACGCCAGCCAATACGTGATGTGTCTTGGCGCCGATCTTCGAAAGGACGACGAGCGCGATACGCTTGTCGAGGCCCGTCTTCATCATCGCCGCCGCAATCAGCAGAGCCGCGCCGACGAGGGCAAGTGCTGTGCTCGAGAAGCCGCCCAGCGCCATCTTGAGGGCGCCAGACGTACCGAGCATCTTCGACGGGTTGACCATATTGGGCGCCGTGCCGAGCAGGAAGGCCATGAGCGACATGATGATACCCGATGAGACCGGATAGGCGACGGCCTCGGTCATCCAGATGATGACCGAGAAGACGAGGATGGCCAGCATGCGATGGCCGGCCGTCGAGAGGTCCGGCGGCGTCGGCACCAAAAGCAGCAGGATGAGCACGAGAAAGCCTACCGGCAGCCCCATGCGGCTCAGATTCTTTTTCATGATGATTCCTCCCCTGGCAAGATGATTGCATAGAAAAAGGCAGACCTCTGACAGGACTGCCCTTGTCACGACTCGTGCGCCATTGCACTTATATCGTATATTCATATGTACTATGATGAATCTGTATAGATATCATACCGCAGGATCGGACGATTGTCAAGTTGTAAACATCACAGCCTGCGAACAATCCTCATGCTAAACGAGAATTCGTGTAACAGAAAAGCCACCGCATCGCAGGGATGCAGTGGCTCATGTTTATCTTATCGGAGGCGAGTCTCAGAACAGGCCCGTGATCTTGCCATTGACGTCGATGTCCATATTCTCGGCGGCCGGATGCTTCGGCAGGCCCGGCATCGTCAGGATGTTGCCCGTCAGCGCGACGATGAAGCCGGCGCCGGCGCTGATGCGGAGCTCCTTGACTGTGATGCGGAAACCGGTCGGGCGTCCGATTTTCGTCGCATCGTCCGACAGCGAATACTGCGTCTTGGCCATGCAGACCGGCATCTTGTCGAAGCCGAGCTCCTCAATCTCCTTGAGCTGCTTCTTGGCTGCCGGCGTGAAGTCTACGCCGTCGCCGCCGTAGATCTCTTTCGTGATCTTCTCGATCTTCTCCGGGATGCTCTCGTTGACATCGTAGATGAAGTGGAAGTCATTCGGCTTCTTCGTCGCCTCGACAACCTTGTCGGCGAGCTCGAGTCCGCCTTCGCCGCCCTTGGCCCAGACTTCCGACAGCGCGACTTCCGCGCCGAGCTCATTGCACTTCTTCTCGACAAAGTCGAGCTCTTCCTTCGTATCCGTCGGGAAGGCATTGATGGCGACGACAGCCGGCAGGCCGAACTTCTGGATGTTCTCGATGTGCTTCGTCAGGTTGGCGAGGCCCTTCTCGAGCGCTGCCATGTCGACCTTGCCGAGTTCCTTCTTGTCGAGGCCGCCGTGCATCTTGAGCGCGCGGACCGTCGCGACGATGACGACAGCATCCGGCTTGAGGCCGGCGAAGCGGCACTTGATGTCAAGGAATTTCTCGGCGCCGAGATCGGCACCGAAGCCTGCCTCCGTGACGACGTAGTCGGCGAACTTCAGCGCGAACTTCGTCGCCATGACGCTGTTGCAGCCATGGGCGATGTTCGCGAACGGGCCGCCGTGGATGAAGGCCGGCGTGCCCTCGAGCGTCTGCACGAGGTTCGGCTTGATGGCATCCTTAAAGAGCAGCGTCAGAGCACCCGTGACGCCAAGCTCTTTCGCGCGGATAGCGCGGCCCTCGCGGCTGTAGCCGATGACAATCTCGCCGAGGCGCTGCTTCATATCCTCGAGGTCCTTCGCGAGGCAGAGGATGGCCATCATCTCCGAGGCCACCGTGATGTCGAAGCCCGTCTCGCGCGGCGTGCCGTGTGCCTTGCCGCCGAGGCCGATGACGACGTGACGCAGGGCGCGGTCATTGAGGTCGAGCACGCGCTTCCACGTGATGCGGCGCACGTCGATGTCGAGTGCATTGCCCTGCTGGATGTGGTTGTCGATGACAGCCGCAAGCAGGTTGTGCGCCGTCGTGATGGCGTGGAAGTCGCCCGTGAAGTGCAGGTTGATGTCCTCCATCGGCACGACCTGGGCGTAGCCGCCGCCGGCAGCGCCGCCCTTGAGGCCGAAGCACGGGCCGAGCGACGGCTCGCGCAGTGCGACGGCAACCTTCTTGCCCTGGTGGTGGAAGGCGTCAGCGAGGCCGACGCTCGTCGTCGTCTTGCCCTCGCCGGCCGGCGTCGGGTTGATGGCCGTCACGAGGATGAGCTTGCCGTTCGGCTGCTCCTTGACGCGCTCCCAAGCGGAAAGTGCGACTTTTGCCTTGTACTTGCCGTAGAGCTCAAGTTCATCAGCGCTGATACCGAGCTTCTCCGCGATCTCCTGGATCGGGCGCATCTGGGCTTCCTGTGCAATCTCAACATCGGTTTTCATTTCTGTACCTCCTGCATTCTATGAGAAACACTATGTATGTCAGTCCTGCAGCTGCATCTCGGCAGCGCGGACAACATTTTCCATGAGCATGGCAACGGTCAGGAGACCGACGCCGCCGGGGACCGGCGTGATGGCACCGGCGACCTCTTTGACAGCCTCGAAGTCGACGTCGCCGACGAGCTTCTTCGGCGCGATGCGGTTGATGCCGACATCGATGACCGTCGCGCCGGGCTTGACCATGTCAGCCGTGACGAAGTTCGGGCGGCCGACGGCTGCGACGAGGATGTCCGCCTCGCGCGTGACGGCGGGCAGGTCCTTCGTATGGCTGTGGCAGATTGTGACGGTCGCATTCTTGCCGAGCAAGAGATGGAGCATCGGCTTGCCGACGATGTTGCTACGGCCGATGATGACGGCACGCTGGCCGTCAATCGGGATGCCGGCGAGCTCGAGCATGCGCAGGCAGCCAAACGGCGTGCAGGGCACGAGGCCGGGCTGGCCCGTCACGAGGCGGCCGACATTGACGGGATGGAAGCCGTCGACGTCCTTCTCCGGGCGGATGCGCTCGAGGATCTCCGACTCATGCGCGGCAATCTGCTCTGGCAGCGGCAGCTGCACGAGGATGCCGTGGATCTTTGAGTCGGTGTTGAGCGCATCGATCTTCGCGATGAGCTCGTCCTTCGTCGTCGCCTCGGGCATCTCGATGACCTCGGAGTAGATGCCGAGCGCCTCGCACGACTTGTGCTTGTTGCGCACGTAGACCTGCGAGGCGGGGTTCGAGCCGACGATGATGACGGCAAGGCCCGGCTGCACGCCGTACTGCTCGCGAAGCGCTGCGGCTTTCTTCTGCGCATCCTCGCGGAACGCCTGGGCAAAGACCTTGCCCTCCAAAATACGAGCTGACATAGAATCACCTTTCCTATCTCTGAAAAAACAACATATAATCTATCAGTCAGATATAGAAACTCAGCCAGGTACAGGCGAAGATGGCAACGGAGACGATGCCATTGCGCATGAAGTACCGCTGTGTCACGCGGGAAAAATCCGTCGGGCTCACGATCCGGTGCTGGTAGCAGAGCGTCCCAGCCGCAATCAGGACGCCGACGAAGTAGAGCGCCGAGAGGTGCATCATGAAGCCGACCGCGAGGAAACAGAGGATGCAGATGACATGCGCCGCCGTGGCGATGCGGAAGGCTCCGGCGGCGCCGTAGCTGACGGCCAGCGAATGGAGCCCCTGGCTGCGATCGAAGGCCTCATCCTGCGCACCGTACATCGCATCGAATGCCCCGATCCAGAGCGCGACGGCCACGCAGAGCACGATGAGCGGCGCGGTGATCGTACCGCTGACGCCGACCCAGCCGCCCGCCGGTGCCATGGCGATGGCCAGTCCCAGGAACATGTGTACCCAGCCCGTCACGCGCTTCATGAACGGGTAGATGATGAACGGGATGGCCGCCACGGGCAGCAGGTAGATGCAGATGGGCTGCAGCTGCAGGACCGAAAGCACCATGAGCACGAGGCAGATGACGATGAAGACGAGCGCCTCGCGCTTCGAGATGCGGCCCGCAACCATCGCGCGATAGGCCATGCGCGGCTGCTGCTTGTCGTACTTGAGGTCGGCGAGATTGTCGATGGCCATTGCGGCTGCCCTCCCCGTCGTGATAGCCATCGCGATCCAGAAGAGGTCGATGAGGCGCGGATGGCCATTTGCAGCCAGCACCGCGCCCATGAAAGCGAACGGCAGGTCAAAGATCGTGTGGTGCAGGGCGACATTGTTGATGTGTGCTTTGATGGAGATCACTCGAGTCCAAGCTCCTTCCACTTCGCATCGACCTTCGCCTTGATGTTCTCCGACATCGCGATCTCATCCGGCCACTCGCGGCTGTGGCCCTCTTCCGGCCAGGTCTTCGTCGCGTCGATGCCGAGCTTCGCACCCCACTTCGCCATCGGCGAGGAATGGTCGAGCACATCGAGCGGGCCCTCGACAATCTCGAGGTCGTGCTTCGCATCGATGTTGTTGAAGACGCGCCAAGCCACTTCGCCGAGGTCCTGGACGTCGACGTGCGCGTCGACGACGATGATCATCTTGACGTTCATCATCTGGCCCATGCCCCAGAGCGCGTGCATGACCTTGCGCGCCTGCATCGGATACGACTTCTTGATGGAGACGATGCAGCAATCGTGGAAGACGCCCTCGAGCGGCATGTTGATGTCGAGGATCTCCGGCTGCATCTGCTGCAGGAGCGGCAGGAAGATGCGCTCCGTCGCCTTGGCGAGGAAGCAGTCCTCCATTGGCGGCTTGCCGACAACGGTCGCCGAGTAGATGGCGTCCTTGCGGTGCGTGATGGCCGTGATGTGGAAGACCGGGTAATCGTCAGCCAGGGAGTAGTAGCCCGTGTGGTCGCCAAAAGGACCCTCGCGGCGCATCTCATCCGTGCGGACATAACCCTCGAGGATGATCTCCGCCGTGGCCGGCACCTCGATATCGACCGTCTTGCACTTGACCATCTCGACCGACTTGTGGCGCAGGAAACCAGCGAAGACCATCTCATCGATGTCGCGCGGCAGCGGAGCCGTCGCCGCATACGTCACGACGGGGTCCGTGCCGATGGCCACGGCCGCCTCGATGCGCTCGCCGCCCTGCGCCTTCATGTCGCGGAAGTTCTCCGCGCCGTTCTTGTGGATGTGCCAGTGCATGCCCGTCGTCTTGCTGTCATACTTCTGCAGGCGGTACATGCCGACATTGCGCTTGCCCGTCTTCGGGTTCTTCGTGAAGACGAGCGGCAGCGTGACGAACGGACCGCCGTCATCCGGCCAGCACTTGAGGATTGGGATCTCATCGAGATTCGGGTTCTCCGTCTCGACGACTTCCTGGCACGGCGCGTGCTTGACGTACTTCGGGAAGTTGATCGCACGCTTGATCATCGGGATCATCGTGACGACGCTCATCTTGTTCTGCAGGGAGACGTACGGCAGCTTCATCATCTCGCGCAACTCGTCCGCGACATCGTCGAGCTTCTCAACGCCGAGGGCCATGGCCATGCGCTCATAGCTGCCGAAAGCATTCATGAGGACCGGCATCTTGGAGCCCTTGACGTTCTCGAAGAGCAGTGCGACATTCTTCTCGCCCTTCATCTTGGACACGCGATCCGTGATCTCCGTGATCTCGAGCTCTGGGTCTACCTCTGTCTTGATGCGCTTCAGGAGGCCCTTGCTCTCGAGGTCCTCGATGAATTCGCGCAGATCTTTGTAAGCCAAAAAAATCTCTCCTTCTCTATCGTATCAATATCATCTGTCCTTGCTGGCCGCGCATCAGCGCCGCAGGATGAACCGCACGATGAAATAACCGACCTCGTAGAGGACGATCATCGGCAGCGCAATCATCGACTGCGTGAAGACATCTGGCGTCGGCGTGATGATGGCGCCGGCGACGAAGGCCAGGAAGATGACGATGCGCTGGTACTTCTTGAGCATTGCCGAGGTCAGGATGCCCATCTTGCCGAGGATCGTGATGATGAGCGGCAGCTCAAACACGAAGCCGAACGGCAGCACGAACGTGATGACGAAATCAAAATACTTGTTGACGGAAAAGAGTGCCTCGAGCTCGGCATTGCCAAAGCCCATGAAGAAGCGGATGCCCGCCGGCAAGACCAGGAAAAAGGAAAAGGCCAATCCCGAAAAGAACAGGATGACCGATGTCGGCACGATGATACCGAGCACCATGCGCTCCTTGGCCGTAAGGGCCGGCAGGAAGAAGCGCCACACCTGATAGAAGACGATGGGCAGTGCCAAGAGGAAGCCCGCCACGACGGCCACCTTGAGGTAGGTGAAGAACGCCTCCGACGGCTGCATGTAGTAGAGCTTGCCCGCCGGCAAAGTCAGGTAATGCATGATCTCGTCGATGAAGTAATATCCGACACAGCTGCCCAAGCCGATGGCAACGAGGCATTTGATCAGGCGGCTGCGCAGTTCCGTCAGATGCGCCACGAGCGACATCGTGCCGTCATCATCCACCTGCGCCGCCTCGGCGCTCTCCGCGGCATCGCTTCTCTGCTGCGGAGCTTCTATTTCTTCATATTGTCTTTCTTCTGCCATTTCTGCCATGCGTCCTTTTTACCCCGATCACTTCTGCTCATCCTTCTTGGCAGGGACTTCCTTCGTCTCTGCCGTCACGTTGACCATCTTGTCGTCCTTCTTCGCATCTTCTTCGTTGCTGGCCGACTTGAACTCGCGGATGCTCTTGCCGAGTGCCTTGCCGACATCCGGCAGCTTGCCCGGTCCAAAGATGACAAGGCCGATGATCAAGATGATGACGAGTTCCGGTACACCTAATCCAAACATGATAGTTCCTCCTAAACACAATACGAATTCACATACTTCTATTATACATGCTGCCTTTGTGGCTGGCCAGTTCTGATTCTTGATTGTCCCTATAGGATGTACTTATGCTTCCATAAACGGGCAATAAAAACGGGCGCAAGAGTTGCGCCCTGCTTTCAGACTGCTTTGTTCTCTTTGCCCGCGGACTCCTGCTTCGCCTTCGTCTCGGCGATCTGCTGGCGCACGCTCTCCTGCGTCGGCGCTTCGTAAGCAGGTGCCTCCGGTGCTTTCGCTTCCGGTGCCTTGGCAGTTTCTGGTTGCGGCTTGGCTGGACTCTGCGGCGCGGCTGCGGCCGGCGTCGCGTTCTGCTCTACTGCCTGCGGCTTTGGCGCTGCTGCCGGCGGCTGCGGCGGATTCTCCGGCGCGTTGATTGCCTGCGACAGTGCATTCGATGCCTTGCGGAATTCACGGATTCCCTTGCCGAGCGTGCGTCCCATCTCCGGCAGCTTGCCGGGGCCAAAGACGATGAGCCCGATGATCAGGATGAGCACGAGCTCCGGTACACCAATTCCAAACATACTGTTCCTCCATCTACTTTCTCACGATGTCCGTGCGGTCAAAAATCGCGGTCGCCGATGAAGTCGGCCACCATCTCATACGATTCGCGGATGTCCGCTGGCAGGCTGTCCGGCAGGACTGCCTTGGCTTGCGCGAGGTACTCATCGGCCTTCGCCTTCGCGAAGTCGACACCATCTGTCGCCTTGACGATGGCGAGCGCGCGCTCGACCATCTCATCCGTCATCTCCATGTCCGTGACGATGGCCTCAAGCTCCTTGGCGTCAGGGCTCGTCTCGAGTGCCCGGATGACGGGCAGCGTCACGATGCCTTGGCGGATGTCGTTGCCGGCAGGCTTGCCGATCTTCTCCGTCGTCTGCTCGATGTCCAAGAGGTCATCCGTGATCTGGAAGGCCATGCCGATGCAGTGGCCGTACTCCGCGAGCTTCCCAGCCTCTTCCCTGTCCATGCCGCCGACAAGACCGCCGAGCTCACAGCAGATCTCGAGGAAATCCGCCGTCTTCTTCTGGATGCGCTCATAGTAATCCGCCATGCCGCGCGAGGCCTGATAGATTGCGTGATCCTGGATGATCTCACCGACGCTGAGGTTGCAGACGAGCTCGGCGAGGCGCTTCAAGACGTAGTCGCCGTAGCCCGCCTCCGCGAGCAGCGCAAACGCCCTCGCGAAGATATAATCGCCCGAGAGAATGGCCACCTGATTGTTCCAGCGCGCATTGGCCGTCGCCGCGCCGCGGCGCGTGTCGGCCTCATCGATGACATCGTCATGAACCAGGGATGCCGTGTGGATGAGCTCCAAGGCCTCTGCCAAGGGCAGGACATGCGGTAAGTCAAAGGCTTTGCCGCCGCGGGCCGAGAGCAGGCAGAGCGCCGGCCGGATGCGCTTCCCGCCCGACGTCACGAGATGCATGCCGACTTCCGTCACCAGTTCATTCGTAGAAGTCACGGCCTCCTGCAGGCCCTGCTCCAGTATTTCAAGATCTCCCTTTATGACATCAAACATCTGGTTTGACAAATCAATCACCTACAAAATTCTTACTTTTATTTATAATGCATAATACATTCTATAATTCTACTACAGAATGCTCAATTTGTCATTGGAAAAACTCACAAGAAAAGCCTTCCTGGATAACAGGAAGACTTTTTCTTATCATCTAGCGGCGCCGATACGGGGAGCGATGCCGATAGGCCTTAGGTTTGCCGAGAATCTCGACCATGACGATGGACTGCTGCACCTGCTCTTTCGTGAAACGCGGCAGGATATTCTCGCTTAGCGCGCTCTTTTTGAGACCGGCCTGCTGTTCATAGACGGCCTCCTCTTCAGCACGGATGGCGGCTTCTTCTTCCTGGCGCTTCGCTTCGTACGCTGCGGCGCGCGCCTTGTCGACCATCTCTTCGCGGTAGGCCTCAAGCATGTCCTGCATCTTGGTGCCGGGCTCGCGGTAGACACCGCCTTCATCTATCGTCCCCTTCGGCAGCGGGGCCCCCTTGATGTCGGGGATCTCGAAAGGAATATTCCCCTCCTTCTTCTCCGTGCCCCAGGGCGCGGGCATCGGCGGCGGCAGTTTGCTGCCTTCATCCCGCGGCGGGAAAGGCCGCGGCATTTTCTTGGGCGGCTTCTTCTTGCCAAGCTTATCGCTGAGAATGGCCATGATGGCGAACAAGATGATGGCCAATACGGATGAATCCATCCCGGCTCCCCCTTTCTCGCTTTATTGGGCTACGCCTTTTCGCGCGGCCATCTGCACGTATTTCGCTCATTTCACCGGCTGCGTCGGGCGCATCTTGTCGTCCGCACCGGCCGTGCTGATGGCGTTGCGCATGTCGGTGTCCGCCTGCACGTTGTTGAGGTTGTAGTAGTCCATGACGCCGAGGCGGCCTTCGCGCAGTGCCTCCGCCATCGCATGCGGGACTTCGGCCTGTGCTTCGACGACCTTCGCCTCCATCTCCTGCGTGTAGGCCTTCATCTCCTGTTCCTTGGCCACCGCCATCGCGCGGCGCTCCTCTGCCTTGGCCTGTGCGATGCGCTTGTCGGCCTCAGCCTGATCGGTCTGGAGCTCAGCGCCGATGTTGCGCCCGACGTCGACGTCGGCGATATCAATGGAGAGGATCTCGAAGGCCGTGCCGGCATCGAGTCCTTTGCCGAGTACCGTCTTACTGATGTCGTCCGGGTTGGCGAGCACGTCGTTGTGGCTCTCGGACGAGCCAACCGTCGTGACGATGCCCTCGCCGACGCGCGCAATGATGGTCGGCTCACCGGCACCGCCGACGAGTCGGTCGATGTTGGCGCGTACGGTGACGCGCGCCTTGATCTTGAGCTCGATGCCGTTGCGCGCGACGGCCGAGACGACCGGCGTCTCGATGACCTTCGGGTTGACACTCATCTGCACGGCTTCCAGCACATCGCGGCCCGCGAGGTCGATGGCGGCCGAGCGCTCGAACGGCAGAGGGATCTGGGCGCGGTGTGCCGCGATCAGCGCGTCGACGACCTTGTCGACATTGCCGCCCGCAAGGTAGTGCGCCTCGAGCTGGTTGACCTGCACGTTGAGCCCCGCCTTGTTGGCCTTGATGAGCGGCAGAATGATCTTGGCTGGCGGCACACGGCGCATGCGCATGCCGACGAGCGTGATGATGCTGACGTGCACATCAGCAGCCAGTGCCGAGATCCAGAGACCGAGCGGCACGAAGTGCAGGAACACCATGATGGCTGCGACGATGAGCACGAGAATGAATGCGGATGTGATCAGTGATGCCATAAAAAAACCTCCTGTAGTAGATCAACCTAGATCAGGCCTGCTGCTTCGTCGGCGCCTTGGGACTCTGCTCCACGCGGCGCACGACGACGCGGCTGCCCTGTACGGCGACGACCTGGACGAGTTCGCCCTTCGGGATGAACGCGCCTTCCGAGACGACGTCGACGGGATGGCCGGCGAGCAGCGCCGAGCCCGATGGGCGAAGCTCTGTCAGCACCTTGCCGCGCTCGCCGACGAGATGCGGCTCCTCCACCGCGCTGACATAGCCGCGCTTGCTCGTCGACTGGTCCTTGAGCACGAACCGCTTCCAGAGGCGGCTCGCGGGCAGCTGATTGACGACCAGCGCAAAGACGCCGATGGCCGCCACGAGTGCGAGGATCAGGACGGTCACAGCGGCGAAGTTGCCGCCGAGCGCCATGACGAGACTGTAGAGCATGGCTGCCACGCCAACGCCGGCCAAGAGGCCCACCGTCGGCAGCAGCATCTCGACGATGATGCAGAGGATGCCGCCGAGGAACAGCCCAATCTGGAAGAGATCTGCCGCGCCCTTGACGTACTGGCTGCCCCAGAACACGCCAGCTGCGACAAGTCCGAATATGATGCCGGCGCCTGTGCCACCCGTCTTGACCTCGACGAGTATCGCCAGGAACATGATGGCGAGCAACAGGACCTGCAGGGCAGGCATGGTGATATCCATAAGAAATCCTCCCTTCTGCAAGGAATCTGCAAGAAAGACAAAAGATACAGTAACATACGGTAGTTCTTCCTTCTTCATTAAGATTCGACAAGGCATTCCCAAAAACCTTTTCCATGCGGCAAGAAGCCAATCAGCGCGCAAAAAAGGCTGTCACTTGCGTGACAGCCTTTGCATACGACTTGCTATGGGCCGCTCAGCCCTGCAGCATGCTGCGAACAATCGTGTTGACGAGCTTGCCGTCGGCACGTCCCTTGACCTTCGGCATCAGCATGCCCATGACCTTGCCCATGTCCTTCGGCGTCGAAGCGCCCGTCTTCTCGACGGCTTCCTTGACGAGCGCGCGGATTTCATCTTCCGAGAGCTGTGCCGGCAGATACGGCATGAGCACATCGATCTCGGCCTGCGTCTTGGCGACGAGGTCCTCGCGGCCGCCCTTCTTGAACTCCTCGATGGAGTCCTTGCGCATCTTGACTTCCTTGCTGATGACGCCGATGACATCCTCATCGCTGAGCTCCTTGTGGCCGCCATCAATCTCGGCCTGGCGGATGGCACCGCGCACGAAGCGGATGACCGACAGGCGGTCCTTATCGTGGCTCTTCATGGCTTCTTTCATATCAACCGTGAGCTGTTCTTTGATCGACATGATTATCTTCCTCTCTTCTCAATATAAAAAGGCACCCGCGAATCTCTCAACTCGCAGGCGCCTTGCGCAAATGACGGATTAACCTCTGTACTTGCGTTTACGAGCTGCCTCAGACTTCTTCTTGCGGCGAACGCTCGGTTTCTCATAATGTTCACGTTTTCTCACTTCAGCAAGCGTGCCAGCCTTCTGGGACATACGCTTGAAGCGGCGGAGAGCACTATCGATCGATTCGTTTTTACCAACTTTGATTTCGTTTGCCATCTATTTTCCCCCCCTCCACTTAACATGGGAGTTTGTGTCGTTAGAATTACACCACACCATTATACAGCAGGGCGCAAGTCACTGTCAACACTCTCCAAAAGTTTTAGAACCTGCGCCAAGGCTCAGCCTGGGGGCCATTGCATAGAGCGGCCGCCAAGGAGGTGGAAATGCAGATGCTTCACGGTCTGACCGCCTTCCTCGCCCGTGTTCGCCACGACGCGGAAGCCTTTCTCGGCAATGCCGAGCTTCTGGGCAAGCTCCGGGATGACATCGACGAGGATGTGCGAGACGAGCGCCTTGTCCTCTTCTTTAAGGGCCAGCAGACTCTCGACGTGCTTCTTCGGGATCACGAGGACGTGCTGCGGTGCCTGCGGCTCCAGATCGCGGAAGGCCACGACCATGTCATCTTCATAGACCAGCGTAGAAGGGATCTCCTTCTGTGCAATCTTGCAAAAGATACAATCTGCCATCTTCATTCACCTCCTTTGACGTAAATGGCACAAAACGGGCGTTCAACGCCCATCTATTAAGACAATATTCGCCGCAATTCGCGGAAAACCTTCTTCTTCTGAAAAAAATCTATCCGCTTTTTCTCGCGTCAAATGGTCAGTGGACACAGTGCGCCCAGACGCCGTCGCGCCATAGCTTGTCGATCCGCACCTTGTAGATTTCGCCGCAGTCGACTGCCTCGTCGGTATAGACGCGGATGTAGTTGTCCGTCAGGCCATCCGTGATGCCATCCTTTGTCGTCTCGAACAGCACGCGCATCTCGCGGCCGATGAAACTCCGGTGGAATTCCTCAGCCTTGCGGTCGGCCAGAGCCTGCATGCGGTGCACGCGCTCCTTCTTGACGGCTTCATCCACCTGATCCTTGCGCGCAGCGGCCGGCGTGCCCGTGCGGCGCGAATACGGGAAGACGTGCATGCGGGCAAAGTTCATCTTCTCGACGAACGCGAGTCCCTGCTCGAAGTCTTCTTCTGTCTCGCCGGGGAAGCCGACGATGATGTCCGTCGAGATGGCGACGCCCGGCACTTCCTCTTCGATGTGCTCGATGAGGCGCGCGAATTCCTGCGTATCGTAATGGCGGTTCATATCCTTGAGGACCTTGTCGGAGCCGGCCTGCAGCGGCAGGTGGAGATGGGCGCAGAAGCGCTCGTCTTCGCGGATCAGCGCGAAGAGCTCCGGCGAGAGCTCAATCGACTCGAGCGAGCCGAGGCGCAGGCGCTTGAGTCCCGGCACAGAGAGCACCTCGCGGCAGGCATCTGCCAGCGTGATGTCGCCTGGCAGGTCGCGGCCGTAAGCGCCGAGGTGGATGCCCGTCAGCACGATCTCCTTGAACCCCATGGCGACGAGCTTCTCCGCCTCGCGGCGCACGTGCTCCGGCAGGCGCGACTTGACGGGGCCGCGCGCATACGGGATGATGCAGTACGAGCAGAAATTCTGGCAGCCATCCTCGATCTTGAGGAAGGCACGCGTACGCTCGGGGCTGTCGTAGAGCGGGATGTCCTCGAAAGTCTTCGCCTTCATGATATCGGTGATCGTGCCCTGGATGCCGTCTTCCTGCATGGCCTTCTCGACGTAATCGACGATGTGCGCGCGCTCCTTCGTGCCGAGCACGACGCGCACGCCTTCGATGGCGCGGATCTCGTCCGGCGCGACCTGCGCATAGCAGCCGCAGACGGCCACGATGGCCTGCGGGTTCTCGCGATGCGCGCGGCGGATGATCTGACGGCTCTTGCGGTCGCCGAGACTCGTGACGGAGCACGTATTGATGACGTAGACATCGGCGCGCGCCTCGAACGACACGACCTCATAGCCGCGCTGCTTGAAGAGACCCTCCATGGTCTCCGTCTCAAACTGGTTGACCTTGCAGCCAAGTGTGGTCAGAGCAACTTTCAACTTCCCAAATCTCCTTTTTCATACTGAACAATGCTGAGGCCCGCGACCGCCGCCGTCTCAGCGCGCAGGATGCGCGGCCCGAGCGTAACGCTCTGCCCGCCAGCCTTGACGACAGCTTCGGCCTCTTCGAGCGTGAAGCCTCCCTCTGGGCCGATGAGCAGCATGTAGCGCTCCGAGGTCGTGCGCTGCAGGCAGTCGCGCACCGATACATTTTCTTCGTTCTCATAGCAGAACAGGAACTCCGAATCCATGTCATCCTCGTACCAGGCATGGCAAAGGAAATCCTTCAGGGATTCGATGGGCATGACCTTGACGAGCGCCGTGCGCCCGCACTGCTTGGCCGCCTCATCGGCAATCTTCTGCCAGCGCTGCTGGCGCTGCTTTGCCTTCTTCGCATCGTAACGCACGACGCAGTTGTGGCTCGCGACCGGCACGATGCAGTTGACGCCGAGCTCGACGGCCTTCTGCACGACAAAGTCCATCTTGTCGGCCTTCAAGAGGCACATGGCCAGTCCCAGCTGGATGGGCGACTCGGTGTCCGCATCGAGCCGCTCCACGAGTTCCATGGTCACCGCGTCCGAGGTGAATCTTGTCATCTCCATGCGCGCGACCTGGTTCTCATCGTCGACGACGATGACCTCCTGCCCCGGCTTTGCCCGCATGACGTGCATGAGGTGATGCGCATCCGCACCGCGGATCTCGATGGTATCCGCGAGGATGCCCTTGTAGAAAAGTCGTCTCACTTTGCATCCTCCCGACTGATGACCATTGCCGCCCAGCCGTTCTCCTCGATGACCTTGTCGATGGCAAAGCCGTGCGCGAGCGCCGCCTCGGTCACGTCGGCCACGCGCTCATCGATGATACCCGAAGCCAGCAGGTGACCGCCCTCGGCCAGGTGCTCGTCGAGCTCGTCGAACAGGCGGATGACGATATCTGCGATGATGTTGGCGATGATGAGGTCCGCCTTGCCCGTGAACGCCTTCAGGAGGTCCGAGACGCCCGTCGTCACGCGGTCCTCGACGTGATTGCGCTCGACATTCTCCTGCGCGACCGTAGCCGCTGTGCGGTCGTAGTCCATCGCGACGACCTCGCCGGCTCCGAGTTTCGCCGCCGCCACGGCCAGCACACCGGAGCCCGTGCCGACGTCGAAGACGCGCATGCCGCCCTTGACGGCCGACTCGAGCTCGCGGATGCACATGGCCGTCGTCGGATGCGTGCCCGTGCCGAAAGCAGCGCCAGGGTCGAGGTCGATGACGATGTCGTCGGGGCTCGCCTCGTAGTCCTCCCAGGCCGGCTTGATGACGATGAGGCCGCCGACTTTTTCCGTGTGGAAATACGCTTTCCAATTGTCTGCCCAGTCCTCGTCCTGTACCGTGTGCCATTCAATCCGGCACGACTGTGCGTCAAAGCCATCAATCTTGGCGAGGTCCTGGACGCGCTGCTCAAACGTGCGCAGGCGGTCGTCGAGGTCTTCGTCGACCGGCAGATACGCCTTGATCGTCACGACATTCGTCTGCTCGGCTTTCGGCAGGTCGGAGTAATCAAAAAGCCCACTCTCGATATAACTGTTGAGTTCCTCTGGATCTTCGATGACGACACCAGACGCACCGACGTCGTGAAAGATCTCCGCAATGAGGTCGGTCTCCTCGTGTGATGTCCGGATACTGACTTCAGCCCATTTCAAAGCGCATCGTCCTTTCTTTCTCTAAGTCTCTTCATTATAGGGGATAAGTCTGTAAAAAACAAGGGAATCCATCACCGTGCCTGCCTCCCATCGGCATGCACGGCGCTGCCGATGCGCTCGCAGAGCTTCTCGATGTAGCGGCCGGCATAGCGGCTGAGCTTGATGTGGGCATGCGTCAGGTAGCCGATTTCCATGAAGTCATCGACGAGCAGCGGCCGCGCGATGATTTCCTCCCCGTTGAGTTCCTCATTGATGATGCCGCTCGAGATGGTGTAGCCGTCAAGGCCGATGAGCAGGTTGAAGAGCGTCGCCCGGTCCGTGACGATGATGTCCTTGCGTACGGGCAAGGTGCTCTGGATCTCCTCGGCGTAATAGAAGGCATTGTGGGAGCCCTGCTCGTACGAGAGGCGCGGGTAGTCCGCGAGGTCTTCGAGGCGGATGGCATCCTTCTTCGCCAAGGGATTCTTCTTGCTGATGAAGACGTGCGGCTCCGCGCGGTAGAGCGGCGTGAAGCGCAGGCCGTGGTCGAGGATGGCGCGCCTCACGATCGTCTCGTTGGCCGGATTGAGGTAGAGCACGCCGACCTCACTGCGCAAGCCGCCAACATCCTCGAGGATCTTGTAGGTCTCCGTCTCGCGCATGTGGAATTCGTACTCCTTACCCTTGTACTCGCGCAGCAGGTCGACAAAAGCCTCGACGGCAAACGAATAGTGCTGCGACGAGACGCAGAAAAGCTGCTTCTTCGCCCGCTTCTTGCCGTAGCGCTCCCGGATCATCGCCTCCTGCTCGAGCATCTGACGCGCATAGGCGAGGAATTCCTCGCCCTTGACCGTCAGCGTGATGCCCTTGTTCGTGCGCCGAAAGATCGTGATACCGAGCTCTTCCTCCAGTGCGTGGATGGCGGCCGTCAGGCTCGGCTGCGTGATGAAGAGCCGCTGCGCCGCCTCTGTGATGGAACCCGATGAAGCGGCTTCCACGACATAGCGGAGCTGATTGAGTGTCATCTTGTTCTCGCCCCCCTTTGTTATCTTATCCATCTACTCCATCATACCACGGAGCATCTCATTTTGCCATAGAGTGAATCTATGGCAAAGTGCTCATTTTAAATATTTTTCAACGGACGCCTTTTGCGGTAAAGTAGAGCCATCAACCGATTCGGTCCACAAAAACAAGGATTCATCTCGATACATTCAGGAGGTCATCATCATGAGCAAACATCTTTCCACACCGTTCCGCTTCGATTACGTCGGCAGTTTCCTGCGCCCCGCAAGGCTCAAGGAAGCGCGCCAGAAGTTTTCTGAGCAGGCCATCTCCGCTGATGAGCTCAAGGCCGTCGAAGACGACTGCATCCGCGAGCTCGTCGCCAAGCAGAAGGCGGCCGGCTATCACGTCATCACCGACGGCGAGTTCCGCCGCGCGACCTGGCACCTCGACTTCATGTGGGGCTTTCAGGGCATCGCACATGAGAAGACCGACAAGGGCGTCTGCTTCCACGGCGAACCGGCCCTGATCGACGACACCTGGCTCACGGGCCCGCTCTCTGCCGAGAACCATCCGTTCGTCGAGCACTTCAAGTTCGTGCACGCGCTCGAGGACGAGAATACCGTCGCCAAGCAGACAATCCCGGCGCCGGCCCAGTTCTTCCAGCAGATGATCCTGCCCGACAACATCGAGCACACGCGCAAGGTCTACGCGACGGACGAGGCGCTCATCGAGGCCATCGCCGCAGGCTACCGCACGGTCATCCGCGACCTCTATGCAGCAGGCTGCCGCAACCTGCAGTTCGACGACTGCACCTGGGGCGTGCTTGCCGCCGGCGGCAAGAAGGGCGGCAAATTCGCCTACATCGAAGGCTCCGACCTCAAGAAGCTCGCCGAGCAGTTCGTGACGGTCAACAACCTGGCCATCGAGGGAAGTCCCGACGACCTCGTCATCAACACGCACGTTTGCCGCGGCAACTACCACTCCATCTACTTCGCCAGCGGCGCCTACGACCCGATTGCCGACCCGCTCTTCACGCGCGAGAACGTCAACGCCTACTATCTCGAGTTCGACGACGAGCGCTCTGGCGGCTTTGCGTGCCTCAAGGATGTCACGCCGGACAAGAAGGTCGTGCTCGGCCTCATCACGACGAAACGCCCGGAGCTCGAGGACAAGGCAGCCATCATCGCCCGCATCCACGAGGCAGCCAAGTACGTGCCGCTCGAGAATCTCTACCTGAGCCCGCAGTGCGGCTTCGCCTCCTGCGAGATCGGCAACAAGCTCACCGAAGAGCAGCAGTGGGCAAAACTCGCCCTCGTCAAGGAGATTGCCGAGGAAGTCTGGGGCTGAGCAGCAGGCAAAAAAATACGGCTTTGCGATGGATTTCGCAAAGCCGTATTTTTATTTCTTGAAGAAGCGCTTGAGGTCGTCGAGGAAGCTCTTCTGCTCCGGATTGACCTTGTCGCCGCTGATCTCGCCGAACTCGCGCAGGAGTTCTTTCTGGCGCGCAGAGAGGTTCTGCGGCGTCAGCACCTTGATGTGGACAAGCTCGTCACCGCGTCCCGAACCGCGCAGGAACGGGATGCCATGGTTGCGGATGCGCAGGACCTTGCCCGACTGGATGCCAGCGGGGATCTTGAGATCGACGGGACCGTCGAGGGTCGGCACCTGCACCGAGCCGCCGAGCGCGGCCTGCACGAAGGTAATCGGCACTTCGACGATGACATCATTGCCCTGCCGCGTGTAGAGCTTGTGCGGCTTGACGAAGATGTAGACGTAGAGGTCACCGTAGCCGCCGCCATTGCGGCCCGCTTCGCCGGCACCCGACAGGCGGACGCGCGACCCCTGGTCGACGCCCTTCGGGATCTTGACCGTGACCTTCGAAGTCTCGCGCTTGCGGCCCGTGCCGTGGCAGTCCTTGCACGGCGTCTTGACGATCTTGCCCGTGCCGTGGCAATGCTGGCAGGTCTGCGTGCTCATCATGCGGCCGAAGGCCGTGTTGCGCACGACCTGCTGCTGGCCCGTGCCGTGGCAGTGCGGGCAGGTCTCCGGACTCGTCCCCGGAGCAGCGCCCGAGCCATGGCAGGTCGTGCACTCGACCGTGCGCGGCACCTCGAGCTCCACCATCTTGCCGAAAGCAGCCTCCTCAAAGGTGATGGAGAGGTCGTAGCGCAGGTCATTGCCGCGCTCTGGGCCCGGCTGACGCGCATGACGGGCACCGGCACCGCCGAAAAACATGTCGAAGATATCGCCAAAGCCCTCGCCGCCGGCGCTGCCGCCGAAGCCGCCAAAATCACCAAAACCACCGAAGCCACCGGCACCGGCGCCGCTAAAGCCGCCCGTGCCGTCAAAGGCTCCTGCACCGAACTGGTCGTACTGCGCGCGTTTCTTCGGATCCTTCAGGACATCGTAGGCTTCATTGATTTCCTTGAACTTCTCCTCTGCCTCTTTCGGGTTGTCCGGATTGAGGTCTGGATGATACTTGCGGGCCAGCTTCTTATAGGCACGCTTGATCTCCTTTTCATCCGCGCTCTTGTCAACGCCCAGCACTTCATAATAATCGCGTTTTTCGCTCACGTTGCACCATCCTTACAGAAAAATTGGGAGTCTTGAGGGAGCCGCCAAGCGGTCCCCCATAGCTCCCAACCTTCAATCCATCATCTACTTATTTCTTGTCGTCTTTGACTTCCGTGTAGTCCGCATCGACGACATCATCATCGTCTTTCTTCTGCTGCTGAGCGCCCTGGGCGTTCTCGCCGCCAGCCTGAGCACCCTGTGCGCCCTGCGCACCAGAAGCCTGTGCCTGCTGATAAGCAGCGGCGCTGAGCTCGTAGAGCGGCTTCTGCAGCGCTTCGGTTGCCTTCTTGATGGCTTCCGTATCGTTGCTCTTGATGGCCTCTTTGACCTTCTCGCAAGCAGCCTTGACTTCCGATACCTTGCCGGCATCTGCCTTATCGCCGAGCTCTTTGATCGTCTTCTCAGCCTGGTAGACCAGGTTGTCAGCGTTGTTCTTCGCGTCGATGGCTTCCTTCTGCTTCTTGTCTTCTGCCTCATGAGCCTTGGCCTCATTGACCATGCGGTCGATGTCTTCCTTGCTCATGCCGCTGTCCGACTGGATCGTGATCTTCTGCTCTTTGCCCGTGCCGAGGTCCTTAGCGGAGACATGCACGATGCCGTTGGCATCGATATCGAAGGAAACTTCAATCTTAGGTACTCCACGCGGAGCTGGCGGGATATCCGTGAGCTCGAAGCGGCCGAGCGTCTTGTTGCCGGCAGCCATCTCGCGCTCGCCCTGCAGGACGTGGATATCGACGGACGGCTGGTTATCGGCAGCCGTCGAGAAGATCTGGCTCTTGTGCGTCGGGATCGTCGTATTGCGCTCGATGATCTTCGTGCAGACACCGCCGAGCGTCTCGATACCGAGGGAAAGCGGCGTGACATCGAGGAGCAGGACGTCCTTGACTTCACCGACGAGTACACCGCCCTGGATGGCAGCACCGACGGATACGCACTCATCCGGGTTGACGCCCTTCGACGGCTCTTTGTGCAGGATATTGCGGATGGCATCCTGGACAGCCGGGATACGGGACGAACCGCCGACGAGGATGATCTTGTCGATGTCGTCAGCCGTGAGGTCTGCATCGGCCATGGCCTTGCGCGTCGGGCCCATCGTGCGCTCGACGAGGTCGCTCGTGAGCTCATTGAACTTTGCGCGCGTCAGCGTGAGGTCGAGGTGTTTCGGGCCCGAGGCGTCCGCCGTGATGAACGGCAGGTTGATGTTCGTCTGCGTCATGCTCGAGAGCTCAATCTTGGCCTTCTCAGCAGCTTCCTTGAGGCGCTGGGCAGCCATCTTGTCCTGCGAGAGGTCGATGCCGTTCTCCTGCTTGAATTCGCCGACCATCCAGTCGATGATCTTCTGATCGAAGTCATCGCCGCCGAGGTGCGTATCGCCGTTCGTCGCCTGGACTTCGAACGTGCCTTCCGAGAGCTCGAGGATCGAGACATCGAACGTGCCACCGCCGAGGTCGAAGACGAGGATCGTCTCATCCTTGTCCTTGTCGAGGCCGTAGGCAAGTGCTGCTGCCGTCGGCTCGTTGACTATGCGCAGGACATCGAGACCTGCAATCTTGCCGGCGTCCTTCGTCGCCTGGCGCTGGCTGTCGTTGAAGTAAGCCGGGACCGTGATGACAGCCTGCGTGACCGTCTCACCGAGGTATGCTTCTGCATCGCCCTTGAGCTTCTGCAGGATCATGGCCGAGATTTCCTGCGGCGTGTAGTCCTTGCCATCAATCGTGACCTTGTAGTTCGGGTCGCCCATGTGGCGCTTGATGGACGAGATCGTGCGGTCCGGGTTCGACACAGCCTGGCGCTTTGCCAGCTGGCCGACGAGGCGCTGACCATCCTTCGTGAAGCCGACGACAGACGGCGTGATGCGGCTGCCTTCCGGGTTCGTGATGACGGTCGGTTCGCCGCCTTCCATGACGGATACGACGGAGTTCGTCGTACCTAAATCGATACCAATTACTTTAGACATGGTAACATCCTCCTAAACTGTATGTAAAAACTTGAATCATCTATGTTATTGATCAGGCCGCTCAGTTTGAGACGACCTGGACCATGCTTGGACGGATGACGCGGCCCTTGACCATGTAGCCCTTCTGGAGCTCCTGGGCGACCGTGTCGTCTTCTTTTTCGGGGTCTTCGACCCGCATGACGGCCTGATGGAAGTTCGGATCGAACTTCTGGCCGACGGCTTCGATCTGCTCGAGGCCGTTCTTCTTGAGGACTTCCTGGAACTGCGTGAAAATCATCTCAACACCCTTCTGGAAGGCCTCCACATCCTTTGTCTCGGCCGCCATGGCGCGCTCGAAGTTGTCGAGCAGCGGCAGCATGTCCTTGCAGAAATTCTGCGTGACGACAGCGGAGATCTCTTCGCGTTCCTTCGCCGAGCGGCGGCGGAAGTTGTCGAAATCTGCCTGGAGACGCAGCAGGCGGTCCTTCTTTTCCTGAAGGTCACCCGTGAGCTTCTCGACCTGGCCCTTGAGGGCCTCGATCTCCTCCTGCATGGCAGCTCCTTCGCTGGCGGCTTCCTCCGGCGCTTCCTCCTCGGAGCCCTCGGCAGCATCTTCCTGCGCGGCTTCCGCCTCGTCGATTTCCTGCTGCATCTCCTCCAGCTTCTGCTCATCCTTCTTCTTCATTTCATCTTTGATAAATGATGGCAAAATGATCACCTCTTCACTCAATTCCGGGAACCCTGCGGCTCTACCAGTGGAACCGCTTGATGACTTCGGTCAGATTGGAATTCATGTATTCGAGCAGGCTCATGGCCTTCGCGTATTCCATGCGCGTCGGTCCGAGCACTGCGATCGTGCCCAAGAGCTCTCCATCGAGATGGTACGTCGCGGTGATGATGCTGCTGTCCTTGAAGTGGCTGTCCTCGTTCTCCTGGCCAATCGTGACCTCGAGGCCGTCCCCCATATGGGCGTGCAGCACATCCTTCATGAGCTCTTCCTTCTCGAGCACCAACAGCGTCTCCTTGACCTTCTCCACGTCGTGGAACTCCGGCTGCTCGAGCATCTGCGTCGTGCCGCCGAGGTAGAGGCGCTCCCGTTTGCCCGAATCGAGCGCGCGGTTGATGACCTCGAGAGCCGACTCATAGAGCGGCTCATCCTGGATCTCATCGCGTATCTTCGCGAGCGCCGGATGGTCGATGGTCGAGAGCGTGTGGCCGGCAAGATTCTTGTTGATGACGCTAGCCATGCGCTGGAAGTCCTCGAAGCGGGCGCCGTCCGGCATCTCGAGGATCTTGTTCTCGATGAAGCCTGCGTCCGTCATGAGCACCGTGATGACGCGCCGGTCGTCGAGCGGCAGGAACTGCAGGCAGCGGAACGCAGCCTGCGTCATCTGCGGCGCGAGGACCAATGAGACGTTCTTCGTCACCTGTGAGATGATGCGCGCCGTCTCCTGAAACACCTCGTCGATGCGCTTGACGCGCGCCCTGTACCAGCGGTTGATGAGCTCTTTCTCCTCATCGCTCACGGGCTTCGGGGGGATCAGTCCGTCTACATAGAAGCGATATCCCTTCGACGATGGGATGCGTCCGGAAGAGGTATGCAGCTGCTCAAGATAGCCGAGCATCTCGAGGTCCGCCATCTCATTGCGGATGGTCGCCGGACTCACGCCGAGGTCATACTTCCTGGCCAGCGTCCGCGAGCCGACCGGCTCAGCTGACTCGATGTAATCATCGACGATAGCCTGCAGCACGCGTTTCTTGCGCGCATCGAGTTCGTCCTTCATCTGCATGCCCCCTTCCTTCTGTTTTCATCCCTGTTAGCACTCTGTCGTATCGAGTGCTAACTTTGAATCTATAAAGAATATACACCGAAAAAAACAAAAAGTCAACACCTAAAAGTCAAAAAGTCAAAATTATTTTCGACTTTTCTCCCGCAAATGAAAAAAGACTGCCAATTGGCAGTCTCCCGCATCGCGTGCAGTCACTTCGCCTCTTCAAAGGCGCTCGCGACAGCAGCCTTGATCGTGTCGTAGGTATCACCCGGCTGCGCCTCGTAGACCTTGCGGCCCTCGATGAAGAGGCTCGGCACGTAGTAGTAGTCCTGGGCATACGCCTTGGCGAGCTCCGGCTGCTCATTCTCGTCGATGATCTCGACCTCGATACCTGCATACGCCGGCTGCTCAGCGCGCAGCTCTTCGATGGCCTCTGCGGCCTTTGCGCAGTACGGGCAGCCCTGCATCTTAATCATGGTGATCTTCTTCATAGAAATCTTCCTCTCTATCTTACTTCTATACTCAACTTCTCTGTCTTGTTCAACCGATCTTCTGGCGCAGCCAGGCGGCGAGGACGAGTGCGTGGTTCTCCTGCTGGTTCTTCGCGGCATAGAGCAGTGTCACGTTCTGCGTCCTGAGCCATTCCCGGCAGCGCTCGGCAAAGGCCGCTGCGCCTTCGCTCGCTTCCAGTTCTTCGGCGTACCCCTCGCGGAAGCCGGCAAAGGGCATCTCGCCGCGGTGGTAGAGCGTCCGCAATTCACTTGACGGCGTGACCTCCTTGGCCCAGACATCGTAGGGCAGGTCGGCCTTGCGGATGCCGCGCGGCCAGAGGCGGTCGACGAGCACGCGCACGCCATCGCTGGGCTCTGCCGCTTCATAGACGCGCTTAAGATGGATTTCATGCATGAGTATGCGCTTCCTTTCTTTGCCTCTACCTTACCATCTGCCCGCGAAAGATTCCGTGACCCGCATCACAAAAGTCAGAGCAGGAATTCCTCGAAGGCCATATTGCCGTACTTCATGCCGAGCGGCGTCAGATGGACGCCTGCTTCATCCGCTTCGAGAAGGCCCTGGCGCTTGAGCTTGGCGATGGCACCGGCGTAGACGGCTTCGAGCGGCACGCCAAACCGCCGCTCGAAGCGCGCCCTGTCGATGCCGCGCGCCGTGCGCAGGGCGAGAAAAGCGAACTCCTCCATGGCGATCTCGCGCGTCATCGTCTCTTCCTGCCGCCGCACGCCCTTCCCCGTGCGGATGCCCTCGATGTAGGCGGGGATTTCCCGCACGTTCTCATACCGCTGTCCCTCGAGGTACGAATGCGCCGCCGCACCGACGCCGAGGTAGGGCACATCCTGCCAGTACGAGAGATTGTGGCGGCTCTCGAAGCCCGGCTTGGCGAAGTTCGAGATCTCGTAGCGCGCGTAGCCGTGCGCCGACAGGAACGCAGTCATCGTGTCGTACATGCGCTCAACAGTATCGTCGTCGGGAAGCATGAGCCTGCCCATCTCCTGCATCTTCGCGAAGGCTGTGCCCTCTTCGAGCTGCAGGCCGTAGATGGAGATATGTTCCGGCTCTAAGGCGACCATCGCCTCAAGGTCCCGCTCGAGCTCTGCAAGGCTCTCGCCCGGCAGGCCGTAGATGAGGTCCATGCTGACATTCTGGAAGCCTGCCGTGCGCGCAAGGGCCATCGCCTCTCGCGCCTGCGCCCCCGTGTGGATGCGTCCGATCTTCTTGAGCAGGGTATCGTCAAAGGTCTGCACGCCGAACGAGAGGCGGTTGACGCCGCCCGCGCGCAGAGCCCGGAGCTTTGCCGCGTCGACCGTCCCCGGATTGCACTCCACGGTGAACTCCCGGTCTGCCGCATCGCCGAACACATCGGCGATGGCCTGCAGGATCTTCGCGAGCAGTCCTATCGGCAGCAGGCTCGGCGTGCCGCCGCCCATGTAGATGGTCCGGGGGCTGCCCCACTTCTCCCGATAAAGGACGCCCTGCACCGCGAGCTCGCGGCACAGGGCGTCCGTATAGTCTGCCTCATAGCGCTCCCGCCCCGCGAAGGATGGGAAGTCGCAGTAGAAACACTTCTGGCGGCAGAACGGGATGTGGATGTAGAGGCCCCATTGCTGTTTCCTCATGATGCATCCCCCATCAGTCGATCTTCAAGATGGCCATGAAGGCTTCCTGCGGCACCTCGACGCTGCCGACGGCCTTCATGCGCTTCTTGCCTTCCTTCTGCTTCTCGAGCAGCTTGCGCTTGCGCGAGATATCGCCGCCGTAGCACTTGGCGAGCACGTCCTTGCGGCGGGCGCGCACGTTCTCGCGCGCGATGACCTTCGACCCGATGGCGGCCTGGATCGGGATCTCGAACATCTGCTGCGGGATGATTTCCTTGAGCTTGGCCGCGAGCTGGCGGCCGCGCGATGCCGCACGGTCCTTGTGCACGATTGTCGATAGCGCATCGACGGGGTCGCCATTCAAGAGGATGTCGACCTTGACGAGCTTCGACTCCTTGTAGTCCGCGAGCTCGTAGTCGAGCGAAGCATAGCCGCGCGTCGCCGACTTCAGGCGGTCGAAGTAATCGAAGATGATCTCATTGAGCGGGATGTGGTACGTGATCATAACGCGGTTCGTATCGAGGTAGTCCATGCCCTTGAACTCACCGCGCTTGTCCTGCGAGATCTCCATGACGGCACCGACGAAGTCGTTCGGCACGATGACCGTCGCCTTGACGTACGGCTCCTCGATATGCTCGATCTCCGTCTGCGGCGGCAGCTCGGCCGGATTGCTGACCTTGATCATCGTGCAGTCCGTCTTGTAGACGTGGTAGATGACGGACGGCGCCGTCGTGATGAGCTTGAGGTTGTACTCGCGCTCAAGGCGCTCCTGGATGACATCCATGTGCAACAGGCCGAGGAAGCCGCAGCGGAAGCCGAACCCCAAGGCGACGGACGTCTCCGGCTCGAAGACGAGTGCCGCATCGTTGATCTGCATCTTCTCGAGTGCATCCTTGAGGTTGTCGTAGTCGGAGCTCTCGACCGGATAGAGGCCGCAGTAGACCATCGGGTTGACGCCGCGGTAGCCCGGCAGCGGCTCGCTGGCCGGATTGTCGGCATAGGTGATCGTATCGCCGACGCGCACGTCGCGCACGTCCTTGAGAGAGCCCGCGACAAAGCCAACTTCGCCGACGTTGAGATAGCCGAGGTCGACGGGCTGCGGCTTGAAGCAGCCGACATCCGTGACCTCGAAGACCTTGCCGGAGTTCATGAGCTTGAGCTTCATGCCCTTCTTGATGTGGCCCTGCATGACGCGGATGTGCGCGATGACGCCCTTGTACGAATCAAAGAACGAGTCGAAGATCAGGGCCTGCAGCGGCGCGTTCTCGTCACCCTCCGGCGCGGGGATGTAGTCGACGATCGAGTCGAGGATCTCCTCGATGCCGATGCCGGCCTTGGCCGAGGCCAGCACGGCGTTCGACGTGTCGAGGCCGATGACATCCTCGATCTCCTTCTTGACGCGCTCTGGATCGGCACTCGGCAGATCGATCTTGTTGATGACCGGGATAATCTCGAGGTCGTGCTCGAGCGCCATGTAGACGTTCGCGAGCGTCTGCGCCTCGACGCCCTGCGCCGCATCGACGACGAGCAGAGCGCCCTCGCAGGCCGCGAGGCTGCGCGAGACCTCATAGGTGAAGTCGACATGGCCCGGCGTATCGATGAGGTTGAGCTCATACTCCTCGCCGTCCTTGCCCTTGTAGTTCAGCCGCACCGTCTGCGACTTGATGGTGATGCCGCGCTCGCGCTCGATGTCCATGTTGTCGAGGACCTGCGCCTCCATCTCACGCTTCGACAGCGTGCCCGTATACTCGATCAAACGGTCCGCAATTGTCGACTTGCCATGGTCGATGTGCGCGATGATCGAGAAATTGCGGATATTCTTATTCTGCATAATCTACTCCTCAATATCCTATAGAATCAGCTTGCTGCCGCTTTGGCAGCTGCTGTACACTCCCCAAAAATTTCTTTCATTATATCATTGCCCTCGCTCTGCTTGCAAGAAATGGAAAGAAATAGTTGCTTTTTCATTTGACCCATGATATTATACTTAGGTAACGACATTAATTAAGGGGGTGAACTACTTGCCGAATATCAAAGCATCTATCCTGAGTGTGAAATCCGACGCTAAGCGCCATGCAAAGAACGCTGCCGAGAAGTCCCGTGTACGCACTGCTTCCCGCCGTGTCCTCGATGCTGTTGAGGCTGGAAACGCTGATGAAGCGAAATCCCTCCTTACGGTTGCATGCAAGACGATCGACCAGGCCGCTGCAAACAAGGTTTATCACAAGAACGCTGCTGCCCGCAAAAAGTCCCGTCTGGCTCGCAAGGTCAACGCACTGGCTAAATAATCTTTGCAGATAAGATAGAAAAGGCCCGCTCTTCGGAGCGGGTCTTTTTCGTGTCTCAATATAGGAGCTCAGATCATCGCGATGGCTGAGCGCACGACTTCTGGCAGTGGCAGCACGAAGTGGAATACCGTGTAGAAGTGGATGGCGCTGCCGCCCATGACGAAGAGGTGCCAGATGACGTGGCTGTAGGGCAGGCGGCGCGCCAGGTAGAAGATCGCGCCAACCGAGTAGCAGAGACCGCCGGCAACGAGCCACCAGATGGCCTCGATTGGCAGCGTCTCCAAGAGCGGCTTGACCATGAAGACGGCAAACCAGCCCATGCCGAGATAGCAGAGCGTGCGCACGATGCGGAAGCGCTTCGCCGCAAAGCACTGGAAGACGATGCCGACGAGCGCCATGCCCCAGACGAGGCCAAAGATGGTCCAGCCGAAGCTGCCGTGCAGCGGGATCAACGCGAACGGCGTGTAGTTGCCTGCGATCAGCACGAAGATGGCCGCATGGTCGATGACCTTGAAGACCGACTTGACCTTGAGATTCGTGAAGCTGTGGTAAAGCGTCGATGCGAGATACAGCAGGATCAGCGAGATGCCGTAGACGAGGCAGCTCGTCGTGTGCCAGACACCGCCATCTGCATAATAGACCAACATGCCGATGAGCGCCGCCACCGCGAGCGCCGCGCCCACGCCATGCGTGACCGCATTGAGTATCTCTTCTAGTGTGACAGGTGCCTTTAAGGCAGCCGTGTGTTTCATCATGTAAAAGCCTCCCCTCTCATGTGAGGATCATATCATTCGACTCTCCCATTATCCTTGATTTCCTGTCCGTTGTAAACCATCAGGAGAGGCTTTGCGAAGGCGCATGAAGGCGCATCAGGCCGCTACCGGCCAGTGGATTGCGCGCGCGCCCTCTGGAACGACGACCGCTGCGTTGTAGGCGATGCTCAGGCGCGTCGCCTCCTCTACTTCCTCAGCCGAGGAAGCCGGATTGCGGCGGATCTCATAGACGGCATGCGATGCCTGCTTGACCGCGAACGACTGCGGCGTGTGGAACTGCAGCTCGACGCGCACGCCCGCCGGACTCATGAGGTGGACGTTGACGCCCTGATAGAACTTGCCGCCCCAGGCATTGCGGAACTTCTCGACACGGTAGCCCTTCTCGGTCAGTGCGGCCATCGCCTGCGGCACCATCGTGCTGTAGTCTGCATCGGAGCAGGTCAGCGTGTAGCGCAGGACATCGCTGATACCTGCGGCCGCTGCAGCGAGGCTCACCTGGTCCTCATCCGCATCACTCGTGATCTTGCGGGCCAGGCTGTCCGTGCTCTTGAGGCGGTAGTCCAGCCCCTGAAGCTTGGCCGACGAGCGCTCGAGCGTCCGCATGTCCGCCGTGACCTCCGGCTCGGCCAGCGCGGCCTTGCGGCGCAGTGCCAGCGCCAGAAGGCGGCTCTGCTCCTTGCGCGTGAGCTTCTTGTCGCCGCGCAGCTGGCGCAGGTCCGCCGCACTCGCCACGGTCACGATTGGGCTGACGCTCTCTTCCGAGTCCACCGGTGCCGCATAAGTCGGCAGTACGTGGATTGGCGCGAGTACAGCCATGATCATCATGACGGCGGCTGTCAGGCTGCGCATCCACCAGCCAGCGCCCGTGACGCGGCGCGAGAACTGCTCCGGCTTGAATTTGCGGAACGAACGCGCGAGATGGTGTGCACTCTTCTTCGACTGTTTCAACGGCTCTATGTAGGTTTCTGGCATTTCTTGTGCTGCTTTCATATCGATTCCCTCCAGACGATGGACCGTCTCTTGTTCTCTGCTTACAGTCTTATCATAGCAGGCGAAACTTGAAAACAACTGGTTGCTCCTGAAAACTATATGAAAATAGAAAAAATCGGCCGAATCCAGGCCGATTTTTTATTGCTTGTATGTTCATACTCCCTGATAGCGCTTCTGCACGGTGCGCAGGCGCAGGGAAAGGAAGATGGCACCGAAGGCGATGCCGATGATCAGGCCGCACCAATAGCCGTAAGGTCCGACCGACGTGTAGTTGGCGATGAGCCACCCCGCCGGCAGGCCGATGACCCAGTACGAGACGACGGCGAGCAGGAAGGTCACGTGCACATCCTTGTAGCCGCGCAGGGCCCCCTGCAACGGCGCATCGATGCTGTCGGCAAGCTGCAGGAACACGGCGAAGACTAGGAAGACGACCAAAAGCTCCTGCACATCGGAGCTCGATGTGTAGAGCGCGGCGATCGTCTCGCGGAACTGCACGAGCAGAATGGCCAGGCTGCCCTCGAATACGAAGGTCAGGAGCCGGCCGAGGCGGATGTAGGCCGCCGCCTCCTCGCTGCGCCGCGCGCCGATCTCGAAGCCGACGAGGATGGTCAGCGTCATGCTGGCCGAGAGCGGGATCATGTAATCGAGCGTCGTGAAGTTCATCGCCGCCTGATGCGCCGCGACGACCGTCGTGCCGTAGACCGTCATGAAGAGTCCGACAGCACTGAAGATGCTCTGCTCGCAGAACATCGTGCTACCGATCGGGATGCCGAGCGAAAGCGACCGCTTCCATTCGGCAAGGTCCGGCCGCGGCAGGCTGCGGAAGATGTGATAGCTGCGGAACGGCTCGACGGTGACGACCACGATCGCGTTGAATAGGAGGTTCAGCGAGAAGGCAATGGCCGAACCGATGCCGGCACCGATGCCGCCGAAGGCGGGAATGCCGAGGGTGCCGTACATGAAGATGTAGTTGGCTATGACGTTGATTGGCACCGTCACAAGCGTGATAACCATCGTCAATCGCGTGTAGCCGTGCGCATCGATGAGATTGCGCAACACACCGGCGAGGAAGATCGGCACGATGCCGAAGGCGATGGCGGCCAGATAGCCTGCAGCCACCCGCTCGACCTTGGGCTCGAGCGCGAGGAACTCGAGGATGGTCGGCACGAAGAGGATGCCGAGAAGCAGGAAGGCGCCCGCAAGACCAAGCGACCAGTAGAACCCCTGGCGGACCACGAAGCCGATGCGCTCCTGCCTGCCCGCGCCGTGCAGCTGGGCGATGGTCGGCGTCAGGACCGAGATGATGCCGAGGAAGGAGCCGAAGAACGGCATGAAGAGATTCGAGCCGACCGCGACACCGGCGAGGTCCTGCTCGCTGACATGGCCCGACATGACGGTATCGAAGAAGCCTGTCGCCGTCAGTGCGACCTGCGTGACGAAGATCGGCAGCAGGACGGAGAAGAAGCGCCTGGCCTTCTGCTTATACTGCATGTGCTTTGCCGGACTGCTCATTGCTCATCCTTGCGCAGGCAGCAGTTCTTGTACTTCTTGCCGCTGCCGCACGGGCAGGGATCATTGCGGCCGACCCTTGCCTTGTGCACTTTGTCGAACGGGATGACGCGCCCCTCTCCCGTCATGGCCATGAGGTCCTCCGGCGTATGGCCCTTGAGCGGCCAGAGGCGCGTCGCATTGTTGAGCGCGGCCAGCAGCGGGATGATCGCATCTGCCTTGCCCGCATCCTTCATGAGCCCGATTTCATCGAGGTAATCCACGGCTTCCTGCAGCGAGCCGCCGTTCTGGAGCAAGATGATGATCTCCCCGGCCACATCGGCTGCCTTGAGCACATCATAGCCGTGCGCCTGCATGAAGAACTGGATGAGCGCGCGGCAAGGTGGCGTGTCCGGCGTGTAGGAATCCGCACCGGCGGCCCATGCTTCCTCATACGTGAGGTCAGCAAAGTCGAGGTCCGAGCGGCGCAGCTGCTCGTTCTCCAGCTCCTCCTCATCGATCAGCGTGTAGTACTTGACGCCCTGCGGCAGAGCGACGACCGTGTTCTTCCAGCAGGATGCGTTGAGCAGGATGCCGACGAAGTCCGCGAAATTCACGCTGGGACGCTCCTCCTCCGTCAGATGCGCGCAGACCTTCTCGAACAGCTGCTCGTAGTTCAGATAGCCGTAAGCGTAGAGCAAGCCGGCAGCGAGGCGCGCCACCTTGGTGTTGCGCAGCACTCTCGCGTGGAATGCGTCCGTATCCATCTGGCTGAATACGGCAAGCACCTCTTCCGGCATGAACCAGATGAGCGTCTCATTCGCCATGCCGCAGGAGAGGAAGCCGAGGCCGCGCAGGTAGTCGAGCCGGTCATCCTCATCGCTGAGCGCCTCGGACTTGCCGCCATTTGCCGCAAGATTCCGGAAGAGCTGATACTCCTCTTCTAAGAGCGACATCATCCAGCGCTCCGCAAAGGCCGTGATGGCCGGGCAGAGGCGCTCGATGAGCTCCGCCTTCTTGAGGGAGCTCGCGCCCGTCACATTGAGGTTGAAGCGGATGTCGTCGAGCTCTGCCTTCGTCATCGCCGTGAGCATTGACGCAAGCGTCGCCTTCTCGGGCAGCTTGTGGCGGCGCAGCTGCCGCTTGCGCTCCTCCACGCCTTCCTGCACCATCTGCTCCAGACTCTCCTCCGGCGCCATGTCCATCTGTTTCATTTCCTGTTCCAAGAATCTTACCTTCCCTTTCTCTTCTCTTCCTGTCTGAATCTCCCCGGACTGCCGGGAAAGACGAGGCAGGGCATGTTTCCATGCCCTGCCATGCTCATCTGCTCTCTAAGCAGACTCAGCCAAAGTAATCGGCAATGCCGTCGGCAATGCCCTGTGCGGCCTTCTCGATGCCTTCCTCGCTGTTGAGCAGCTGCTCTTCCTGCGGGTTCGAGATGAAGGCCACCTCGACGAGCGTCGCCGGCATATCCGTGTGCTTGACGACGTAGAAGTTGCAGCTCTGTGTGCCGCGGCTCTGCGTGCCGATCTGGTCGATGACGCCCTGGCGCACCTTGTCAGCAAGGTCGCGCGAGCGCTGCGAGCCGAGCGAGTAGTAGTATCCCGTCGTTCCCTTCGCCGCACCGCTCGAGAACGAATCCATGTGGATCGAGATGAAGATGTCGGACTTCGTGTTGTTCGCGACATCACAGCGCGCCTGAAGCTCCTCGATATCCGAAGCGTTGGCGCCCTTCGGCGAGACTTCCGTGTCCGTCGTGCGCGTCATGTAGACCGTCGCACCATCGGCCACGAGCAGCCGGCGCAATTCGTTGGCGATGCGCAGCGTCACGCTCTTCTCCATGACGCCCGTCGGCCCGATTGCGCCGGAGTCATTGCCGCCGTGGCCGGCATCGATCGTGATCTTGCGTCCCTTGAGCCCCGTCAGCGCGGCGATGTCGGCATCCGTGTCATCCGTGATGGCAGGCGTATTGCCGGCATTACTGCCTGTATTCTTGCTCGAATCCTTGCCCGTATCCGTCGCCGTACCGGCGGCCTCCTTGGCCGGGCCGTCGATGTCCTCCGTGCTCGAAGAGCTCGAAGGCTTCGTCACCGGAGTTGTCGCGGGCTTTGTCGTCTGTGTACTCGATGTGCTCGAGGAATCCGATGGCTTCACCGCAGGCTTCGTCGCAGGCTTTGATTCCTGCGTCTGGCTCGTGGCAGGTGTCGTGGGCTTTGTCGTGCTCACCGAACTGCTGCCGGTGGTGCTGGGTTTCTGCTGCACATCCGGCACAGCGATCACGGCCTTCGAGCTGTCGCTCAGATTGCCGAAGTCGAGCACGACGCGCCCCGGCACTGTGCCGCCCGTCAGCGGGAAAATCTTGTAGTTGCTGCTGCCGACCTTGTTCTCGACGACGAGGCGCACCGTATTCTTGTTGAACTGGCCGATGCGGATGTCGTTGACAAAACGGCTGCTGACCGCAATCTCGCGCTTGACCTTGGCAGAAAGCCAGGCCCCCTGGATGTCGACGATGACGCGGTCCGGATTCTTCAGCGTCATCGTCGTATAGCGGACCGGCTTGCTCGCATCGACGACGATGCGGATCTTGTCCGAGCCACTGTTGACGCGGACCGCCGTGATCTCCGCCATGCCGCTCACGCGCTCGCTGAAATCAGACGAGGCCGCCGAGACGCCTGCCATCGGCAATAGCATGACGGCGATGACAGATAACAAGAACAGTATGCGCTTCATAAGACCCCTCCAATTTCCATGTGCCTCACGCTTCCCGCGGTCAATCCAGATCATGCGTCGGCCGCCGCGCAGGCATTCTACGTTTTATTATCCACCGTAATCCTGAAAAAATCAAGAAAAGTTCTGCCGCCAGGAACAAAAAAGGAGCGATCACTCGCTCCTTTTTTGTTCAACATCAAGTGTCAAAGCATGTTCTGCAGGAAGGCCTTCGTGCGCTCCTCCTTCGGATGCGCGAAGAACGCCTCCGGCTCGCCCTGCTCGACGATCGTACCATCTGCCATGAAGATGACCTGGCTAGCCGCCTCGCGCGCAAACGCCATCTCATGCGTGACGACGACCATCGTCATGCGCTCTTCCGCGAGCTCCCGCATCGTCTTGAGGACCTCGCCCGTGAGTTCCGGGTCGAGCGCCGAGGTCGGCTCGTCGAAGAGCATGATGTCCGGCTTCATGCAGAGGGCGCGCGCGATGGCCACACGCTGCTGCTGGCCGCCCGAGAGCTGCGACGGATAGTAGTCCGCGCGGTCCGCGAGGCCGACCTTCTCTAAGAGCTCCTTGGCATACGGCAGGATCTCCGCTTTCTTCATGCCCTTGACCTGGATGGGCGCCTCGATGAGATTCTCGAGCACCGTCATATGCGGGAAGAGGTTGAACTGCTGGAAGACCATGCCCGTGTGCGAGAGGATCTCCCGCGCCTTCTTGACGTCGGCGTACTCTGCCACGCCGTTCTCATCCGTGTCGGCCAGGAACTCGCCCTCGATCTCGATGGAGCCCGAGTCAATCGTCTCGAGCTTGTTGATGCAGCGCAAGAGGGTGCTCTTGCCGGAGCCGGACGGTCCGATGATCGCGAGGACTTCGCCGCGGCGGACCTCCACGTCGATGCCCTTGAGGACGGCAAGGTCGCCGAATGACTTGTGGATATCGTGCATGCGCAGCATGACCTGCGCATCATTATTTGTCGTATTTGCCATAGTAGGCCTCCAATTTCTTGAACATCCAGGTCAGCACGAACGTCATCGCGAGGTAGAATACACCGGCGATGAGAAACGGCGTCATGTCGAATTCGCGCTGTACGATCGTGCGGGCGACGCGCAGTAGGTCGTTCATCGCGAGGATGTAGATGAGCGACGTATCCTTGACGAGGTTGATCGTCTCATTCGAGACCGGCGGCAGGACGATGCGGATGACCTGCGGCAGGATGATGCGGCGCATCGTCTGCGTGTAGTTCATGCCAAGCGTCCTGGCGGCCTCGTACTGCCCCTTCGGCACCGACTGGATGCCCGCACGGAAGATCTCCGCGAAATACGCCGCGTAGTTGAGCGTGAAGGCCAGGAGTGCCGCCGCGATGTCCGGCAGGCGGATGCCGATCATCGGCAGCGCGAAGTAGACGAAGAGCAGCTGCAGCATCAGCGGCGTGCCGCGCATGAGCCAGATATAGAACTCCATGAAGGCACTGAGCGGCCTCCACTTCGAAAGCCTGCCGAGCGCCGCCATCATGCCGAGCGGCAGGGCGATGACCAGCGTGACGAAGAAGATCTCGAGCGTGATCTCGGAGCCCTCCAGCATCTGTAATATCGTATTGAGCAGATTATCCATTCTTATGATTCTCCCTTGCGGATATTCCTTTAGTCTGGCAAAGTGTTAACATACTTTCCATTGTACAGAAAAAGGCTTGACGAATCAAGCCTTTTTAGAACATCCTACCCCATTCAAGAGGATTTCAAGAAGATTTCTTCGCATGGATGCCGAAAACAGCGACATCATCATAGTGCATGGACGGGTCGCGCTGCACGCGCGGAGCGATGTCCGCATCGACAGAGACCTCCATCCCGAGAGAATCCAGGAAGCGTGCATCCCAGAACGGGCGGCGATGCTGGCTGATGTGCAGCTGATGCTTGATGTCATTGCAGGCAGTGAGCGTCTCCTGCGAGAGGCTGGCATGGACATGGTCCGCATCCTTCGTCTTTGTAAAGGTCTTGCAGCCATAATCAGAATCGAAGTTCAGGAGGATTCCCTGCGGGCGCAATACACGATGCCATTCCCGATAGGCCTCCATCACGTCCGGCAGCGTCCACGTCAGGTTGCGGCTCAAGATGACATCGAAGCTCTCATCCACGAAATCCAGCGCCTGTGCGTCCATCTTCCGGAAGCGTGCCGGGACGCCCGCCGCAAGACAGTTCTTCCGCGCTTCCTGCACCATCTTTTCTGAGAGATCCACACCGATGACTTCGTGCCCGAGTGGCGCGAGCAGCAGCGGGAAAAAGCCCGCTCCCGTGCCGATATCGAGGATAGAGAGCCGCCGATCCGGCAGATGTTCCTGCAGCAGCATACGCCAGGCCTCTCCATTCGGCCCGGCTGCTTCCTGCAGGCGCAGCTGGCTGAACGCCGCACTGCGTTGATTCCAATACGTTTCAATCCTCTTCTCGAGACGGAAGTCACGCGACGTCGGCTGGCACTCCTCACGGCGAAGCGCATTATCACCCATGCAATCCATAAAAACCTCTTTCTATACAAGTGAACCAGATACATCTTTCTTTTACTCTACTATTCTACCGGAATTCCCATCACGAGATAAGCCCCCACCGGGGTTCTATCCATGAAAATTCCTTGCTTCCCGAATCCCCCAGAGGGGCTTATCTTTTTGCCATGCCCTCGGTATAATATCATTGTCACTACTTAGCTATTTACCAAAAACGATGATGGAAGGAGATCCTCAGGTTGTATCGTTATATCATTCAGCGCCTCCTCCAGCTCATCCCGATCCTCTTCGGCATCACGTTCCTGACCTTCAGTCTCATGCAATTCACGCAGGACGACGCCGTCGATCATCTTTACGAACAGTCGGAAACTGCCATCTCTGAAGAGGTCAAGGATCAGAAACGCGCCGAACTCGGTCTTGACCAGCCATTCCTCGTGCAGTACGGCCACTGGCTCAAAGGCGCCGCAACAGGCGACATGGGAAGATCCTATATCTCTGGCAAGCGCGTCTTTGAAAGCTTTTCGGAGAAACTGCCCATGACAGTCGAGCTCATGCTCGTGTCCATCGCGATGACACTCCTCATCTCCATCCCCTTCGGTATCCTCTCTGCAGCCCGGCAAAATACCATGCTCGACCTTTGCGTGCGCTTCCTGACCTTTATCGGCAATTCCCTGCCAAATTTCTTCGTGGCTCTGCTGCTCATCTACTTCCTCGCACTCAAGCTCAACCTCTTCCCCATCATGGGAAGTAAAGAAAACGCCGCGAGCGTCTTTCTGCCAGCGCTGACGCTCGCCATCTCCATGAGCGCAAAATACACGCGGCAAATCCGCGCAGCTGTACTTGAAGAGCTCGGCAAGCCCTATGTGGCTGGGGCCCGTTCCCGCGGCATCAGCGAATGGACGATCCTCACGCACAGCGTGCTGCGATCCTCCTTCATCACCATCATCACGCTTCTCGCCCTCTCCATCGGTTCATTGCTCGGCGGCACCGCTATCGTCGAGACCATTTTCATGTGGGATGGCGTAGGCAAACTGGTGGTCGATGCCATCCTCTCGCGCGACTATCCACTCATCCAGGCGTACGTCGTCTGGATGTCGATCATCTATGTCGGCGTGAATCTCGCAGCAGACCTCCTCTATCATGCGCTCGACCCGCGCGTACGCTATGAGGAGGAGATGAAATGAAATTCCATCGCTCTCTTTTTCCCTACCTCGCCGCAGTCATCCTGCTGCTCCTCATCGCCATCTTTTCTCCCTGGCTCACACCGCAGGATCCCTATGCCCAGGATCTTGCGCAGGCGCTCATGCCCCCGAGTGCAGATCATCTCCTCGGCACAGACCGCTATGGACGCGATATCCTCTCGCGCATCATCATCGGCTCGCAGGCAACACTGTGCGCCTCTCTGCTGCTCCTGATCTTCATCGCGCTCACGGGCAGCCTCATCGGCGCACTCTGCGGCCTCAAGGGCGGCAGGACAGACATCCTCCTCATGCGCCTCGCCGATGTCTTCCTCGCATTTCCCGAGATGGTCTTCGCGATTGCCGTCGCAGGCATCCTGGGCGGCGGCCTCATCCAGGCAGCGATAGCACTCGCACTCATCGGCTGGCCGAAGTACGCGCGCCTCGCCCGCGGGCTCGTGCTCACGATCCGCAGCACGCCGTATTTCGCCGCCGCACGCATGAGCGGCACAGGAAAAATCGGCCTTCTCTGTCACCACGTCTTCCCCAACATCGCCGGCCCCATCCTCGTGACGGCGGCTCTCAATGTCGGCACCATCATCATGGAGCTTGCAGGTCTCTCCTTCCTCGGACTCGGCGCCATGCCGCCGACGGCAGAGTGGGGCGCGATGATGAACAACGGCCGCAGCATGCTGCAGACCGCACCATGGGTCATCCTGGCACCTGGTACAGCCATCTTCATCACCGTCGCAACCTTCAACCTCCTCGGTGACAAGCTGCGCGATATCTTCGATCCACGCCAGCAGCCACGCCGACAGGACTAACAGGAAAACGATTCAAGAAAGGACTTTATCATGAACAAGAAGGTACGCATCCTCCTCACCCTTGCCCTCAGCACATCCATCCTCGCCGCAGGCTGTGGCAGCACAAGAGATCAGGCTGGCAGCGAAAAGACCTTCACCTACGGCACGATGGCCTATGGGCCCGCGATGGAGAACGTCGGCACGAACCCGCACGATACCTACGTGGGCTGGAGCACCCTGCGCTATGGCATCGGCGAAACTCTGTTCCGCTTCACAGAGAACATGCAGCTCGAACCCTGGCTCGCCAGAGATTACGAGCAGCTTGACGACTACACGGTCAAGATCAGGCTCAAGGACAACATCACGTTCTCAAACGGAAAGAAGGTAACGGGACAGGCCGTCAAGGCATGTCTCGATGACTTGCTGGAAAAGAATGACCGTGCTCCGGAAGACCTCAAAATCGACTCCATCACGGCAGATGATGACTCCATCACAATCAAATCCAAGGAGAAGGTACCCGCTCTCCTCAATTACCTTTCCGATCCCTACGGGTGCATCATCGATGTGGAAGCAGGGGAACACGATCACATCGTCGTCGGCACAGGACCGTACCTGCCGGTATCCGTCAGCGATACCGAGATCATACTCAAGAAGAACGAGAACTACTGGGGTGACGTAAAGCCAAAGATGGACAAGATCATCGTCAAGAGCATCCCGGATGGCGATACGCTCACGATGGCCATGCAGAATGGCGAGTTCGATGCCGTGCAGGGACTCCCCTATGCCAGCCTGAGCCTCTTCCAAGGGAAGGATACCTATAAGATCAGTCAGACCGATACCTCCCGTGTCTACCAGATTGCATTCAACTACCGCACACCGGCATTGCAGGACCTCCGCGTGCGCAAGGCCATCGCCATGGCCATCGACAAGGAAAACTTCACCAAGGTCCTGCTGCACGGCCAGGGAACGCCAGCCGCCGGGCCTTTCCCCGCTGCGCTCCCATTTGGCGGTACAACCGTCAAGGCAGCCCCCTACGATCTCGATGGGGCAAGAGCCTTGCTCAAGGAAGCCGGTTACGAAGACACAGATGGCGATGGCTACGTGGATAAAGACGGCAAAGACCTCGAGCTCCGCTATCTCACTTACACCTCGCGGCAGGAGCTCCCACTGCTCGCAGAGTCGGCACAGGACAGCCTGAAGAAGATTGGCATCAAGCTCGATATCAACGCGACAGACAACTACAAGCCGTTCCGCAAGAACGGCGAATTCGATCTCTACGCCAATGCCATCGTCACAGCACCGACCGGCGATCCTGAATACTACTTCACGACGCATCTCCTCAAGGCATCGCCCTATAACTTCGGCTGTTATCAAAGCGACAAGATGGAGGCACTCGAAGAGCAGCTCCGCAACACCTACGGCGCAGAAAACCGCGCGAAGATTGCCATCCAGATGGAGCAGCTCGCCCTTGACGACTGCGCATATATCTACGCCGCCCACCTGCGCATGTCATTCGTCATGCGCAAGGACGTAGAAGGCTTCACGGCACATCCTTCCGACTACTATGAAATCCGCCCAGAACTCGATAAGGAATGAATATCATGAAGCCATTACTAGACGTAACGCATCTCAGCATCTCCTACGGCAGCCTGACCGCGGTCAACGATCTCAGTTTCTCCCTGAACGCCGGCAGCACGCTTGCCATCGTCGGTGAGTCGGGCAGCGGCAAGAGCTCCGTCCTGCGCGCCATCCTCGGTCTCCCCGAGCGCGGCAGATCGTGGCAGGGAGATATCTCCATGGATGGACAGTCTCTGCTCACACTCCCGCCGGGGAAGCGGCGCGCCCTCTGCGGCTCAGCCATTGCCATGATTTTCCAGGACGCCGGCGCTTCCTTCTGCCCTGTCCGACGCATCAGCGCACAGATCTCAGAGAGCATCCGCGCACATGCCAACTGGACGAAGCAGCAGATCCGGCAGCGCGCCGAAGAACTCATGGCGGTGCTCGATCTTCCCCAAACGGTCTGGGATGCCTATCCTTTCGAGCTCTCCGGCGGCATGGGACAGCGCGTCGGTATCCTCGCAGCAATGATGCTGCGGCCCAAGCTGCTGCTCGCCGATGAACCGACTTCTGCACTCGATGTCCTCTCACAGATCTGCGTCCTCGATGCCCTGAAGGCACTGCAGCGCACAGAAGGGACGGCAATCCTTCTCGTGACACACAACATCGCCGTTGCCCGCCATCTAGCCGATGCGCTGCTCGTGATGCGCCGTGGCGAGTGCATCGAATACGGCACCTGTGAGACCGTGCTCCAGCACCCGCAGCAGGCGTATACGCGCGAGCTCCTACACGCCATCCCACAGCTCCCCCTCGAAGGGACAGCAGAAGGAGGTCTCCTGCAATGACCCCAATCTTAGAGCTCAGGAATATCCAGAAGTCATACAGACGCCGCGGGGAACGGCAGCAGGTCCTCCATGGCATCAACCTCACCATCGCGCCAGGCGAATGCGTCGGCCTCGTCGGCCGCAGCGGCTGCGGGAAAAGCACACTCATAAAGATCATCGCGCGTCTCATCGATGCCGATGACGGCACGCTTCTCTTTGACGGCGAAGATGTGACACAAGCGAAAGGAGCGGCTCTGCGCCATCTCTACGACCGCCTGCAGATAATCTTCCAGCTGCCACAGGCCTCTTTTGACCCACGCCACACGATTGGCTGGAGCATTGCCGAGCCTCTGCGCGCACATGGCCTATCGCCAGCTGATTGCCACGCCAGGGTCCTATCGCTGCTCGCACAGGTTGGCCTGCCAAAGGCACATGCCGGACGTTACCCGCACGAAGTCAGCGGTGGTGAATGCCAGCGCGCCTCCATCGCGCGTGCCCTCGCCCTCTCACCTGCCCTGCTCATCTGTGATGAGGCGACGAGCGCGCTCGACGTGACCGTACAGCAGGACATCATCGCACTGCTGCGCCGGCTCATAGCAGACCAGCAGATGGCCTGCCTCTTCGTTACGCACGACCTCGCACTGCTCCCACAGATCGCTGACCGCATCGTCGTCCTCGCCAACGGCAGCGTCGCTGAAAGCGGCGATGTCAGCGATATCATCTGCCATCCGCAGAGCATGGCGGCGAAGGAACTCCTCTCCGCCGCCTGCCAGCTGCAGGAGAATGCCCTTTAAAAAAAGCCGGTTACCGATATCTCGTTGGATATCGGTAACCGGCTTTCTCATACACACCACTTGCAGCGATGCAGATAGAGCGATTATTTCGTGATGTCCTTGCCAAACCACTTCTCAGAGATCTTGGCGGTCGTGCCATCGGCCTTCATCTCATCGAGGACCTTCTGGACATCATCGCGCAGGGCCTTGTTGTCCTTGGCGAAGGCAATGCCGAACTGGCTGACCGGACCGACAGCGACATCGACAGCATCGATGGCTTCGGGGTGCTTGCTCATGTAGTAGCGTCCGACGATCTCATCACCGACGATGGCATCCACACGGCCGTTCTCCAGATCCATGAACGCCGTGACGAAGTCGGAGTACTTCTTGACTTCCTTGACATCCTTCTTGAAGAAGTCCGTCTTATCCATGTATTCTTCAGCAGTCGAAGCGCTCTGCGTGCCGACAATCTTGCCAGCGAGGCTCTTCTCGTCCGTGATGTCCGTGCGTCCCTTCTTGACGAAGATGATCTGGCGGTTGTCCATGTACGGATCCGAGAACAGCATGTTCTCCTTGCGCTTCTCCGTGATGTCGAGGCCGTTCCAGAGGACGTTGACGCGGCCGCTCTTGAGCTCCGCTTCCTTGCTCGACCAGTCGATTGCCTTGAACTCGACTTCGCGGCCCAGGCGCTTCGACGCTTCCTTGGCAAGATCGACATCGAAGCCCGTGATCTCGTTGTTCTCATCCTTGAAGCCCATCGGCGGGAAGTTGTCGTCGAGTCCGACGATGATCTTGCCCTTGTCGCCAGAGCCCGAACCGTTATCGGCTGCCTTCTGTCCGCCGCAGCCCGTTACAAAAGCCGCCGTCATGACAGCCGCCATCCCCAGTGCGAGAATCTTTTTCCACTTCATATCCATCTCTCCTCATTCAGTTCTTTATCTTGCTAAAGCATTAACATGATGTTATTATACGGAATCCACTCCCTCTTGTCAAGCATTTACTGATTTTGGATACAAGATACTTTATATTTATGTTAAAATACATGAAAACTATTGATTATTTTCTGCGTCTGACGTATGATAATGGCAAGCAAAGGAGCTGACCGGACTCATTCCGGTTTTGATTTTCTTCACCTTTGTGAAAAAAATAACGTTAACTGTCAAAAGGAGCCAATGTTGACAGAGAGATATTGCACTGCTTCACCTGCTAACAGGAAAACAGCGGCAGTTCTGTCATTTCATTCACGTGGCCTGTTTTTTCTAAGGGGGATCCATATGAAGACCATTCACAAGATCTTGGTGCCAAACCGCGGCGAGATTGCCATCCGCATTTTCCGCGCCTGCCATGAGATGGGCATCCGCACGGTCGCCGTCTATTCAAAAGAAGATGTCCTGTCCCTGCACCGCAGCCGCGCCGACGAGGCATATCTCGTGGGCAAGGGCAAGAAGCCAGTCGATGCCTACCTCGATATCGAAGACATCATCCGCATCTGCAAGGAGCACGATGTCGATGCCATCCATCCGGGCTACGGCTTCCTCTCCGAGAATGCACAGCTGGCAAGGCGCTGCGAGGAAGAGGGCATCATCTTCATCGGCCCGAAGGTCGAGCACCTGCAGATGTTCGGCGACAAGGTCAACGCGCGCATCCAGGCCGAGAAGGCAGAGATCCCGATGATCCCGGGCACGAACGGTGCCGTCAAGGACTTCGCTGAGGTCAAGGCATTCGCTGAGCGCGTCGGCCTGCCGGTCATGATCAAGGCCATCAACGGCGGCGGCGGCCGCGGCATGCGCCGCGTCGACCGCATGGAAGACCTCAAGGAGTCGTACGAGGAAGCGCGCTCTGAGGCAAAGCGCGCCTTTGGCGACGAGGATGTCTACGTCGAGAAATGCATTCTGAACCCGAAGCACATCGAAGTGCAGATCATGGGCGATGAACACGGCAATGTCATCCACCTCAATGAGCGTGACTGCTCCATCCAGCGCCGCCACCAGAAGGTCATCGAGATGGCACCGGCCTGGTCGCTGCCGAAGAAGCTTCGCCAGAACATCTGCGCAGCGGCCCTGAAGATCATGAAGAACGTCCGCTACGTCAATGCCGGCACCGTCGAGTTCCTCGCGGACCAGGATGAGGAACACTTCTACTTCATCGAAGTCAACCCGCGCGTCCAGGTCGAGCACACGGTCACCGAGGCCATCACGGACGTCGATATCGTCAAGACGCAGATCCTCGTCGCCGAGGGCTATGCCCTCTCCGATCCAGAGATCGGCATCAAGAGCCAGGCGGACATCCCCTGCAACGGCGTGGCCATCCAGTGCCGCATCACGACAGAAGACCCGCAGAACAACTTCATGCCGGACACCGGCAAGATCAACGACTACCGCAGCGGCGGCGGCCCGGGCATCCGCCTCGACGCCGGCACGGCCTACACGGGCGCGGTCATCACGCCGTACTACGATTCCCTTCTCGTCAAGGTCACCGCACACGCCAACAATGCCAAGGAGACCATCTCACGCATGCTGCGCTGCCTCGATGAATTCCGCATCGGCGGTGTCAAGACGAACATCTACTTCCTCAAGAACATGTTGCTCGATAAGAACTTCCAGGAAGGCACCTGCAACGTCAACTACATCGACCACCATCCGGAGCTGCTCGATGACCCGCATGTCATCGACGAGCCGGCGGCCGGCCTGCTCGCCTACATAGGCGAGGTCACGGTCAATGGTTTCCACGGCAATGGCGCGAACCCCAAGCCGCGCTTTGAGACGCCGGTAAAGCTCGACGCCTCCGATGAAGAATGCCCGTCCGGCACGCGCCAGCTCCTGCAGGAGCTCGGCCCCGAGAAGTTTGCCAAGTGGATCCAGGACCAGAAGCAGGTCCTGCTGATGGACACGACGTACCGCGACGCGCATCAGTCCCTGCTCGCGACGCGCATCCGCACGCAAGACATCATGAAGGCCATCCATTACACGGCCTGCAGGGTCCCGCAAATCTACGCCTTCGAGGACTGGGGCGGCGCGACCTTCGATGTCGCCTACCGCTTCCTCGACGAGGACCCATGGGAGCGCCTGCGCAAGATGCGCGAGGCAGCGCCAAACATCCTGTTCCAGATGCTGACGCGCGGTGCCAACACCGTCGGCTACACGAACTACCCGCCTGAGGTCGTGCGCCAGTTCCTGCGCCTCGCCGCCAAGAACGGCGTCGATGTCTTCCGCATCTTCGACTGCCTGAACCAGCTCGACCACATGACGCTCTCGATCGACGAAGTCCGCAAGCAGGGCAAGATCGCTGAGACAGCCTTCTGCTACACGGGCGATATCTTGAACGACTGCCGCCAGAAATACACGCTGAAGTACTACACGAACCTCGCCAAGGAGATGGAGAAGGCCGGCGCCAACATCATCGCCATCAAGGACATGGCGGGCCTCTTGAAGCCAGAAGCCGCCTACACCCTGATCTCGGCCCTCAAGGATGCCGTCGACCTGCCGATCCACCTGCACAGCCACGAGGGCGGCGGCTGCACGCTCTACACCTACGCCAAGGCAGCTGAGGCCGGCGTCGACATCGTCGATGTCGCCACGAGCGCTCTCTCCAACGGCACGAGCCAGCCGTCCATGACGGCCTTCATCCAGGCGCTCTCCAACAACCCGCGCCAGCCTAAGATGGACATCGAAGAACTCGAGACGATCGACCGCTACTGGCAGGTCGTCCGCGCGTACTACGCGGGTGTCGACGGCAAGATGACGAGCCCGAACACGACGGTCTTCCAGCACGAGATGCCGGGCGGCCAGTACACAAACCTGCGCCAGCAGGCAAAAGGCGTCGGCCTCGGCGACAAGTGGCCGGAAGTCTGCCGCATGTACGCAAAGGTCAACGAGATGTTCGGCGATGTCATCAAGGTCACGCCGTCCTCGAAGGTCGTCGGCGATATGACGCTCTTCATGGTGCAGAACAAGCTGACCGAAGAAGACATCTACGAGCGCGGTGAGACCATGGACTTCCCGAAGTCCGTCGTCGACTTCTTCGACGGCAAGCTTGGCGTCCCCTACGGCGGCTTCCCCGAGAAGCTCCAGAAGATCATCCTCAGGGGCGAGAAGCCGCATCTTGAGACGCCGCCCGCACCGATTGACCAGGAGAAGGTCACGCAGGACATGAAGGTCCTGCGCATGCCAGAGACGGAAGAAGCCCGCTCGAGCTACTGCATCTACCCGAAGGTCTACAAGGACTACATCCAGCGCTACCATCAGTACGGCGACCTCTCGATTCTCGACACGCCGACGTACTTCTTCGGCATGAAGCCGGGCGAAGAGAGCTGGCTGCGCATCAACGGCAAAATGGTCCTGATCCGCATGAATTACATCACGCCGCCGTCCGATGAAGGCTTCCGCGAGATCCAGTTCGAGGTCAACGGCATGCCGCGCGAGATCCGCGTGCGCGATAAGGCCGCCTCGGAGGGCACGACAATCATCCGCCAGGCTGATCCAACCGTCCCGGGCGAAGTCCCAGCCACCCTCTCAGGCTCTGTCCTGCGCCTGATCGCGGCCAAGGGCGATGTCGTCAAGAAGGGCGACCCGCTGATGGTCACGGAGGCCATGAAGATGGAGACGACGATCACCGCACCGATTGCCGGCATCGTCCAGGAAATCTGCGTCGCAGCAGGCAGCCGCATCACCTCCGGCGACCTGCTGGCCGTCATCGAATAAGCCAGTTGATCCAGGCCCCAAATCATAAAGGCATAAAAAAGCCTCGCACAGATGTGCGAGGCTTTTTTATGCCTGGATAGATTCAGCTTCATCACTCGTAGCGCAGTGCCTCAATCGGGTCGAGCCGTGCGGCTTTGCGCGCGGGATAGATGCCGAAGAAGAGGCCGATGCCCACGGCGAACGAGAACGACAGGACGATTGGCAGCAGCGTGATTGTTGTCTGGACCGCCCCAGTGCTCGAGATGATGTACGAAGCAGCGCAGCCCACGACAATGCCGATGAGGCCGCCGACGATGCCGAGCACCATCGACTCGATCATGAACTGCATCATGATGTTCTGGAACGTCGCACCGAGCGCCTTGCGGATGCCGATCTCGCGCGTGCGCTCCGTCACCGACACCATCATGATGTTCATGATGCCGATGCCGCCGACGAGCAGCGAGATGCTCGCAATCGCGCCTAAGAGGACCGTCATCATCGCCGTCGACTGATTGACCGAGGCGATGATGCTGGCCGTGTTCTGCACGTGGAAGTCATCTTCCTTATCGCCCGTGATGCGGTGGCGTTGGCGCAAAAGCGTCGTGATCTCGTCCTGCACCTGCTCGATTTTCTGCGTGTCCGTCGCCTGCAGACTGATGGACTGGACGTAGGTGATGCCCATCATGCGCTCCTGCGCCGTGGTCAGCGGGATGTAGATGACATCGTCCTGGTCTTGGCCGAAGCCGGAGCTTCCCTTGGAAGCCAGGATGCCGATGACCTTGAACGGTTGGTTCTTGATGCGGATGTTCTTGCCGACCGGATTCTCCGTGCCGAACAGGTTCTCCGCGACTGTCGCGCCGATGACGGCCACACGGTTGCGCTTCGTCATGTCCTCCTTGCTGATGAACGAGCCATTATCGACAGTCAGCGAGCGGATCTGCATGAGGTCCGGCGTCACGCCCGTGACGGACGTGTTCCAGTTCTGGTTGCCGTTGACCACCTGATACGAGGAGCTGACCGTCGGCGAGACGTACTGGATGTCCTTGATCTTCGCCTCGATGGCCTTGGCGTCATCGTATTTGAGTGTCTGCATCGAGCCGGCCGCACCGCGCGGGCCGCCACGGTTCGAGGAGCCCGGCATGATGGTGATGGTGTTGGCGCCGAGGCTCTCGAAGTTCGAGGTGATGCCCGTGCGCACGCCCATGCCGACCGAGACGAGCGCGATGACGGCGGCGACGCCGATGATGACGCCGAGCATCGTCAGGAGCGAGCGCATCTTGTTGGCCAGGAGCGCTTTGATTGCCATGATGAAACATTCCTTAAACAACATCCATGACCACTCCCTTCCCCTCATCGCGCGTGATCTGGCCGTCGCGCACGAGCAGCTGGCGGCTCGCACAGGCGGCGATCTCTGGCTCATGCGTGACGAGGATGATCGTGCGCCCTTTCTCGTGCATGTCCTCGAAGATTTCCATGATCTCCTTTGTGGACTTCGTGTCGAGATTGCCCGTCGGCTCGTCGGCCATGATGATGTGCGGATCGTTGACGAGTGCGCGCGCGATGGCGACGCGCTGCCGCTGGCCGCCCGAGAGCTCGTTCGGCAGGTGGTCGGCGCGGTCCTTGAGGCCGACGGCCTCGAGGAAGTGTATGGCGCGCTCCATGCGCTCCCTATGCCCGACGCCCGCGTAGATGAGCGGCAGGGCGACGTTCTCGAGCGCCGAGATGCGAGAGAGTAGGTTGAAGTTCTGGAAGACAAACCCGATCTTCTTGTTGCGCGTCCTCGCGAGAGCGTCGCCGGCGAGACCTGCGACTTCCTCACCATCGAGCTTGTAGGAGCCCTCCGTCGGGCGGTCGAGACAGCCGAGGATGTTCATGAGAGTCGACTTGCCGGAGCCGGACGGCCCCATGAGCGCGGCGAACTCACCCTTGTAGATGTTCGTCGTGATGCCGTTGAGCGCCGCGAGCTCCTCGCCGCCGATGTGGTAGATCTTCTTGATGCCGTGGAGCTGTATCGTTGCGTACCGCTCCTCTGCTTTCTTTTCTTCTGCCATTGCTATCCCCCGCTTAGAACATGGGGCCGCCGCGCCTGCTGTTGCCCGAGGACGAGCTTGACGTCTTCTTCGCCGTGTACGTGCTGACGACATCCTCGCCCTCCTCGAGTCCAGAGAGGATCTCCACGTACTCATCGCTGTAGATGCCCGTCGTCACATAGCGGTTCTCCTGCGACCCATCGGCATTGCGCACGATGACGTAGGAGCCGTTGGCATCCGTCTTGAGCGTCGAGATTGGCACGGCCAGCGTATCCGGCTTGTCGGCCGTATTGATTTCGACGCGCGCCGTCATGGCCGGCAGCAGCTGGCTGTCCGGGTCGTCGACATCGAGTGTGACGTAGTAGTAGATGACGCTGGCCGACGATGAGGAGGAGCTGCTCGAAGAGCTGGAGCTCGAGCTCGTATCCCAGGAATTGCTCGTATCCGTCTGCGAGATCTTCGTGACGCGGGCCGTGAACGTCTTGTCGGTGTAGGTGTCGACGGTGAACGTCGCCTGCTGGCCGACCTTGATGTTGCCGATATCCGTCTCATCGACCTTGGCCTTGATCTGCTTGCTCGAGAGGTCGGCGATGCGCATGATGACCGTCGGGTTGTCCGAGGTCGCGACGGCCATCGTGCCGACCGTCTTGGGCTCGCCGACAACTGTGCCGTCCATCGGCGCGAGGATGCTCGTCTCCGATGCGTCCGACTCCGCCTGCGCGAGCTCTGAGACCGCCGTGTCATAGTTCATCTGCGCGTCCTCGAGCTGCTTCTGCGTATCGGCGCCGATGCTGTAGAGGTAGCTGATGCGCTCGTACTCGGCCTGCGTGTTTGTGACCTTGTACTGTGCCTGGTCGCGCTTGGCCTCGTAATCCTTGGCGTCGAGCGTTGCGACCGTCTGGCCGGCCGTGACCTTGTCGTTCTCCTTGACGAGCACGCTCTTGAGGCGGGCCGTGATCTTGGAGCTGACCTCGACCGAGTCGACCGGCTGGATCGTGCCCGTCGCCGAGACCGTCGACTTCATGTCCATGCGGACGACCTTCGTCGTCTCGACGGCGGCAGCCTGCTGGGCGGCCTGCTGCCCCTCATAGTATCGGTAGCCGCCAAAGGCACAGCCTGCGAGGACGAGCGCTGTGATGGCGAGCTTGACTTTCCCGTTTATCTTCACTTCGTAACCTCTCCTTCTGCCAGATCCTGGATGACCTGAGCGGATGCATCGCTTGCAGCGGCCTTGGCCTCACCCGCGGCAGCATCTGCCGCTTTCTTTGCGAGTCCTTTCGTCTCCTTGTCTGGCTTGGCGTTCTCCGGCACAATGGGTTCCTGCAGGACGGCGCGCTCTGCCTTATCGGCGGCTGTCGCCGTCATCTTGGCCGCGGCCTCCTTCTCCTGATCCGTGAGCTCAATTCCCATGGCGTTCTCGACCGTCGCCTTGTAGCGCGCGTAGTCGTACTCCGCGCTGATGTAGTTGAGGCGCGCCGTCGAGAGGGCTTCCTGCGCGTCGATGATGTCGAGCATCAGGCCCTCGCCGGCACGGTATTTCTCGCGCGCGATGAAGTAATCTTCCTCGGCCTGCTTGACGGCATCGCCCGTGGAATTCAGGCGCTTCTCTGCCTCGCGCATGTTGTAGTAGGCCTGGCGCAGCGAGAGGTCGATGTCCTCCTGGTCCTTCGTCAGGTTGAGCTTTGCGACGTCGCGGCTCGTCTCGGCCTCCTGGACCTTGGCGCGCGTCAGTCCGTTGTCCCAGAAGTTCCATGAGAGCGTCGCGCCAGCCGTGATATCGGAGTCGGAGCTCGTCGCGGGCTTGAAGGAATGCGACCAGCTCGGGCCGGCGCTCAGCGTCACACTCGGACCGAAGTCTGCCTTCGCCGCCTTGACCGCATTCTCCGCCTGCTGGTACTTGTAGAGGTCGATCATGAGGTCCTTGCGGTTCCGATAGGCGTAGTCGATGCAAGAGTCCATGTCGATGTTAAACTGGTCGTAAGAGAAATCCGATGTCAGGTTCAGCGGCTCGCTGCGGTCGATGTTGAGGTAGTTGCGCAGCGTGGCGAGGTCCACCTCGTAGCTGTTCTGGGCCTTGATGAGGTCTTGCGCCGCATTGCTGAGCTCGACAGAAGAGCGGATGACATCGATGCGCGCCTTCGAGCCGGCTGCGTAGAGCTGGCTGACATTCGTGTAGTGGTCCTGATACTTGTCGACCGTCTCCTGGCGCACGTCGACCGTGCGGCGCGCCTCGAGCGCATCGTAGTACGCCTTGATGACGTCGAGCTTGAGGTTCTCGCGGCTGCGCTCCGTCGAGAGCTCTGCCGCCTTGAGGCCGAGCACACCGCTGTCGATGTTGGCCTCCGCCTTGCCGCTCGTGTAGAGCGGATACGATGCCGTGACGCCAATCTCGTTCTTCGAGTCCGTGCTGGAGGAGCGCTTCAAGGTCGTATCGAGTGATTCAGTGCCCGTGATTTTCAGACCGTTATCGATCTTTGCCTGCTGCAGCTGTGCCCTTGCCGTGTCCTCGCCCTTCTGCGTGATGCGCAGGCTCGTGTTCTGCGCGAGGGCCAGATTGATGGCGTCCTGCAGGGAAAGGTCTGCGCAGGATGCAGACGGCAATCCGAGGAACATGGCAGCTGCGAGCAGCGCCACTCCCCTGCCGCACGATCTTCTCTTCATTTTCAATCCTCTCCTATGTACTGTACGATATGCGATTATACGATATGATGCAACAGATCCCTATTTTATGTTATTGTCATCAAACAAATATATGTTAGAATAAAATTGCTATCGTTATCCTATATGAAAGTTAAATATCTATTAAGAAAGGAACTTGTCCTATGAACCCGTATCTTGACCAGGCGCGCGAACTCCTGGGCCGCTTCTACGGCTACCGCGATTTCCGGCCCGCACAGGCGCCCGTGATCGAAAGCCTGCTCGCAGGGCACGACACGCTCGCCATCATGCCGACGGGCGCGGGCAAATCCATCTGCTTCCAGATTCCGGCGCTGATCTTCCCAGGCCTCACGCTCGTCATCTCGCCGCTAATCTCCTTGATGAAGGATCAGGTCGACGCCCTCATCGAGCAGGGCATCCCCGCCGCCTACATCAACAGCTCGCTCTCCCTCGCCGAGTCCGACGCGCGCCTTTCGGCCATTGCACAGGGCAGGTACAAGCTCGTCTACGTCGCGCCGGAGCGGCTCGACACCAGCTACTTCCAATACATCCTCGACAAGCAGTCCATCTCGATGGTCGCCGTCGACGAGGCGCACTGCCTCTCGCAGTGGGGCCATGACTTCCGGCCGAGCTACCAGCAGATTGCGCCGTTCATCGCTGCGCTGCCGCGCCGCCCGCTCGTCTCTGCCTTCACGGCGACGGCGACGCCGGAGGTCCGAGCGGACATCGTGCGTCTGCTCGGCTTGCAAGAGCCGCACATCCATGTCACGGGCTTCGACCGGCCCAACCTCTACTTTGAGGTGCGCCGCGGTGAAAACAAGAAGGCCTTCATCGAGCGCTACCTCAAGAGCCACCCGAGCGACGCCGGCATCATCTACGCCGCGACGCGCAAGGACGTCGACGCGCTCTACAGCCTGCTCTCGCGCAAGCACTTCGCCGTAGGGCGCTACCATGCGGGCCTCAGTGATGAAGAGCGCGCGCAGGCGCAGGACGACTTCCTCTACGACAACGTGCAGGTCATCGTCGCGACGAATGCCTTCGGCATGGGCATCGACAAGAGCAACGTGCGCTTCGTCATCCACTACAACATGCCCAAGAACATCGAGGCGTACTATCAGGAAGCGGGCCGCGCGGGACGCGACGGCGAGCCCGGCGAGTGCATCCTGCTGTTCTCGCCGCAGGACACGCAGACCCAGAAGTACCTCATCGATGTCTCAACGGAGGACGAGGCGCGCAAGCGCCACAACCTCGGGCGCCTGCAGAAGATGGTCGACTACTGCCACACGCCGGAGTGCCTGCGCCACTTCATCATCCAGTACTTCGGCGAGAAAGATGCGCCTTCGACGTGCGGCAACTGCGGCAACTGCAAGGCCGGCCTCGAGGAGCAGGACGTGACGATTGACGCCCAGAAGGTCTTCTCCTGCGTCTACCGCATGCGCGAGCGCTTCGGCCTGACGCTCGTCGCCCAGGTACTCAAGGGCTCGTCGGACAAGCGCGTGCTCGCCCTGCACCTCGACACGCTCTCCACCTACGGCCTCATGAAGGAACGCAGCCTCGCGGACATCAAGCTGCTCATCCAGCGCTTCGTCGCGACGGACTACCTCGCCTTGACCGAGAGCAAGTACCCCGTCCTGACCCTGCAGCCCTCCGCCTATGCTGTCCTGCGCGGTCAAGCGAAGGTCCTGCAGGCCGTGCCGAAGGAGGTCACGAAGCAGGCCGAGATGCCGGAGCTCTTCGAGTACTTGCGCGCACTGCGCAAGGAAATCGCGCTGCGCGACCACATCCCGCCCTACGTCGTCTTCTCCGACGCGACGCTCAAGGACATGTGCGCCGTCCTGCCGAAATCGCGCGAGGAGATGCTGCTCGTCAAGGGCATCGGCGAGCACAAGCTGCAGAAGTACGGCGAGGCCTTCCTCGCCTGCATCGCGGAGCACCGCCCCAAGGACTGACAAGAGAAGAAAAGCGCAATGCCACGAGGCATTGCGCTTTTTCTATATCTGGCGTTACTGGAGTTTCTCTTTCAGGACTTCCTTGGCCTTCTCGAGCTGCACGTCCGTCGTCGCACCCTCAGGCAACTCTACCTCGACGTCCGGCTCGATGCCCGTGCCGTCGATGCAACGGCCGTTCGGCGTGTAGTACTTTGCGATGGTCAGCTTGAGGCCGTCGTCATGGAGCATCGGCACGACGACCTGGACGGAGCCCTTGCCGTACGACTTCGTGCCGACGAGCGTCGCGGCGCCCGTATCCTGCAGGGCCCCCGCGAGGATCTCCGAGGCGCTCGCGCTGTTGCCGTCGATCAGCACGATGATTGGGTACTTACTCTCTTCGAGATTCGACTCGTGGACCTCCTTCGAGCCGTCGCGCTCAACGACCGAGACGATGGGGCCCTTCGGCACGACCATGTTCGCGATCTCGACGCAGCTCGTGACGAGGCCGCCGGGGTTCTCGCGCAGGTCGATGATGAGTCCCTTCATGCCCTGTTCTTCGAGAGAGTCATAGGCGGCCTTGAACTCCTTGCCCGTGTTCTCCGAGAACGAGGCGATGCGGATGTAGCCCATGCCGTCCTCGAGCATCGTGCCCTTGGCCGTATCGATCTTGATGGTCGCGCGCTCGATCGTGTAGTCCTGCGTCTCGCCGTCGCGCTCGATCGTCAGGACGACCTTTGTGCCGACTTCGCCGCGGATGTGCATGGCGACCTCCTCCGGCTGCATCTCCGAGACCGGCGTGCCATCGACAGCCATGATCTCATCGCCGGCTTCGAGGCCGGCATGCTGCCCCGGCGTATCGTCGAGGACAGAGATGATCGTGACCTTGCTGTCCTTGAAGCCCATCGTCACGCCGATGCCGCCAAACTCACCCTCCGTATGCTCCTTGAGCTGCTCGAACATGTCGGCATTCATGTAGAGGGAATGCGGATCCCCGAGGGACTGCACCATGCCGGATATCGCGCCATCCATGAGCTTCGTCTCATTGACATCCGAAACGTAGCGCGCCTCGATGAAGCGCTTGACGCCGAGGAAGCGGACGATGTCCGCGACCTCATTGCTGTGGATGCCAAAGGCAAAGCAGAGGCCGGCAATCGTCAGGAAGGACGAGAGCACGGCCGTCAACAGGACGCCGATGATGATTTTTTTCTTGCTCATGTTTTACATCCTCTTCAGAGAGATAGAGATAATCAAAGATAGGAATACGGGCTGACGGGCTCTCCATTCTGCCGCACTTCAAAGTGACAGTGCGGTCCCGTGGAATTGCCCGTCGAGCCGCAGTACGAGATGACCTGCCCCTGGCTCACGCTCTGCCCAGCGCTGATCGCCAGCGACTGGTTGTGCCCATAGAGCTTCGTGATGCCGCCGCCGTGATTGATGATGACGGTGTTGCCGTAGCCGGAGACCCAGCCCGCGTACTCGACCGTGCCGCTCTGCGCCGCATGGATGGGCACGCCGTAGTCGGCGCCGATGTCGACGCCGCTGTGGAACTTCTGCGTGCCCGTGATCGGATGAACGCGCCAGCCGAACTCACTCGTCACGCTGCCGGAGACCGGCCAGATCATCGCGCCGCTGCCCGAAGGCGCCGCGCTGCCCATGCCGCGCTCCCGTATCATCTCGCCAATCTGGCGCGAAGCACGCATGAGCTCTTCATACTGCTGGTCGATGAGGGCTTTGTCCGTGCGCAGGCGCTCAATGAGCGCCTCGCGCCGCTTGACCTTCTCCTCCATGTCTGCGCGCGCCAGATGCGCCTTCTCCTCCTGCTCGGCCTGCGTCAGGCGGTCCTGTGCAAGGCTTGCCTGGCGCAGCTCGATGCTGTCCTTCTCCTCCTGCACGCCGCGCACGAGCGCATAGTCCTGGCGGATGATGCGCTTCAAAAGGTCCATGCGCGTGAGGAAGTCCTGGAAATCGTGAGCGCCGAACAGGACGTCGAGGTACGAGACCTGCCCGTTGATGTAGATATCGCGCACGCGCCTACCGAGCTGCTCCTGCTTGGCTTCATAGTCCTTCTGCAGGGTGGCGAGCTCTTCTTCGTTCTGCTTGAGGCGCGCGTCGGTCGCATCGAGCTCTGCCTTGCGCGCTTCGTGTTCCTTGATGGCCGCGTCGGCCGCCTCGTCGAGCGCGCGCTTCTCCTCCGAGACGTTGTCGATCTTGCTCTGCAGTTCGTTGCTCTGCTGCAGCTTCGCTGCCGCCTGGCTCTCATAGCCGCCCTTGTCGTCTGAGAGCGCCGCCGCCAGGCTGACTGGCTCCAGCAGCAGCGAGAATACGAGCATCAGGGACGCGGCCCTGCCGCATCTATCCTTCATGTGTCACACGCCCCCTTCCTCACACGCGCAGGAAGCGCTTGAGCGAGATGACCGAACCGATCGCGCCGATGACAATGCCCGCCAAGAGGATTGCGAGCGTCACGTAATTCATGAACGGATATTGCGGCATCAGCGGGAAGAAGGCCAGCGTGCTGTAGATCTTGGCCGCCATCGCCGCGTAGAAGCTGCGCAGCGCGACGGCCGCGATGAGGCCGCCGATGCAGCCGAGCACGATGCCCTCTAAGAGAAACGGCCAGCGGATGAACCAGTCCGTCGCACCGACGTACTTCATGATGGCGATCTCCTTGCGCCGCGCAAAGACCGTCAGGCGTATCGTGTTGGAAATAATGAAGAGCGTCGCGCCGCCCAAAAGGCCCATGAGGACGAAGCCGAAGATGCGCATGAGCCGCGTGATGTCGAAGAGGTGCTCGACGACATCCTGGCCGTACTTCGCCTCCTCCACCCCCTGCATCGAGCCGATAGCGCCGGCCGCCGACTCGACGACAGCCGGCGTCGTGACCGTCACCTCGAAGGCATCGGGCAGCGGGTTGTCTTCAGAGAGCGCGTCGAGCAGGTACTTCTGGTCACCGAGCCTCTCCTTGAGGCGCTCCTTGGCCGTCTCGCGGTCGACATAGGTGACCGAGTCAATGCCCTGCAACGACTCGATGTCGTAGCCGATCTGACGCTTCTCGCGGTCCGTCAGATGGTCCTCGAGGTAGACGCTGATCTGCACCTGTGACTCGAGCATGCCGGCCAGCCGGTTCATGTTGAGCACGAGGATCAGGAAGACGCCGAGCACGAAGAGCGAGACGGCGACCGTGCCGATGGAGGCAAAGGTCATCCAGTTGTTGCGGCGCAGCGAGTGGAACACCTCCTGGATGAAGTACTCGCCCGTCTTAAGCTTCATAGCCGTAGCCTCCCTTCGCCTCGTCGCGCACGATGTGGCCGTCCTCGATGGCGATGACGCGGCGCTGCATCGTGTCGACGATGGTCTTGTCATGCGTGGCCATCACGATGGTCGTGCCGGCGAGATTGATGCGGTTGAAGATGTCCATGATGTCCCAGCTCGTCTCCGGGTCGAGGTTGCCCGTCGGCTCGTCGGCGATGACGATGGCCGGGTCGTTGACGATAGCGCGGGCAATCGCCACGCGCTGCTGCTCGCCGCCCGAGAGCTGCGAGGGGAAGCAGCGGAACTTATCGCGCAGGCCGACGACGTCGAGCACGGCGTTGACATTGCGCTGCATGAGGCGCCGCGGCGCCTCGATGACCTGCATCGCAAAGGCGACATTCTCAAAGACCGTCTTGTCCGGCAGCAGCCGGTAGTCCTGGAAGATGACGCCGAGACCGCGCCGCAGATACGGCACCTCGCTGCGCTTCATGTGGACGACATCGCGCCCATTGACGAAGAGGCTGCCGCTCGACGGCAGCTCCTCGCGGAACAGCATCTTGATGAACGTGGATTTGCCCGCGCCGCTGGCGCCGACGATGAAGACGAAGTCTCCCGCTTCGATATCGACATTCACATGGTCGAGGGCCACAGCTCCATTCTCATAGATCTTCGAGACATCGCGCATGTGGATCATGGTTCTCTCCTTTATACCTCAGTACTTATATCTTGATTCAAAAAAGAGGACTCAGCGACGAGTCCCCTTCTCCTGATTGCCTATGAGCTGCAGTGCGAGCTCCGCATTGCGCGCCGCGAGGTCGCGCAGTTTTGCGAGGAGCTCCGCATTGCGCTTGCGGAACACCGCCTTGTCGTTCCACTTACGGCGGACCTCCGCCATGAGCTCGTCCGCTGTGACATCGTCAAGGCTGCCGACCGGCTTCTCCCCGATTGAGGCGAGGAAGCGGTCGATCTTCGGGTCGTACGAGACGCCGATCATCGGCACGCCCATGACGCCGGCGAAGATCAGTGCGTGCAGGCGGATGGCGAGCATCAAGTCCATGTTGCCGACGAGCGAGAGGAACTCACTCGTCGTGTACTCATCCTTGAGCACCGTACAGGGCTCATGCGTGCGCTCCGCGATCGACTCCGCCGCATGGACGTCCTCAGGGAACTGCATGGGCAGGAAGACGACGCGGGCCCCGAGCTCCCGCACGATGCGGTCCGAGACCTCGGCCATGACGTCCTTGAAGTGCGTCTCGTGCTGCCAGTTGCGCACAGAGATGCCGACGACCGGCTCTGCGCCATCGGCATGATAACGCTTGAAGATGGCGCGCCCGGCCGCCTTGTCGACCGGATGGATGGCGAGCACCGGGTCCGCCGTGCACTCGATCTTCGGCTTCGTGATGCCGAGCCTGGCAAGCTCCGCCAAGGAGCCCTTATCGCGCACGGTGATGAGATCGACGCGGTTGCCGATCACGCGCATCGCAAACTCTGCCAAACCGCCGATGATGGGGCCGATGCCCTGTGCATAGAGCATGACCTTCTTGCGCATGACGACGGCCAGGAAGATGATGGCGAGGTAGTAGTAGAGGCTCCGGCGGCTCGTCACATTCTGGAGCAGGCTGCCGCCACCGCTGATGAGCAGGTCGGCATGCCAGAGCGCTTTGATGATAGAAGGAATGCCCAGCCAGGAAATGGACTCCACACCGTGGCGCTCACTCGTATCAGCAGGGCTCGCCGAGATCACCGTGATATGAAGTTTTGGGTCGAGATCCCCGAGGACCTCCAGCATCGCGGCCAGCATCGCTTCATCGCCAGCATTCTTGGAGCCGTAATATCCCGATACGACAATCCTTCTCTCCATCAGTCTGCTTTACTCTCCTTTTTTTCAGCTGCATTAGCTTTGCGGGCTCTGGCCATGACAGCCTGCCAGAGCTCTACCAGAATCATCGCGACAGCGCCGATGCCAGCGCCGAGGACGATGCCCCCGATGCCACGCATGAACGACATGTATACCGGCGTGCGCATGTGCGCGAACGTCTCGACCATCGATCCCTGTCCGATGGTCGCCACGAGGACAAGCGCGAAGAAGACCATCGTCGGCCACTTGCGCAGCGCCGCCATCGCGGCGAGCATGAAGGCCGGATGGCCGATCATGAGTTCCTTCGTGCGCGGACGGGCGTAGAAGGCCTGCTCAAGGAAGGCACGGAAGCGCAGCTCCGTCTGCGAGACCGGCATGCCCGACGTGTGGCCGCTGCGCGCGACAAAGACGACACCCGCGACGAGGACGACGAGCATGACGAGCAGGGTCTTGATCTTGACCGGCATGTCGAGGATGCGCTTCAACTGTTCGACGACGCCTTCCGTATCGTCCATGCGCCCGTCAAAGATGTCGAAGCGCTGCAGGAAGGCGATGCCGACGAGGATGAGCGGCAGGACAAACGTCAGCTTGATGCCGCGGAAGATGTTGAACTCGAGGAAGTACTGCGTATCAGCCAGCGAGGCCGAGAGGTACGCCGCACCGATGTAGGAGAGCGCACCCGTGACGAAGAGCGCGATGGCCGCCGTCACGATGAGGTGCGGCAGCGCGATGCGGGCCTTCTCCTTGTAGGCGCGCACGCGGTCGAGCTGGAAGATGACCGCGATGGCTGGGAAGACATTCGCGCTGGCGAGCGCCGCGACGACGCGGATCTTCGAGCCATTGCCCATGAGGACCGGCACTGCTGCCAAGAGGCCGAAGACGACGAACAAGATGTACTGATAACGCGTGCGCGCATTGAGGCGCGGAATCACGAGCGAGAGATAGAGGACGCCTGCTGCCGCGACGCCGAGCATGACGATGGCGCGCAGGACCTTCGAGGCATTGTAAGATTCAAAGGTGCCAGCCTTGCCGATCGTGTAGCCATGCGCCACGAGCTTGTCGTGCGTCTCCTGGAAGTACTTCATGTTCGTTTCCATGAGGCTCATGTTCGGCGAGGGCTTGTCGTAGATGCGCAGCAGGTCGATGCGGATGTTGCGCTCCTCGTCCGTGTTGGACCAGCGCTCGACGGCCGTATCGATCTTGAGCTTCGGCTGCTCATCCTTCGGGATGGAATAAAGGCGTGCGACGTGGTCGTAGCCGAGTCCCTTCGCGATCTCCTCCATGCCGTCCTGCTTGTAGAACTGCAGCTGCGTGACCGCCTCGATGAGGCCGAGATTGATCTGGCGCTCCTTCATCTCGTCAATCGTCGTCTGCAGGGCCTTCGGCGCACCGAGCGACTGCTGGCCGGAGAAGACGATCTCCGACACGTCGAAGCCGTCGAGGCGCGCAAAGACGGCCTTGACGTCATCCGGTGTGCAGTTCTCGTAGTTGCTCGGGCGCGCGAGGACGTGGAAGCCCGCATCGTTGACGGCCTTCATCTCATCCGTCGGCATGCCGAGGTTCATCTTGAGGAAGGAGTCATAATGCGCCTTGACCGCAAGGACTTCTTCATTCCCGACCTGCAGGACCGTCACGCGGTCACTGCCGAGACGGCGCAGCAGGTCTTCCTTCACTTCCTTATAGGTCTGTGGATCGTGACCGACGACGTAGACTTCCTTGCCGTTGATCTTGCCGGAGGCAACGAGCTGGCGCCAGGAAGGGTCCTCGAGCGTTCCCGCATGGTAGCTCTCCAGGATTTTGCTGCCGTCGATTGCCGCAGCCTTGCCGTTGTCGTTGAGCTTTTTGAAGGTCGTCTCATAGACAGCCAGGGAGGAGATGCCCGCTTCCTTTGCTTTCTCGAGCACGGCGCTCTCCGGCAGGCCCTCGCGCTGCGCGAGTTCCTGCAGTCCCTCGTAATCGATGGCGAGGTCGACCTGACGGTTGGCGCGCTCTACCGCATTGCGCTGGAAGCTGATGGCCAGAGCCGCCAGCAGGCCAATGACGATGACCAGCACGAGCCAGCGATTGTATTTGAATACCTTCATCTAATCCACCTTATCTCAAAAACCATTATTCTTCACCCGCACGGACGAGGACACTGCCCTCCTGCTGATCCACCGAGACGATGCGCATCTTGAGCGGCAGCTGCTCCGGCTTCACGAGGGCGATGCGCCCGAGTGTATCGCCAAGGCGCGCCGTGCCGAAGGGCGAGTTCTGGATGTCGAACTGATCCGTGTCGAAGTACAGCGTCCCGTCATCCGCCACGATGTGGCCGACGAGCGAAAGCTGTGCCTTGTGCCCGAGGAGATTTGTATCGGCCGTCACGAGGACATTGTCATCCGTGATGTGCACCTCGACATTGTCCGCCTTGCTGATCTTGCGGGCCAGCGCCTCGCGCAGGCCGTTCTCGTCAAACATGGCCGTCAAGGAGAGCGCCTCTGCCTGCGAGAGTGCCAGGCGGCCCTCCGAGAAGGCTCCGAAGTCAAAGACCGTATTGCGGCCGGAAAGCGCCATCTCGTGGACGCGCAGCTGGCCGACCTGTCCATCCTGGACCGTGACCTTGAGGCTGTCCGTCCGCCCGAGCAGCAGCTTGAGCCGCGGCGAAGCAGAGAGCTCTACCTCCACATGCGGCGTCGAGAACTTCTGAGAAAGACGGCTTTCAAGCGCGCTCTCGACGACGGGAGGCAGCAAGAGCTCTCCGAGCACGATTAATATTATGAAGAACAAGCCCGTAATAGTCAAGGCTTTTCGCAATTTCATCACCTGCCAATGGAACAAGGAGCCAGAAGCACTGCTCCTGACTCCTCTGAAAACAAGACTCAGATTTCATGATTTGCTTTCGCCGCGAGGAAGGCGCGGATAAACATATCGATGTCGCCATCCATGACAGCCTGGACATTGCCCGTCTCGACATTCGTGCGGTGGTCCTTGACCATCGTGTACGGCTGGAAGACATAGGAGCGGATCTGGCTGCCCCATTCGATCTTCTGCTGGTCGCCCTCGAGCTTCGCGAGCTCTGCTTCCTTCTTCTCCATCTCGAGCTCGAAGAGCTTGGCGCGCAACATCTTGAGGCACTGCTCGCGGTTCTGGAGCTGGGAACGCTCGTTCTGGCACTGCACGACGATGCCCGTCGGCATGTGCGTCATGCGCACGGCGGATGACGTCTTGTTGATGTGCTGGCCGCCGGCGCCCGAAGCGCGGTACGTGTCGACGCGGACGTCCGACATGTTGATGTTGACCTCGACGTTGTCGTCGATCTCCGGCATGATGTCGCAGGCCGCGAACGACGTGTGGCGGCGTGCCTGCGCGTCGAACGGCGAGATGCGCACGAGGCGGTGAATACCCTTCTCGGAGCGCAGGAAGCCGTAGGCGTTATGGCCCTTGATGAAGAGCGTCGCGCTCTTGACACCGGCCTCATCGCCCGGCAGCAGGTCGGCCGTCTCGACCGTGAAGCCGTGGCGCTCTGCCCAGCGGCCGTACATGCGCAGCAGCATCTGAGTCCAGTCCTGCGCCTCCGTTCCGCCCGCACCGGCGTGCAGCGTCAGGATGGCGTTGTTGGCATCGTACGGGCCCGACAGGAGAACTTCGAGCTGCAGAGACTCAAGGCCCTCTGCGACAGCAGCGAGTTCCGACTTGACGTCTTCTTCCATGCTCTCGTCCTGCTCTTCCATGCCCATCTCCCAAAGGGTCTGCGCATCCTCGAACTTCGCGACGAGATTCTTGTACTTGTCGACGCTGATCTTGACGTCGTTGAGTTCCTGATTGATCTTCTGGGCCTTCTCTGCGTCATCCCAGAACGTCGGCTCACCCATCTTGTATTCGAGCTCGGCGATCTTCTCCTCTTTCGCCGGGACCTCGAGCGATTCGCCCATCTGGTCCAGCTTCGTCTTGAGTTCGCCAAGCTGCGGTTTGATATCTTCGAGCATAATATCCTTTCCTCTTTGTGATTGATGATTTATTCGTTCTTGCCGCAGCAGTTCTTGTACTTCTTGCCGCTGCCGCACGGGCACGGATCGTTGCGCCCGACCTTCTTGCCGTCCTTCGTCACGGGCTTCTTCTTGACCTCGGCCGCGCTGACCTCGTCACCATGCGAAGCCTGGGCGTTCTGCAGGTGATCCTGCAGCTGCGACTTCTGCTTCTTGATGATCTCTTCCATCTTGGCCTTGTCCTGCTCCGAAACGGCTTCCGGTGCAGCCGACTGCTGGGCAGCCGCCTGCTTTGCCGCGGCTTCCTGCTGCTGTTCCGGCGTGATGATGCTCACGTGGTACATCAGCGAGGCAATCTGGTCCTGGATGTCGGCCTCCATCTCTTCGAACATGTCGAGCGCTTCGATCTTGTACTCGACGAGCGGGTTGCGCTGGCCATAGGCGCGCAGGTTGATGCCGTCGCGCAGCATATCCATGTGGTCGAGATGCTCCATCCACTTCTTGTCGACGACGCGCAGCATGACGACCTTCTCGAGCTCGCGCATGTTGTCCTCGCCAAAGAGCAGCTCGCGGTTGTGATAGCCTTCCTCCGCGAGTTTCTCGAGGCATTCCTGCAGCTCGTCGCGGCTCATCGCAGCGAGCTCTTCCTTCTTGAGGCGGCCCTGCGGCGCGTAAATCTTCTCGGCATCCTCGATGAGGCCGTCGAGCTGCCACTCCTCCGGGTAGAGCTGCGCGTTGGCGTACTGGTCCATCTCCGCGCGGATGATGTGCTTGACCATGCCCATGATATTCTCACGCAGGTTCTCGCCGAAGAGGATCTTGCGGCGCTCGCCGTACATGACTTCACGTTGCTGGTTCATGACATCGTCATACTCGAGGACGTGCTTGCGGATGTCGAAGTTGCGCGCCTCGACCTTCTTCTGCGCGTGCTCGATGGAATTCGTGATGAGCTTGTGTTCGATTGGCTCGTCCTCGTCCATGCCGAGCTTGTCCATGATGCCCGAGATGCGGTCCGAGGCGAAGAGGCGCAGCAGGTCGTCTTCGAGTGACAGATAGAAGCGCGATGCACCCGGGTCACCCTGACGGCCGGCACGGCCGCGCAGCTGGTTGTCGATGCGGCGTGACTCATGGCGCTCCGTGCCGATGATGAAGAGGCCGCCGAGCTCCGGCACGCCCTCACCGAGCTTGATATCCGTACCGCGGCCTGCCATGTTCGTCGCGATCGTCACGGCACCCTTCTGGCCGGCGCCCGCGATGATCTCTGCTTCCTTCTCGTGGAACTTGGCGTTGAGCACGTTGTGCGGGATGCCATTCTTCCGGAGGATGGCGCTGAGCTCCTCCGACTGCGTGATGGAGGTCGTGCCGATGAGGACCGGCTGCCCCTTCGCGTGCAGCGAAGTGACGGCACGGCCTACAGCCTTGTACTTCGCGCGCTTCGTCTTGAAGATGAGGTCCGGGTAATCCTTACGGATGACCGGCTTGTTCGTCGGCACGACGATGACCGGCAGGTTGTAGATCTTGAGGAACTCGTCCTCCTCCGTCTTGGCCGTGCCCGTCATGCCCGCGAGCTTGTCGTACATGCGGAAGTAGTTCTGGAAGGTGATGGTCGCGAGCGTCTGGCTCTCACGCTGAATCTTCACGCCTTCCTTTGCCTCGATGGCCTGATGCAGGCCGTCCGAGTAGCGGCGGCCCTCCATGAGGCGGCCCGTGAACTCATCGACGATGATGATCTCACCGTTGCGCACGACGTAGTCGCGGTCGCGCTTCATCAGCGCCTTGGCGCGCAGAGCAGCCGTGAAGCAGTGCGAGAGCTCGATGTTCTCCGGTGCGTAGAGGTTGTTGATGCCGAGGATCTTCTCGACCTTCGGGATGGTGTTGTCGGCCGGCGCGACCGTCTTCTGCTTCTCGTCGACCGTGTAGTCGATGCCTTCCTTGAGGCCAGAGACGGCCTTGGCCATGACGGCATACATGTCCGTCGATTTGGCGCCAGGGCCCGAGATGATGAGCGGCGTGCGCGCCTCATCGATGAGGATGGAGTCGACCTCATCGACGATGGCATAGTGGAGCTTGCGCTGGACCATCTGCTCCGGATAGATGACCATGTTGTCGCGCAGGTAGTCAAAGCCGAACTCGTTGTTCGTGCCGAAGGTGACGTCGCGGCTGTACGCGAACTTGCGCTCGGGGAAGTCCATGTCGTGCACGACGAGGCCGACCGTCAGTCCGAGATAGCGGTAGAGACGGCCCATGTCCTCGCTGTCGCGGCGGGCCAGGTAGTCGTTGACCGTGACCATGTGGACGCCCTCACCCGTCAGGGCATTGAGGTAGACCGGCAGCGTCGCGACGAGCGTCTTGCCTTCGCCCGTGCGCATCTCTGCAATCCTGCCCTCATGCAGGCACATGCCGCCGATGAGCTGCACATCGAAATGGCGCATGCCGAGCACGCGGCGCGAGCCCTCGCGGACGACAGCAAAGGCTTCGGGCAGGATATCGTCAAGCGTCTCACCATTCGCGAGGCGCTCACGGAACTTGTTCGTGTATCCCGTCAGCTTGTCGTCTGTCAGAGCCTGCATCTGCGGCTCCAGCGCATTGATCTTCTCGACCACCTTGCGATAGCGGGCAATCTCTTTATCGTTATTGTCACCTAAGAATCTCTTGATGAATCCCAGCAACCAAATCACTCCTTACTGCGTGTGGGGCTGCATGTGCTTCCCCTATAGTTAACCTACCTTACAATATTATCAGACTGACCTTTATAAGTCAATTTTCCCTTTGCTCTGCAGTGCAGGAGAGATGGCGGAAGTTCACCGGCTCGACCTCTGCCTTTCGCAGCGCCTCCCCGACGCGCGGCGAGAGGATGGCCGCGAGCTCCGCCTCAAAGTCATGCTGCCAGCCGCTGTCTTCCTGGAGCACATCGTTTTTCATACCGGGATGCATCATGACCTCCGTCGTCCCCTGCGGCAGATGCGCAATGAGATGCAAGAGCTCGCCTTCACTGACCGCCTCGCCCGCAACGATGCCGGCAAAATTATCCGGCGTCAAGAGGCCTCGGCGGTGCGCCTTGCAGGCGGCGAGGCGTGCAAGCGTGCTGAGGCCCAGGCGCCCGACGAGCTGCCCGAGCCCGCCAAACGCACCGGCAAAGAGCGGCGTGCGCGGCGTGCGCACGGCCCGGATGCCCGCGCGCGCCGCGAGGTCCAGGACGATGTCGATGATGCCCGGCAGTGTGTGCATGTGCTGATGGCTGTCCACATGCGAGATGGGAATCCCCGTCGCTTCGATCTTCTGGAGCTGCGCGGCGAGCTCACGCCGAACCTCTTCGAGGTTGACGCCGCCCTTCAGATAGCGCTTGAGAAGCGCCGTGTGGTCCGGCAGGAAATCACCCTCTGAGCCGACGAGCGAAGGAATCTCCTCCGGCGGCAGGATGGGATGGCCATCGACGAGCGTGAAGTGGACGCCGAGGCCGAGCTCCTCGTGGCGGCGCGCGATGTCGATAGCTCCCGCAAAGGCAGCGCCGCCCGGCATGACCGTCGCCGAGCGCAGGCAGCCGTGCACGAGCCCTTCCTCCACCGCCCGATTGATTTCCGCATGACGGCCGAAGTCGTCGGCATTGATGATGATGTAGCGCAAGACAGGTACCTCTTCTTTCTTGATGCATGAAATAGATGGCATGGAAAAAGGAGCCCGCAAGCAGGCTCCTCTCATTTCAAAGTGTCAAAGTGGGTGTACGATCAGTTATCCGACTCGATGAGACCGTAGTTGCCATCATCGCGGCGGTAGACAACATTGACTGCCTCCGTCTCCGCATCGCGGAAGACGAAGAAGTTATGGTTCAAGAGATTCATCTCCATGATGGCTTCCTGGACATCCATCGGCTTGACGATGAAGTGTTTCGTCTTGACGACCTTGTAGGTGTCGCTCTCATCATGAACGTCTGGCATCGGGCTCGACTTGAGCTCTTCCGTCTTGAACTGGCCAGAACGCAGGCGGCGCGCGAGTTTCGTCTTCTGTTTATGGATCTGGCGCTCCAGTTTCTCTACGACAAGGTCGATGGAGGTGTACATATCCATCGTCGATTCCTCGCCACGCAGCAGGATGCCACCGGGGATTGGGACAGTGACCTCGACGATGTGGCGGCCCTTCGAAACCGTCAGCAGCACCTTGATATCGCCGACGGAATCAAAGTATTTCGTGACTTTGCCAACGCGTTTCTCCACGTACTCACGCAGGGAAGGAGTGATCTCGATATTCTTGCCTCTTACAGTGAATGTTGCCATAAGACACATCCCCTTTCTTATTTCTATGCCGCCAAGCGGCACAATTTATTGAAGAAAGCAATGCGCCGGACACTGTTGGATGTTACAGTTTCCTATCCTATCCGAGAGATCCGAACGCTTTCTGTTTATATTGATAGTATTCGCCAAAGCCGCACGAATCCCTTCTTCCAAATCCGGAAAATACAATTATTTTCTTGCAAATCTGCAACCCGGGCAAAAAGAAAAGCCAAGTCCCGTCTCCGGGACCCGGCTCTTTTCATTCGTTCTTATGCCGTCTTGATGACGTTGGCAGCCTGCGGGCCACGCGCACCCTCGACAATCTCGAACTCGACATCCTGACCCTCATTGAGCGTCTTGAAGCCTTCGTCCTGGATTGCGGAGAAATGGACGAATACATCATCGCCGCCTTCGCGCGCGATGAAGCCGTAGCCTTTCTCAGGACTGAACCATTTTACTTTGCCAACCATAATGATTCCTCCTACACAAATCAAAAACCGTCAGGATAATGGGCATCCTGATTCACTTTCGATTATACTGAGTCGTTGCGGGGTTGTCAATGGGATTGTTCCCTGTCAACACGACTGCATGTGAGGAATACCATTGTCTCATCTCCAAGTAGGACGGGCTGGCAATCTGTCACTCCGATATGGTTCTCAGCGATCTCAGAGACCTCAGAGGACTTTCGAGAGGAAGAGGCGCGTGCGCTCTTCTTTCGGGTGCTCGAAGACTTCCTTCGGGTCGCCCTGCTCGATGATGCGTCCGTCGTCGACGAAGAGCAGGCGGTCGCCCACCTCGCGCGCAAAGCCCATCTCGTGCGTGACGATGACCATCGTCATGCCCTCTTCGGCGAGCTTGCGCATGACGTCGAGGACTTCGCCGACCATCTCCGGGTCGAGTGCGGAAGTCGGCTCGTCGAACAGCATGACCTTCGGCTTCATCGCCAGAGCGCGCGCGATGGCGACGCGCTGCTGCTGGCCGCCGGAGAGCTGGCTCGGATAGGCGTCAGCCTTGTCGGCCAGGCCGACGCGTGCGAGCAGCTTGCGCGCCGTCTCCTCGGCCTCCTGCTTCGCGACGTGGCGGACCTTGATTGGGGCCAGCATGATGTTCTGGAGCACCGTCATGTGCGGGAACAGGTTGAAGCGCTGGAAGACCATGCCGACTTCCTCGCGCACCTTGTTGATGTTGGCCTCGCCGTCGAGTACGATGCCGTCGACGCTGACCTCGCCGGAGGTCGGCTCTTCGAGGTAGTTCATGCAGCGCAGCAGCGTGCTCTTGCCCGAGCCGGATGGCCCGATGATGACGACGACTTCCTTCTCCTTGATCGTGAGGTTGATGCCCTTGAGCACCTCGACGTCACAAAATGATTTTCTCAGATTCTCAATGTCGATCATCCGTCTTGTATCTCCTCTCCAGATATGCTACGAAGCGGGAAATCGTCAAGGTCATGGCCAGGTAGATGACCGCGACGCTGAGCCAGATTTCCAGCGAACCATACGTCTTCGCGATGATCAGCTGGCCGCGGCGCGTGAGTTCCTCGAAACCAATGACCGAGACGAGGGACGAGTCCTTCAAGAGGGCGATGAACTCATTGCCGAGCGGCGGGATGACGCGCTTGAAGGCCTGCGGCACGATGATGTAACGCATCGTCTGCACCCAGGTCATGCCGAGCGAGCGGCCGGCTTCCATCTGCCCCTTGTCGATGGACTGGATGCCGGCGCGGAAGATCTCCGCGACGTATGCGCCCGAGTTGATGCCGCAGGAGCCGATGGCCGCGACGAACGGGTCGACGCGCTGGCCCGTGATGACCGGCAGCGCGAAGTAGACCAGGAAGATCTGCACGAGAAGCGGCGTGCCGCGGAAGAAGTCGACGTAGATTGCCGCGAGGACGCGCAGGAGCTTGATGCGCGAGATGCGCGCGATGCCGACGAAGAGGCCGATGACCACACCGAGGGCAACCGAGAGAGCCGTAATCTTGATTGTGACGCCAGCGCCCACGAGCAGGAGTGGGAAGGAGTTCACGACCAAATCGAAGTTAAAATGCATTTGCTTTCACCTTACCATTGGGATTCATAATTATTCATCTTCATCACAGAGAAAAACCTGTCTATTATTATATTTCCTGCCCTCTCTCCTGTCAATGAAAAAGGAAAAAGCAAAACACCACGCCGGAAGCGTGGTGTTTCTTTATGCAGGATAGGTGATTATTTCTGTCCACCGAACCATTTTGCATAGATCTTGTCGTACTCGCCGTTCTCTTTGAGCTTCTTGAGTGCTTCGTTGATCTTGGACTGCAGTTCCGTGTTGTCCTTTGCCAGAGCGATGCCGTAATCCTCAGCCGTCAGCTTCTCCTCGAGAGCCTTGACGCCCGTCTCACCGCTCTTCGTGATGTAGTAGTCGTTGACCGGACGGTCGTTGACGACAGCATCGACGCCATGGCCCTTGAGCTCCATGAAGCAGTCAGCCGGCGTGTTGAGTTCCTTGACCTCTACGCCGCCGAGCTTCTTGACTGCCTCAGCACTCGTCGTGCCGATCTGGACAGCGACCTTGTGGCCCTTGAGGTCCTGGAAGCTCTTGATGGCCTGCTCATCCGAGCGGACGACCATCGTCAGGCCGGACTGGTAATACGGGTCCGAGAACGAGACGTTCTGCTTGCGCTCGTCGTTGATCGTCATGCCCGAGATGATGACGTCGATGTTCTTGGCCTGCAGCGCCGGGATCAGGCCATCGAAGCCGATGTTCTGAACCTCGACCTCGTAGCCCATCTCCTTGCCGATGGCGCGGATCAGGTCCATATCGAAGCCCTGGTATTCCTTCTGGCCTTCATCCTGGAACTCGAACGGCGCAAAGTCGATCGACGAACCGACCTTGAGCACCTTGGCGCTCGAGCCGCTGCCCGAGGATGCCGAATCACTGCCGCCGCAGCCAGCCAGCGCCAACGTCGCGAAGACGCAGGCTGCCAGAAGGACGAATAACTTCTTCAAATTCATAAAAATCCCTCTCTCTCTCAGATTTCCATAGCTTGCCGCTATTGATGGATCCTTTCAGAGAATGAGGCCCGGAAACGTATCCGGGCCTCATTGCTCTCTTACGCGACCTATTATAACATAATCGCGGATATCATGCCAGTCTCATGAAAAAATTTCAACCGACTGTCTCTCAGTGCTGTGCTCTTCTCTTGGTGAAGCAGTCACGGCAGTACACCGGGCGGTCGTTCTTCGGTTCAAACGGAACTTCCGTTTCTTTACCGCAATCTGCACAGACGACCTTGTACATCTGGCGCTGCTCGCCACCTTCGCGGCTGCGGCGGCGCTTGTCACGACAATCACGGCAGCGAGCCGGTTCGTTCTCGAAGCCCTTCTCAGCGTAGAATTCCTGTTCACCAGCGGTGAAGATGAATTCCTTGCCACATTCTTTGCACGTGAGTGTCTTGTCCTGGAAAGCCATAAGATAATCCCCTTACTGAAAAATTAGAATAACGTATTAGATGTCCGGTTCTCTCAATGCAGATATGCGAAGAAAATAGAACGTCTATAAACCAGTATATAGGCAAAGTCCGTAAAGTGCAAGTAATTTTTATTTCAAGATTTTTCTGTTATATTATGACAAAGAAAAAAAGCTGGGCAACCCCAGCTTTTTCTTTGCAGTATAAGCGCATCAGACTGCTCTGCGGTGGCGGATCAAAGTCCTGCCCTGCGGGCGCAGGATGCGGCAGCTGTTGAGCACGACGGCCAGTGTCGCCGTGTTGTGGATGACGGCTGCCCAGAGCGGGTTGATCTTGCCGAGTGCGCCGAGCAGCATGGCGCCGCTGTTGACGAGAATCGTCGCCATGAAGTTCTGCTGGACGAGGTCCATCGTACGGCGGCCGAGCTGCAGGGCCTCCATGAGGCGGGACGGGTCTTCCGAATGGATCGTGACGGCCGAAGATTCCGCCGCGATATCCGTCTGGCGCCCGCCGAGGGATACGCCGACATCAGCAAACGCGAGTGCTGGCGCATCGTTGATGCCATCGCCGACCATCATGACCGTGCCGCGCTGCTTGAGCTTGTTGACGTAGCTCGACTTGTCCTCGGGCAGGATCTCCGCATGGTACGAATCGATGTCCATGCTGCGCGCGACTTCCTGCGCCACGGCCTTGCTGTCGCCGGTCAGCATGACGATCTCGTCGATGCCGTAGCGGCGCATCTGGTTCAGCGTCTTCTTCATCTTCGGACGGATCGGGTCCTCGATGCCGATGACGCCGATGAGCTCGTCATTCCTTGCCACGTAGAGCAGGTTCTTGCCGATCAGGCCGACATCGAGCTGCTCGGTATCCTTGACACCGCTCTCGCGCAGGAACTTCTTGCTGCCGACGCGGACGACACCGCCCTTGAAGCCATCGAAGTCAGGGACTTCGGCCTGCATGCCGCGCGCCACGATGGTCTTCGAGCTCTTGTGGTGCGGCGTCTGCCATTCATGCTCTTTGACGTACTTCTGGATGGCGACGGCCAGCGGATGGACGGAGTGCATCTCAGCAGAAGCCGCGAGCAGGACGGCTTCTTTCTCCGTCACGCCGCTCGCCGTCTTGACGAACGCGATCTGCGGCACGCCGATCGTCAGCGTGCCCGTCTTGTCGAGCACGACCGTATCCGTCTCAGCCAGCGCCTCGATGTAGTTGCCGCCCTTGACGAGGATGCCGCGCTTGGCTGCGGCGCCGATGGCCGCCGAGATGGCCGTGGCCGTCGAGAGCTTCAGGCCGCAGGAGAAGTCGATGAACAGCAGGTTGAGGACGCGCTGCCAGTCCCGTGTCGCACCGTAGACGATGGCCGCACCGAGGAAGGAGATCGGGACGAGGAAATTCGCCATCTGGTCGGCGAAGTTCTGCACCGGTGCCTTGCGCGTCTGCGCCTCTTCGACGAGGTGGACGATATGCGCGAGGCTCGTATCCTTGCCGACCTTCTCGACGGAGATGATGAGTTCGCCTGCTTCCACGACAGAGCCCGCGTAGACCGGCGACCCCTTGTGCTTCATGGCTGGGTTCGACTCGCCCGTGATGGACGCCTGATTGATGGCGGCATCACCGCGGATGACGCGGCCATCGATGACGATCTTCTCGCCGGTGTGCGCGGCGATGACGTCGCCGGCCTTGACCTGCTCAATCGGCACCTTGCGCTCAACCTCACCGTCGACCAGCCAGACATAGCGCTGGTCGAGAGACAGCAGGCCGGAAATCTGCGTGCGGGCGCGCTCTGCTGCATAGCTCGTGAGCATCTCGGCGCCGTTGGAGATGGCCAGCAGCGTCAGGCTCGATTCCGGCTTGCCGGCGAGCACCGAGGCAATGACGGCCGTGGCGGTCAGCGTATCGGCATTCGGGCGGTGATCCTTGACCATGCCCTGGACGCCGTTCTGGATGAACTTACGTGCGATTGCGAGCACGAGCAGGCTGCGCGCGACTTTCATGCTGAGGAAGAGCTGCGGTGAGGTGCGCTTCAGGATCTCCATACCAGCAAAGCTGGCCAGCGAGAAGAGCGCGTCGCGCCGGTATTCTGCCAGGCGCTCGGCCGGCGTCACCGCCGCTTCCTGCGCGCGGCGCACGGTTGCGATGGCCAGTCTCTGGATCTCGCGGAAAGGCAGTGCGCCCCGATACCAGATCTGGACGCGCTTGTCGGTGACCGTCACAGCCTTGACCGTGCGGTAGCGGCGGATCTGCGCGGCCAGCAGCGCGCGTTCCTCACGCGGCAGTGCGGCCTGCAGATGAAGGTAACAACTCCCATACATCATACGGTACGCCATCCTCTCATCAATGACAGGGCCCACCAGAGCATCTGCGCTCCCGATGGAGAAGAATACGTCATGAGCATCTTGCGGATGCCCCGCAGAGCAAAGAGCAGCGACACGAGCGAGCTCATGTCGAACCAGCCGGCCGTGTGGCGGTTGATCCAGGCTGAGAATTCCCGGCCCGAGTTGCGCACGCTGCGCGTGATTCTGCCAGCATGCGATTCGTCGAGTCCGGCGCACTCCGCTTCCGCACCATCAGCCGGCGCTGCGGGGAACAGATGCTCCTTGAGCCAGGCTGCCAGCGCATCGACGCGCAGGCTGTCCGCCTCATCGAACTCGATGAGGATGCTGCCGCTCACGGCACTGACCTCACAGCTCTTGACAAAGTCCAATGCTGCGAGCCGCTCCTCCAAGAGCGTTGCGATGGACGGCGCGATGCGGGCCGCGCGGTAGCGGCGGCGCCCTGGCAGGGCCGATACGAGAGCAAAGGACGGCACAGCCCTCAAGGGCGCCGCCTGCGGCTTGGCGGCCGCCCGGCTGCGCCGCCCCACGGTAGCACGGCCGGATGAAGGCGTTGCGGAAGAGCCCCCGAACATCTGCCGGATACTCTTGCCGATCGCTGCCCCCATCATGAAACCAGATACGTACGACATATTTTACCTCCTTGCATGCGTCATGATGTATTCTTCTACTTTGCGCAGATCCGGATTCTGCCGCAGCCTCTCCGTCTCGTAGTGGATGAGGATTGAGCCCGTGACGATGCTCGTCTCCACGCGCGCAATTTCTGGAAAAGCGCGTAGCTGCTGCTGTACCTGGCGCTCGAGCTCCAGATTGCCCAGGAGCTTCTTGCTGCGCAGGCGGATGCGCCCCGGCAGATACGAAGCGATCTCGACAGAACGGATGAATAAGTCCAGTTTAGTAGTGGGGATCTGCAGACTTCCCATGAGATTCAAGATAGTTCCTCCCTTACAGAAAGAGACTGCCAGACGTTTGGCAGTCTCTCCCCCTCATTCTACAAGAAATCAGTTCTTCTTTGCCTGCTGAGCTGCGATGAGGTCTTCGAGTTCTTCTTTCTGGCGCTGAAGCTCAGCAAGAGGAATCTCACCTGCCGGTGCAGCCGGCTGCATTGCTGCCATCTGCTGCTCGCGCTCCTGCATGAAGCGGTAGCCGAAGATACCAGCTACGGCACCTACTGCAAGGCCGATCCAAAAGTCTGTTTTCTGGAACATCGTATCCATCCTCCTTTTTCATTTCTGACGGGCAGGCCTGAGGCACTGCCCATCGCTGAAACAAGACAGTCGTCCTGTTTCCCCTTTATCCTATCACTAATGGGAATCATTGTCAAAGTTATAAAAATAACGCATACCTCAAGCGAGGTATGCGTTATCGTCATATTTCATTGTCCATGCAAGTGACAAGCCCACGTGCCTTGGTATCACATATCCTTGACCGGCACCGGTCCGCGCGAGAGTGCGATGGCACCCGTGCGGGCGATCTCGATGATGCCGTATTCCTGCATGACCTCACAGAGCGCATCGATTTTGTTCTGCGTGCCCGTGAGCTCGATGACGACGTCATCCAGCGTCACATCGACGATATTGGCGCGGAAGATGTTGACGACATTGATGATGTCGCTGCGCGTCTCGCGCGTCGCCTTGACCTTGATGAGCACGAGCTCGCGCTCAATCGCGTCTTCCTCGCTGAGGTTGACGATCTTGATGACATCGATGAGCTTGCTGAGCTGCTGGATGACCTGATCGAGTTCGCCCTCCGACTCCACCGAGACGACGATGTTGATGCGCGTGACTTCCGGCTCCTCCGTGTAGCCAGCGGAGATGCTCTCGATATTGAAGGCGCGCCGGCTGATGAGCCCCGACACATGCGTCAGGACGCCCGGCTTATTGTCGACCAGCACGGCAAGCAGGTATTTCTTCATCTTCTATTCCTCCTACACCCAATCTACATCCAATCTCAGAGATAACCGAGGACCATCTGGTCCAGGCGCTTGCCACCCGGCACCATCGGCAGGACATCTTCCTCTTCCGGGATGACGACATCGATGAGGACGGCGCCTTTCTCCGACAGGATTTCCGGCAAGCGCGTCTCGAGCTCCTCCTTCTTCGTCAGGCGATATCCCTTGACGCCCATGGCCTCTGCGAGCTTGACGAGGTCCGTCTTGCCCTTGAGCTCCGACTGTGAGTAATGATGGTTGTAGAACAGGCGCTGCCACTGGCCGACCATGCCGAGAATCTCGTTGCGGATGACGACGACCTTGACGTCGATATCGTTGTCGGCAATCGTCGCAAATTCCTGGCAGTTCATCATGATACTGCCGTCGCCCGAGAAGAGCACGACCGGGGAATCCGGGCAGCCGACCTTGGCGCCGAGCGCTGCCGGCAGGCCGTAGCCCATCGTGCCCTGACCGCCGGATGTCAGGAAGTGGCGAGGCTTGTAGACCTTGAAGAACTGCGCCGCCCACATCTGATGCTGGCCGACATCCGTCACGCCAATCGCATCGCGGCCCATGAGGCTGCTGACCTTGCTGATCAGTGCGCCCGGCTTGATGGCATCGCCTTCCTCGCGATAGCCGAACGGATGCTTAGCCTCGAGTTCCAGCGCATGCGCGAGCCACGGCGAAAACTTTGCAGCAAAGTCATCCGGGCAGGCGGCGAGCTTGTCGCGCAGGATGGGCAGCGACCAGCTGAGGTCGCCGAGTACGCGGTAATCTGCCGCAACATTCTTGTTGAGCTCGGCGCGGTCAATCTCGAAGTGGACGATTTTCGCATGCGGTGCGAATTCCGAGACCTTGCCCGTCACGCGATCACTGAAGCGCATGCCGACGCAGAGCAGCAGGTCACACTCCTGGATGGCCATGTTGGCCCCATAAGAGCCATGCATGCCCGCAAAGCTAAGGAAGCCCTTCTCGTCGGCCGGGATGGCGCCGAGTCCGAGCAGGGTCGCCGTGCTCGGTGCGCCGAGGCGGCGCACGATGTCCTGGAGCACATCTGCCGTCTCCGAGAGGATGACGCCGCCGCCCGCAAAGACCAGCGGCTTCTTGGCCGCGCGGATGGCCTCAACCACCGCGTCAATCTCCCTCTCATCGCCGATGTTCTCGCCGCTGTAGCCGCGCAGATGCACAGACTCTGGATATGCATAGTCAAGCTTCGTATCGAAGACATCCTTGGCCACATCGACGACGACAGGCCCCGGGCGGCCCGTGCGCGCGATGTAGAACGCCTCTTTGAGCACGCGCGGCAGGTCCTCTACCTTCTTGACGAGGTAATTGTGCTTCGTGATTGGCGTCGTGATACCACAGACATCCGCCTCCTGGAAGGAATCCTTGCCGATGTAGGAGTTAGCCACCTGTCCCGTGATGCAGACGAGCGGCACCGAATCCGTATAGGCCGTCGAGATACCCGTGACGAGATTCGTCGCACCCGGGCCGGAGGTCGCGAAGACGACGCCGACCTTGCCCGTCGCGCGCGCATAGCCGTCTGCCGCATGGACAGCTCCCTGCTCATGGCGCGTCAGGATGTGCGGAAACTTCATTTTATAGACAGCATCGTAGAGCGTGAGCACCGCGCCGCCGGGATATCCGAATACGACGTCCACGCCTTCATTCTTCAGGCTCGTGAGCACAGCCTCTGCACCATTCATCAACAAGTGAAAGCCCCCTTATATCTTGAATTCAACAAAAAGACCAATTGAAAATGGGATTCTCTTATTATACCGCATAAGTATACAACATTACAACCGATGCAGACAAGTTTTCTCGGAATGGAACGCCATGCGGTTCAGCGATGGTCACTCGCAAAGACGAGCACGTCGACGCGCGCTGCCCCGGCGCGCCGCAGCACAGCAGCACAGGCAGAGAGCGTCGCGCCTGTCGTCAGGATGTCATCGAGCAGCAGGATGTGCTTGCCGCTGACGTCGGCATCCCGCGCCATGGAGAAGGCGTCCTTGAGGCTCTGCCGCCGCTCCGACGGCCGCATCCTGTAGAGCGGCCCCGTCTGCTTCGTGCGCACGAGTGCCTGCTCCAGGGGCAGCCCTTGCCCTTCCAGCCATGCTCCGAAGATCAGCTCCACCTGGTTGAAGCCGCGCTCGCGATAGCGTGCTTCATGCAAGGGGACCGGTACCGCCATGTCGATAGCAGTGGGCAGCACGAAATCGCTTTCGCGCAGGAAGGTCGCGATGCACGGCAGCGCACTGCGCTTCTTCTTGTACTTGAGCGCATGGATCAGGCTGCGCAGGCCGCCGTGATAGCGGCCGAGTGCCCACGCCGTCCCGATCAGCGGCTGCATGGCCGCCGGCAGCAGGATGACATGCGGCTTCTGCGCCGCCGCCATGCAATCCGGACACCACGCGCCGAGGTGCTCGACATAGGCGTGGCAGACGGGGCAATGCGGCGGAAAGACAAAGTCCACGAGCATCTGCCAGAGTCCCCTGCCCATCGCGATTCCCCCTTCCCCTGCCGTCCAAAAAGCAACGTTCCTTCAAGGCACCGGTCCTCAGCTTCTCAACGCCCGAAGAAACGATGCTTCGGCTTCTTGCTCTCCCAGGCCATAACCGCTTCGAGGACGGAGCCGCCGATGCAGCGGGCCTTGTCCGAGATCGTGTAGCACTCCTCCTGCCCCATCGTCGGGTGGATGTCCGCAATCTTCTGGCCGGCCACCACCTTGCTGCCATCGTAGATGGCGCCACGCAGGACGCCGTCAATGGTCGCCTTGATATCGACGGACTCCCCCTCCTTGACGTGGAGATGGCCGATGACTTCGCCCTTCTTGACCATCAGCGAGATCGTGCGCAGCATCTCGACGCGGCCATCAGCCGGCGCAAAGACGAGGTGCTCGATATTCGGGCTTTCGCCGACCGTGCCATTGCCATGGTCGAGTTCCTTCGAAGAATAACCCTCATAGATCAGGCGGCCGAGGTTGTGGCCACGCCCCGTCGCCACGACAACATCGACATCGCGTCCCGCACAGAAGCCTGGTCCGAGCGCAATCGTGAGGTCCGCCATGCCCTTCTCCTTGCCGTGATCCTTGTGCGCGACGATGGCGTCGATGAGCACGTCCGGCTTGAGCTCAGCCACGCACTTCGCCTCCGGGTCTGCGATCATCATGATCTCCCCCTTCTTGAGGCGCTTCTGCGCCTCTTCCAGGCTCTTGGCCCGATGGCAGCTCACGCGCTCCACTTCCGACTCGCCACGGTACATGGCATCGGAGAACGTGACCTTGCGCCGCGTCGCCGTCGGTTTTTTCTGTTCAAGGATCAATACGCGGAACCCCGCGCGATGCAGGCAATGCGCGATACCGCTGCCGAGTTCGCCGCCACCGCGGACGATGATCAGATGTTTCATAGATGGAACCTTCTTTCCCGATAGTCTCTCTTTTATTATACTATAAATTGACACAATCTACCTGAAATAATTTATTTTTGTCAGCCTTGTGTAAAGCATTGCAATTATCTGACACCCGTGGTATAATATAACTGTAAAGAGGAGATGGACAAGCAAACCACCGTCGAGTAGTCCTGGAGGTCGAAAAGCAGTAGGTGCATGTCCTGCCGAAAAAGGCGCTCTTCAAAACCTTACACGAAAGGATGTGGATGGTTATTGAAGATTATGATGAGCAGAACTTCTTTCCAACCTGACTAGCAAGCGCACTGGTGAAGTACAAGAATATCCATAGCGCGGGGAATGCACGTAATGATGGCCAGGGGCCGCCAGTCGTGCTCGATGCCAATGGAAGTCTGGAGCGCAACGTCAGTAACTGGATTGAAGGAACGCAACCCTGGGTAACGGTAAATCATCGAGAATCCATCGAGAAGTAGTCGGTATCTCCTATGTTATCGGTAACGGACCAAGATGAACCAGATGTGCACAACGTGATTTTGAGATCACAACTGTTTCAGCTGAGCATGATGAGATATTTGCAAAGTTCCTGTTCGCGAGGGAAATTTGCTACGTGACAACAGAATATAGAAGAAGGATCACATTATTTATGGTTGACTACGTATAAAGCGGCTTACATTACGAGAGAATGTAAGCCGCTTTTATTTGTCTATTCGCTTGTCGATACCATCAGGAATCTTCATAAGGGCGCACGCGCAATGTGAGGCCGCGCTCTTCGCAGATCTTCCGGCATTTCGCGATTTCCTCGGGGCCTTCGACGTGGTCGACGATCGTCAGCACGACATTCGGCACGTATGGCTTGCAGTGCTGCGCGAAGGTCAGCATGGCATCGTAGGACTCGATGCCGAACTTCGAGCGCGTGAGCTCGAGGTAGCGCTCAGCATTCGAGGCGTTGAGGCTGATGGAAATCGTGTCGAGGATGCCCTTGAATTCGGCGGCAAACTCACGGCCATTCTCCAGCTCGCCGAGGCCATTCGTGTTGAGGCGCGTCGGCAGCTCCGGATGCTGCTGTTTGACATAGCGCAGGAGCTCTAAGAGCACATCGAGGCGCATCGTCGGCTCACCGAAGCCGCAGAAGACGACTTCCTTGATGTAGTCCCAGGGGACAGTCTGCAAAGCGGCCTTGACCTCCTCGACCGTCGGCTCCTTCCCCTTGAACCACAGCGAGGACTGCTCGGCCATGTGCTTCATCGTGCGCAGGCAGAACGTGCAGGCGCAGTTGCAATGATTCGTGATATTGACGTAGAGATTGCGCTTGCCCTCCGGCTGTACGCGCAAGGATTCATCGAGCGGCAGGTACTTGCCGCCGGCATGCGTTGCATAGACAATCATGGAAATCCCTCCTAAAAGTAATCCAGAAAATACACATCGGCCATCAATGCAGCTCGGTCAGATACTCCTCAAAAGGCAAGCCGTAATTCCACGGCAGGTCGAGTTCCAGTGCATACTGAAGGCAACGGCTGATGAACGAGGCAGCCTTCTGCACAGCAGCCTCGAGCCCCTCTCCGTTAATCAGGCTGGCCGCGACGATGGCCGCAAAGGCGTCGCCGCTGCCGCTGCGGTCCCCGCCGATCTTCGGCGCGCGCACGATGGCCATATGGCCCGCATCGTAGAGGAAGTTCTTGATGAAGTCCCCCTCGTGGAGGCCCGTGATGACGACCTGCTGCGGTCCGCGCGCAGCGAGTGCCTCCGCCATCTGCTGCAGCGCACCGTCCGTGACGATGCCGTCCTCGGGGTACGGGATGTCGAGCAGCTGACACGCCTCTGTGAGGTTCGGCGTGACGAGGTCCGCCACGCCGAGCAGGCTGCGCATCTTGTCGCACATCTCCTGCGTGTACGACGGGTAGAGCTTGCCGTAGTCGCCCATGACAGGGTCCACCATGACGCGCGTCTCAGGCCCCTTGAAGCGATGGATGAAGTCGAGCACGATGGCGATCTGCTCGGCCGAGCCCAAAAAGCCCGTACAGATGCCATCGAATGCCAGGCCATTCACTTCCCAGCTCTTGATGTACGGCTCCATGCGCGCCGTATAATCATCAAGGTAATGATTCGGGAAGCCCGTGTGGACCGAAAGGATGGCGGTCGGCAAGGGGCATGCCTGGATCTTCATGGCGGATATGAGCGGCAGCTCCACCGTGACGGAACAGCGCCCAAATCCCGTGATGTCATTGACGAGCGCAATTCGCTTCTGACGTTTCATCTCTCTATCTCCATCCTCTACTTCTCTGCAACTCAATTCCTCTTATACTCTCACTTACCGCTCAGCGGTTGTCGACCTTATCCATGGCGACGAGGTCGTGCTCCATGAAGCGGTGCTCTGCGAGGCGCTCGTACTTCGTGTCCGGACGGCCGTAGTTGGCGTACGGATCAATCGAGATGCCGCCGCGCGGCAGGAACTTGCCCCAGACCTCGATGTACTTCGGGTCCATGAGGCGGATGAGGTCCTTCATGATGACGTTGACGACATCCTCGTGGAAGTCGCCGTGATTGCGGAAGCTCACGAGGTAAAGCTTCAGCGACTTGCTCTCGACCATGCGGCGCCCCGGGATGTAGGAGATGTAGATGGTCGCATAGTCCGGCTGGCCCGTGATGGGGCAGAGCGCCGTGAACTCTGGGCAGTTGAACTTGACCCAGTAGTCGTTGTCCGGATGGCGGTTCTCGAACGTCTCGAGGATCTCCGGGCAGTAATCGTAGTGGTACTTGACATTCTTCTTGCCGAGGAGCGTGATGTCCTCCTGGGATTTATCGCGTGACAATGAGCGTCCCTCCATATATCCATATAATCTATAACGTCTAAATCTATAACTTCTATCATAGCGAATCCTTAAAGAATAATCAAGCATACAAAAACCCCGCATCCGATCCGAGAATCGTGATGCGGGGTTCTTCTATGCTAAGTCTTATCCGGCTCAGTAACAATATCAGTGATCCGTGATCAATGATTGAAGATATTCTTCAGAGCCTGCTTGTTGACGTCGCGGTTGAGCTGTGCGAGGTACGTCGTCAGCTTGATGTTCTTCGGGCAAGCTTCGACGCAGTTCTGGCTGTTGCCGCAGCTCGTGATGCCACCCTTCTCCATCAGGGCGTTCAGGCGCTTCGGTGCGTCGAACTTTCCGAGCGGATGGAGGTTGAAGAGGTAGGCCTGTACCGTCGGAGCCGGTCCGATGAAGTCGGACTGCGGGCCGACGTTCGGGCAAGCCTCGAGGCAGCAGCCGCAGGTCATGCAGTGCGAGATCTCGTAAGCCGTCTGTGCCGTGTACGGATTCTGGATTGGAGCATCCTTGACTTCCCACGTGCCATCGACTTCGACCCAGCCGTGGATGCGCTTGAGACTCTCGAACATGACGGAGCGGTCGATGAGCAGGTCACGGATGACCGGGAACGTGCGGGCCGGCTGCAGGTGAATCGGCTGCTTGAGCGTGTCAACGAGCGTGCAGCAAGCCTGGCGGGCCTTGCCGTTGATGACCATCATGCAGGCACCACAGACTTTCTCGAGGCAGTTGCACTCCCACGTCACTGGCGGGACTTTCTTGCCGTCGACGGTTACCGGGTTCTTCTGGATTTCCATCAGGGCAGCAACGATGTTGAGGCCCGGACGATAGTCGATCTCGAACTCCTGGTTGTACGGCTTCTCTTTCGGGCCGTCCTGGCGCTCGACGATGATTCTGACTTTTTTCTGTTCTGCCATTTCTATTTGTCCTCCCTCTTACTCTTTCTTAGCTACGGCATAGTTACGCAGACGCGGCTTGATGAGAGAGTGCTCGAATTCGCGGTAGGAAACGACCGGCTCTTCCTTCTCCTGGTCAAAGGTGACGATGGTCGTGCGCATGAACTTCTTGTCGTTGCGCTCGAAGAACACGAGGTCGTCGTTGCCGTCATCCGTCGTGCCACGGCCCGTCTCAGCGTCGAAGTGGAACTTGCCGTACTTCTTCGTGAGGGCTTCCTTGAGCTGGTCATCCATCTTATCGTAGTCGGACTTCAGGACGATCTTCGCATGAGCACCGCGGCTCTCGTCACGCTGCAGAGCGGACTGCGTGATGGCCATCGCATAGATGATCATGTTGCGCAGCTGGCGGACGAACATCGCTTCCTGGTTTGCCCAAGTGCCATGGTCCGTGACGCCGATGTTGTCCCAACGCTTGAGGATTTCCTTGAGCTCCTTGACGCACTCCTTGAGGCCGTTGTTGTCGCGCTCGATGGAGACGTACTTGTACATGATGTCGCCGAGCTCATGATGGAGCTTATGCGCATTCTCTGGACCGTTCATGTTGCGGATCTTGTCGAACTCTGCGACGCACTCCTGGCGAGCAGCCTCGAGCTCTTCCTGCGTGAGCGGGGAACCGAGCTTACCGCTGCGTGCGAGACGCAGGGACTCTGGGCCAGAGATCGTGCCCGAATACGTTGCCGACAGCAGCGAGTTTGCACCGAGGCGGTTTGCACCGTGGTACTGGTAATCGCACTCGCCCGAAGCCAGCAGGCCCGGGATATTCGTATGATGCTCACGATCGACCCAGATGCCGCCCATCGAGTAGTGGATCGACGGGAAGATCTCCATCGGGACCTTGCGCGGATCCTGACCCATGAAGTCGCTGTACATCTCGAGGATGCCGCCGAGCTTGCGCTCGAGGTAGTCAGCCGGGATGTGCGAGAGGTCGAGGTAGACGCGGTTCGGGTTGTGCATGCCGAGGCCCATGTGGACGACGACCTTGTAGATGGCGCGCGATGCGACGTCACGCGGAACGAGGTTGCCGTATGCCGGGTACATATCCTCGAGGAAGTACCAGCGCTCTTTCTCGCCCGTCTGCGGGTTCTTGCGGTAAACCCAGACGCGGCCGCCTTCACCGCGGCAAGCCTCGGACATCAGGCGGTTCTTATCGGAACCCGGGATAGCCGTCGGATGGATCTGGAGGAATTCCGGATTGCCGAGCTCAGCACCCTGCTGGTAGACAGCGGAGACAGCCGAGCCGTTGCAGATTGTCGAAGCCGTGCAGCGGCCGTAAACCTGGCCCGGGCCGCCCGTTGCGAGGATGACGACATCCGCCGGGAACGAGACGATCTCATTGGAGTTCATGTTCTGTGCGACGATACCGCGGCAGATACCCTCTTTGTTCTTGATGATCTTGATGAATTCCCAGAACTCATACTTCTTGACGCCGCCCTTTACTTCCCAACGGCGAACCTGCTCGTCGAGAGCGTAGAGGAGCTGCTGGCCCGTCGTGGAGCCGGCAAATACCGTGCGCTTGTTCTTCTGACCACCGAAGTTGCGGAGGTCGAGGACACCTTCAGCCGTGCGCGTGAACGGCACGCCCATGCGGTCGAACATCTTGATAAGCTTCGGAGCAGCTTCGACCATGCCCTTGACTGCGAGCTGATCTGCGAGGAAGTCGCCGCCGTAGACCGTATCATCGAAATGCTCATAAATCGAGTCGTGCTCGCCCTTCGTATCCATGCAGGCGTTGATGCCGCCCTGGGCGCAGAGGGAATGCGAGCGCTTGACTGGGCAGTAAGAGAAGAGGTCAACCTTGCCGCCGCCTTCGCAGATCTTCAGCGTAGCCATGAGGCCCGAAAGGCCGCCGCCTACGACAATAATCTTATTTTCTGGTTTCTTAGCCATTTATATTCTCCTTTTCTTACACAGCGTATCGGGTCTTACATGACAAAGTAGCTTGCCATGAACGCGATCGTGACAAGGCAGAGGAATGCGCAAAGGCACATCGAGAGAACGTTGATGACGTTCTGGATGCGCGGGCCCTTGGCGATGCCCCAGGTCATGCAGAAAGTCGTGATACCATTGCAGAAATGGAAGATAGCGGCGAACATGCCAATCGTGTAGAGCAGCGTCGTGATGGGGCTGCTCGTGAAGAGCGTCTGCAGGAGCTCATACGAGATGGGCGTGCCGTTGATGGCCTTCGTAAAAATGCGCAGATAGAATACGTGCCAGATGAGGAATACGACGAGGAACCATGCCGTCCAGCGCTGCAGAGCAAACTGCCAGTTGCGGACGTAGCCGTAGCGGCCAGGGTTGTTCTTGGCCTGCAGGGCGATGTAGATACCGTAGATGGCATGGAAGAGGATCGGCAGTGCAACACCGAAGATTTCCAGGCCGAGGAAGATTGGATGCGGGATGAGCTCCATCATTGCCAGAGCACCGTTAAGGGACTCGGCACCGCCGAGTGCACGAGCATTCGTGATGATATGCTCGAAGAGGAAAATGCCGATTGCCAGCAGGCCGACTAACGAATGCAGACGGCGCAGATAAAAAGTTGTATGGAACATTCTATACCTCCTGTTGATTCTTGGAAAAAGAAAGGAAGCTTCTAAGCGAGCCTCCCAGAAACTTCCCTTCTTCCCACTTTATCAGTAACCTTTCAGGGTACGATACTTCTTCTGGTTGACATCGTAAAGGTTATTGCCTTCACAGTCGATGACAACGATGGCCGGGAAATCCTCAACGGTCAGGCGGGCAAGTGCCTCCGGACCGAGTTCCGGATAAGCGAGGACTTCGTACTTCTTGACGGATTTCGCAATGAGCGCTGCAGCGCCGCCGACAGCTGCGAAATACGTGACGCCGTTCTTCTTCATGGAATCGACGACTTCCTTCGAGCGGGAGCCCTTGCCGATCATGCCCTTGATGCCCTGGTCGAGCATCGTCGGCGTGTAAGCATCCATGCGGCCAGAAGTCGTCGGGCCGCAAGAGCCAATCGGATCGCCCGGTTTTGCCGGCGTCGGTCCGAGGTAATAGACCATCTTGTCGTGCCAGTCAATCGGCAGCTTCTCGCCCTTTGCGAGTGCTTCGCACATCTTCTTGTGCGCAGCATCGCGGGCAGCGTAAATCTCACCCGTGATGAGGACGCTGTCGCCGATCTTGAGCTTATGGGAATCTTCTTCCGTAAACGGGGTATGAATGCGAATAGGTTCTGCCATGATTATCTCTCCTCCTGATAGTTTTAGCTCAGTCTTTCGACAGATCAAAGAACGCGCGTTGCATGACGGCATGCATGGCAGCAGATCGTCACAGCGACCGGCAGGCCGGCGATGTGCGTCGGCCCCCACTCGATGTTGACACCGAGGCAGGACGTCGTGCCACCGAGCTGCGGTCCAATACCCGTTTCATTGATGAGCTCGAGGAGATCGTCTTCAAGTTTCGCATACTCTGGCATCGGGTTATGCGAGTTAATTGAACGCGTCAGGGCAATCTTGCTCATGACAGCGGCGCGGTCCATCGTGCCGCCAATGCCGATGCCGACAACCATCGGCGGGCACGGGTTCATGCTGGCGTGCAGGATGATCTCCATGACAGCCTTCTTGACACCCTCAAGGCCGTCAGCCGGCACAAGCATCTTGATGCCGCCCTTGTTCTCTGAACCGAAACCTTTCGGCTCAACCGTGATCTTGAGCTTATCGCCCGGAACAATCTTCGTGTAGATGACACCCGGCGTGTTGTTCTTCGTGTTAACGCGGTTGAAGATTGGTTCAGCTACGACCGACTTTCTCAGATAGCCTTCCGTGTAGCCCTTGGCAATACCGTCGTTGACAGCCTCTTCGAGGTCACCGCCGACGATATGGAGATCCTGGCCGACTTCGAGGAAGACGATCGTCATGCCGGTATCCTGGCAGTACGGACGGTCTTCGTCACGCGCAATCTCCGCATTCTTGATGATCTGGTCGAGAACAGCCTGGCCAACCGGGGACTTCTCCGTCTCGCGGCCTTTTTTGAGGCCTTCATAGACGTCCTTTGGCAGGTAGTAAGCCGCCTCTTTGCACAGCTGTGCAACGGTTTCCGTGATTTGTTTTGCGTCGAGTTCTCGCAAAGTGATCCCTCCCATAAATACAACTTATCACACATCTGTGATTCATCATAACACATTTTATAGCGGCTTTCAAGCACTTCTGAAGGCCCGCAAACCCTTGAAAAAAGTGAATTCCATTCGTTTTTTCACCTTCCATTTGAACAGCCGCAATGTGATACTTGTCACTCAAGTTTTATATTAGTGATTCGCTTTTAAAATCCTTCTTTCAGCCAAGAAAAATTTTTTCTGCAAGTCTATTTATCGAACAATTGCTATAATGCATGACAGGCGTGCAAGTCAGCTATGCAAAAAAATCATGCGAAACGGATCAGATGGCAGTCAGGCTTCTGGCCGCGCTCAAGCTCTACAATCAGAAAGGATCCCTGCATCGCATCGCGCGGGCGCGCGACACTGCCAGGATTGAGCACGGTGATGCGTCCCGGCGAAATCTCGGCCACATGCGTATGACCGTAGACGGCGATGTCACAGCCTGACTGCGCAGCTGCATCGCAGAGCGGCTTCGTCGTGAAGCGTACGCCGTACATGTGGCCGTGCGTCAGGAAGATGCGATGGCCCGCCGCCTCCACGACATCGTCGTAGCGGGCGCCAGGCTCCGGCCAGTCACTGTTGCCCGCAACATAGCGGACCTCTGCCCTTCCCTCGGTCATCATGGCCAGGTACTCTGCATCCGGCGTGATGTCTCCGGCATGCAGCCAGAGCGTCACGCCCTGCACTGCCGGATGGGCGAGCATCCGGTCAATGGCATTTGTCGAGCCATGGCTGTCACTTACGATACCGATCTTCATCTCAAGCGCTCCTCCAGTTCTTTGACCATCGCGCGCAGGGCCCTGCCACGGTGGCTGATCGCATCCTTCTCCTCCAGGCTGAGCTCCGCCATCGTGCGGCCCGGATAGGCTTCCGTGTAGAAGTATGGGTCGTAGCCGAAACCGTTCTCCCCCTTCGGCACCATGCGGACCGTGCCGTCGCAACGCCCCTCCGTCAGCAGGCTCGTACCGTCCTCATCGACGAAGGCGAGCGCGCAGCGGTAGTCGGCCGCCGACGACTCGACGCCGGCCTTCCTGAGCTCTTCCATGAGCTTCTCGTTGTTCGTCGCATCGTCGGCATGGAAGCCGGCAAAGCGCGCCGAGAAGATGCCAGGCTTTCCGCCGAGGACCTCGACCTCGAGGCCGGAGTCATCAGCGAGGCAGGCACAGCTCGTCTTCTCGTGGTAGAACGCGGCCTTGATGCGCGCGTTCTCGGCAAACGTCTCCCCATCCTCCACGGCATCGGGCAGCGCGCCGAACTCCGCCAGTGAGACGACCTCGACGGGCAGGTGCGAGAGCGCCTCGCGCATCTCGCGGACCTTGCCCTTGTTCTTCGTTGCAATCACGATCTTTTTCATCTTCTCACCTCTCCAATTCTCCAAGCGTTTCAACCTTCGCGGCCGACGAGCCATACGAGCTCACCGCCGAGCACATCCTTCTCGTACGAGATGAGCTCCCGGCAGCCCTTCTCGCCGAGCGCTAAGAGCTCGCCGAGCTCCTCATGCGTGAACGGGCGTCCCTCGCCCGTCCCCTGCACCTCGACGAAGCGCCCCGCGCCCGTCATGACGACATTCATGTCGACAATGGCGCGCGAGTCCTCCTCGTAGCAGAGGTCGAGGATAGGCACGCCCTCGTGGCTGACGCCGACGCTGATGGCCGAGAGGAAGTCCTTGACGGGGAAGATCTTACCCTTCTCGTAGAATGAAGCGCATGCCTCTACGAGAGCGACAAATGCCCCCGTAATAGACGCCGTGCGCGTGCCGCCGTCGGCCTGGATGACGTCGCAGTCGATCATGATCGTGCGCTCGCCGAGCGCCTTCGTATCGACGACCGAGCGCAAACTCCGGCCAATCAGGCGTTCGATTTCCTGCGTGCGTCCCGACTGTTTGCCGCGCACGGCCTCGCGCTGCGTGCGCGTCTCCGTCGCGCTCGGCAGCAGGGAGTACTCCGCTGCAATCCAGCCCTCACCTGTGCCACGCAGGAAAAACGGCACGCGGTCCTCAATCGAGGCCGCGCAGATGACCTTCGTATTACCCATCTCGATGAGCACCGAGCCTGCGGGGTACTTCTGGAAATGACGATGCATCTCATACGGGCGCAGGGCGTCCGCCGTGCGCCGATCCGGTCTTGCCATGATGTAAACTACCTCTCTTCCAAACTATCTATCTGCACTCGAACAAAAAGAGAGGTGCCCTACCTCGAGACCTCGCGGTACAACACCTCTTCCGCTCGCAAAACAGCGGTTCCTTATTTCTGCGATTTCTGCGACTCCTGATACTGCCTGTAGTTCTTGATGATGCAGATTGGCGTCTTCTGGCTCGCATTGCCGAACGGGTTGTCAATGAGCAGCTTCGCTGCCATCTGGCCATCGACCTTGTCCGTCACGCCGACGACGCGGGAGCGCTTGAGGTCGTTGACATCGGCAATCATCGCGCCGAAGCAGCCGAGACGCTGCTGGATCTTCTTGACGACCTCATTCGGATTCTTCGGGCCATAGACGATGCACTTGTCGAACGGCGGCATCGTGCCCGTGACATCATCGATGAGGGCCGTCTGCTCACCGCCCCACTTGTAGAAGAGGCCGCTCTGGCCGACGAGCTTGCCGAGGAAACCGGCGAACAGGGCAAAGGCCACGCGCCACTTGCCCTCGACGTCCATCAGGGACTGCATGCCGTGCGGCGATGCCAAGCTGCCGTAGTCCGGGATGAAGCGGCAGCAGAACTGTGCCACGCGCGTGATCTTGAGATCCTCCGGGCGAACGAAGCGGCCCTGCGTGATGGCGACGACACTCTCTGCCGTGCAGAGCAGGTCATCCGGGCCAATCTTGCCCTTCGTATAGCGTTCAATGCTGTCGACGATATCGTCTTTCTCGGTCAGGATGCGCGTCGGGACCGGGATCAAATCGAGTTTTGCTTCTGCCATGATAATTCCTCCCTCAGTCCTCAATCCTTCACGAGTTCCACACCGGCGAGCTTGGCGATCTCCTCAGCGGAGAGCGTCAGGCGGACCTTCGTGTAATGCCACGGCGTGCGGCCCGTCTCCATCCAGATGACGTCGAGCGGCAGGTCGACCATGTGCGAGAGCGCTTCCTTGAGCGTCATGCCCTTGCGCGGCGTCAGCTTGACCTTCGCGAAGATGTTGAGCTTGTCCTCGTGGTTCGCATCGCCGAGCTTCTGGATCAGCACAGCCTCGAAGTAATCGTCTTCGCGCGGCTCACCTTCGCGCTCCGCCTTACCGCGTGCCTCGATGCCATCGTACTGCTCGTACGGCAGCTGCGGACGAACGAGTGCGTCCATGATGGTCGCGCACTGCTTGCCCTCGTTGACGAACGTCAGCTTCTTCGAGATGACGATCGCGTCATCCGTCTGCGACTCCACCACAAAAGGAGCGTCCGTCTTGACGACGATCTTCTCCTTGCCCGCGATGCACAGATACAACTTTGCTACGATGACCGCAGCGACGATCAGGCCAATGATTACATATAATACCGTCACGTTGATTCCTCCTGACTCTTTCTATCCAAACTATTCATTTATCCATAGTATCCATAGGATTCGATTCATTTCCGATGGGCAGCCGCTTCCTTTTCCTGCAGCTCCTGCCAGACGGCCTCATCGGCCATGGCGCGCTGCAGCTTTGCGTAGTACTTCTCCGGCAGGCGCGTGATCTTGCCGCTATCGCGATGCGTGAAGACGTTCTGCGTGAAGCCCGTGACCATGAGCTCACCCGTCGCCTTGTTGAAGACGCGGTACTGGAAGGCCATCTTCGCCTTCGTCAGAGCCTTCGGGCGCGTCTCGATGCAGATGACATCGTCAAAGCGGCCCGGCGACACGTACTTGGCCCGCACTTCCGTGATTGGGAAGACGTAGCCATCCTCCATCATATCCCCGAGCGTGATGCCGTACTTGCGCAGATACTCCACGCGTCCCGTCTCGAACCAGCGGATATAATTGGAATGATGCACAACAGCCATCGCATCCGTATCGTAAAAATTCACATGATGCTCTGTAATGATGGGCAAGAGAATCCCTCCTAGAATGTGATTTCCTTTACAAACACATTCTATAGCCTAGAACAAAAGCCGGGGAAAGTCAAGATTTTCAAGGGAATATTGCCCAGAGCAGTCATCATGGGGACTCAGCGGATGTCGTAGACGAAGTCGAGCCGCTTCAGGTAGCGCGCGATGCGCGCGAGCTCCGCAGGATCCTCGACGCGGCGGCCGGAGTAGTAGTAGTCGACCGTCTGCGGCAGCTTCTCGAGCGCATGGCGCGCGTCGAGCTGGCGGATGAGCTCGCGCACTGTCCCCTCGTTGCCATCGACGAAATGCATGTTCTCCGGCATGATCTCGCGCATCGTGTCCTTGAAGTAGTTGAAATGCGTGCAGCCGAGCACAAGCGCCGAGTAGTCCGCGAGATGGAAACGCCCGAGCTCCTGCGCGAGATACGCATGGACCGCCTCCGAGCGGAACTCCTCGCGCTCGGCGAACTCGACGAGGCGCGGCAGCGGCAGCAGGTCGACGAGATGGTCCTTGTCGAAACGGTCGATGAGGATCTGCATCTTCTTGCCATGCACCGTGATCGGCGTCGCCGCAACGAGCACGCGATGCTCACCGTCGAGGTCGAGCGCCTTCTTGGCGGCCGGCTCCATGCCGATGATTGGGATGTCGTAGCGGTGGCGCATCTCGCGGACCGCTACCGACGTCGCCGTGTTGCAGGCGACGACGATGGCCTTGACATCACAGCCCACGAGGAAGTCGAACGCCTGCTGCACAAAGCCCTTGACCTCATCTGTCGTTTTGACCCCGTAAGGCACATTGTCCTCGTCGGCATAGAAAACGAACTGTTCCTTCGGCAGCACGCGCATCGCATGGTGCAGCACCGAAAGCCCGCCGATACCCGAATCAAAAAACGCAATTTTCATTGCCAACAGCCCCCGAATCGATTATAATAATAGAAAATAAGGTGATGCCGCTTTAACGGCAGCCCTCTCATAGTAGGTTTAAAGTATTTACAAAACCCGCCCATAGGTTCCAGCTAGCAGGCGGGTTCTTTTTTGTCTCAATCCATTATAACAGTTCTGGTTTCGCACTGCAACGGCGGACAGTCCACTTCGATTTGACAGCCTTGTCCTGTTTTTGCTATAATAGGCTTGCTATATATGGAGAGGTGTCCGAGTGGTTTAAGGAGCCGGTCTTGAAAACCGGTGATGCAGCAATGCACCGTGGGTTCGAATCCCACCCTCTCCGCCATATGGAGTGGTACTCAAGAGGCTGAAGAGGACGGTTTGCTAAATCGTTAGACTGGGTAACCGGTGCGGAGGTTCGAATCCTCTCCACTCCGCCACGAAGAAAAGAAAAAGGACTGCCAGACGGCAGTCCTTTTTGCATGCAACAAATCCAGCGCATCAGCTCAGATGCGTCAGATGTGGAAGTAACTCTTGACGTTCTCGTAGCAGACGTCCTTAATCAGGCGGCCCAAGGCATCCTTGTCGGGCGGGTAGAGCCCCTCATCGACGAGCGAGGCCAGCGCATCGCAGAAGATGCGACGGTAGTACTCGTGGCGCGGCCAGAACAGCGCGCTGCGCGCATCCGTCGAGAAGCCGACCGCCGTGCCGATTATGCCGAGGCTCGCCATGTAGCCAATCTGCGCGCGGATGCCGAGCGGCGTCTGGTTGATCCACCACGACGGGCCGAGCTGCAGATGACCGGCATCCTCCGTCTGGAAGGCGCCGAGGATCGAGCCGATGACGATCTGGTCCGACGGGTTCATCGAGCTCACAATCATCTTCGGCAGGGCCTCTTCGCGCGAAAGCAGGTCGAGCAGAGATGCAAGGCCTTTGCCATCATTGCTCGAGCTGATGCAGTCGCAGCCGGCACCGCTGCCGAGCCCTGCTGCCATCTTGCTGTTCATGTCGCGCAGGATGCCATAGTGGAGCTGCATGACCCAGCCGCGCTCCGCATACTTCTTGCCGAGGAAGCGCAGGACAGCCGTCTGGTACTTCTCAATCTCCTCCTGCGTCGGCGCGCCCTTGCTGTTGATGACGCGTCCGACGATGTCGTCGAGCTCGTACTCCTCCGCCTCGCGGTAAACGATGCGCGGGAGGGCGTGGTCCGCCGTGCGGCAGCCCATGCTCGCGAAGTAGTCGATGCGCTTTGCGAGTGCCTCGCGCACCTCATTCATCGTCGAGATCTCGACGCCCGCCGTCTGTCCGAGGTCGTAGAGCATGTAGTTGCCCCACTCCGGATTGGCGATGTCGAGCGCCGCATCCGGATGGAAGACCGGCAGCACCTGCACCGGATAGCCCTGCTCCTTGAGCTGGCGATGCCATTTGAGGTTGTCTTCCGGATGGTCTGCCGTGAAGACCGCCGCGACATTGCCCTGCTCCAAAAGCGAACGCACGGTCATCGTGCCGTCCGCGAACTTCTCCGAGCAGACCGACCAGACATCGTCCGCCGTCTCGCCGCTCAGCACGTAGTGGCAGTCAAAGACGCGCTTGAGCACGAGGTGGACCCACGTGTAGACAGGGTTGCCCGCCGCCTTCGCGAGTGCCTCCGCAAAGTACTGGAAGCGCTCGCGCGCCGGCGCCTCGCCGCCCGTGATGAGCCGTTCTGCGACGCCATTCGCCCGCATGAGACGACGTGCGACAGGGTTGTCGACCAGGACCTCCGTCAAGTTGTGGTACACACGATTTTCCGCGATATCCCGCACGGGGATGTGCGTGTGGTAATCGAGGATCGGCAGTTTCTCAGCATATTCGTGATACAGGTCTTCCGCGAATTCCGAGTGCAAGAGGAAATCTTCGTCCATAAAACGTTTCATGATAACCAGCCTCGCTTTCCTTTTCCTATATCTTATCTTGTAGAGGTATTCGCCTCTCACGCAGAGAATCCCTGCTGAGTGGACAGATAAATCGAACAAAATATACATACTCCACCGCATACACCCCCGCTATAACCCCCATATCGTTTTCGTCCGACGCAGCCTTCTATTCTATGCTATAATAGCAACAGCATTATCTCACGATATCATATCAATATTTACCAATCTCTTAGAAAGAAGGTCTTTCCCCACATGGATATCATCCTGTTCCTGCTGCTCGGCATCGGTGTCGGCACGTTCGGCACGCTCGTCGGCATCGGCGGCGGCCTCATCTGCGTGCCGATCTTCATCCTGTTCCTGTCGGACGGCGGCGTCTACCCGTACTTCCACACGGCAGCCCAGATTGCCGGCACCTCACTCGTCGTCGTCATGGCCAACGCCATGAGCGGCACGCTGGCCTACATCCGCCAGAAGCGCGTGCTCTTCAGCGCCGCCATCCCGTTCGCCATCGCCACGCTTCCAGGCGCCGTGCTCGGCTCCTGGATCGTCAACAAGTTCAGCACCCCAATGCTCGACCTCTACTTCGGCATCTTCCTGCTGCTGATGTCCATCATCATGTACTGGAACTCCACCCATAAGCCCGTCTCCAACGCCATGGATGTGTCGGAAGACTTCCAGTACAACCGCACGCTCGGCATCATCGCCAGCCTCGGCGTCGGCTTCATCTCGAGCATCTTCGGCATCGGCGGTGGCGTCATCCACGTACCGCTGATGATCTACTTGCTCGGCTTCCCCGTCCACGTCGCGACGGCCACGAGCCACTTCGTGCTGGCCTGCTCCTCCGCCTTCGGCGTCGTCAGCCACTTCATGCTCGACCACATCATCTGGATTCCCGCCATCTGCATCTCCATCGGCGCCGCCATCGGCGCCCAGATCGGCGCCAAGCTCTCCAAGAAGACAAAGTCGAAAGTCATCCTCATGCTGCTCTCGCTCGCCATGTTCGCGCTCGGCATCCGCCTGATCCTCCTCGGCAGCGCCCACTGAGGTCTACAATCCTACACGCATATCACAAAAAAGGAAGTGCTCATCAGCCCTTCCTTTTTGTTTACCGTTTCTCCATAGCTTTGACCAAACCGCGCGCCTTCTCGAGGTCCATGTCCTTGAGCGTCGACGATACGACCGGCGCGCCGAAGATGGAGCAGGCGTACTCGAAGGCGTCCTGCCCGATGTGCAGCGGGAAGTCACGGCTGCTGCCGATGCTCGTGCCGGTGATGCCGGTAAGCTCGCCGATGAGACGGTAGCCTTCCGGCGCCTTCTGTGACTGGCCCAAGTGATACATGTCGAGATGTAGGCGGTCGTAACGCGTGCCGTCGACGCTGACGAGCTCGAAGATGTCCACCATCGCGTCGAGCACATGGGACGTTGTCGAGCCGAGGCGGTGGAACGCCATGCGGCTCTCCGTGTCTGCCGTCAGCAGCCGTGACAGATACGTGACCTGCCCCGTCGGCCCGTTGACCGGGATAGGATTGTCCGCGCAGCGGCCAAACTCGCCCACCGCGCCCGGCAGCTCATCCGGCGTCTGCGCGCCATCGTCGAACTCCGCGAACATCATCGCCGGGTAGTCCGCATTCTGCAGCTCCACATCGTTCAGGATGCGGTACGAGCGCGAGAACAGCTTCATCACCGCCTTCGGCGACGGGTCCGGCCCCAGAGCCTCAAACTCCTCGACTGTCGGCTTGATGCTCTTTTTCTGCTTCTTCGAGCCAGTGCCCTTCTTGCCTTTAAAAAAGAAATCCTTGATTGTCATATTATCCTCTCCTCTCTGCGCATCTCCATCATAGCAGAGAGTGACGCCCGGATCGTGTCAAAAAACATGTGAAGTTTGCGCCGTCATAGATGCTCGCCAATCCCATACCGTGGCAGGCCAAAATCCGCCGCCATCAGCTCCACCTTGCTATGCCCGATGGCCTTCTGTATCAGACTGACCTCAGTCTAACACAGGAGGGACGCTCAGAGGTCGTTTGGCAGGCGACAATTGCTCTTGCCATCTGCAGGCAGATACTGTATCATAATTCATATAAGAATCATATTTTTTAGATAATAATTTTCAAGACAAGAAAGGATGATTGACATGGAACCATGGCTTTTCTACGCACTGCTCTCCGCCGTCAGCGCGGCATTCGTCTCCATCTTCGGCAAGGTCGGCCTGCAGGGCATCGACAGCAACGTCGCGACAGCCGTGCGCGCCGTCATCATGGCAGTGTTCCTGATCGGTGTCGTCTTCGTGCAGGGTAACTTCTCGCACATGGCAGAGGTGCTGCAGGACAAGAAGGGACTGCTCTTCGTCGCCCTGAGCGGCATCGCCGGTGCGACCTCGTGGCTCTTCTACTTCCTCGCACTCAAGTACGGGCCCGTCTCCAAGGTCGCACCGATCGACAAGCTCAGCGTCGTCTTTGCCGTCATCCTGGCCGTCATCCTGTTCGGCGAGAAAGTCAGCCTCGTCCACGCCTGTGCCATCGCGATGATCGCGGCAGGCGGGCTCATCCTGGCCATCTGGTGAGCATCAGCCCTGGGGATTGCGTCCCAGATAGGCGAGAATGCCGCCGTCCACGTAGAGGATGTGGCCATTGACAAAATCAGAGGCGTCCGATGCCAGGAACACGGCAGGGCCCATGAGATCTTCCGGCGTACCCCAGCGGTGCGCCGGTGTTTTTGACAAAATGAACGCATTGAAGGGATGGCCCGGCGTGCGCAGCGGCGCCGTCTGTGGCGTCGCGATATAGCCTGGCCCAATGCCGTTGCACTGGATGTTCCGGTCGCCGAACTCCGAAGCGATGTTCTTCGTCAGCATCTTGAGACCGCCTTTCGCCGCTGTGTACGCCGCCACCGTCTCGCGGCCCACTTCGCTGAGCATCGAGCAGACATTGATGATCTTGCCGTGCCCCTTGCGCAGCATGCCGGGCAGCACAGCCTTCGAGACGATGAACGGCGCCGTCAGATCGATGTCAATGACCTGGCGGAAATCCGCCGTCCCCATCTCGAGCATCGGCGTGCGCTTGATGATGCCTGCATTGTTCACAAGAATGTCGATGGTGCCGAGCCTCTTCTCGATATCGGTAACCATCGCCTTGACCGCCGTCTCATCCGTGACATCACAGAGATATCCATGCGCCTCGATGCCGTCCTTCTTGTAGTCCGCCAGTGCCTTGTCCATGTGCGCTTGACTGCGGCAGTTGAACGCAATCTTCGCGCCCGCGTCAGCATATGCCTTCGCAATCGCATAGCCGATACCGTACGCACCACCTGTCACCAGTGCGACCTTGCCCGTCAACGAGAATTGTTTCGTGACATCAAACATCATAGCCGCTCCTCTCCATCTCACTCATCCATTCAGCCATCATTCCGCAAATCAGCGGACAGTGACCTGGCACATCTTCATCGCCTGCAGCGCATTCTCGTGGCTCTGCGGCGTCACGCCAGCACAGCACGACGCATCGACAGAGACAGGCACCTCCGGGAAGGCCGCCTTGAGAATCATCGCATTCGCAATCACACAGATGTCCGTGCAGAGCCCCACGAGCTCAATCGCCTCCGGCTCCAACCCCGCGATGACCTTTGGCAGCTCCAGCGAGCCAAAGGTCGGCTTCTCCACGACAGCCGCCGCCTTCTCCACAAAAGGCTTCAGCGACGGTGCAATCTCCCAGCCCTTCTCCGGCTTAATGCAGTGCGGCACCGGCAGGTTCTTCCCCTCCTGCGTCTCAAGGTAGTCCGCGCCGTGCGTGTCCTGCGTGAACACCAGCAGCGCCTCCTCCCGCTCCAGCTTCTCCACCAGCCGAGGCAGCATCGCCTGCGCCTCTTTCGTCCCAAGCGTTCCATCAATGAAATCATTCTGCATGTCGATCACGACAAGTATCTTGCGCATCAAGACCACTCCTCTCCAGAAGTTTCGAAAGTCAACGTTTCCTTCATTATGGCAAAGCACAGCTGTCTTGACAAGGATGGGCACCCCACAAGCACGCAAAGCAAATTCCCTGTAAAAACAAGCGCAGATGTAATATAATAACGATAGACAAAGAGCAGTCGCAGACGTTTCGTACCGTCAGCACTCCTCTTTCTCGTTGATTGAAGAAGGCCTGACGTCACGCTAAAACAACACCAGTCTACTTCAACAGTGAGAGTAAACCAATAAGGACTTGCAGAAAAGCCAGCATCAACGAGAGTATAAAATGAAGTGTGTAAGTTACCGGTAACTAACTTACGCACTTCATTTTTTTGTGAAAGTGCGGTACAGTATCATCAAGACTATCAGAAATGGAGTACAGCACTTATGGCAAGACGAAAAAGCAGAGGCAACGAGAAGGGACAGGCAATCGCTAAGCTCATCATGGAGCAGTATCAGCCTAAGAATAAAGAGGAGATGCAGGACGCGCTCAAGGATGTGTTTGGTCCAATGCTTGAGGCAATGCTGCAAGGCGAAATGGATAATCATCTTGGATATGCATCCAACGACCATGGCGCTAAAGATACAGATAATCGTCGAAATGGATATATCGACAAGAAAGTCCGCAGCACCTACGGAGAAATCCCTATCAGCGTTCCACGCGACCGAGATGGATCCTTTGAGCCACAGATTGTACCGAAACGTTCTAAGGATATTACGGGGATTGAGGATAAAGTTCTGGCGATGTATGCACGCGGTATGAGCCAGCGCGACATATCCTCAACCATCGAGGAGTTATATGGATTTGGGCTGTCAGCAGAAAGCATCTCGAATATCACGGACCGCATTCTGGAAGAGCTGGAAGCCTGGCAAAATCGGCCGCTCAAGCCATTCTATCCGTTTCTTTTCGTGGATTGCCTCTACGTTCCCATCCGGCAGGAGTATGAGACGAAAAACTGCGCCGTTTATGTCATCCTGGGCTATGACTTAAATGGCATGAAAGATGTGTTGGGGCTTTGGATCAACGACACGGAAGGCAAGCATAACTGGATGCAAATTTTTGACGAACTCAAGGCACGAGGCATAGAAGATGTTGCATTTCTCAGCATGGATGGTGTCTCTGGACTCGAAGAAGGGGCAAAGTCTATCTTTCCGCAGGTCGTTGTGCAACGCTGCATTGTTCATCTTATTCGCAATTCCATAAAATACATCCCCTCAAAGGATTACGCGGCATTCACCAAGCATCTTAAGAAGATCTATGGGGCCGTCAATCTCAAGGCTGCTGAGGCAGAATTTGAGCGTTTTAAAGATATATGGAAGCAGTATCCGGGAGCCGTAGCAATCTGGACACGGAACTGGATACACGTGGAGCAATTATTTCATTACGGCAGCGCTGTTCGCCGCGTAATGTACACTACGAATGCCATTGAAAGTGTCAATTCCAGCTTCCGTAAAGTCACGAAAAAGGTGAATAATCCGGCCTAAGTGTACCGCAAATCCGGTCAATCGGAAACCGTGAATCCGGCGAAAAGAAACCGGCCATTCTCAATTGAGAATGAGTGTGCCGTTCTGGGCACACGGGAACTGCCATTCTTAGAATGGCAGCTCCCATTTGCCTAGAACCAGAGATGAATCTTAGTATTCGTCTTTGAGTCCGTAAATCTCGCGCATGGAGATATCTTGCTCAGGGTCGATGGCTTCCAGCTTCACTCGATAAGCATCGTGGACAATGCGGTCCAGGATGGATTCTGCCAGAGGGCTGTTCTCGCCGCCGAGTTGGTCGAACCATTCTCTGTCATCATACTGCGAGCAGAAGATGGTAGATGCATGGCGTCGACGTTTGTGGATGAGCTCTGCAATCTCACGGCGTTCCTGCTCATTCGGCGGGACCAGCAGCCACTCGTCGATGATGAGAAGCTTGGGGTTGGTGTACTTCTTCAGTATCTTGCGGTAGGTATTCTCTTGACGAGCCAGGGCAATATCTGTGAGGTAGTCCGACAAGCGGATGAATGCTGTCGGATAGTCGTGGCAACATGCCTCATACCCAAGGGCGCAAGCAAGGTAAGTCTTTCCTCCGCCGGTCGCTCCCGTGATGAATACGTTGAGATTCCTCTCAATATACTCACAGGTCCCCAGTTTCTCGATGAGTCGGCGATTCAACCGCCTGCCACAGGTGTAGTTGATCTCTTCGAGGCGGGCAGGGACTGTTCCAGCTTGGCTGCCTTGAGGAGACGCCTGCGACGATTAACGATACGGTTCTGATATTCGGCATCTACCAGCGCGGCGAAGCGCTCCTCAAAGGACTGCGCTTCGTAGCGCGGGTCCTTGCTCTGCAAGATGTACGCCTCTGCCATCTTCGGGAAGCGCATAGCATGAAGCTTGTCGACAGTACTCTGATCTAACATTATGATTCCCTCCTGAAATAAGCAGCGCCTCTGGTGATGCCATGCGGTTTGTTCTCTGGCTTAACTATTTTGGCGGCATCTTGATCGGCAACCAAGATATTCTTGACGGTCTGGTAAGATGGGGCCTTTGAATAGCTCAACGCCTTGGCACAAGCGGATTCCAGGCCGGGGGAACTATATTTTTCAGCAAGGTGTATGAGCCCCATGCAACTGCGGTAGCCCTGTTGCTCGACGGGATGCGTACGCAAGATGCCTTCGATGACATCAACTGCATTAGGGCCGATGCTTTCAGCCCAGCTGTGGAAACGAGCGCCGTCCCACTCAAGGTATTTCCGATGGTTCTCTGGCATGTGCATCTTGCATGTGCTGTACTGGCCCTTGGGGCCGTACAGGCGGAGATGTGAGGCAATCCTCTTGTGGTCGTAGAAGATCTGGACTGCACTCTGAGTAATCCGTATCTCAACGGTCTTATGGATGTACTCGTAGGGAACGGAGTAATACATCCCAAGCACGGAGACATGGTAGTTGTACTGGACTTTGGCGGACTTCCAGTCCGCCACTTCATATGGCATGATGGGAAGCTGGGCAAGATAAGGTCGCTCTTCCTGCAGGAAGATGTCTAACCGGCAGCCATCCCGCTTCTGGAACGGCCGATGATTATATGCTTTCAGCTTCTCAGCAAGCGCTGCATTGAGGTCTGCCAGCGAGAAGAACTGCTCATGGCGCAAAGCGGCAATGAGCCATGTTGATGCATGACCGACATTGCCCTCTGCTGAAGGCTTATCTTTTGGATGACGCACTCTGGCAGGCAGGATGACCGTGTCGTAGTGCTCAGCCAGCTCATGGTAAGCTGTGTTGAGCTTTGGCGTATACCAGTTCCGAGTATGGACGACGGCGGTCTTGCAGTTGTCGGGGACCAGCAGTGTATGTGATACAGTAAAAGTACCCACTGTCATCGTCTAGAATTCCCCATCTCATCGGGGGAATTTCCCCATAAAAAGCGGGGCACCTTGAACCGCTCCTCATTACCTACTATTCTTTATCTTGTACCACCGAGATAAAGGAGGAAAGGATATGCTCAAAATGTCCCAAGTCAATTATATCAGAGATTTGAGCAATAGTGGATACCGAATCGCAGAAATTTCGAAGAAGCTGAAGATCGACCGCAAGACGGTCCGGAAGTATCTCAGCCAGGAGGATTTCTCTCCGTCACCGCCGGTGAAGCACTCGGTGCCTTCGAAGCTGGACCCGTATAAGCCGAAGATCCTGGCCTGGCTGGCGGAGGACCAGCATGTCTGGCAGAAGCAGCAGCACACAGCCAAGCGGATACTCGACCGGCTCCGCAAGGAGGAAGGCTTTGACGGCTCCTACAGCACGGTCCAGCGCTATGTGAAGTCGGTCCGGCATGAGCAGCAGGCACGTGCGACGCAGGAGCTCATCTGGGAGCCTGGCTCAGCTCAGGTAGACTTTGGCGAGGCCGATTTCCATGTGAATGGCGTCTGCCGCCGCATGAAGTACCTGACCGTTTCGTTCCCGTACAGCAACGACGGCTTCACACAGGTATTCGGCGGCGAGACGGCCGAATGTGTCTGCCAGGGCCTGCGGAACATCTTCGAGTACATTGGCGGTGTCCCGCCGCTCCTGATCTTCGACAATGCCACTGGCGTTGGCAGGCGGGTCGGCAGCCAAGTGCATGAGACGGAGCTGTTCCGGCGCTTCCGCGCACATTACGGATGCCGCGTGAAGTTCTGCAATCCATATGCGGGTTACGAGAAAGGCAATGTAGAGCGCAAGGTCGGCTATGTCCGCGCCAATCTCTTCGTCCCTGTCCCGAAAGTCAAGGACTTCCATGTCTACAACTGCCAGATCCTCAAGCGGCACGAAGTGAAAGCACAGGAGAAGCACTACAAGAAAGGCGTCTGCATTGCCGCACTTTTCGAGGAAGATCGTGCTGCACTGCGTCCTCTGCCGAGGAAGGCTTTTACCGTCTGCCGTTATGAATGGCTCAAGGCAGACGGCTATGGGAAGATCTGCCTGGACGGGAAGCATTATTACTCCCCCCGACCGGAGAACAGTCACCAGAAGGTGCTCGTCGGCATCTACGCCGACAAGGTGGATATCCTGCACGAAGATGGCACGCTGCTAGTCTCACATGAGCGGCGCTTCGGGCCAGAGCGCACGGACAGCAACGACTACCGCACGACGCTCTGTACTCTGATGAAGAATCCCGGCTCCTGGGAGAACAGCGGCATCCGCAGGCAGGCACCGGCACTCCTGCGGGATTATCTGGACCAGCAGGACCGGCGCAACCGCAAGAAGCAGCTCCAGACCCTTGCCGAGCTCACCAGCCGTTATGGCTTGGAGACTGCGCTGACAGCCATGGAGCGCAGCATCCATGGTGAACATCTCTCATCCTGCGACGCCGCCGTCCTAGCGGAACGGATTGCTGGATTCGGACTGGATACCAAGCCCACAGCCGGCCCCTCTCTTGCCGTCTATGACCGGGCATTCCTGAGAGGAGGTGACCCGCATGACGCCGAAGATGAAGGCCACGCTGGATGAAGAGATCCGCGAAGCTGCACGCAAGCTCTTCCTCAGCAGCAATGTCGCGGACCTCTGCAAGAGCGAAGCGACACCGAAGCAGGAAGAATTCCTGCTCCACGTCTTCCAGGCGGAGCTTGCAGCCCGAGAGGAGAACAAGCGGCACCGCCTCATGAAATGGGCCGGGTTCCCGACCTACAAGACCTTTGAAGGCTACGAGTACGGCCACATCCAGTTCCCGCCGCTGTTTAGCCGTGAAGAGTTGGAGAGCTGCCAATTCATCCGAGAGCACAAAAACCTCATCCTCTACGGCCCTGTCGGCACCGGCAAGACGCACCTGGCCATTGCCATTGGCGTGAAAGCCTGCCAGATGGGCCTGAAGACGAAGTTCTACTCCGTGACCGAGCTGGTCCTGAAGCTGGCCGAAGCCCGCAAGCAGGGCACGCTTGAGAAACTGGTGAAAGACCTGCAGAAGCAGGACCTCCTGATCCTCGATGAATGGGGCTACGTCCCCGTAGACCGGGATGGCTCGCAGATGCTGTTCCGTATTGTCTCAGACAGCTACGAGCGCAAGAGCCTCATCCTGACGACGAACCTGGAGTTCTCGAAATGGGGCAGCGTCTTTACCGATGAACAGATGGCAGCCGCCATGATTGACCGGCTGGCTCACCACGGCCATCTCCTGATGGCCGGCGGCCGGAGCTACCGGATGGAACACGCCCTCATGCGGCAGGATGCAGTAGTGGAACCTGCTTCCTGACAAGACCTGCTGAAAGTGGGGATTTTCCCACGATGACGATGGGGAATTTCGATGATGAAAATGAGGAAAATTGCTTGACAGAAAACACAGCAGCTTTGTTACGCCGCCGAAATAGCGGTACATGTCGATATGTGCCTGCAGCCAGGAATGCTGACGCTCATCCGGATACGCTTTGGCAAACGTGTATTGGCTGTAAGGGAGCACAGCGATGAATACCAGCGCTTTGATCTTTTCGCCCGTTTCGCGATCCGTGTAGAATGCCGGATCGCCGGCCCAGTCGACCTCAACCTTCTCACCGGGCTGGTGATGAAGATGCATGGTTGCCTGACGGCGTTCCTCATCCAGCTGGATGTAATGACAGAACTGCGAATACTTGAGCCCCAACTGGTTCTTGAGTCGGCATTCTTCCAGATACTCCGTCCAGAGCAGCTTCTTGTTGACTCCAGCATGTTGCAGCTCTCGATGGATCCGCTCAAAATCCGGCAGATAGCGGTTCGTCTGCGTGACTTTTGGCGGTTTGGAGAACACCTTGGCAAGGACGTCGTTGGTCTGCTCATCTGGCAGAGGCCAGCTGAGCCCTCGCTCCTTGGCTAACCGCAGGATTCGGTTCACCGTCTTCTTGGATGAACTGACACTGCAGGCAATCTTCTCCTGGCTGAGCTGCTTCGCAGCCAACCGGAGAATGCCACGGTAGTCTGGTCTGATTCTGGTCACAGAAAAAACCTCCTTCTAAAATAGACCAAGTACAGGATTGTACTTGAGAATATTATAGACCAAAACGGTTTCTTTTTGACCGGAATCTCGGTTTCCTTGAGAATGGAATCACGGTTTCCATGCAGCGGATTCACGGTTTCTTTAGAGGAGAATATTCACAACGATCAGCGCCAGCAGCCGCAGTATTCTCATGATGATGCCTCGTGCTTGCGTCCGAAGCGATACGCGAGCACCAGCAGAAAGCAAAACTGCGCCACTTGCCACGCATAGAAGAACGCGCTCGACGTTGCTTTCGGCGCATAAATCGCCGTGACGCACATCAACACCGAGTTCAGGACAAACAAGATCAGCAGCATTCGATTCACCTGCTGCATCTGCCGAAAATTCTGCCGGACGACCTGCCCCTTTCCGCGATATTCATCGACATCGGAAAACGGCATGATGGCCCGACGAATCCGCTGTGTCTGCTCCGGCGTGAACGACGAACGCGGCGTGAAGAAGTTCGAGAAAAAACTCATAACCATCTCTTTTCAGTTGAATAACTCAAACTTCGCAGTTGCTAAATCGCTGAGTTATTCTTAGCGGCAATCTGC
>ENA-ORRO01000049-ORRO01000049.1-human-gut-metagenome-genome-assembly--contig:-NODE-49-length-101462-cov-4.485272_pt1 | contig 101462 bp, 88 predicted proteins | sample MGYA00242176_ERZ509136 | MGnify/ENA primary metagenome ERZ509136 (study PRJEB26280, sample SAMEA2338644) | human gut metagenome | biome: human gut; feature: human-associated habitat; material: faeces...
ACCAAGTACCGCCTCAACACGGCATAATCAGGATAGAGCTGTGACAGCACACGATTAACCTGAAGCTCCGTATAACTTGTATTTAATTCAAAGAAAGAGACGGCCCATAGCAGCATGATTCTTTTATAGCTTTCCTTTTTTGGAATTGAAACCAGCTCGCCATTCTTGAGAAATCGTTTTTTAAAGTCTATTAGCTCATCCATTCACATCCTCCATTTCATACGCATCTAATACTAAAAATGCATACGCTTTAGGTCATCGCATTCGGCTTCTTTATTCGAACTAAACTCGAACTAATCTAAATGATTTGCTCAAACACTCTTCGAAAGCTCGTTTTTCACTCTGAGTAAAATGCCCTTCCCAGTCAGTCCACGAACAGGAAGGCAACTCACAGCGAGCGGAGTCGAAGCCCTCTGCCGTCGGTCGTTCAAAATGCACGACAACCTTTTCGATATCCTCATCTGCAATCAGGTCAGAATGAACGACCTCGGTACCGTCTTCGAATGTCATATACGGGTACATCACGTAAACCACCTCGCAATCGTAAATCCAGTTTAGCATCAAGCTATTGCACCAAAGACAGCAAGCCCCCCTTGATGAGTTGATGGTATCTGTTAAATGTCACGTACGATTCACATCTGGTGGGTACCCTGATGGCTGCATGAAACGAAGCAGATTTACACCGGGAGGACCCCGTATGACAACCAAGTACACTGACGCGCCGCGCACGCGCGTCATGACACCGGCCGCGCTCAACAACGGCGTTCACGAAAACCATTCCATCGGACAGACCATGGCCATCGCGCCCAAAAAGGGCCTGTTCGATGACATTTCCATTCCCCAGATCATCGCCGGCGCCGCAGCAGCCGCCACAAGCGTCGCGCTTGCTTCCAAGATCGGTATCGCCGGATCGGTGATCGGTGCCGCCGTGAGCTCGGTCATCACCGTTGTGTCCTCGCAGGTCTACCGCCACTTTATCTCTGCCAGCGCCAAAGCCCTCAAAGGTACGCACGCCGACGTCGACTACCCCGCCGGCGCCTATGAGCCCGTTGAATTTAATGCCGAGGAGCACCTGGGCGGCGCCGCGACTACGCAGGAGATGCGCCAGATTGCGGGGCGCGCGACCACGGCGCGCGTTGCCCCCGACAGCTTGCGCGCCAAGGCGGCGGCAGAGCGCAGCCAGACGCAAAAGAAGGTCATCGTCTTCTCGATCGCCATCGCAATCGTCGCGGTCATTGCCTGTGCCGGCGCCATCCTTATCACCACCGCCGGTGAGGGTCTGGGCGAGCGCCCCGAGCCGATTCTGTCGTCGCGCACGACCGAGCACGACGCGGATAGCACTGGTCAATCGCAAAGCCAGCAGGACGACTCGCAGGGCACCTCCGCATCCACCGACTCGTCCTCGAACACCCCCGATCAATCGCAGGGCGTCGATTCTTCCGTGAACAACAGCGGCACGCAATCCGGCACGACCGACTCAAGCCAAACGACTGACAGCTCGCAGCCGAGCACGGGCGACCAGACAAGCGACAATACATCGGGCACGGGATCTACCGACAACAGCAGCACTAACAGCTCGAGCGGAACCGCGTCCGGCACGGCATCTGACAGCTCGAGCCAAGGCACGGCGTCGGGCAACTAAGCACGCTTGCCTCTCATAGATAACCGACCTGTATAACGGGCGCGAACCGGCAACGGTCGCGCCCGTTTGCCTTGGGCGCCGAGGTGGCACGCCCCGTGCGATGGTAAGATGCTTTGGTGTGTAAAGAGGAGATTTGCCATGAGCAAGACAATAGTTAAGCCCACGCTATCGCTGGGCAACCACATCTATCTATATCGTCTGCTGCGCGATGCGATTGGGTGCGGCAAGCAAACGTTTATGACGCAGGTCGAGGAGACGCTCGCCGCCGGCGACATGGCCGCTTATGACCTGGGCTTCGAGTCCACGCGCGAGCTGCTCGAGGAGCTCGATGACTGCATCAAGCTGACCGTCTTTAAGGGCGGTCGCCTGTATGCCACCGTCATCGCCAACGAGGCCTGGGATGCCGCCCTTGCCAAGGGCGAGGACAAGCCCAAGGCAACCAAGGGAGCCAAGCAGTCCTACAAAAAGAAAAAGCGCGGCGAGAAGGACCTCAAGGCCGTGCGTCCCAAGCACGTTAAGCGTCCCGAACCCGTAGTTGAAGCTGCGCCTGAGCCCGAGCCCGAGCTCGAAGTCACTATTGAGGTAACAGCAGAAGCCGAAGCCGAAACCGCCGCCACGACCGATCCCGAAGTCATATCCGAGCAGGAAGCCACTGCGGAGCTCAACGAAGCTCCCAAGTCGACAACCGAAGAAGCCGCTAACCAACCCGAGACGCCTGCGTTCCAAAACGGCGATGTCTTTGACAACGAGGCCGAGGACAATCAGTCCGACGAGCCCGCCGATCAAGGCGCTACCGAGTCGGCGCCGAGGCCCGAGACGCCGCAGCCCGCCATCTCGCTCACGGTCGTCTATGACCCCGAGAACGCCAACGCCGGCATCACCACCATGGCATCCACGCCCATCGAGGCAAAGCCGAGCGTCGAGAACGAGAACGCGACGCAGGTTGAGGTTGAAACTGCAGCTGCAGGCGCGCCCGCCGCCGTGAAGCCTGCAGATTCCACGATCAAGCCGAAAACGACGCCGGAGCCCGCACCCGTCATCGAATCCGTGCCCACCTCTGCTTGCGACCAAATTTCCGCACCGGCACCGGCTTCGGTACCCGCAGCGGCCCCAACCCCCGCGTCTGCAGCGCCCGCCATCCCCGAGGACTTCCCCGTCGATTTCGCAACCGAGGTCTTCTGCCCCGGCCCGCTTCTGCACCAGCTGTCGACCTATCTCCCCTACGGCGCTGACACGCTCGGCATCGTCGGCGAGTACTACTGGATCGCCCGCGAGCGCGGTACCATCGAGGCCGCGCGAAACCGCGCAAGCTTCCCCCTGCGCTATACGCAGGCCGGCGAGCGCCACGAAGTCACCGTGCGCATCCGCCGCAACACCACCGGCGGTCTCGGAGCCGCCTGGACCATCGATAAAGTCGAGCCTTCTACCAAGTAACAAAAAGGGACGATAACCCTCAAGGTTATCGTCCCTTTCTCGTTAGGTCACCTGAGCTCGACTAATCGCGCGTCAGCTTACGGTGAATACGATGCGGCTGGGCTGCGTCCTCGCCCAGGCGCTCGATGCGGTTGGCCTGATAGGCCTCGAAATTGCCCTCGAACCAATACCAGTTGCCCGGATTCTTGTCGGTGCCCTCCCACGCCAGAATGTGCGTGGCGACGCGGTCCAGGAACATACGATCGTGGCTAATGACCACCGAGCAGCCCGGGAACTCGAGCAGCGCCGCTTCGAGCGAAGACAGCGTCTCGACGTCGAGGTCGTTCGTGGGCTCGTCGAGCAGCAGCAGGTTGCCGCCCTGCTTGAGCGTGAGTGCCAGGTTCAGACGGTTGCGCTCGCCACCGGAGAGTACGCCAGCGCGCTTCTGCTGGTCCTGGCCCTTAAAGCCAAAGCTCGCCACATAAGCGCGGCTCGGAACCTCGGTCTCGCCGACCATCATGTGGTCCAGGCCGTCCGAGACGACCTCCCACAGGTTCTTATCGGGGTCGATGCCGGAACGGTTCTGGTCGACGTAAGAAATCTTGACGGTCTCGCCCACCTCGAGCTCGCCCGAAGTCAGCGGCTCCAGACCCACAATCGTCTTGAACAGCGTGGTCTTACCGACGCCGTTGGGGCCGATGACGCCCACGATGCCGTTGCGCGGCAGGGTGAACGAAAGGTCGTCGATAAGCACGCGGCCATCGAACTCTTTGTGCAGGTGATGGGCCTCGAGCACCTTGTTGCCCAAACGCGGGCCCACAGGGATGCGGATGTCGGTCCAGTCGAGCTTCTGGCTTGCGCGGGCCTCGGCCTCCATCTCCTCGTAGCGAGCCAGACGGGCCTTGTTCTTGGCCTGGCGAGCCTTGGGCGAGCTGCGTACCCACTCGAGCTCGGCCTCCATGCGCTTGGCGAGCTTGGCATCGCGGTTGCCCTGCGCCTCGATACGGGCGGCCTTGGTCTCCAGATACGTGGAGTAGTTGCCCTTGTAGGGATAAAGGTGACCGCGGTCGACCTCGCAGATCCACTCGGCAACGTTATCCAGGAAGTAGCGATCGTGTGTGACGGCAAGCACCGCGCCCTGGTAGTTGTGCAGGAAGTGCTCGAGCCACAGGATCGACTCGGCGTCCAGGTGGTTCGTGGGCTCGTCGAGCAGCAGCAGGTCGGGAGCCTCGAGCAGCAGCTTGCACAGGGCCACGCGACGGCGCTCGCCGCCAGAGAGCACGTTGACCGGCATGTCGGAATCGGGCAGCTGCAGGGCGTCCATGGCCTGGCCGAGCTTGGAATCGATATCCCAGCCGTCGGCGGCATCGATCTCGTCCTGGAGCTTGCCCATCTCGGCCATGAGGGCGTCCATGTCGCAGTCCGGGTCGCACATCTCCTCGCCGATCTTGTTGAAGCGATCGACCTTGGCGATCATGTCGCCAAATGCCATGCGCACGTTCTCGATGACGGTCTTGTCGTCGTCGAGCGGCGGCTCCTGCTGCAGGATGCCCACGGTGTAGCCGGGGGTGAGCCTGGCATCACCGTTGGAGACCTCCTCGATGCCGGCCATGATCTTGAGCAGGGTCGACTTGCCCATACCGTTGGGGCCCACGACGCCGATCTTGGCACCGGGGTAGAAGCTCAGGGTCACGTCGTCAAGGATTACCTTGTCGCCATGGGCCTTGCGAGCCTGATACATCTGGTAGATAAACTCCGCCATTTGCCTGTTTTATCCTTTCTACCTGCTGTTTCCCTATTCTTGTTTCGCTTTAGTGGAAACGAAATGAGAAAACCAGCTCTGAAACGTAACGAAAAAGGGGCATGGTTGCCCACGCCCCCCCTAATACTACCTGGGAAAAGTCCCCCGGAACACACCATGAACTGCGTACGCTAGTTTTCCGCAACCTTAGCGAACGGCTCGCTGCGATTTGCGCCACAGCAGATACGAGTAGACGTAGACGGCTCCGACCGAACCAAACGCCAGAACCGCAATCACCGCGGCGACGACTTCACTCGAAAGCACGCTACCCACAACGCCCATCACTATCAAGCCGACACCCAGCACCATAAAGCAGGCACCGCCAAAGCGCTGCGTACGGCGCCATTTCTCGGGATCGGCAAGCGCCCAAGGTGTCTTGATACCGAGCGTATAGTTCTGCTTCACACGCGGCAAGTAGTTGCCTACGCCGATGAACAGCAAACCGACAACACCGGAAATAAGCACGTTGACCGAACCGACCGCCGGCACCACGCCCCAGACTGTAAGCTCTCCCAGCCAGCTTATGGCGCACATGAACAAGGTGAAGGCGATTACGAAGCCCTGGTAGAACTTGCCCGAGGTTCGATATGCCTCACCTTTGGGGTCGATGCGCGGCACCACGCAGAACATTGCGAGAAGCGCCAGAGGCAGCACGCCGAGCGCGGAGGCCATCCAGCTAGGACCCCAACCGTCGACGGCGCCGTTCGCGCCCCAGTGCGTGGGAATCTGCGCAGGCAAGCTCGGCATCACCATGAGGTGCGCTACGACATTGGCGACGCACAGAGCGACCAGCGCAATCCACACGCGCGACGATACCCCCGTGGGGTGAATGCCCTTGTTTTCGTTATTCATCCTTATCACCTTCCGTGTTTGTAAAGCCCATAAACCAACCGATCAAGTCCTGCATGACGGTGGTGTTTAAGCTGTAAACGATGTTTTGGCCATGGCGCTCGTCGGTCACCAACCCGGCGTTTTTGAGCGTCGCCAAGTGATGGCTTAGCGACGGCTTACTGATATCGAAATGCTCGGCAAGCTCCCCCGCCGTGCAATTGCCCTCGCGCAGCAACTCCAAAATGCGCCGTCGCGTTGGATCGACAAGCGCCTTAAAACCCTCTCCCGGCATAAGACCTCCTCTCATCATCTCTCATGACGCGCACACTATACTCGATATTTAGATGTTTGTCTAACTATCTAATCTTACACTCAAAAAATAGCCGCCCCCGCGCAATGCGAAGACGGCCACTTCTCACGCCATAAACGTGTTTCGGAGTTGGCTAACCCGCGGCAACGGGTGCCATCTGCTTCGATCTTATGCGAATCCCGACCCCATTTCAACAAGCCCCAAGGGCTCAAATGAAATCGCGATAATACCTATAATGACGATAGCTAAAACACGATTCGCTTCCCCATCGGAGGATGTCTATGACCGAAACTGCTGCTCTCGTCGAGACGCGCGATACCAAGCTCGAGATCATCATGGGCCGCGAGGCACTTAATAAACTCGCCAACGCCACGGTGTTGGTGCTCGGCTGCGGAGGCGTGGGCTCCAATTGCTGCGAGGCACTTGCCCGCGGCGGCATTGGTCATTTTGTAATTCTGGACAAGGACATCATCGCGCCCAGCAATATCAATCGCCAGGCCATCGCCTTTCACAGCACCATCGGCAAGCGCAAGGTTGACGTGATGGAAGCCATGATTCGCGATATCAATCCCGCCGCCACCGTTATCAAGCACACCGAATACCTGCTGAGCGACAACATCGACGAGTTCTTCGCGAGCGTTTTGGAGCAAACAGACGGCAAGCTCGACTACGTCGTCGACGCCATCGACACCATCTCGGCCAAGCTCACCATTGCCAAATATGCTCAGGACCACGACATTCGTTTGGTTAGCTCCATGGGCGGGGCCAACAAGCTCCATCCCGAGTGCCTCCGCTTTGCCGACATTTTCGATACGGTACGTGACCCCATGAGCCGCATCATGCGCAAAGAATGCAAGAAGCGCGGAATCAAGAGTCTACATGTACTGTTTAGCTGCGAGGAATCGGTTAAGACACAGCCCCGCGACCCTTCCAATATCCACGAGCGCACCGAGTTGGGCACCGCCAGCTTTATGCCGCCCATCATGGGTCAGATGATTGCCGGCGAGGTTATCCGCCAGATCAGCGGCCGCGGTACCGAGCGCGTGCGCGCCGATGGCCAGCGCTTGGACTAGCGGAGCGCGCCGAGATGGAGCCCCGATTATTTGATGCACATTGCCATCTTGATTTAATGGCTCACCCGGACGCTGTTGCCGATGAGGCAACGGCGCTGGGCTTGGGTCTATTTGATTGCGGCGTCGATCCACGCGACTTCGCTAACGCACATGGACGAACCCGTCGCCCTCCTACCGTCATCAAGGGCATCGGCCTCCATCCCTGGTGGCTCGCCGACGAGCGATGCGGCAACGCAGAAATTGACCTACTCTGCCAAATTGCCGCGCAAGAGCGTTTTGTTGGCGAGGTCGGGCTCGACTTTTCCGCTCGTTTTGCCGGAAGTGAGCCGCTACAAATACAGGCATTTGACCGGCTCTGCGATACACTCGTGCAGTGCCCTCTTGCCGGGCGCGTGATATCAATTCACGCCGTTCGTTCAGCAGGAGCCGTACTGGACGTCCTCGAATCGCATGGACTACTCATCCCAAACTCCGACTCCCCCGTTATCATCTTCCACTGGTTTAGCGGCACTTCGGACGAACTCGTCCGCGCGCGTAATGCGGGCTGCTATTTTTCCGTCAACGAACGCATGCTCGCCACCAAGCGCGGTCGCGAATATGCCCGACAGATTCCACTCGACCGTCTACTGCTCGAGACCGATGCGCCAGCCGAACCAAACATAGAGACAAGCGCGCAGTCGCTCATCAAATCGCTCACAAGGACCTCGATGCGCATTGCCTCACTCAAAAACTGTGAAGCAAAGCGCATCGAGTCGGCAGTTTTAGCAAATGCGCACTATGTTTTTGACCTTCGCTGCCTTCGCTAACCCCTAGTGGGCAAAAATGCTAAATATGAGTACTGTTACCGGAATGGATACATTACTCATATTTGGCATGTTTTGCACACGAGGTCCCGGGGAGGATCCTGCACCTCCCCGGGACCGCTCGGCTATTCGACGATTGGTGCTCCGTGGCCCCAAGAACCTTCCATGCCGCACACGGTCGAGGCAAACCCGGCAGCAAAGTCGAGCGCGCGCTCGATAGCCTCGGCGCCATCCTCACCACGCTTGGCGGAATCGAGATAGCACATCAAAAACGAGGTGAGGAACGAGTCGCCCGCCCCCATGGTGTCCTTCATGTCCGTTACCGGTTTAGCCAGCTGGCGGTAATAACGCTCGCCGTCGTAAGCAATGCAGCCCTCGGCGCCCGCCGTAGCCGACACAAAACGCGGACCCAAGCCCTTCACCCATGCCAGACGCTCGCGAATCTCGTCCTCACTCGCGGCATCCGCCGCACTAAAGAAGGCAAAATCGACGTAGGGTGCAATCTGCTCGTAGTACTCGTCGGTGGAGTCGTCCGAAAAGTCAAAAGAGACCGTGACGCCCGCAGCCTTCAGCTTGGGCAGCTCGCGCTCGGTAAAGCAATAGTTGCCCGAATGAACCACATCGAACTGCTTCATGTACGAAAGGTCAAAGCGATCGAGGACATAGCGCGCATCGCCACGGATACCGCCCTCGTTGGAGCCAAGGAAGACACGGTCACCGTCAACAACGGTCACGCGAGCCGCTCCGTTCTCGCCAATCATCTGCTCACACTTGTCAAGCTCGATACCCTCATCCTCGAGGCTTGCAATGACATGCTCGGCAGCGGCGTCATTGCCAAAAATGCCCATGTATGCGGAGCGTGCGGCACCGCATTTCTTGGCATAAACGGCGAAGTTCACCGCGTTGCCGCCAGGATACATGGTGTGGATATGCTCGTAGCGATCGACGACGTTGTCGCCAAATCCGAGCGCGTTAACGTTAAATGCCATGGTATTTACCCTTCTAGTACTCGACGACGCCCATGTAGCGACGGAAATCGGGATCATGGTCAAACACCTTGCCGCGTGCGGCACGCAGCTCGCAGTTCATGGCGTAGAACAGCACCGGGTCCAGATAGGCACGGACGCTCGCCGGCACGTCTTCCATACCGTACTCCTTGGCATCGAGCACCATCAGCGTATCGGTATGCGTCTTAAGGAACGCCAGGGCGCGCTCATCCATAGCACGGCACTCGCTGGAGCCCATCTGCAGGAAGTAAAAAACGCCATCCTGAGTAGCCTCGAAGGGGCCATGGAAGTACTCGGCAGAGTGGATGTAGCTGCAGTGCTGCCACTGCATCTCCATAAGAGAGCAGATAGCGAAACCGTAGGTCTGGCTAAAGTTGGGACCGCTGCCCAGAATGTAGAAGAACTCGTGCTCCTGGCAAAGCTTGGCAAAACGATCGCCCAGCTCGGCATTTACCTTCTCACGTGCCGGGGGAAGAATCTTATCCATCTCGGCGATACCGGCATACATATCGGCAAGATCGGCGTAGCCCTCCTGCTGATCGAGCAGCTCGGCCGCAAGCGACAGCGAAATGCCAGCGGGGACCTCGGCCTGCGGCACGCCCTCGCCCCACGGGTAGACCCACGTGGTCCACTTGCCGGAGTCGATCTTGGATCCAGCGTTGTCGGTCTGGGCGATCACCGTAGCGCCGGCTGCAAGGGCAATCTCGCAGCCCTCGACGACCTCCGGGGTATTGCCACTGTGGCTGCAAGCGATGACCAGGGACTTCTCGCCCAGACGACGCGGACGCATAATGTCGAATTCACGCGCGGTATAGATATACGAAGTGAAGGTGGTTGCCTCGCGCTGCAGAAGCTCATGAGCCGGGATCAAATCGATCATGGAGCCACCGCAAGCAATCCAGTAGACGCTGTCGAACTTGCCCTTCTCGGCAATTGCCTCTTTGATCAGATCGTGTGCGTTCATATCCAGTTCCTTTCTTGTTTAGGCCGCAATCAATGACGTTGGTTGCGTGGCCGATAGTTGTTTTAGTCAATCAGATATTTCTCGAATGCGGCCATGTTCTTGGCATCTGCCGCCGCCGGGTCATCGTAGTAACGACCGTCCGTGATTTCCTGGCCCAGTATGCCGTCGAAACCATGGGCGTTGAGTGTGGCGACGAAGGCGTCCATATCGTGCTTGCCATCGCCCCATACCAGATGTCCATACGGGTCACCGTCGATAAAGTGCATCTCGTGAATTGCCCCATCACCAAAGGCGGCAAACCAGTCCTCGAGCGTCTCGCCCGCAACGCCCATCGCGGTTGTATCAACCATGGGCTGTAAGTACGGGCTCGCGACCTCGTCAATCATGCGCTTCGCATCGGAAACCGTCGTCACAAGGTTGCTCTCCTCGGGACGCAGGCTTTCCATCGTAAGCACCAGACCGTGCTCGCCGGCATACTCCGCCAGAATGGACAAGTGCTCGCGACTGCGCTTCCAGGCTTCCTCGCGGTCCTCGTCCCAGTCGCCCCAGCCCGAGTTGATGGACATACGGTCGCACCCAAGTACCTCGGCAAGCTCAATGCCGTGCTTGAAGTACGCCAGGCTGCGCTGTTCATGCAGCGGTTTGCGTGCGCAGTACTGCCAAGGATAGACAACATTCTCGGGGCACAGAGTACGATACCTAAGCCCACGGTCTGCAGCCTTTTTCGCCAGGACCTCAGCCTCAAAGTAGCCCGTATGGTCGAGCGTCACATGCGGCTCTGCGCACCACAGCTCAATGGACTCAAAGCCCAAACGCTGCTGCACATCAAGGAAGTAATCGAGCGACCACATGATGTAGTGGATATTCATGCCCGCAATCTGCTCGCGGCGCAGCGTCGGTTTGGATTCAAACATCTTATGCCTCCTTATTTCGATCGAACACGATTTGTCCGTCCGACATCGTTATATCAACCGCAAGATCGCGTGCGTCGCGATAATCGAGGTCAAACACATCCCGATCGAGCACGCAGATATCGGCAAGCTTGCCGACCTCGAGCGTACCCAGCTCGTCTTCGCGCATCAGGTCGTACGCGCCCCCGGCAGTCCAAGCGCGCAAGAGCTCGACAAGCGTCAGCGCGTTGGCCTCATTCACGGGCAGTCCGTCGTCGAAGTATCCGCCGCACGCACTGTAGATTGACTCGCCCAGGCTCGGGATCAGCAGCGGCAAATCCGTGCCACAGCACACTGTGCATCCGGAATCTTCCATGCCGCGGCGATTCCAGCTGTGCAAAAGTCGCGTCTCGCCGATTTGTCGACGCATCATCGACAGGCAATCCTCGCGCCGGTCCAGCGTCAGAATCTGCGGATAGACCTCGCAAATTCCACCCAACTTGCCAAACTCGACAAGATCGGTCGGATCAGAGTTCTCGAGATCGGTAATCGCATGGCGACGAAGCATCCGTCCATGCTCGTCTCGAGGCAGCGAGGCATAGAGCGCCACGGTGCGGCGAACGGCGCCATCGCCCTGGCAATGCAAGGAATATCGGAAGTCGTCAGCATCAATTGCACGCAGCTCGTTCTCAATCAGATCCCACTCTGGCTCCTCGACGACCGTCTTGCCGGCAGCGCCCGCATCGGCCGTGTCTTCATAGGGGTCAATCATCTCGGCAAGCCCCGCCCATACGCCGCGATCGGTCATACGGTTGAAGCCAGAAAAACGAACGAACGGTCCCCGGAAGCGCTCTCGTGCCTCGCGAGCATATGGCAGATTTGCACCGGCACCCACCGGCTGCGACATCATAGAGACGCGAACCGTCAGCTCTCCAGATTCCTCACGGCGAGCCATTTCGTCGGCAAAGCCGTAGTAGTCATCAAACGCCATCTCCTTGATGGCGGTAACGCCGCGCTCGTTAAGCATGCTCATGTAGTCCGAATACCCGGCACGCACCTCGGGCAGCGCGAGGAAATCGCTCATCATGCGCCAGATCTTCTCGGCATAGCACGCCTGCGGCGTAAAGCCGTATCGCGCACTGGCGGCAGCATTGAGAACACAGGTCTCCGCGCCCGGTGTAAAGCAGACGACAGGGATATCGCCAAAACACTCGTCAAACACAGCTGCTGTGTTTGCGTTCTCGGCATCCGATGCCAACGTTTCGGGCAGGTTGTGGCCAAAAGCCGCCGCGCAATCCGGATGATCATCTTTCCATGCACGCAAGAGCGACACGGCCTCTTTGGCATCAGCGACGCCGGATAGATCAGACCCCAACGTCCGCAGCGCCCAGCCCGTATAGAAGGTATGCACATCGATCAGGCCAGGCATGACGGTGCGGTCGCCCAGGTCAACTACCTCGTCCGCCTGGGTCAAATACGAAGCTACCTCACACTTGGTGCCAACCGCCTCAATTCGATTGCCACGGACCGCTACGAAACCTTCGAACGGCAGGTCCCCCGTACCGGTAAAGACGCTCTTAGACGTCAGGACCGTTAAACGATCAGACATCACAACCACCTACACCGGAAGCATGCCAGAGATTGCCGTTACGATCAGGCCAAAGACGACCATGAAAATGAAGAACTTCCAAATGGTCTTCCACCATTGACCAAACGAGATCTTTGCCACGGCAAGGCCGGCAACCGTCATGCCCGCCACGGGACTGATGGTGTTGATGGTCTGATTAGCAAACTGGAGCGCGGTAACGGCGGCTTCGGGATTGAGGCCCATAAGCTCGGTCAGCGGACCCATGACGGGCATGGTGAGCGCCGCAAGTCCAGAGCTCGAGGGAACCAGCAAAGAGAGCAGGCCAAGGACGATATACATAAACGTGGTGTAGACGGCGGCAGGTGCACCGGCAAGCGCAGTAGCGAGCGCCTGGAGGATGGTGTCGATGATCATGCCACCCTCTGCGATGACCAAGATACCGCGAGCGATGCCGATGACGATAGCGGCATACGCAAAGTCGGCAATGCCTTTAACGAACTCCTCGGCGATCGTCTGCTGGTCAAGGCCGCCCAGGATACCGGCAAGCAAGCCCATACCAAGGAACACGGCGGAAATCTCATTCATGTACCAGCCCTGGGTAACAAGACCCCAGACGATAATGCCCATGCCGCAGGCAAAATCGATAAGCACGAGCTTCTGACGGGTAGTGAACTCTTCCTCGATGGAGGCATCGGTCACGGAAAACTCAACACGCTTGAGCTTGTCGTCCTCGTACGTAATGGACGACTCGGGGTTTTTCTTGACGCGCATGGCGTAGCGCATGGCCCATGCGATACCGACGGCAGTGAAGATGACCCAAGAAACGGCGCGCAGCCACAGTTGCGGATTGCCCTCGATGCCAATGATGCCTTGGGCGATCAAGACGTTAAACGGATCGATGGTCGAGGCACAATATCCCAGGTTGGGACCAAGGAAGCAGATGATGAATGCCGTCATCGAGTCATAACCGATACCCATCATGATGGGAATGAAGATGGCATAGAACGGCAGGGCTTCCTCAGACATACCAAACGTAGTGCCGCAAATGGACAGCAACGTCATCGTGATGGGAATGATGAGGATGTCCTTGTTCTTGAGCTTTTTAATCACACGGCTCATGCCGGCATTCAAAGCGTTGGTCTTGGTGATGACTGCGAACGATCCGCCAATCAATAAGACGAACGCAACGACGTCGGCAGCCTCCTGGATGCCCTTAGTAGGCGCTTGCAGGACCGCAAAGATATCCTGGCCCAGATTGATGGTCTCGCCGGTCTCGGAATCGGTGTAGTTCTTATCGACCTGTTCATAGGTTCCAGCAACGGCAACTTCACGCTCGCCCGCCGCTGTCGAAATCGTCTTGCGCTGATACTGACCAGAAGGAACGATCCAAGTCAGGACCGCAAAGACAACGATCAGCAAGAACATGATCGTATAGACATGCGGTAATTTGAACTTAAAACGTCTGTTTGTCTTCTTCGCCTTCGTATCTGACATAGATACCTCCAAAGAACTCGAGACTGCATCACATCTCGCTTCAACGCTTGCACAAGGCAAACGTTCTATGACGTTCTATAGATTACCAGTAGCTTTTCTTGTCATCAAGATAATTTCAAACTGATTGCCGCGACGCGGTTGAACGGTTGCGTTCGCGCCGTGAACGGTATGGAGACGCCCGGTGAGATGATCCACCGGGCGTCTCAATTCGCAATGTCCTAGATGTCAAAAACGTAGCGAGACCCAACGATCCGCTGACGACCGATGATAAACGGCCGCCGCTGCTCATCGAAAAAGAAGGCTTCCATATAAAACAAGGGTTCGCCAACGGGAACTGCCAACAGCCGAGCGACCTCGGGCGACGCGCACGCGATCTCGAGTGTGCACGGGTCGGTAAACGCGGGCGTACGGCCCGTCCGGTTGCGCACGAACTCAAAAATGGATTGGTTAGATAGAGGTGCCGTTGATAGATAAGCGTTGTCCTCGTAAACGTATATGTTGTTCTCGAGCATGACGGGGACTCCATCGGCAGTGCGCACACGCTCAACGCAAATCAAATCAGTTCCAACGGGAACACCAAAGAACTGTGCTTCGGTGGAATCCGCCGGCAGTATCTTTCTCGAAATGACGCACGCCCCCGGCTCCATTCCGTTAACGCGGCATGCGTCCGAAAAACTCTGGACGTCATCCTTCTGGCGAATCTTGCGCTTAAGCTTGGGGGCATTGACAAACGTGCCTTTCCCCTGCCGCTTCGTTAGATAGCCCTGCTGGACGAGCTCCTCAATAGCGCGTCGCACGGTAACGCGGCCAACTTTATAGCTCTCAGCCAATTCGAATTCGTTGGGTATCCGCGCGCCCGCCTTGTATGCACCGGAGCTGATTTCGTTTTTAATGATATCGATAACCTGTTGGTACAGCGGTATCGCTGCTTTACCGTCAGTTAGTCCTTCAGTCGGTGGCATATACCCTCTCCCAGCACAATTAAGTCTAAAGCGGGCCCAAGGGCATTCAGCAAGCCTTTAAGCCCGCATTAGCATTAAGTATGCTTGCTGCCGCACCAAAATGTCGGGCATTTACTCATCTGACCCGAAAAACGCGCAACTACCGCGCTCCTAAGAAAGCGTGAGCAGTTCCGGCAGCTGGTCGATAATCTTGTCCGCGGCATCCTGGCTAAATCCAAAGCGCTCCTCGCGCTTGGCAATGACTGTCAAGCCGGCTCGCTTACCCGCGGTAATGCCCGGAACGGAATCCTCAACGCAGCAGCAGCGATTCGCGGGCAGCCCCAGCAGATCCAGCGCATGCAGGTAGATGTCGGGCTCGGGCTTGCTCTCCTTAAACTGCTCGCCGCTCACCACATACTCAAAGGCATCCGACAGCCCGCATGCGTTGAGCACTTCCTCGATGCTAACCATGGGAGACGAGCTGGCAAGCGCCACGCGAACGCCACGGCGCGGCAGCTCTCGAATCGTATCCACGGCGCCTGGGTTAATCAAAGCCTGATAGTCGCGCGGACGTTTATGCGCCCACTCGTCCCAACGGGCCAACGCTTCCTCGCCAGTGAAATGCCCCTTACCGGCGCGCTCAAACCAATCGACCAGCATATGCAGGAAGAACTGATGGGAGGTACCGACCTGCCCATTCAACTCCTCTTGAGTCAGATTAAGCCCCAGCTCCTTGGCAAACGCGGCAGTCTCGCCCAAGTAGTAATACTCGGTATCGACAATGACGCCGTCCATGTCAAAGATAACGGCGTCGAACGGAAATGCGGACACGGCACCCTCCCTAACAAAAGGACGCCCGCGAGCAGGCGCCCGAATCATGCATTAATCGGCGATTCTAGCCCAGCAGCTTATCCAGCGCCACCGCAATACCATCTTCGTTGTTATTGGCGGTCACCATCTGGGCCACAGCCTTAACCTCATCGACGGCGTTGCCCATGGCTACACCCGTGCCGGCCCACTCAATCATGGACTTGTCGTTTTGGCCGTCGCCAAACGATACGACATCGCTGGCATCGATGCCGAGCTTGGGCAGGGCACCCTCGAGCGCACGGGCCTTGTCGATACCGGGCGCCGTGTACTCAAAGTACCAGTCGGCCGTAAACATGCCCGAAAGCGTCTGCTTAAAGGGCGCATACATCTCCTCGTAATGCGCCTGCAGGTAGGCCGGATCGCCCGCCGTCAGCAGCTTGTCCACGGGATAAGCGTCCACAACCTCATGCAAGCTCTCGACCTCGCGAATCTTAAGATCGCACGCATCGCGCTCATACTTGACGATATTCTTCTGCGAGCCGTCAGGCAGCGTGATCATGCAATGGTACGAGTCCTCGACGTGCAAATCGCGACCGAGCGAAATCATAGGGATCACGTCAAAATTACGCAGATGATCAATCAGACGGTGCAGCTCGTCAGCCGGCATGGCCTGGTCAAAAAGGACCTCATCGGTCTGAGCGTCGACCACATGCGCGCCATTAAAGGCAACTAGCAGACCGTCATGGTTTTGAAGGTCGAGCTCCTGCGCCAGAGCATGTAATCCCCATGCGGGACGGCCCGAAGCCAAAACGAGCTTAATGCCCGACTCCTGCGCCGCAAGCAGCTTCTCGCGCGTACGAGGGCTAATCGCCTTCTGGTCGTTGGTGAGCGTACCGTCGATATCCATTGCGATGGCTTTGATTGCCATATATGCCTCCTTGCATCGTTTTTATCGCGCACTATCTTATCCGAGCCGGGGCACGTTCGCACAGCGCGCGTATGACGGTTGCAAAACCACCCCATTTGAAACAAAGGCAAAAAAGTACTTGCAAAGACGCGTTCCGACATATAAGTTGATAAAAGACCGCCGTTGCGGTTTTAAGTAGATCGAGCATATGAAGTTTGAGTTTTAGCGTGTAAGAGAAGGAAGATCGGCAAAGTACAACCCCAAACGCAATGACAACTTAATGAGGTAACTGCCACATGTGAGGCACCCAGGGCATTGCTGTCTCGATTTTGAGCACGATGCCTTCCGTCTTGCATGGGCCGTTCCATCCCGCCCCTGCAGCAACTGCCTCACGGGCTCATTGAAAACCGCATAGCACCCCAACGTCAGCACATCACCCACGGCAAGCACATCACTCACGACAACCAACACATCAACAAACAGCACGAACATCAACCGATTGGAGAAGCTATGACAAACCACCACGCTGAAGACGGCGATAAGAAAAGCATTCTGGATGCCCGAATTGAGCGAGCATATGCAAACGAATATGACGCCGCCTTTGCCGCCGCGACCATCAAGAACTACGCGTCGCTACCGCTCGCGACAATCTTGGCCGACCACCCTCAACTGCTGAAGCGCTGCACAAAGATCATGGGCGACCCCGACATTCGCAAGCTGACAGACCCCTATGCCCCAAAACGCGACAACGATTCGTACGTTCTTACCGTAGGCTGCCTAGCCCATATGCTTACGGCGCTCGACACGAAACTCAAGCTCGAATGGGAACCCGACGAGCGTCATGAACTCGAAAGCAAGCGGAACACCCTGCGCACCGCACTGTTCCTTCCGTTGAACGGCCTCAAGCGCTGCAACGTCGAGCTCAATACACAGGCGCGGCAAAAGCCCGGAACCACGGGGCAGAAAACTCCAAGACCCCATGCGGCCATCGTCGACCGCAACCGATATAACCGCATGACCGCGCACTTTTCCGCCGAGGGAGCAGCCATAAGGACGCTGATCGACCTGCTGTGCCTCCTGAGCATCAACGAGCTATTTGAGGGCTATCTCGCCCTTGTTCCCGCGACGGCACCCAAGTCGGTAGCAAAGATCATCGAGACCTGCAGACGCCAGTTTGAGCGCCATCGCAATGGCAGCGAGATGAACGCCAGCATCGCGCAGTACTACGCGGCTCATTACAAAAATGACGGATGTGCCCCTGTCGAGCATCAGCTGCGGCTCGCCTACACCACGCCCGTCGCAACGCTCCATCGCTTTGGAGCCCTTGGCGCTTGCGAGCCGCACGAACAGGCAGCCTGCCCCACAACCGAGCTCGATCTCAGGCTCGGACGAACCCTGTAGCCCGCCAGCCCCTCCGCGGGCAACAATCCTATTCCACAACACAACCAACAGAAAGGAGTCCTCATGGACACCAATCATTCCCTCATCATCAGCCCCCTCACCATGCGTGAATCCGCCCGAGGTATCACGCTCACCAGCATTTACGATGAGATGCTCGCCCGTCGCGAGCTCTCCGTCATGGGAAACATCGAAACCCCGATGGCCCACGACCTATGCCAGCAGATCCGCCTGCTCGATGCCACCGACCCCAGCCGCCCCATCACCATATTTGTCGCCAGCGCCGGCGGAAGCGTGCGATCGGGTCTTGCGATCTATGACGCCATGTGCCTCGCATCGTGCCCCATCCGCACCGTCTGCCTGGAATTCGCCGCGTCCATGGGCGCCGTGATCTTTATGGGCGGCGACGATCGCCGTATGGCGCCCCATGCAGAGCTCATGATTCACGACCCGCTGATCCCCCAGGGGGCAGGCGGCTCGGCACTTGCGCTGCAGGAAACCAGCCGGCGTCTCATGCAGACCCGCAAGACCCTCACGCAAATCCTCTCGGACCGCAGCGGCCTCACGCCCAAGCGCATCCAGTCCCTCACTGCAAAAGACACCTACCTTTCGGCCGAGCGCGCCGTCGAGCTCGGCTTTGCCCACGAAATCCTCTCGACCACCAAGGAGGTCGCCCATGTCTAACCTCGCCAGCCGCCTCGCCGCGTCTGAGTCCGCATCGTCCACCATCCTCGCCAAGGATCGAACGCTTTCCTGCGACACCCGCCAAACGGGACTCAACAACAACGCACTTGTAATCGGCCCCTCGGGAGCCGGCAAGACCCGAAACGTCCTCAAGCCCAACCTGCTGCAAATGAACGCAAGCTACATCGTGCTCGACACCAAAGGCACGCTCTGTCGCGAAGTGGGACCCGTGCTGGCAGCCCACGGTTACCGCGTGCAATGTCTCAACTTCGCCGACCTCAACACCGTCCCGGCCCTTGCGCCCGGCATCGAGCGCTGCGGCTACAACCCCCTGAGGCACATTCGCCGCAAGGCGGACGGCAGGCCCAACCAGCAGGACTTCCTCTCGGTGGCAAAGGCCATCTGCCCCATCGAGGACAACAACCAGCCTTTTTGGGATCATGCGGCAGCAAACCTGCTGTCGTGTCTTATCGCCTACGTCACCGAACAGCTACCCGCCGACGAGCAGACGATCAGCTCGGTCATCAAGCTGATCGAGCACCTGCAGGACGGTGCCACGGGTCGATTGTTTGACGACCTGATCACGACCGACCCCCAAAGCTATGCCCTCTCGCTATGGCGGCGCTACGCCATTACGCAAAATGCCGAGCGCATGCACGCGAGCATCGTCGGCATCCTTGCCGAAAAGGTCATGTGTCTGGGATTCGACGGTGCGGCACAGCTCTATCGTGAGTGCCATCAGGTGGACTTCGCTTCCATGGGACACACCCCCTGCTCCCTGTTTGTAACCGTGAGCGATATTGACCGCAATCTCGATCCGCTGACCGGCCTTTTTATTTCGCAGGCGTTTATGGGCCTCATTCGTGAGGCCGATAGGCAGCCCGACGGCAGCCTGCCCGTGCCCGTGCGCTTTATGCTCGATGACTTCGCAAATCTGCAGATCCCCCAGATCGACAACGTGCTCTCGATTATCCGAAGCCGCAACATCTGGGCAACGCTGCTGCTGCAGTCGACCAACCAGCTCGATGCGCTCTATGGCGAGGCACGCGCACGCTCCATCATGGGCAACTGCGACACACATCTGGTGCTGGCGTTCCAGGATCCCGAGAGTGCCCGGGTGTTTTCCGACCGCGCCGACGCGCTGCCCAGCACGCTCATGGCGACGCCGATCGATCGCTCGTGGCTCTTTGTACGCGGTCGCACTCCCGAACAGGTCGAGCGCTTTAGGCTCGAAGACCATCCGCTCTACGGGGAGCTGCCCGAGGCGCAGCGAGGCCATGCGGAGGCCGAGATCTAGGCGCAGGGTTCTCGCAGCGCGCGGCGCCCCGGCGATGTTCCACAAAGGCCGTGCGCCCCGGGACCACGGCAAAGCAAAGGGGCCCGCATCCGATAGGATACGGGCCCCTGACTATAAGGCGCGATGCGTTAACAGCAGCGACTACTTGCGATGCGCGCGATAGAACTCGATAAGCGCCTGGGTCGAAGCGTCCTGCTCGGCCTTTGCGGCGTCGTCGTGGAAGGCCGGGGTAATCTGCTTGGCAAGCTGCTTGCCCAGCTCAACGCCCCACTGGTCGTAGGAGTCGATGCCCCAGACCGTGCCCTCGACAAACGTGATGTGCTCGTACAGGGCGATGAGCTCGCCGAGCGCAAACGGGGTCAGCGTGTCGCCGAAGATCGAGGTCGTCGGGCGGTTGCCCTCAAAGCAACGGGCCGGGACGATCTGCTCGGGCGTGCCCTCGGCACGAACCTCGTCGGCCGTCTTGCCAAAGGCGAGCGCCTTGGTCTGGGCCAGGAAGTTGCCCAGGAACAGCTCATGCACGTCCTGGCCGCTATCGGTCGCAGGGTTGGCGGTATTGGCGAAGGCGATGAAATCGGCCGGAACCACCACGGTGCCCTGATGCAGCAGCTGGTAGAAGGCGTGCTGACCGTTGGTGCCGGGCTCGCCCCAGAAGATCTCACCGGTGTCGGAGGTCACGGCGCTGCCGTCCCAGCGGACATGCTTGCCGTTGGACTCCATGGTGAGCTGCTGCAGGTAGGCCGGGAAACGGTGTAGGTACTGGCAGTACGGAAGCACGGCGTGGCTCTTGGAACCGAAGAAGTTGACGTACCAGACGTTGAGCAGGCCCATCAGCGCGACGGCGTTGTTCTCGAGCGGCGTGTTGCAGAAGTACTCGTCGATGGCATGGAAGCCCTCAATGAACTGCTGGAAGCGCTCGGGGCCGAGCACGACGATCAGCGACAGGCCCACGGCGGAGTCAACGGAGTAGCGGCCGCCGACCCAATTCCAGAAACCGAAGGCGTTGGCGGGGTCGATACCGAAGGCCTCGACCTTCTCGAGTGCAGTGGAGACGGCGACGAAGTGCTTTGCCACGGCCTCGGCGTTCTGCTCATCGGAGCCGTCGACGGCGCCCTGAGCCTTGAGCTGCTCGAGCATCCAGGTCTTGACCTCGCGGGCGTTGGTGAGGGTCTCGAGCGTGGTGAAAGTCTTGGAGACGATAATCACGAGCGTGGTCTCGGGATCCAGGCCCTTGAGCTTCTCGGCCTGGTCGTTGGGGTCGATGTTGGAGATGTAGCGGCAGTCGATACCGGCGTCGGCGTAGGGACGCAGGGCCTCGTAGGCCATGACCGGGCCCAGATCGGAACCGCCGATGCCGATGGACACCAGATGCTCGATCTTCTTGCCGGTAACGCCCTTCCACTCACCGGAGCGCACGCGCTCGGCGAAGGCATACATGCGATCGAGGACCTCGTGCACGTCGGCGACGACATCCTGGCCGTCAACGATGAGCTGGCCCTTCTCGCTTGCCGGGCGGCGCAGCGCGGTGTGCAGGACGGCGCGGTCCTCGGTGGTGTTGATGTGCTCGCCGGAGAACATGGCGTCGCGGCGCTCCTCGAGCTTCACCTCGCGGGCAAGATCGCACAGCAGTTTGACGGTCTCATCGGTCACCAGGTTCTTCGACAGATCGAAGTGCAGGTCACCGGCGTCAAAGCTCAGCTTGTTCACGCGCTCGGCATCGGCGGCGAACCAGGCCTTGAGGTCGATACCTTCGGCCTCGAGCTTCTCCTGATGAGCCTCGAGCGCCTTCCAAGCGGCAGTCGACGTAGCATCGATAGGTGCGGCAACAGTTGCCATAGAGTCCTCCTCAGCATACGGGCGCACGCCTCCATGCGCCCGGACATTCAGATGCCACTATTCTAGCGCAGGTCAAGACCATAATCAGCGAGCGTTGCCAATCCGCCCCTAAACGGCAACCGACCAAAAAGGGACAGGTTTATTTTGGCAGGTCAAACGCTTTACCTACCAAAAATAACCCATCCTTTTATGCAAAATATTAGGCCGCGGCGCACACGCTGCCGAGCAACTCACGCAGAGGAGACCCGATGCCCTCCAACAGCTCGGGTGCGATAATGGCAAAAACGGGAACCTCGCCGGCGCCCACGACAGCAGGCACCTTGCCCTCCGAGACAATGCATCCATAAGGCACAAAGCCGTCTTCGCCGGCATCGAGCGCCGCCATGCGCCGCGCGAGCTCGCGCGCAAAGCCCGCCGTATCGGCATCGCCAATCGCCAGGACAAAGTCCACGCCTTCGTCGGTCGCCAGGGCCACGGCTTCGTCGATCAGCTCGTCTCCCCCATCGCCAGCCGAGCCGCAGCGGAAAAGCACGCGCTCGAGCAGAGCTCGATCAACCGAGCCGAGTGCCGCCGAGACAAGCTCATCACGCGTATGCTTGTCACCGCCCAGCACGACCAGCGCCTTAGTGCCGCCGTAGTGAGCGACCAATCGTCCACACCAGCGAGCCACGTCCCCATCCGCAACAAGGCGTGTCGGCATACCAAACCCATAATTGACCATCTTTCCCACAACCCTTCCGTGCGTATAGGCGGTATCAATCGTTAGGCTCATACTACGAAGCGAGGTTTTCCGAGCTGTTTCGCACTCTTTAGAGCTGCGTTAAAACCCAATCCAACCGCACGACCATACCTACCAAAACAAACCAGTCCCTTTTTGGCTGCTTTTGACGGTGTCCGGTCGAGCGGGTATTATCGAACAGGTATTCGATAAGAACATGTGTTTGATGGGAGGACGCGTGGGGCACGAGTGTCACACCTATATCTGCATCGACCTTAAGACGTTTTATGCCAGTGTCGAGTGCGTCGACCGCGGACTCGACCCACTCACTACGTGCCTGGTCGTTGCCGATGAATCACGCGGACGCACGACCATCTGCCTCGCCATCACACAGGCCATGAAGGACCTCGGGATACACAATCGATGCCGTCTGTTCGAGATTCCCGACGGCATCGACTACATCAAGGCCGTACCGCGCATGCAGCACTACATGGAGGTGTCGGCGCAGATCTACGGTATCTACCTGGAATACGTCAGTCCGCAAGACGTGCACGTCTATTCCATCGACGAATGCTTTATCGACGTGACGCCCTATCTGGACCTCTATCACACCGATGCGGAAGGCTTCGCCTGTATGCTGCGTGACGAGGTCCTGGGGCGCACCGGCATCACGGCAACGGTTGGCATCGGCCCCAACCTATTCCAGGCCAAGGTGGCACTCGACATTACCGCCAAGCACGTGCCTAGCCGCATCGGCATACTCGACGACGAGACGTTCCGCAAGAAAATCTGGCCTCACCGCCCCATCACCGACATCTGGGGCATCGGGCCCGGCGTGGCAGCGCGACTCGAAAAATACGGCGTCTACGATCTGATGGGCGTCGCGGCGCTCGACGAAAACCTGCTCTACGACGAGCTCGGCGTCAATGCCGAGTATCTTATCGACCACGCCTTTGGGCGCGAGCCGACAACTATCGCCGATATTCAGGCCTATCGCCCGCAGGCAACCTCAACAACCACGGGGCAAGTGCTATCGAAAGGCTATGCCTACGAGCAGGCCTACACCGTCTTGCGCGAGATGGTCGATGCCGCCGTACTAGACTTGGTCGATAAGCACGTGGTGTGCGACAGCATCTCGCTCTTTGCAGGCTACGCGAGCGAGCGCGCCGACATACGCCGCTTCGACGCCAGCGGCACGGCGCAATATGTAGACGGATGCGGGCACCTGCGCTCGAGCACATCGAGTATCGAACCCACCGCAACCGCCGGCCCCGAGCTCGCACCCCGTGCGCCCAAGCCCGTCCAACGCGATGACGAACGGCACCGCCTGGTGCGCGAAGCACAGGCAATCGACGGCATCTTTGTGGGAGAGCACGGCGGCAAACCGCGTGGTGGCTATGCTGCGCTGTTCGCACATTCCAATGCATCCCGCAAGCTGCCCGAGCGCACCAATTCGTTTAAGAAGATCATGGGCTATTTCGATGAGCTCTGGGCGCAGACTGTCGATCCCAAACGACCGGTCAAGCGCATCAACCTGGGATTTGGCAACCTCATGCCCGAAGAATTTGCCACTATCGATCTGTTCAGCGATGTTAAGGCCGATGAGCGCGAGCGCGACCTGGCGCGCGCCGTCCTGGCCGTGAAAGGCAAGTACGGCAAGAACGCGCTCGTCAAGGGATTAAGCTTCACCACAGGCGCCACCGCACGCGAACGCAACGACCAAGTTGGAGGACATCGTGCCTAAGTCCCAACAACAGCCGATGCGGCCACCGACGCCTTTTGAACGTCTAGCGGACCCCGAGGGAAGACGTCGCTCCGCCGACCCCAAGCTCACCGCCAACGGCGCCGTCCGCGCCGGCCGTGCCGCGCAGTTTATGCCCTTTGCCGCCCTCACGGGATACTACGAGCTCGTGCGCAAACAAGAGATCACCGCCGAGCCAAAATGCGAGCTCACGGAAGAAAAAGCCCTCGAGCTTTCGAAAAAGCTCAAGGGCCTCAAACGCGGCGACTTGGTGCGCGTCACCTATTACGATACGTACGGCTATCGCGCTCGCACGGGCATCCTCGACGAGGTGCTCCCCGCCTTCAAGCTCCTCAAGCTCAAAGACATCGCCATCGACTTCGACGACATCCAAGACATTGAGCTACGCGGACGAGCCTAGCCAAAGAAGCGCATCCAGGGCGGCGCTTACAGCGTCATGACGTAGTAGCCCGCGTCTTTCACGGCCGTCTCGAGGACACCACGATCAACCGGCTGTTTAGAGCGCACACGTGCCGTGTGATCCGCATACGTCACCGTTGCCCACACGCCGTCCAACGCATTGAGGGCATTGGCTACGTTCTGAGCGCAGCCGTCACAGCTCATGCCGCCGATGAGCAGCTCATCGCTATAGGGATAGTGTGACGCATCGGTATCCACCACAACAACCTTTTTGGCCTTCTTGCCGCTCGCGCCATCGCTGCAGCAACTCTTCCCGTGTGTCGAAGCGGCTATGCGACGCAGTCCAAAAAACATACCGACGGCAATGACGGCCAGCACGATGAGATTCGAAGGGTTGAGCAAGTCACTCATGCGTTCCCCTTTCAAGTAGCACCATCTAGATACCCCCATGGGGTGTCCCTATCTTAACCCAAAATCATGTCTGTTCGGTCAATTAGTTTCCCTATTCAAACTTTTTAGTTGACCAAGGCTTACTTTCGTGTATAAGTTTTCCTAGGCTAACAGTTTAGATCTGTAAGGAGCGCCGTGACTCGAACCATAGACATCCCAACGTTTCAGGCAGCAGTCGTGCGCAACTGCTCTCCCACGCTCGCGGGCATCAAGCCGGCATCGCTCTTTACCTATCCAGGCACCTACGCCCACGGGGGCGGCTCGACCGCAACCGAAACCATCGCAGAACGCCGGGCACGCCTGCTCAACGTTATCGCCCAGTGTAATTGCGAGCTTGACCCGCTCGGCATCCACCTGAGTGTTTTGGTCTGGCGGCCCTGCGGAGCGCTCATTTATGTGTACCGCCCTGCGGACCTCATGCGATATCTCTCCGACCCCCGCGCCGCGACGACGCTTGCCGCCGAAGGCTACGATGTCCACAACCTGCCCGCATCCCTGGTGCATCTCGCCGCGCGCATCACGTTGGCAAGCAGCAATACCGCAGAAAGCGCCTATGACGGCAGTGTCTGCGCGCTCGCGCGAAATAGGCACTGCGATACGGGGTGCATGTGCGAGTTTCCACACGAAATTGGCTATTTTTTGGGCTATCCCTACGAAGATGTCCATCAGTTTATCGTCCAGCGCGGCGAGAACTACAAGGTTTTTGGAGCTTGGAAGGTCTACACGAATGTTGGGCAAGCGCTTGCGACGTTCGAATCCCACCGCGCTTGCACGCAGCACCTCACCCATGTCTATCAGCAGGGCCACAGCCTAGCAAAACTTGCCCAGGCGACCCGATAGAACGTACAAACCGCGGCCGCACGCCGCACAACCGAAAGGACTCAACATGAGCAAGATCGCCGTCGTCTATTGGAGCGGCACGGGCAACACCGAGGTCATGGCAAACTTTGTCGCCGAAGGCACCACATCTGCGGGCGCCGAGGCCGAAGTCATCCCCTGCGCCGACTTCTCTGCCGACAAGGCCGCCGACTATGATGCCTTCGCCTTCGGCTGCCCCGCCATGGGCTCCGAGGAGCTTGAATACGATGAGTTCCAGCCCATGTGGGATGAGGTCAAGGAAGCCCTCGGTGACAAGAAGGTCGTCCTCTTTGGTTCCTATTCGTGGGCCGAGGGCGAGTGGATGGACAACTGGAAAGCCGATGCCGACGAGGCGGGCGTCAACGTCGTCGATTCCGTCATCTGCTACGACGCGCCCGACGATGAGGCAGAGGCGGCCTGCAAAGCCCTGGGAGCGGAGCTGGCATAAACCGCCCATTGACACGACAGATGCAACGCAAACGGGCTCCGGGTCGTCTTAACCCGGAGCCCGTTCATCTATAAAGCCACGACACGAACGGCACAACTCACCCGCGTATCAAACGACGGACGTTATAGGCATCGAGTTGCTATGCGTTCTTACGGGAGCGCACAAACCACGCACCAATAGCCGCAAGGCACACGATACCGACAGCAACACCGGTAACAGCGACCGGATTAACGCCGCCTCGCCCATCCAAAGCACCCTTGTGTGATGCGGCAGCAGTGGACGTCGTTTTCGAACCGGAAGACTCGTCGGAGCCGGACTTCTTATCGGACTCACCCTTGTTGGCATCCACATTCTGCGACACCTCCGACTTCGAGCCATCCTGCTTATCGCCGGAGCCATCACCCCTCTGCGAACCGGTCGGCATGACCGCGGGCGTCGGATTCTTCGTCGGGACCGTAGGAACGGGTACCTCGGGCGTCACGGGTTTTTTCGAGCCGCCCGGTTCGACGACACCGGCTTTTACGCCACCGATCTTGGACCAGCTCACACCGGACCCTGCGGACTTATAGGCCGAAAGGGCTCGTAAGGCCTGTACCGTCGCAAGCGCGTTGGCATTGCCGGGCTTACCGTCGGATCCCATAGTATGGGCGTAGCCCTTGCCGTCGGCAACCTCGTAGGCGCAGATTGCGGCAATCAGGCTATTCGCACCCGTTGCAAAACCGTTCTTGGTATTTACGGGATCCTTGCCAAGAGCCATAAGAGCGAGCAGCACCTGGGCATTAGACTCGACCGACCCAAAATCGCAAAGGCCGCTCATCTGGCCCCTAAGGAAGCCGAGCGCATTGTCGACAGCAGATGCAACAGAAGGTTGGCCATTCGAGGCCGGGGCGACAGCACACGCGTCATCATCGACATAGGGTGCAAGCGCCTGAAGTGCCATAGCGGTCATATCGACGTTGCTCGCACCGCCCGCATCGATGGTGAAACCGCCGTCGGGATTCTGGAACGAAAGCAGCGCGCAAACAAGCTGAGCACGCGTCCAAGAAGAGCCGGACGCACGCAACGCCTCATTCGAAATACCCGCCTCGTCAAGGGCAATCAGCGCATAGACCACGTTGTTCGCCGAAGCCACAAGATCTTCGTGAGAGCAAATGTCGTTAATGAGATTCACACCATCGAAAGAGGTGATATCCTCGCCAAGCGCGGTTAGCGCAAGCGCAACTCGCTCGCAATCAGTCACCTTGGCGGTGTTGCCCGACCACTCGGCCTTATGAACGGTAAGGGACTTCTTGTAATTCGCAATAAGTGCTTCGTCAATCTTGCGCCCCGACGTCGCGAAGGCGTAAATCTCCCATTCTTGACCATAGGTGTACGCATCGATCGTACGGTTGACGTCAAAGTACTTGGCAGCGGAAAGGGCACCTTCGTCGGCCTTTGCCTCGTTATCCGGCGAGGCAACGATTCCGTCAACCGTAATCTCAAAGGAGATGGCCTGGGCACCAGCAGTCTGATCGATCGGCGTACCGGTCACCGTATAGGTACCGGCCTTGTTCGCCGTCAGGACATAGGCGCCGCTCGCCACAAACAAGCCGTCGTCAGGAGCACCGTCAACGTGCTTCCAATCACCAAGAGCGCGTCGGTCGATACTCACGGCATCCGAGGCATCCCGACCCTCCTCGGTCGTCACACTCCATTTCATACCGGGCTCGGAAACACTCCAGCCCTCGGCATCGTTCTCACCCGTATAACTCAGGTTGAGTTCGACGGTCTTACCGGCCTTAACGGACGCGGGGACATTTGTGATTGTCACCGATTTCAGTGGGTTCCGGTACGCGTAGGTAACCTCTCGCTTACCCGAGGAGATGACGCTGCCGTCCTGGTTTTCGACCGTCGCCTCAAACGTCGTCTTACCGGCCTTATACGGCGTAAAGCCAATCTCGCCACTCGCAGTGTACTCGGCAACCGAAGAATCACTCGAAGTGACCGTGTAGCACGCGCGATCACTCGCGTTTTCGGGTCCCACAACCGGCGCAGCCTTATCGGTCAGGAAGGCGCCTTTGGCAAGCGGATTGCGACCGTGCAGATAGACAGTCTCGCCGTCCTCGTTATAGCCGAGCGAGACGCTCGTCGCCGGCACATAGCTCGACGTGACCGTCACGCTCTTGGAGGCGATATCGAGATTTGCGCGTGAAGATACCCGAATCGTGGCCTCGCCCGGCTTCTTAAAATAAAAGCAGGCGGATCCGGGATTGGAGTAAAGTACGTTCGCAGGCGTGCCGGCAAAGCGAAAACGCGCATAGGAAACAGGAGTGTACTCGCCCTCGGCGGCATCGGTGTAATGAACACGGATTTCAAGATTCTTGACCTCGGAACCCGCAACCGCAATAGCGCCGCCCGTCACGTTTGCGCCGTTATACCAAATCTGAAAATCATCGATCGGTTTGGACACCGCCTTGACCACAACGGTCGCGACGTTCTCGGTAGTGCCGTCGTCCTTGTGGAGCGTGGCGGTTACCGTACCTACGGCGTCGTTATACACGTGCAGCAGGCCCGTTTCCTCGTTAACGGCGATATCACCACTGTTGGCATCTGGGGTACCCCAGGTCACCTTGGCATCCTTGGGCAGGCCATCGAGTTCAAGCGTGCCCGAAACGCAGGCGGCACCGTTCTCGCCCACTACAACGTCGTCGGGAGACGGGCAGAGCACGCCATCGGCAGCAGTTACGGTCTTGCCGGTACGGGCAGACGTGAACTTCACCGCGTACTTATTGCTTGCGGTAGGGCGCTCGGAAGACTCGTAGTCTAGATTCTCACCGAAGTGCGGAAAGCCATCAGACCCCATACCCCACACGCTACCGTTTTCACCACGATTGACGTTGAGATTTTCGACAAAGGTCGCCGTCTTCATGTCATCGGTATCGACAGCATAGGAGTTAACGAGCGCGTGCGCGGGAAAGACGACCTTGTTGGTAAGGCCCTCCTGCCAGTACGTATTGATGAGCTGTCCGGAGTCGTAGCTCGCAAAGAGCACGCCGCCGGTCGAAGCGGCGGTGGACATGCAATTGGAGATCACGCCGCCCTTGAGTGTACGGCCAAAGCCAGCAACGCCCTTACCTGTAACGGACGTGGAGCAATTAATGACAGAGCCCTTTACCTGATTGCCAAGCGGACCAAACGACTTGCCGTCCATGGCCTGTTTGAGCTCACCGGCAAAAGAGACATTCTGGATGACGCCGGTGGAGCCAACGCTCTCAAACAGAGACTTAACGCCTCCCCCGTTGTCGAAGGTAATAGTATGGCCCTGTCCGTCAAACGTGCAATTGAGCTCGCCTGTGGGTCCGAAGAAATATTCGTCATCTATCACAATGTCGCTATCGAGCACATAGTAGTTGCTCGCATCCTTGACGTTCATATACATGAAGTCATCCTGCGACGAGATGTGCTTGACGCTCTCCGGCTGGGCGACGGGAGCCGTCGGCTTCTTTTTCTCAAGCGCATCCGAGGCATCCTTGAGCGTCTTGACCGCCGCATTTACGTCGGACTGAGATGCATCGTCGTCATCGTTGACGATTTTGGCTTCCGCAAGAGCAGCGGCAAAGGCGGACCAGGAATCCGTTGTGTAGTCTGACTCATTGAGCGCCTCGGCGGCCGTGATTGCCGCGACGAGCGCGTCCTTATTGACAACGACGGGGGCAGAGCAGCTCGCAAGCAAGGGCAGGCCACCGTTGGACACCCAGGAAAAGCCAGTCGACGGCACATCGGTATTGAGCACGGCGAGTGATTCAGCAGAAGAGAGGTCGGCGGCTTTAGTCGCGTTTCCCTTGTTAAAGCCGCCATAGTTCATCTCGGCAGGCGAAAAACCTACGGTATATAGGCAGTTCAACAGCGATCCGGCCTGAGCCTCACCGACCAGGCCACCGTTCATCTCAACGCCTGAGCCGGCAAAATAGGAATTGACGATCTTTCCGGACGTCATACCGCCGACCAGGCCACCGGCATAGCCCTCCCAGCCGCTAAGGTTCACACTCGCCGTGGACCAGCACATCTGGATGGTGCCAGAAAGTTTCATGGCAATGGAACCCACATTGTCGGTGCTCGAGACCGAGCCCGTCACGCCCAGGTTCTGAAGCGAGCCGGTCACATTATTCGCAACGGCCTTGCCGTTAATGGTGACCGTATGGCCCTGGCCATCCAGGGTGCCGTCAACGGTCTCGATCTGCTGGTCAGTGCCCATCGAAATATTCGCGCCGAGCTTGACGGTCGCACCCGCCTCAATGGTCTCAGGCATATCGGCCGCATCGTTGACGACCACCGTCTCGCCCGAGTGCACTACCTTGGCGAAAGAACTTGCTTCTTCGACCTGTGCAGCCGGTACCGTTTCCTCGGACGCAATAGACTGCACGGCAACACCGGAGCTTTCCTGCTCCTGCGTGCTGCCGCCATCTGCCATGCCGGTTTCAGCGTCGGCAGAAGGCTCATCTTCATCAGGACTGCCCTGCCCAGCATCGCCCGCCGCGGTGACCTGATCGGCCGCCGCGGCTACGCCCGTGCTCACCTCCTCGGCAAACGCGGTCATTCCCGTGCTCGAACTGGCAAAGATAAACGCCATGAGCACGACGAGGAATTTCCTCGTACCTGTTCGGATGTTGTTGAGCATCCTTTCCCCCTTGGTCTGGAAGATCACTACCCCAATAAGAATCGAGGCCGACCATGTAAAGGGAAACGGGACACAGCAAAACGCCCGCACCTGACAGCATGCGGCAATGCCCCCCGCATCGCATACGGGATGCTTGGAGCAAATATGATGTCATCTTCTGCTCACCGGAATCCAGCGGCTCCCAAAAGACCCTCGACACGAGAAGACCATAGGCAAGTAATCTGACTCGCGGGACAGCCCCGCACACAGTAACCGCCTTGCCTGGGATTCCCACCCAGTTCCCTTTTATGCGCCAAGCGCACCCATGGTCCGGCTTCTTTTCAAACAGCATGTAATTGTATGGAAGACCAGACAACGAGCGTCCGCCGATATCACGCACACATAATTCACCGAAAATGTGGTTAAAAGTCGGCCAGGGCAACGACGAGACCTTTATCCGAAATGCAAAACGGGGCCGCAGCATCATTGCTACGACCCCGCCCGCTCAAGCAAACTCTCATTCCGAGACGCTGCTGATCAGCTACGAGATGTTGCCCAAAAACGCCTTGGTACGCTCGCTCTTGGGATGGTCGAAGACCTCGCTCGGCGTGCCATCCTCCACGATAACGCCGCCGTCCATAAAGACGACGCGGTCGGCAACGTCGCGGGCAAAGCCCATCTCGTGCGTCACCACAATCATGGTCATACCGTCACGTGCAAGATCGCGCATAACGCCAAGAACGTCGCGGACAAGCTCGGGGTCAAGCGCCGACGTGGCCTCGTCAAAGAGCATCACGTGCGGATTCATCGACAGGGCGCGGGCGATGGCCACGCGCTGCTGCTGACCGCCCGAAAGCTGACTCGGCATAAAATCGATGCGCTCGGCCAGGCCGACCTTGGTCAGCTCCTCGATGGCAATCTTCTCGGCCTCTTCCTTGCTGCGCTTGAGCACCTTTTGCTGCGCAAGCATGACGTTCTTTTTGACCGACAGATGCGGGAACAGGTTGAACTGCTGAAACACCATGCCCAAGTGCGTACGCACCTTATTGAGGTCAACGCCCTTGGCGCACACATCCACGCCCTCGACGACAATCGAGCCACTCGTGGGCTCCTCGAGACGGTTAATGCAGCGAAGCATCGTCGACTTGCCCGAGCCCGAGGGGCCCAGGACCACGACGACCTCACCCTTGTGCACATCCAGATCGATGTCGCGCAGGACCACGTTATCGCCAAAGGCCTTCTGGAGATTCTTGATGCTGACGACGACCTCGTTCGAGTTACTGGTTTCGCTCATAATAGAACCTCCTTACAGGCCAGCGATATGGTCGGCAGGCGTCGCGACAACCTGTCCGGCGCTCTTGGTGGGACGCTTCTTTTTGGTTTCGGCCGTACCCAGCAGCCTCGCCTCAAGACCGCTCACCAAGCGCGCAAGCGGCAGGGTAATGACCAGATAGAACAGGGCGGCAACCACATACGGCGTAATGGAGCCCGTCGTGGCCACGATGGTGCGGGCGTTCATGACGATCTCGACCACGCCCACAGCGGCAAGCAGCGACGTATCCTTGTAAAGCAGAATAAACTCGCTGGTCAGCGTAGGCAGGACATTGCGGAACGTCTGCGGAATCATAACGTAAAGCAGCGTCTGGAAGGCATTCATGCCCAGCGAGCGAGCAGCCTCGTTCTGGCCCTTGGGGATCGATTGAATACCGGCACGGAAGATCTCGCACAGGTACGCAGACGAGTTCATGGCCATGACGATAACGCCCAGCACATAGTCGTCCACTTTGACACCGGCCAGCGGCAGGCCAAAGAACGCAATATAGATCTGCAAGAACGCCGGCGTACCGCGGATGACATTCACGTAGATGCCGGCAAGGCAGCGCAGGATGCGCGATTTAGAGATGCGCATAAGCGACAGGGCAAAGCCAAAGGGGATCGCCAGCGGAAACGCCACGAGCACGATCGAGAGCGACATAAGGAAGCCCTTGAAGACGATCGGCAGGCTCTGGACCAAAATGACCGGGTTCAGGAACAGACGAAGGAACATGTTGGAATTCCATGCCTCGACCCACGGCTGCTCTTTAAGATCGGCCAGGAAGTTATCGAATGCCGTCACGCCCTTAATCTCCACCGACGGAATCTTGGAGATCTTCTTGGTCGAGCCATCGGCCAAAGTGTAGGTGCCGCTAAAGGCCTCATCGCCACCCTCGACGGGAAACGTCACGCCGTAAACCTCGACACGAAAAAAGCCGCCGGCAGGCGCCGTCTCGCCAAAGTCAATCTTGAGCGTCTGGCCGTCAGCCTTGCACGTGGGCTTCATGGGCGTACGATCCATGAGGTCCTCGCCCGAGAGCATCGTCAATCGCGTGTCATCGGTACCAAACGTCGTGCCGTCGACAAACGTCAGCGAAAGACCGCTCAGCTCCTCGTCGGCATCGGCCTGGACCTCCCAGGTAATGCGCGTCTCGGTACCGCCGACCACAGCGCTGCCCGAACCGGTGTTGGGTCGAGCGGTAATCTTTGCGGTCTCAAGCGCCTGGGCGGTCGTGGGCGCATATGCCCCCGCGCACACCAGCGCAAGCGCCACGGCCATGACGCAGACTAGCTTTTGGAGCAAGGCGGGCAGTGGAAAACGCTGCTCCGCGGCCCCTTTGTTCAGTCGAGACAAGGTGGCTCCTATCGTAGAAGTTGCCGGCAAAACGAGACGGAAATGCTCTCCGTCAAGAGAAGCGCAAAGGCCCTCTCCGCCAAAACGGAAAGGGCCCGCGCGCAATCAAGTAGTTATTTTACTTGATGTTGTACTTAGCCATGAGGGCGTCGACGGTACCGTCGTCGGTCAGGTCCTTGATGGCCTGGTTGATATCGTCCTTGAGCTTGGTGTTGCCCTGGTTGATGGCGATGGCGTACTCCTCGCCGGTGCTGATCTGCTTAATGGTCTGGCAGGTGTTGAACTGCTCGGCGGTCAGCTGGCTGGCAACGGAGCGATTGGTGACTACGGCGTCGCCCTTATCGGACTGCAGTGCGCTGAAGCACTCGGTAGCGTCCTTGTAGGGGACGATCTTGGCCTTGGGGAAGTTCTCCTGGGCAAAGGACTCGGCGGTCGAGCCAGACTGGACGATGATGGTAGCGTCGGCGTTGTTGAGCTTCTCGCTGTAGTTGTCGGCCGTGATGTCGGTGTTATCGACCTTGGTCACGATAGCCTGATCGTCCATGTAGTAGGAATCGGAGAAAGTGACTTCCTTCTCACGCTCGGGCGTGTCGGTGATAGCCGCGATGGAGACGTCATACTTGGCGCCCGAAGCGACGCCCGGAACCAGCGTGTCAAAGTCATTGTTGACATACTCGACATCCAGGCCCAGCTTGTCGCCGATAGCCTTGATGAGCTCAAGGTCAAAGCCCTGATAATCGCCGTTGTCATCCTTGTACTCAAACGGAGCGTACTCGGCAGAGGTGCCGACGGTCAGCGTACCGTCCTTGACGAGCGCGTACTCCTTGGAACCGTCGACCTTCTCGACCTTAGCGTCGTCAGAGCTGCTGGAACCGGCATCAGAACCAGAGGTGGCGTTGGACGAGCCGCAGCCCGTCAGAGCGAGGGCGAGCGCCATAGCACCCGTGGCGGCAAATGCGCCAAGCTTCTTCAGCTTCATAATCAGTCTCCTTCCAATGACCCCACATGATTCAGAGGTCCGCAAAAACTGATGGCTATTATGCACCCGCTTGGGAGAATCTGCAATTAGAAAACTGATTGAAACAAACCCATAACGTGAATGAAGCACTCCACTTTATGACAGTCATTACTGCTGCAACGACCTTAACAGTTTGATTTCAGCCGCATAACCTGCAAGTTCGTTCGGTGTCTCTAAAATGAATGGCAATGCGCGCAAGCGGCTATTCGATACAATATTCTGCATAACCTGCATACCGCCGCCAAACTCTTCACTACCCAGATAACCCTTACCGATGCATTCGTGGCGGTCCTTATGGGCGCCGCAAGGGTTCTTCGAATCGTTGATATGTACGGCATGCAAGCGGTCGATACCAACCACGCGGTCGAACTCGTCGAGCACACCATCAAGATCGTGGACGATGTCATAGCCGGCATCATTCACATGGCAGGTGTCCAGGCACACGCCCAGCTTGTCCGATAGCTCTGGACGCCTGGCAGCAGCACCCTCGATAATGCGTGCCAGTTCCTCAAAGCTGCGGCCCACCTCAGTACCCTTGCCGGCCATGGTCTCGAGCAGCACCGTCGTCTGCTGGCCCTCAAACATCACTTGGCACAGGGTGTCGACGATCATCTGAATGCCGGCGTCGGGGCCCTGCCCCACATGCGCGCCAGGGTGGAAGTTGTAGTAGTTGCCGGGCAGCGCTTCCATGCGCCGCAGGTCCTCTGCCATGGCCTCCAAGGCAAACTCGCGCGCCCGCTCTTTGGCAGAACAGGGGTTGTAGGTATAGGGGGCATGCGCCACGAGCGGGCCAAAGTCGTTTTGCTCCATAAGCTCGCGCAGGGCCGCCACGTCATCCATGTCAAGGTCTTTCGCCTTGCCGCCGCGCGGGTTGCGCGTAAAGAATGCAAAGGTATTGGCGCCAATGGACAGCGCCGTCTCCCCCATTGCCCGATAGCCCTTCGTCGTGGATAGGTGACACCCGATCGTCAGCATCCCCAGCTCCCCCTCATCAGTTGCGGTGAAATAGTTCCTGTCGATGCCTTATTCTGCCGCAAACAGAAACTATTCCACCACAAGTTATAAAAGGGGCATCAGAGATGCGGGCCACCAAGCACTACGGCTACGGGCGCCGGCGTCATGATCCCTCACGCGTCAGCGCCAAGTCCTAGAGGGCTAGACGGATTGCATCGATAATGCGCGCGCAGCGCTGTGTGGCGGCAAGGGGCATGACGGGACTCTCGAGTTTCCCCGCCCGGATGAGCTGGGTCGAATGCTGAATTTCGCCGTAGAAATCATCGACCTCAAACGGGGCATTTATTTCGAGTATTCGTCCGTCGGAGCACTTCACATGGGCGAGCTCGGGGCGATGGAGGCGCTCGATTTCCAACGAGCCCCGCTCGCAGGCAATCGTTAAGCGGCTTTCATATGCTGCTTTACCGTCGCACGCCATATGAATGGGTATACCGCCAACACTCATATGGATCTCATCGGCCCAATCCACGCGGCCGCCCGATACGTCACGCCAGCGAACTTCACGAGACGAAACATCGCACGCACCCGCAAGCAGATCCTCAAACCACCCGACCGCATAGCAGCCCATGTCATATAGACAGCCACCCTGCAACGGATCGAGTAGATAACTCGAAGGGGACTCACCATAATCGAGTTTTTGCACGCTTTCGATCGAAACGATACGGCCGAGCTCGCCCGACGCAAGCAAGCCCTTCACGCGAGTGCGCATCGGGCAAAACCGATTCTTCATCGCCTCCATAAACAGCACGCCGCACTCACGGGAAACGGAGGCGATCGCATGGGCCTCTTCTTCATTCAAAACGGCCGGCTTTTCGCACAGTACGGCCTTTCCCGCGCGCAGTGCCCGACAGACCCAATGCGCATGCATGCCATGCGGAAGAGCCAAGTAGATTGCGTCGACATCGGGGTCGGCAATCAGCGCATCATAAGCCGCATCGCCGTTATCGTCAGCCGTGGCATAACCGTGCGCGGCATCAATCGAAAACGCCCTGCAAAACTCCTCGACATGCGAAGGAGTGCGACCGGCGGCAACCACAAGCCGTGCCCCGTCCACCTCCTTGAGCGACGATGCAAATCGATGCGAAATGTGTCCAGCGCCCAAAACGCCCCAACGAACCTCACGCAAATCATCACATGAATCCCGATGGCCCACGACAGCCCCCTTCAGTTGCGGTGAAATAGTTCCTGTTTAAGCCCTATTCTGCCGCAAGCAGGAACTATTCCACCGCAAGTTATAAAAGGGTCACGAGGAGCGCGTTTTGCCGAAGGCCTTAAGCACCGCCGTCACGGGGCCAGGCTGAAAACGGCGGCGTACGTCGTCCAAGCGCCCGGGGATATCGATGTGCTGCGGGCAATGCCGCGCGCATTTGCCGCACTTGACGCAATTGCTCACCAGCTTGGGCTCGTTCGTCCGCACCGCGCTCGCCGTAAAGTATTGAGACAGCCCCGTAAACCAGCTGTGCGCATAGCTTGCGTTGTAGGCAGCAAAACACCCAGGGATATTGATGCCTTTAGGACACGGCATGCAATAGCCGCATCCCGTGCAGGGCACGCGATTCGATTTTTCAAACTCCCTCAGCACGCGTGCGATGGCATCGAGCTGAGCAGCCGTCATCGAATCCGGCAGGGCCCGATCGGCCAACGCCGCGTTCTCATCCACTTGCGCGGTATCGGTCATACCCGAAAGCAGCATCGTCACCTGAGGATGGTTCCACACCCACGAAAGCCCCCAGGCGGCCGGAGTGCGCAAATGCGGGTCACAGGCGCCATCGAGCACAGCGCGTGCCCGCGGCGGCAGTTTGCCCGCTAGACGACCGCCCAGCAGTGGCTCCATCACAAACACCGCAAGACCGCGCTCCGCAGCCGCCATGAGTCCTGCCGTTCCCGCTTGGTAACGCTCGCCGGCATAGTTGTACTGGATCTGGCAAAAATCCCAGTCATATGCGTCAAGCACCGTCAGGAAATCCGCCGCGCTGCCGTGATACGAAAAACCAATCTGGCGAATGCGCCCCGCCGCCTTTTGACGCGCGATCCAGTCCTCGATGCCCAACGCCACTACACGTTCCCACTGGGCGGGCGAGGTGATGTTGTGAATGAGGTAATAGTCGATATGGTCGGTTCGCAGGCGGCGCAGTTGTTCGTCGAAAAAACGGTCGAAATCCTCCGCGCACTTGCACGAAGTATGCGGCAGCTTAGTCGCCAGCAACACACGGTCGCGCAGCCCCAAGCGCTCAAGTGAGGCACCCACGCACGCCTCGTTACCGGGATAGAGATATGCAGTATCCAGATAATTAATCCCCTGATCAACCGCACGGGAAATGATGGCATCGGCTGTCTTCGCATCCGGACGTCCCGGCGCACCGGGAAATCTCATGCAGCCCAGCCCCAACGCCGAGATACGGTTACCGCTTTTGGGGTCAACGCGATATTGCACGGCCCCTCCCTTCGCCATCAGCGCCCCGGCAAGGCGAAACACAATGGTCACGCGGCCGAAACATCGTGGAATCGCAATCGAGAACGTATCGTAACGCAGCAGAAATCGAGCTGTCACGGCACCGCTTTAACATCAGCAAAAAGCCCGATGAAAGGAGGCGAGCGTGACCACACGCGAGGATGCCTACCCCTACCCCGGCGAACAATACATCCTCTCGGTCGACCGTTACTAGATCGAGGTCATGGACCATCTGGACGAGCTTCCCGCCACGGGCGCCGTCATCTTCTGCACCTTCCCTAAGGTCCGCGATGGTGTCGGATACCCCGCACGCGTTTTTGCAGTCTGCCCCGCGGCATAAGTTCCCATGCGTTTGTTCTTCTAAATTCCGCCTCCGGTGCACGCTACATGCTCCAGCGGCATACAATCCACCAGGCGCCCCGCACGCGGGCGCCTTTTTGTGAGGAGATGATTCACATGCAGATCAACAAGGTCGCCTTTATCGGCAAGGGCGGCGTCGGGCTACTCTACGGCAGCATGATCGCCCAGGCACTCGGCGACGATGCCGTCGAATACGTCATGGACGACGCCCGTTTCGAGCGTCACGCAGGCGACGCCCTTACGGTCAACGGCGAGCCCTGCGCACTCAAGTCCGTGCGCGCCAGCGAGGCAACGCCCGCCGATCTGGTCATTCTCACGGTCAAGACGACTGGACTCGACCAGGCGCTCAAGACTATGGAACACATCGTGGGCCCCAATACGCTCATCGCCTCGCTGTGCAACGGCATTACGAGCGAGCAAAAGATTGCCGAGCGCTTTGGCTGGAAGCATACCGTTCTTGGTATTTGCCAAGGCATGGACGCCGTGTTCCTCAACGGAGAGCTCACCTTTACCAATGCGGGCGAAATCCGCTTTGGCGCGGCGGCCGGTACGGACCCCGCAGCCATCACCGCCATCGACGAGCTCTACACACGCTGCGGCATCGCCCATACCGTCGAGAGCGACATTGCACACCGCATGTGGGCCAAACTCATGCTCAACGACGGCATCAACCAGACCTGTATGGCCTACGGCGGGACCTACGGAAGCGCCACGGAGCCGGGCTCCGAGCAGCGTCGCTGCTTTGTTTCCGCCATGCGCGAAACGCTTGCGGTCGCCAACGCCGAGGGCATTGAGCTGACCGAGGCAGACCTGACGCAGATGGTGCACCTCATCGAGGGAATCGACCCCGCCGGTATGCCCTCGATGGCTCAAGACCGCGTCGCAAGGCGCAAAACCGAGGTTGATGAGTTCGCGGGCACCATCTGCCGCCTCGCAGCCAAACACGATATCCAGGTGCCGCAAAACGATTGGCTCTATCGACGCATCCGCGATATCGAGAAAAGCTGGTAGCGCCAACGCACCGCATTCAACAGCCTTAACAGCAAAGCCGCCGCAAGGAAACCGTTCCCCCTGCGGCGGCTTTCATCTTCGTCTATGACCAGCGGCCAATCTCACAACAGTTAGCGTTGCGACTCCGGCACCTCGTCCTCGTCATCGCGGCAAAGCAGCACGCCGGCGCTTCCCAGCAGCGCCACTGCGATCAGCGCGCCAACCACGATTGGAGTAGCCCCGCATGCCCCCTGCATGCCCGCAACGAGCGCGGCCGTAGGACCAAGGCAGCCAAGCACCAATGCGACGGCGGCAACGGCGATATCTCGAGCGTTCACAAGACCACTTCCTCCAAGAGAAAGACCTTAATTCTCAAGAACCAGTGTGCCCCGCGCCCATATGCGCGGCGTACTGCCACGGTAAGCGCTCTGTTAGCTCAAGCATGCACAAAAAACGGACGCCCTTACGTTGCCCAAAGGCTCGGTAAAGACGCCCGCCCGTCATGTCCTATTGGCTTATAGCAGATTACCAACCGGTATAGTAGTCGGTGGTTCCGGCTGCGCAGCCGGAGTCATAGACCTTGCACTCGCCCTTGGAACCGGTAAACGTGGAGCCCTGAGCCTTATCGCCCGCGGCAACGACGTAGTAACCATCGGAATCGCGCCAAAAGCCCTCGGAATCCTGAGTCCACTCGCCCGTGCGGTGATGGTAGAGCACGTTGCTGCTGTAATAGGTCTCACGACGACCGTTATAGTTATTGACGCCGCTCGAGCGCGTCAGGCCCGAGCCGTTCGCGTAATACGCAGCTGCCGTATAGGACGGGACGTAGCCTGCGTTGCCATATGACGCCTGGGCGGCCTCGGCAGCTTCTGCCTCGGCGGCCGCAGCCTCGAGCGCCTCACGCTTGGCATCCTCAAGCGTCGTGCGCAGCTCATCGAGCTCGGTCGATTTGGCGTCGACCTCCTCCATCGTCAAAAGACCGCCCGCACCATCGATACAACCTTGCAGTACAGCGCGCTCGTCATCGGTGGCATAGTCACCGTACATGTTCATGATGATCTGGGCGCGGACCTCCAGGGAATCGCGCTTGGCCCCCATAGAGGCGTTCCACTCCTGCATGGAGCCAAAGCCGTCGCCGCGATAGTCGACGGGCTGCATCAGCGTCGCCTCGGACGGCGTGGATCCGACCGTGTCGGACAGTGTTGCCGCGTGGGCATCGGTTGCGCCGGCGCCCGCTAAAAGTGCCACGGTCAGAGCGGCGGAAAGGGCGGCGGCTTTCGGTTTTCGTGAATCAATCCTCATGTAGCTGGAAACCTCCGTAGTGCGTTTTTGCTGCGTTTGAGCTGCGTGTGATTCGATCGCGCTGCATAGTACCCCGAGCAAATCGCGACCTGCGGTTTTTCTCAAAAGGTGCACGTCATTTGCGTAAAACTCACATCCTCTCAACAGGAGTTTTCCACATCTCGATTGCATAAAGCATGTCAAAAACCCTGTAATAGCGCCCTTCCTATGCAAAAAAGGCGCCTGCGCAACCATTGCTTGCGCAGGCGCCTTGAGCAGGCATTTTATGCAGTTATACCTATCGAGTCGCAAGGGGTCCTTGCACAAGTCGCCCTACTCGTCCAGTGCGGCAAAGGCCTGCTTCAGGTCCCAAATGATGTCCTCAGCGTTCTCGGTACCGATGGAAAGACGGATCGTGGAGGGCGTGATGTTCTGCTCGGCGAGCTCCTCGGCAGAGAGCTGGGAGTGCGTAGTCGTAGCCGGATGCACGACGAGCGACTTGACGTCGGCCACGTTGGCGAGCAGCGAGAACACCTGCAAGTGGTCGATGAACTTCCATGCAGCCTCCTGGCCGCCCTTAATCTCAAAGGTAAAGATCGAGGCACCACCGTTGGGGAAATACTGCTTGTAGAGCTCATGGTCGGGGTGCTCAGGCAGGCTCGGGTGGTTCACCTTGGCGACGTGGCTGTCACAAGCCAGGAACTCAACGACCTTCTTGGTGTTCTCGACATGGCGGTCGACGCGCAGCGACAGGGTCTCGGTGCCCTGGAGCAGGATCCAGGCGTTAAACGGGCTAATGCAAGCGCCCTCGTCACGCAGCAGGATGGCGCGGACATAGGTCGCGAAGGCGGCAGGGCCGGCAGCCTCGGCAAACGAGACGCCATGATAGGAGGGATTGGGCTCGGCGATCTGCGCATACTTGCCACTCGCCTTCCAATCGAAGTTACCGCCGTCGACGATCACACCGCCCAGCGAGGTGCCGTGGCCGCCGATAAACTTGGTTGCGGAGTGGACGACGATGTTGGCACCATGCTCCAGCGGACGGAACAGATACGGGGTGCCGAAGGTGTTGTCGACGACAACCGGCAGACCATGCTTCTTGGCGATCTCGGAGATGGCGTCGATGTTGGGGATGTCGGAGTTGGGGTTACCGAGCGTCTCGAGATAGATGACCGTGGTGTTGTCCTTGATGGCGCCCTCGACCTCGTCCAGGTTATGGGCATCGACGAAGGTGGTCTCGACACCAAACTGGGAGAGCGTGTGCTCCAGCAGGTTGTAGGAACCGCCGTAGATGGTCTTCTGGGCGACCACGTGGTCACCAGCCTGGGCAAGTGCCTGCAGGGTATAGGTGATGGCAGCGGCACCGGAGGCGACGGCAAGACCGGCCACGCCACCCTCGAGCGCGGCGATACGGTCCTCGAAGACGCCCTGGGTGGAGTTGGTCAGACGGCCGTAGATGTTACCGGCGTCGGCAAGACCAAAGCGGTCGGCGGCGTGCTGGGAGTTGCGGAACACATAGCTCGTGGTCTGGTAGATAGGCACGGCACGGGAGTCGGATGCAGGATCGGCGCTCTCCTGGCCAACGTGCAGCTGCAGGGTATCGAAACCAAAGGTGTGCTCGGGGTTGTTGATAAACTGGCTCATGATGATCTCCTTGATCGAACAAAAGTAATAAGAGTAAGAGAAGTAAGTCGCTGTCTCCTGATCACGCCGACGGGCGCAAACAGGAGCCCGGCATTCGTCTTGGTAAGCAATTCATATGCGGGCCTCCTTTCGCATCCCTGTTCCGTGGTCGGCTTAATTACCTACTGCCTTTGTGTGTTTTGAATAGTACGAGCATTGTTTCCCTCGGTCAATCACTTAAAAGCGCTAATCTGTTATCTGTTTTATAGATAGCAATCGAGAGGATGGCGTCGATGACCCTTCAGCAGCTTCGTTTTCTGATTGCCGTGGCAGAGTCCGGCTCAATCAACGCTGCAGCTCAGCGCCTCTATACCGCTCAGTCCAACATCTCAAACGCCGTCAAAAGCCTGGAACAGGAGCTCCATCTGGAGATCTTTATGCGCTCCAGCCGCGGCGTCACGCTCACCAACGACGGCACCGAGCTTTTGGGCTATGCGCGCCAGGTCGTAGAGCAGGCCGACATGCTCGAGGCACGCTACGAGGACGGCGGCACACCCCAGGCGCGCCTTGCCGTCTCGGCCCAGCACTACGCGTTTTCGGTTGAGGCCTTTGTCAACGTCGTCGAGCGCTGCCGCGACAGTAAGTTTGAGTTCATCATGCGCGAGACCACCACCTCGCAGATCATCGACGACGTCCGCGCATTTCGCAGCGATATCGGCATTCTGTACCTGGATGACTTTAACGCCCGCGTTCTGCAGAAGGCCTTCGCCGATGCCCGCGCAAGCTTCCATCCCCTCTTCGACGCGACGGTCCACGTCTTCGTTAGCGAACGCCACCCGCTCGCACGCCGCCCTCAGCTGTCCCTTGCCGACCTCACGCCCTATACGCGCTACAGCTTTGAGCAGGGAACCTCAAACTCCTTCTATTACGCCGAGGAACCTTTTAGCTATATCCCTTGCGACCGCAACATACGAATCTCGGACCGCGGAACACTTACTAACTTACTTATCACGTCGAACGGTTACACCCTGTCGACCGGTGTCCTTTCCAATGAAATGCAGTGGGGTATGGCATCGATCCCGTTAGCAGACGCCCCAACGATGCACGTAGGATATATCATGCACGACGAGCGCAAGCCCTCTCCTCTCTTGCGGCAATACCTCGACGAGCTCAACCGCATCATCCATGCCGACCAGCTGTCGGAAGACGGGGTAGAAATCGTAGATTGCTAGCCCGCGGCGGGCATGGCGCTACAATGGTCACTCACACGAAGCGTACCCAACGAAAGGAACCATGTGAAGGTCATCATCTATACCGACGGCTCGGCCCGATCAAATCCGGGACGCGGCGGCTACGGCGCCGTGCTCAAGTACACCAACCCCGCCGGCAAGACCTTCACCTCCGAGCTTTCGCGCGGCTACGCCAAGACCACTAACAACCGCATGGAGCTCATGGCGGTCATCGTGGCGCTCGAGGCACTTAACCGCCCCTGCGAGGTCGAGGTCCATTCCGATTCGCAATACGTCGTCAACGCCTTCAACAAGCACTGGATCGACGGCTGGAAAAAGCGCGGGTGGAAAACTGCCAACAAGCAGCCCGTCAAGAACCGCGACCTGTGGGAGCGTCTGCTTGCCGCAAAGAGCAAGCATAAGGTGGAGTTCATCTGGGTTAAGGGGCATGCCGGCCACGAGCTCAATGAGCGCTGCGACGAGCTCGCCACCACCGCGGCCGACGGAGCCAACCTCGATATCGACGCCGGCTTTAGCGAGAGCGACCTGTAACGGCGTTTTCGCACGCCATTTCTTGCCCTCTCGCGCTACACTCATCCTGTAAACCGAACGGCACGAGGGGGATACATGCTGCGTATAGCGACCATCGGCACATCCATGATTACCAACGACTTTATCCAGGTCGTCAACGCCAACGACCAAGCTGCGTTTGTGGGTACGCTCTCGCGCGATGCCGATCGCGGTACCGCCTTTACCGCCGAGCGCGGTGGCGAGCGAAACTTCACCGCGCTTGACGAGCTTGCGTCCGCCGACGACGTCGACGCCGTCTACATCGGCAGTCCCAATGCGCTCCACTACGAGCAAGCGCTCGCCTGCATCGCCGGTGGCAAGCATGTCATCGTCGAGAAGCCCTTCTGCGCCACCGAAGCGCAGGCGTTGGAAGTCTTCCGCGCTGCCGAGGCAGCAGGTGTCGTGGCCCTCGAGGCCATGCGTCCCCTCCACGATCCCGCCTTCCACGCCATCGAGGATGCCCTGGGCGAGATCGCCCCCATCCGCCGCGCCTCATTGCGCTTTGGCAAGTATTCTTCGCGCTACAACGAAGTTCTCGCGGGGCGCGCCACCAATATCTTCGACTGCAATATGGCATCGGGTTCCCTCATGGACATTGGCGTCTACGCCGTCGAGCCCATGGTCGAGATTTTCGGCATGCCCTCCGGCCTTACGAGCATGACTACTCTGCTCGACCCCACCACGCGACAGCTCACGCACGGCCCCATCGATGGCTGCGGTTCCATCCTCGCCAGCTACGGCGGTGGCCGTATCTCCGTCGAGCTCGCGCACTCCAAAATTACGAATGACCTGCTGCCCTCGCAGATCGAAGGCGAGCGTGGCACTATCCAGATTGACCATCTGTCCACGCCCCGCAACGTCCGCATCGACTATCGCGGCGACGTCGTACGCGGCTCGGCGACCGAGGCACCGCGCGAACAGGGCGACAACGGCCGCGTGCTCGACCTGCCCAAATCGAGCAACACTATGGAATACGAACTCACAGACTTTATCACCGCTATCGACGGCGTTCATCACGTTAAAGATGAGATTTGGGAAACACCGGCTGGGCGCCATGAGCTTGGCCACTATCGCGATGTCACGCTTGTCTCACTGCGCATCATGGATGCCGTGCGTCAGCAGGCCGGCATTACCTTCCCCGCCGATTCAGTCAAGCAGGCCTAGCGATGGGCTTTTTTGACAAGTTCTTCTCCGGCGGCAGTCGAGAGCCTCAAAAACCATCAAACGTTGAGCTCGAGCTGCGCCGCAGGCTTACTGTGCTCGCAAGCGACGAGGCCACTCAAGACACCCCCCTGCGCTACTTCCTGCGCTGGGCGGGGCAAGTCCAGGGCGTTGGTTTTCGCTTTACCAACACCAACCTCGCGCAGGCACGCGCACTCACCGGCTGGGTGTGTAACATGGAAGACGGTTCGGTCGAAATGGAGGTACAAGGCGCGCCCGCGGATATCCTGTCTCACCTCGAAGCGCTCCATGCCTCCTATGAGCGCATGGGAACGCGCTTTCGCCTCGTAGACGCCCAAGTCCGAGCCCCACTTGCCAATGAAGACGGTTTCAGTCCTCATTATTAGTATTGTGTGCTAAATACGGTATCATTTACCTACGACCGTTGATAGAAAAGAGGCGAGGCGCATGGCGATGCAAAGAAGAAACACCAAGCAGCGGAAGCTGGTTCTTGATGCCGTGCGCCAAAGCTACAACCATCCCACCGCCGATGAGATCTACAACGCCGTGCGCGAACAGGACGACAGAATCAGCCGCGGTACGGTCTACCGCAACCTCAATCTCTTGGCCGATGCCGGGGAGATTCTCTCGATCAAGACGCCGGGCGGCAGCCGCTTCGATCGCACCGTCGAGCCGCATGCGCATATTATCTGCACCTCGTGCAACCGCGTCATCGATGTGCCGCTCTCCTTCGACGCCCGGCTCGATGCCAAGGCGTCCGAGCAAATCGGTTGGAACGTCACCTCGCACTACACCATCTTCGAGGGCCTCTGCCCCAACTGTAGGTAGATTTTGGGACATGCCTACTCGGCAAGCAGGCGACGCAGTTCTTCTTCGACCGTGTGCACATAGCGGACGCGGTCATTAATGCCGCGCATGCTGGGATTGCAGCTTTCCATCAGATAGGGATGGCCCACCACGTTGAGCATGTCGCGGTCGTTTTCGTTATCGCCAAACGCCATCATCTCATCGGGCGAAATTCCCAGGGCACGACCGTAATCGGCAAGCGCGGACCCCTTGCCCGAATCAAAGCCGATAAAGTCGGTCCATTCGGTTCCCGACGTCATCACATCGACCCGGTCGCTAAAGCGACGCACAAAATACTCCAGCGCCGCCGGCTGCTCTGTCTCGGGCGTTTGAAACGCAATCTTAATGACATCCTCGTCAATGTCCTCGGGACGGTCGACCACCGCCACATCGCAATGGACCTCGTAACGCAAATGGTCGACGAACGCATCGTTGCCGCTTATGGTGTAGAGGTGCCCCTCGCAGGAAAGGGTTACATCGGCATGGGGGTAGGCGACTACGGCATTCGCGATATCCATCGCCAGGTCACGCCCCATAGAGCGCTTGACAACGGCACGCCCCTCGCTCATGACCAGGGCGCCGTTTTCGCACACATAGACAAGCTCGTCTGCCACCGGGGCAAACAGGTAGCGCAAACTCGCATATTGACGGCCACTCGCCGGCATAAACACAATGCCGCGACGGTGCAGCTCGTCGATGAGCTCAAATGCCTCGGGGCGTGGCTCGCGCTCCCCCGGATGCAGCAACGTGCCATCCAAATCGCAGGCGATCAGCTTGATTCCCTCAAGACCCATATGTTCCCCCAAAGCATCCCATCAACAGCAAGACGGACTTTGAATAGTTGCCTCTCAAAGTCCGTCTTACGCATACGCACGTTAGCCGCGCGCCTTCTTTACGATCGTAAAGTCTGGAGCCATACTCACAACAACATCCGCCGCGCTCGATGCAAAGCGTCGACTGGCATCGAGCTCGCGTGTGACCACCGAGAGCCGAACGCCCTCGATGCCCCGGAGCATGCGACCCAAAACCGGTTGCACCGGCGTATACATGCGCACGGTATGCTCGTCCGAATCGCCTCGGAAAAGCGGCGCGTGCATATTGCCGATCTCCCAGCACGCATGCGCGAGCGCAATCGGATCCATGCGGTCGACTTCGACCAAATAGACCTCGGCACTGCGCAGGCGCACGACAACCACTACGGGCACCGTGCCCGTGCGGTCGATAGCGAGCACGTCGCCGTCGGCAAGGCGTTCGCCATCAGCGGCATCCAGCCGGACATTCACCGTGCGCCCCAGCTCCGTCACGCCCACAAACGTGCGCGTATCAGCCTGGTCCCAATCGAGTAGCAGCTCGTCAACCTCAAAAATGCCACCCATCTCCCGACGAAGCAGGAGTTCATAGGACGGGTCGTTGAGATTTCCCAAGCGCTCCGTAGCTACCAGGTCCCCGGACATCAACTAGTCCTCGACCTCGACGAGCTCGATATCAAAGTTGAGGTCCTTGCCGGCCAGCTCGTGGTTGGCGTCGAGCGTCACGGCCTCGGACGTCACGTCGATGACAACAGCAGGGACAGGCATGCCGCTCGGCGTGGACAGGAAGAGCTTCATGCCCTTCTCGATCTGCTCGATGTTGGGAACCTGCTCGGCCGGGAAGGTAATAACCATCTCGGGATTGTGCTCACCGTAGGCATCGGCAGCAGGAATGTGTACAGACTTCTTCTCGCCCACCTGCATATCGATAACGGCGGCGTCGAAACCCTTGATCATCTGACCGGCACCGCAGGTGAACTCCAGCGGCTCGCCGCGATCATAGGAGCTATCGAACTGCGTGCCGTCGTCGAGCGTGCCACGATAATGGGTCTTAACCTTCTTGCCCTGGTTGGACATGCTAACCTCCGTAATAAGGGCGGCGCACAACGCGGGCCGCCATGAACATATGGCGCTAACTATACCCTAGTCATACAATTCAATGACAGTTTGCAAAGAAACGCTGCAACCGGAGGAACCATGGCATACCCCGTATTTGACCTACACTGCGACACCGCCGACCGCATCGGCTGGGCCACGCTTGATCTCGACCTGCGCTTTACCGCCGGCACCGACGGTTATTTCCCCGGCGACGAGACACATCCGCAGGATTTCGACCTCATCGAGGGCAACGCCTGCGCCATCTCGCTCGCAAAGATCGGCAACACGCCGTGGGCACAGTGCTTCGCCACGTTTGTCCCCGACGAGATTCCCACCGCCCACGCCGCGCGCTTCCAGGCGCAAATCATGGCACACATGAGCGGCCAGGCCATGCTCAACCACGACCGCATGGTCAACGTACGCAGCACCGCTGACATTCGCCCTGCACTCAAAGACGGCAAGGTCGCTTGCATCCACACCATCGAAAACGCCACGTTCTTTGCCGAGGACCCCGCGCTGATCGAGGTGCTCAAGAGCTTGGGCGTACTCATGTCATCACTCAGCTGGAACGCGCAGGGACCGCTCGCGAGCGGACACGATACCCGCGCCGGCCTCACCGCCGCCGGCATCGAGGCGCTTACGCAGATGGAGCACGCCGGCATGGTACTCGACGTCTCCCACCTCAACGATGAGTGCTTTGACGAGGTTGTCGCCCACGCCACGCGCCCCTTCGTCGCCAGCCACTCCAACTCCCGTGCGGTTTGCGGCGTCAAGCGCAACCTCACCGACGACCAGTTCCGCACCATTCGCGACATGGGCGGTATCGTCGGCCTCAACTACTGCAGCGAGTTCCTTTCCAACGACGCAACCGACAAGACCGCCGCAGACGTCACCTTCGACCAGCTGGCGGCACATATCGAGCACTGGCTCGACCTGGACGGCGAGGACGTCATCGCGCTCGGCGGCGACTGGGACGGCGCCAAGGTACCCGACTTCCTCTCCGATGCCAGCAAGATGCCCGAATTCCAGAACATGCTCTCCAAGCACTTTGGCAAGACCGTGATGCAAAAACTCTGCAGCGATAACGCCCTTGCCTTCTTTGAGCGTTATTAATTTCACATCCCTTGAGCGGGCCGGCATGCCGAGCGATCGACATGCCGGCCCGTCCCCAATCTGAAGGATAACTTTTGACGCAGCAATTTACGATTTCCGTACCCCGACCGGATGAGATGCCCATCCCCGTCGTCGTTACCAAAAAGCGCGTCAAGAACTTCAACCTGCGCGTCACATCGAGCGGTGAGGTCCACGCCAGCGCACCGCTCGACGCCAGCCGCGAGCGTATCGAAGCGTTTGTAAAGCGCAACAGCGCCTGGATTATCAACCGACTTGCCCAGCGCGAGCAACGTCAGACGACGGCACAGGAGCCGCTCAGCCCCTCGTCCATCATTGCGCTTTGGGGCAAGCCCATTACGGTACAGGACGCACTCGACCACAACTTTGCATCACCCGCACCGCGACCCAAGCAGGCTACCTTCGCAAGTTTTATGGGTACCGACGAATCGGACGAAGGCCCACAGGCCAAGCGGCGCGCAATCCTAGACGGTCTAACGTCCGACGAGCTCCAAGTCCATATCGACCAGCTCTATACGTCCGAGGTCACATCGGCGCTACGCGATATTGTGCACGCATACGAAATCGCAATGGGTGTCGCCGTTTCCCGCGTTTCCGTACGCAGCATGAAAACGCGCTGGGGCTCGTGCACGCCCAAAACCGGCGCCATTCGCATCGCACGCGAGCTTGCCACCTACCCCGTCGAATGCCTCGACATGGTTGTCGCCCACGAGCTCGTCCACTTGCTCGAGCCAAGCCACAATCAGCGGTTCCACGCCCTGCTCGACACGTACTGCCCTAACAATAGAGCTCTGTCGCAGCGACTCAAAAAACCGCCCGCCAACGAGCTCTAGCGTCGGCTAGCGCACGCGCTCGATCTCGACGCCACAGCTTGCCAGGGGAAGACCGACGGGCGCCCAAGGCTTATCGAGCTTAACACGCACGCCAAGCAGCAAGGGGTAACGACGTAGCAGCATCTGGGACACACCCTCGGCTGCAGCCTCGATGAGCTTAAACGTATGCTCGCGCAAATAGCCATCGACATCGTGGCACACCGAGCCGTAATCAATAGAGGCATCCAGGTTATCGTGCTCCCCCGCCGCGCGCAGGTCGGCATAGAGTACCAAGGACACGACAAACTTCTGCCCCAGGGCGTTCTCCTCGGGATACACGCCGTGGTTGGCAAAGACCTCGAGACCGTCGATAGTAATGCGGTCGGCATGGCGCAGGTCGTCATAGCTCACATGGGGTACCGCCGTAGCAGCAGAAATGTCGCCCCTGCCACGACGGGCAAGCTCGGCACCCTCGGTCTTGGTTGCATTCTCGGGCAGCTTTTTGTTAGTCATCGCGATCGTCTCCTTCGTTTAGAACCCCGACCGCGCACACCAACTACACGCGAATCGACAGGTTCTTTTTATCATCGCTCCAGTTGCAGGCATTGCGCGCAGGGCATGCAAAGCAGGCGCGCGACGCTTTGTCGGCTGCATAAAGCAGACGCTCAAGCGGCTGGCTGTTCACGCGCAGCTTTCGATGGCCCAGGATGGCCGTCTTAATGGCTGCGGCATCTGCCGGCTCAAACGCCACGTCTTCGGGCATGCCGCCGAGAATCGCATCAGCGACGCGCTCGCTTGCAACATCATGGGATATACCCGATTCATACTGTTCATCTTTGCCGATATCGTGAAGAAGTGCCGTGGCATAGATGACCTCGCGGTCAAATTCGAGTTGCTCCTCAAGATTCTTAATCCACATAATGCGCGCGACATCCAGCAGATGGTCAATACCGTGGCGGCAAAAGATGCGCCCCGATTCCAACTGAGCAATGTTGCCCAGGTGCCGCCGGAACAGCCCGTTGGCACAGATGTAATCAATGCGAGGCATGGCACCAAAGGGGGTCAGGCCCGAAGCCATAAAGCCGCGACGCGGCGTTCCCCCATCGGTCTTCGATGCAAAGTCGTTGACGACTCTCATGGTTAGCGACCCAGCATCCTAAAGAATCGCTCCTCGAGCGACGGATCGGTCTCAAAGACACCGCGACGAGCAAGCGTTACGGTCTTGGTACCGGGCTTTTGCACGCCGCGCATGGTCATGCACATATGCTCGGCTTCCATCAGTACGATCGCTCCTTGGGGAGCAAGATAATCCATGAGGGCATCGGCAACCTGTGCACACAGCTGCTCCTGCAGCTGCAGACGACGGGCATAGACCTCAACCGTGCGGGCAAGCTTAGACAGACCCGCCACGCGGCCGTTAGGGATATAGCCAATGGCAGCCTTACCATAAAACGGCAGCAGATGATGCTCGCACAGCGAGTAAAACGTAATGTCGCGCTCGATAACCAAATCGTTCGAAGCGACGGCAAAGGTTTTGGACAGGTGCTCCTCGGCGCTCTGATCCATGCCGCCGGCAATCTCGCCATACATACGGGCGACGCGTGCCGGCGTCTCCAGCAGGCCCTCACGAGTTGGGTCCTCGCCTATGCCCTCAAGCAACAGCTTTATTGCGGTCTCAACTTTTTCCTGATCGACCATCTGGGCCTCACTTTTTTCGATTTCGCGTTCGCGCTATGGTACCACGCCCTCCAGCATCGGCCGCCAGCTACATAGTATGGGTCGAATAGACCGGATCGTCTCGCCAAAGCTCCACAGCATCGCAAAGCGCAACGCCCTCACGCGCGGCACGAGCGCGCGTGGCGTTCATGTCGATCACGCGCTGATTACTCGAGCCCCTAAAACGCAACGAAATATCGTACAAGTCTTGAACGAACGGGCCGTCCACCAACATGTCGAGGCAGGCGAGAATGCGGTCCGTCACCTCGGTATGATGACGACCGTCCGGCATAAGTTCCTCGAGCACGTCACCGGTAAAGCACCAAATGGTCTTCCCCGACTCCACAGGGTAGGCCGCACGCACGCGTTCGATAAAGTCAACGAGACCCGCCTGGTTCTCGGGTTCCATGGGCTCGCCACCCAGAATCGTCAGGCCATCAATAAAGGGATGGTCGAGACTCTCGATAATCTTGTCCTCGACGGCACGGTCGAACGGTTCACCCGCGGCAAAGTCCCACGCGACGGAGTTAAAGCAATTCTTGCACCCACGACGGCACCCACTCACAAACAGAGAAGTACGAACACCTTCCCCATTAGCAATGTCGAAATACTTAATGTTCGCGTAGTTCATAGGTAACTCTCCTGGGAGGCCGGGACATATCATCCCGTCCTCAAACATTCTCGGCCTGCGGCCTGCGAAACTGCGGGCGGGACGATATGCCCCGGCCTCATGCAAAGGGTAACTCAATGAACGAAGCGAACATCGAGTATAGGGTTCGAGGTCCAATAAAAGCTTTGTTGCAGCTCAACCGACTCCGCAAGCAAACCGTTGTTGCAAGTCAACTCATTTCCGCTAAGAACTTCGAGGAGTGAGCAGACCGCATGCTGCATCTCAACTACGTCAACTTGGCTGCCCCGTAGCGAGGCCCCGGACCTTTGCTCGATATGAGTTCCGCACGAACAGGAGGCGCCAGTGGCGCCTCCGTCGTGAGCCAAGACTGTCCGAAATAGCGAGTAAAGGTCCGGGGCCTCGCTACGGGGCAGCTTGGGATGGTTATTAGAGATGCAGCACGCGGTCGCGGATCTCCTCGGTTCGACCCTGGTTCCAGAATTGAGTACCGATGTAGCCGCACGTACGACGGGCGACATTCATCTTCTCCTGATCGCGGTTGCCGCAGTTGGGGCACTCCCACACCAGCTTGCCGTCATCCTCGACAATCTTGATCTCGCCATCGTAGCCGCACACCTGGCAGTAATCGCTCTTGGTGTTGAGCTCGGCGTACATGATGTTGTCGTAGATGTACTGCATCACGCGAATGACAGCCTTGAGGTTGTCCTGCATGTTGGGAACCTCGACGTAGGAAATGGCACCGCCCGGCGAAAGCTGCTGGAACATGCCCTCAAACTTGAGCTTATCGAAGGCATCGATCTCCTCGGACACGTGGACGTGATAGCTGTTAGTAATGTAGCCCTTGTCCGTCACGCCCGGGATAATGCCAAAACGGCGCTGCAGGCACTTGGCAAACTTGTAGGTCGTCGACTCCAGCGGCGTGCCGTACAGCGAGAAATCGATGTCGCTTTCGGCCTTCCACTCGGCGCATTTGTCGTTCATGTGCTGCATGACGGCCATGGCAAACGGCGTGCCTTCCTTCTCGGTGTGGCTGTGGCCCGTCATGTACTTGACGCACTCATACAGACCGGCATACCCCAGGCTGATGGTGGAATAGCCGCCCACGAGCAGTTTGTCGATCGTCTCGCCCTTCTTAAGGCGCGCCAGGGCGCCGTACTGCCACAGAATCGGTGCGGCATCCGAAAGCGTGCCCATCAGGCGCTCATGACGGCATAGCAGGGCACGATGGCACAGCTCAAGGCGCTCGTCGAAGATCTTCCAGAACTTGTCCATGTCCTGATGCGAGCTCAGTGCGACATCGGGCAGGTTGATGGTCACAACACCCTGGTTAAAGCGGCCATAGTACTTAGGTTTGGTCGGGTCATAGTTCAGCGCGTTGGCAACATTGTTAAAGCCGTTGCCCGAACGGTCGGGCGTCAGGAAGCTGCGGCAACCCATGCAGGTGTAGCAATCGCCATTGCCGGCGGTCTCACCCTTAGACAGCTTGAGCTCACGCATCTTCTTCTCAGAGATGTAGTCGGGCACCATGCGCTTGGCAGTGCACTTGGCAGCCAGCTGGGTCAGGTAGAAGTACGGGGAATTCTCGTGAACGTTATCGTCCTCGAGCACATAGATAAGCTTGGGGAATGCCGGGGTAATCCACACGCCGGCCTCGTTCTTAACGCCCTCGTAGCGCTGGCGAAGCGTCTCCTCCACGATCATGGCAAGGTCGTGCTTCTCCTGAGGCGTACGGGCCTCGTTAAGATACATAAAGACCGTCACGAACGGTGCCTGGCCATTCGTGGTCATAAGCGTCACGACCTGATACTGAATCGTCTGGACGCCGCGACGGATCTCGTCACGCAGACGGTCCTCAACGACCTCACGGACCTTTTCGGGAGATGCGGAAACGCCGAGCTCCTCAAGCTCGCGAGCAACCTCGCCGCGAATCTTTTGACGGCTCACCTCGACGAACGGGGCGAGATGAGTCAGCGAAATCGACTGGCCGCCGTATTGGGAGGAAGCAACCTGGGCGATGATCTGCGTCGCGATGTTGCAGGCCGTCGAGAAGCTGTGCGGCTTCTCAATCAGCGTACCCGAGATAACAGTACCGTTCTGGAGCATATCCTCCAGGTTCACCAGGTCGCAGTTATGCATGTGCTGGGCAAAGTAGTCCGAATCGTGGAAGTGAATCAGGCCCTCGTTGTGAGCATCCACGATCTCCTGGGGCAGCAGCACGCGCTGCGTCAGGTCCTTGGAAATCTCGCCGGCCATGTAGTCGCGCTGAACGGAGTTGACGGTCGGGTTCTTGTTAGAGTTCTCCTGCTTAACCTCTTCGTTGTTGCATTCGATCAGCGACAGAATCTTGTCGTCGGTCGTGTTCTTTTGGCGCTTTAGGCTCTGAACATAGCGATAGATGATGTAGTGGCGAGCGACCTCGTAGCAGTCGAGACGCATAATCTCGTCCTCGACCAAATCCTGGATCTCCTCGACCGATACGGTGTGACCGGCCTTCTCACATGCCTCGGCGACGTTTTGTGCCGCATAGATCACCTGGCGGTCGGTAAGGCGAGAGCCTTCCTCGACCTCCAAGTTTGCGGCGCGAATCGCATTGACGATCTTATCGATGTCAAAGGTAACCTCGGTGCCGCTGCGCTTGATGATCTTCATCCTCTTGCCTCTTTCGCATCGTAGCCTCATTGCGCTTCAGAGCCAAACGATGCCTGGCAGGGCTTACCCTGTCTTGCGGCGCCGTCGCGCAATCTGTGTTTTCGATAACCATAGACCCTCATGCGGACAATCCTCGCAGCCGATCAAGGGGCTCAAAGATCCATCCAAATGGGGCGAATAAGGTTCTCGCTCTCTGTCCGTCATCTATCATACGACAAAGAGGCATCTATATCCTGTATTCATTTTTTAAGTTAAACACAACATATAGTGTTTCAGCAGGTAAAAGTAATTAGTCAATTTGCAGACGCATTAAAAATGAAGGCCTCTTGGTAGGCTGCTAAAACGTTATCAACTCGACTACCTGCGCGGCAGTTTTGAAACCCCCTCAACCGAGTCGCCGCCAAATAGCACCAAAATCAAGCCGCTCGCGCTAAAAGAATCCAAAAGTTTGTCCTTGACCAACATGTTGCGGTCGTGCCTTGCCGAGCCTCATGCAACCGCGGCACGAATCTTGAAAGATATGTGTATGCAAGCGGAGAAGATGAGAGTTTCCTCGGATGACTACTGAGAAGCATCCCGGAAGAGCAAAAAACTCGAAATTTGGTGACGTATTTGGCAACCAAAACAAAACAGCCCAGAGACATAGCCTCTGAGCTGCGAACATTTGGTGGGCGTTAGAAGATTTGAACTTCTGACCTCTTCCGTGTCAGGGAAGCGCTCTCCCCCTGAGCTAAACGCCCAAATGGAGCGGACAACGGGGCTCGAACCCGCGACCCCAACCTTGGCAAGGTTGTGCTCTACCAACTGAGCCATGTCCGCCTGCGAGGATTTAATATACGGGATGATTAACCCAAATGCAAGAATTATTTTCGAATAATTTGAAAATAGTTCCCGATACCGATGACCCCCGCCTGCTTTGCCGTTCATTACATTGGAAGGACGGAGATCACGGGGAAAGAGCCCCAGCAGCGAGCGACGTCCCAGTGCCCCGGATCACCTCAAAGCAAGCGGGCGTAGGCCGGATGGCCACGCCCGTGAAGCTGAGGGGCAAGATGGGGTGCCCGGAGCCCGCGCAGCGTCAACAAAAAACGCGGTTCGTTAGAACCGCGTAAAATTAGTGGAGCGGACAACGGGGCGTCCGCGTATCCGCTTCGCGGATCCGCACCGGCTTCGCCCGCCTGCCGGCGCGCTCGCCCGCTCGCTACGGACGCTCCGCGTCCGCTTCACGCTCGCGCCTCGACCGAGGTTCGAATCCATGGGATGCCGCCATAAAAGAAAAGCCCCCGTTGCCGGAGGCTTCAAGTTCGATTGGTGCGGCGTATAGGATTCGAACCTATGACGTTCTGATTCGTAGTCAGACCCTCTATCCAGCTGAGGTAACGCCGCAGCGCAAGACATATAAAACCACTTTAGTTAGTTGGAGTCAAGCACAATCCCAAACTTTTTTGAGAATATGTTCCTCACGCAGCTCCGCATGCGCCAGCGTCCCCCATGCGATCAATCGGCTTTTCAACCACATCGAACCCAGCACCGAGCTCCCTCAAAAGCGAGCGCACCCGCTGGGCACAGTCATAATCGGCAAACGAGATACTCAGCATGCGCGCCACCTGGTTAGAAGTCTCAACTCCATAGAACCGCTCAAGTGCCACAAGCCCCTCGTGTGTCACAAAGGTCTCGACTACATGCGGCGACTCCTCAAAGCACCATTGGGTCAACGGACCCTCGCTCGTCTGCCGCACCACCAAACCACCCATACCGGATGGCTCACACGTAACTAGTAGGTGCTCCCCACCTTCATCGCTCTCAAACAAAACTACCCGCTCATCAAACAGCTCCATCGCATCCCCTTCCTCTCGCTTCTATTTAACAAAAGCATAGCAGGTAGATGCCTGTATACAGAACGTTTGTTCGTGTGTTTTTTATTGAGCTGTCCGCGCGATATGGTAAAGCTCCGCACACAAAAAGGGCGCCCCAGAAAGGAGCGCCCTTGCAAATCGCTTATGCAGGCAACCTACGCAACCGGCTCGATCTTCTCGAGGCCGCCCATGTAAGGACGAAGAACCTCGGGGACCGTGATGGTGCCGTCGGCGTTCTGGTAGTTCTCCAGAATGGCGGCCATGGTGCGGCCAGCCGGCAGGCCGGAACCGTTGAGGGTGTGCAGGTAGCGCGAGCCCTTGAAGTTCTCGGGGTCGCGATACTTGATGTTGGCGCGACGGGCCTGGAAATCGCCGCAGTTAGAGCAGGAGCTGATCTCCTTGTAGGCGTTATAGCTCGGCAGCCAGACCTCGATGTCGTAGGTCTGACGGGCAGAGAAGCCCAGGTCGCCGGTGCACAGGCTAATCACGCGATACGGAAGGCCCAGCTGCTGAAGCAGGAACTCGGCCTCGGCGGTCATGCTCTCGAGCTCCTCGTCGGACTCCTCCGGCTTGGCAAACTTGACCATCTCGACCTTGTCGAACTCGTGCTGGCGGATGATGCCGCGGGTGTCGCGGCCAGCGGAGCCGGCTTCCTCGCGGAAGCAGGGGGTGAAGGCGGTGTAGCGGCGCGGCAGGGTATCAGCATCGAGAACCTCGCCGGCGTGCAGGTTGGTAAGCACGACCTCGGCGGTGGGGATCAGGAAGTTGTCGCCCGAGACGTGATAGGCGTCGTCCTCGAACTTGGGCAGCTGACCCGTGCCAAACATGGTCTGACGCTTGACGACGATGGGCGGCCACCACTCCTTAAAGCCACGGCTGGTGTGCGTGTCAAGGAAGAAGTTGATGAGGGCGCGCTCAAGACGGGCGCCGGCGCCACCGAGAACGGTAAAGCGGCTGCCGGAGAGCTTGTTGCCGCGCTCAAAATCGAGGATGTCGAGGTCGGTGCCCAGGTCCCAGTGCGGCTTAAAGTCGAAGTCGAACTCGCGCGGGGTGCCCCAACGACGGCGCTCGATGTTCTCGTCCTCATCCTTGCCGTACGGCGTGGCCTCGCAAGGGATGTTGGGAAGGTGAGCCATAAAGTCGTACTGCTCCTGCTCGAGAGCGGTGCGGCGCTCGGCCAGACCGTCAATCTTCTCGTTGACGGCGCGCACGGCCTCCTTGGCGGCCTCGGCCTCGTCCTTCTTGCCCTCCTTCATCAGGGCGCCAATCTTCTTGGACTCGGCGTTACGCGTGGCCTGGAGCTCCTCGACCTCGGTGATGACGGCACGGCGCTCGTCGTCGAGTTCAAAGAACTTCTCGCGATCCCAAGACGTCTGGCGATTTGCCATGGCGGTATCGATGGCATCGGGGTTCTCGCGAACAAACTTGATATCAAGCATTAGATCCTCCGGCGATATACATTCCATTTAGGTTGCAACCTTGTACATGTATGGGCAAGTATATACTTATGAGCGTTTACGACCCAACCCAACTACGCAAGAAGGCACCCAATGGACGCAGTTTTTTCCTTTTTGTTTGGCACCCGCACCGGTTTTGCCATCCTTTTCGCCGGCGGCATCCTACTGTTTGCGATTCTTGCCTTTGTAATGGAGAAGCGCACCCATAAGATGTATGTCGACCGTGGCCCCAAGTCCGAGGACGAAGAAGACGGCTTCTGGGACTAGCCTGCCAAAAAGAGACAGGCTTATTTTGGTCGGTTTTATCTGGGCAAACGCAAGCGCCCCGCAACTGGAATTGAGCCAGTTGCGGGGCGCTTTTCGTACATGCAACAAAACCGCAGGAAAAAACCTGCCAAAAAAAACCTGTCCCTAAATGGCGGGTTTTACTGGAGGGTGGCGTCGATGGCCTTGACCAGAGCGCTGCGCATGCCGGCGTCCTCGAGCGCGACGACGCCCTTGATGGTGGCGCCACCGGGTGAGCATACGGCATCCTTCATCGCCGCAGGATGCTGGCCAGTCGCAAGCTGTAGCTTTGCCGTGCCCAGCACCATCTGGCTCACAATGCGATAGGCATCGGCGCGCGGGATACCGTGCTTGACGGCCGCGTCGCCCAAGGCCTCAATCGCCATGGCGACAAATGCCGGTGCGCAACCGCCCACGGTACCGCCCACAAACAGCAGACTCGAATCGAGCTCGACGACGGTGCCAAGCTTACCGAGCAGGTCGAGCACCACGGCACGCTGCTCGCCGTTGAGCGTAGAGGACTTCTCGCAGGCGATGACGCCCTCGCCCACCGAAACCGGCGTGTTGGGCACCGTCGAAATATGTGCGACACCCGGCAGGACCTTTTCCCACTTGGCGCTATCCCAAGTCCAGGCGACCGAAAGGACAACCTTGTCGGCAAGGGTGTCCTTGAACGAAGCGAAGACCTTCTCGATCATGTACGGCTTGACCGCAGCAACCACGATATCGGATGCAGCGACAACCTCCGCCGCATCACGACAGGCAACTATCCCACGCGCCTTACAACGCTCGACCAAGGCGTCGTAGTGGCCCGCGCAGGCGCACATATCGCTCGCAGCCACACCGGCGGCGATCCAGCCATCGGCCATAGCGCTCGCCATATTGCCAAAACCGACAAATCCGATCTTCATATCTCATAGTCCTCTCAGACACGCTCTTCAAAACGAAAGCTATTGTCCCACGGCATTGTTTCGTATTGCCGACCTATTTGTGATACGGCTCGCCACGGCTAATCTTGCAGGCGCGGTAGATTTGCTCCAGCAGCACCACGCGCGCCAGGTTATGCGGCAAGGTAATACGTCCAAAGCTGAGCATCTCGTCGGCTCGTGTGCGCACGTCATCGCTCACGCCGTCCGATCCACCAATCACAAAGGCGATGTCGCTGTTACCACGCAGCATAAGATCGTCGAGCCGCGCCGAAAGCTCCTCGCTCGAGCGCTCTTTGCCCTCAATGGCAAGCAGGATCACATGCGCTCGAGGCGGCAGGGCTGCAAGAATCGCCGCCCCCTCCTTGTCGCGTGCGGCATCCACGCCGCCCGCCTTAGCCGGGTCGATATCGGCCACCTCGCGGATATCCACCTTGGCATAGGCACCTAGGCGCTTGGTGTACTCAGCGCACGCGTCCTTCCAAAAGCGCTCCTTGAGCTTACCGACGCAAACGACGGTGTATTTCACGCGCGTCTACTCCTTCGAATCGTTTTGAACTTTGCTGGCGGTCAGCATCTGCTCGAACATCGAGGCCGACTGCGAGAAATCGCTCGGCAGTACGACCGTCGATGTTTTACCCGTGCGAGCGAACTCTGTCATCATCTCGGACCACTGCGTAAACATGAACAGCTGGTTGGCCTCGTCGTTACCGACACCCGTCTCCTGGATGATCTCGAGCGAATCCTTGATGCCCAGCGCGATGGCCTTGCGCTGGTTGGCGATACCCTCGCCCGCTTTTTCCATCGCCTCGGCCTCGGCGGTCGCCTCGGTGACGCGCTTGATGCGGTCGGCCTCGGCGAGCTCCTGCGCAGCAGCGCGCTTGCGCTGGGCGGCGTTGATGTCGTTCATGGAGTTCTCGACCTCGGTCGGCAGCGCGATCTTGGTGATGAGTGTCGACACGAGGGTAAAGCCGTAGGCAGCCATCTGCTCGGACACGGTGGCATTAACGTCCTTGGCGATGTCATCCTTCTTGGCAAAGACCTCATCGAGCGTATAGACGGGGATGGAAGAGCGCAGGGCGTCGGTGATGAAATCACGCATCTGGTCGACGGGCTCCTGCAGCATGTAGTAGCTCTTGTAGATGCCCGAATCTGCCGGGCCGGCGCCCATATCATAGCTCACGTGGTACTGAGCAGAGACCTCAAGGCCGATGGTCACGTTGTCCTGGGTCTTAACGTCGATGCCAAAGCCGTTTTTCATGGTGCGCAGACTCACCGTGGCGGCCTTGCGGTCGATCACGGGCACCTTCATGTGGAAGCCCGCGTTGACGATGCGGTTAAACTTGCCCAGACGCTCGATGATCACGGCATGCTGCTGTTCAACGACATAGCAGGCGCTGGGGAGCAGCAGCAACAAAATGATGATGGGAAGTAGAAAGCTCGTAAGGGCAGCGATGATACCGGGCAACAGCATGGTCTCTCCTCTGATAGGCACACGTTGGCACTAGGATACCCGCACGAAGCAGCCACGTGACACCAACAGGAGGCCCATAACAAAAAAGCTCCCATTGCTGGGAGCTCTTTCAATCAATGGTGCGGGCGAAAGGACTTGAACCTTCATGGGGTTGCCCCCATACGGACCTGAACCGTACGCGTCTGCCAATTCCGCCACGCCCGCGTGCAGGAATTAGAATAACGGAGCGCCACCGCGAACGCAAGAACTATTTTTGAAAAAGTTGGCGAGCATTTTCCCAAGCGGCCTGCGCAATCGTCTCAGCATCCTCACCGGTACGATCGACACGGTCGTTGACCAGCGTGTTTGCCGTGATAGAAATCATTGCCGGCTCGCACTCAAGACCACGAATGGGCTCCGGCGCCATATACGGGCAATCCGTCTCAAACAAAATGCGATCGAGCGGAGTTGCCGCAAACGCCTCGCGCACGTCATCGTTACGCTTAAAGGTGGCCGCACCACCATAGGCGATATAGCAGCCCAAACCCACAAAGCGCTCCATCGTGGCTCGATCCTCGCCAAAACAGTGCAGCACGCAACCGGCCTGAGGCACACCCACCTCGCGTAGCACGTTGTACGCATCCACGTGCGAGGTGCGCTCATCATCTGTGTCCTCGTGTCGCAGGTGCAGCTCCACCGGAACATTGCGGCGCACGGCAACTTCGAGTTGGCGCGCCATACAGTCGGTCTGCACGCTGTGGGGCGCCGGCGCAATATCGTCGTCGTAATCCATGTGGTAGTCCAGACCGATCTCACCGATACCAGCGCACAAAGGGTCATCGAGCGCAGCAACAACCTGCGCGTGAATGTCGTCGGTATAATCCGGCGCGCCATAGGGGTGAACGCCAGCGAGATACTTGATCTGCGGAATATCCCGCATCGGTAGAATTTCGCGCACGAGCCAGTCGCTATAGTCCGTCACGCTGCGCTTGTCGGCGATGGGGTCGAGCATCGTCACCAGCAGGTCGACGCCCGCAGCCTTGGCGCGCAGGAGCGTCTCGGGCACATCCTTGCCCCAGAACGAAAGCAGATGCGCATGTGTGTCGGCAAGCGGTGCCAAGGGCACGGGACAAGCAACCGTCTTCTTTTTCTTGGTAAACGTCACGCGTTCGGCATTAGGCGTCATGGATTAGCTCCCGGGCCAGACGGACAAAGTCGGCAACATCGAGCGTCTCGGCGCGCGTGGTGGGTGAGATACCGCAAGCCTCAAAGGCGGCATCGAGCACGTCCTTGGCAAAGCCGTTGGCGCTCATGGAATTGCGGATGGTCTTGCGACGCTGAGCAAATGCGGCGTCAATCACGCGGGCCACAAACTCGCGATCGAGTCCTTCGGGCACCACGCCGTCAACACGGTCGATACGCACGACGGCCGAGTCCACGTGCGGTGCCGGCATAAAGCAACGCGGCGGCACCTCAAAGCGACCCGTCACCTGCGCATACAGGCCGAGCTTTGCCGTATAGCCGCCATAGGTCTTATTGCCCGGCACTGCGGCAATGCGATCGGCAACCTCCTTTTGAACCATGACGACGGCGCGCTTGAGCGCGGGCATCGTCTGGAAGAACTGCAGGATGATCGTCGCCGCCACGTTATAGGGCAGGTTCGCGACAAATACCGTCGGCTCACCGCCCGCAACCTGCTCAATCTGCTCCGGCGTCACCCTGAGCGCGTCGCCCATGATAAAGCGGAAGTTGGCGTAGTCAGCGGCATGGGCATCGAGCACCGGCTCGAGCTCGGGGTCGGCCTCGATCGACGTGACGCACGCCGCCTCCTGCAGCAGCGCAAGCGTGAGCGTACCAACGCCCGGACCGACCTCGAGCACGCGCTCATCGCCCGCAAGCTCGGAAAGCTCGCAAATGCGCTCAATTACATGGTTGTCGATCAGGAAGTTCTGGCCCAGGCGATGCTTGGTCGCAAGGCCAAACTCCTCCAGCAGCTCCCTTGTTGCCGTGGGGTTTGCCAAAGGCGAAGTTGTCATAGTTGCCTCCTTAGCATGGTGGCGGCGTCTTGAAACAAAAGGGCATGGACCGTTGCGGCCATGCCCTTACATCTAAACAGCAAATTGCCGATATGGCGCGCGGCGGCTTAGCCCAGACGCGGGAACAGCGGCTCGCCCTTCTCGACGGGCTGACCACCGGCAAGCAAGCCCCAAGTGCAAATGCCCTTGAGGTCGTCGCTCGCGGCCTCGTCCTCGCAGGACAGGCGGCGCAGGACCTCGGCAGAGGTCTGAGGCATGAGCGGCATCAGCAGGTGAGCGGCGATGCGGATGGCCTCGAGCAGGTTGTAGATCACAAATGCCAGCTCGTCAGCCTTGGCCTCGTCCTTGGCAAGCGCCCAGGGCTCAGAGTCCTCGATGTAGTGGTTGGCGGCGTGGATGAGCTCCATGACCTCGTCCTTAGCTCCACCGTAATCGAGCACGTCCATCTTGGCCATGTAGCGCTCGACCAGGCCATCGGCGATCTTTGCCAGCGGGTTGTCGAACGCATCGAACGACGCGGGCTTGGCGGGCGCGCAACCGTCAAAGTACTTGCCGCTCATGTTGAGCGAACGCGAGATCAGGTTGCCCCAGCTGTTGGCCAGGTCGGCGTTGTAGACCTGCTCCATGCGATCGAAGCTGATGGCACCGTCGGTGCCGGGGACGACGTCGGTCATAAAGTAGTAGCGATAGCCCTCGACGCCTAGCATGTCGATAACGTCCTGCGGAGCGATGGCGTTGCCGCGGCTCTTGGACATCTTCTCGGCCTTGCCGGTCTCGGCATTGCGCACGGTCAGGAAGCCGTGGGCAAAGACATGCTCGGGCAGAGCCTCGCCGATGGCCATGAGCATGGCGGGCCAAATGACGCAGTGGAAGCGGATGATGTCTTTACCCACGATGTGGAACTGCGCAGGCCAGCGATAGGCCAGCTCGGCACGCGCCTCGTCGGTGTCGACACCGTAGCCGACGGCCGTCATATAGTTGAGCAGCGCATCGAACCACACGTAGGTCACGTGACCCTCGTCAAACGGGACCTGAATGCCCCAGTCAAAGCTCGTGCGGCTCACGGAAAGGTCGTTAAGGCCGCCCTCGACAAAGCTGCGCACCTCGTTCATGCGGAACGCAGGCTCGACAAAGTCGGGGTGCTCGTCATAGAGCTTGAGCAGCTTGTCCTGGAAAGCGGAAAGCTTAAAGAAGTAGGACTCCTCCTGCACGCGCTCAAGCGGACGGTGGCAGTCGGGGCACAGGTGCTGGCCGACGCTGCCGTACTCCTCGTCGCCCTTCTGGACCTGCGTATCGGTGAAGTAGGTCTCGTCAGGCACGCAATACCAGCCGTCGTAGCTGCCCTTATACAGGTAACCGGACTCCTTCATGCGCTCCCACAGGTACTGCACGGCATGATGCTGGCGCGGCTCGGTGGTGCGGATGAAGTCGTCGTTGGAAATCTCGAGCTTGTTCCAAAGCTCCTTGAAGTGCGGGGCCTGGCTGTCGGTCCACTCCTGCGGCGTCATGCCATGCTTGGCTGCGGCCTCGGCGACCTTCTCGCCGTGCTCGTCCATGCCGGTCAGGAACTTGACGTTATAGCCGGCGGAGCGGCGATAGCGAGCCTGAACATCGGCGATGATGGTGGAATAAGCCGTGCCCAGGTGCGGATCGGCGTTGACGTAGTAGATGGGCGTCGTGATAAAGAACGAAGGTTTGCTTTGATCCATGGGGTTTGTCCTCCAGAAAAACGTTGCATACAGGGGATGATTCTAGCGCAAGGGCTGGATATCCTCCATCTATTGCATATCGAGCACCATGGCATAGACATCGCGCTTGCGGCGCGAATACTTCTGAGACAGGCGCTTGGCCACCGCAGAGGCGGGCTCCCCCTCCTCAAGCGCGGCGCGGATATCCTCGCGCAGGGCCTCGTCGGGATCCGCTGCCGCGGCGCCAACCGGCACGATGCCGGCCTCCTCATCCTCGCTCGGCGGCGCGATGATCAGCGCAATCTCGCCCTTTACCTCGCCGCGAGCACGCAGCTCCTCGGCAAGCTGGGCGGCGGGTCCGCGCAAGACTTCCTCGTGCAGCTTGGTGAGTTCGCGGCAGACGGCAACCTCACGCTGGGGAAAGACCTCTGTCACGGCCTCGAGCGTCGCCACGATGCGATGTGGAGACTCGTAGAAGATGAGTGCGCCGGGCACCACGGCAAGGCGCTGCAAACGGCGCACACGGTCGCCGTGCTTTCGGCCCAAAAAGCCCTCGAAGAAAAAATGCTCGCAGGGAATGCCGGACGAAACGAGTGCCGTGACGCAAGCAGAGGGCCCAGGAATAACTTCGACGGGCACATCGGCCTCACGCGCCGCCTCGACCAGCGCCTGGCCGGGATCGGACACGCTCGGCATGCCGGCGTCCGAGGCAAAGGCGAGGGTCTCCCCCGCCAGCAGACGGTCGACCAGGCCGGCGGCGCGGCTGGCAATCACATTCTCGTCGCAACGGACAAGCGGCTTGGAAATGCCCAGGTGCATCAGCAGCTTTGACGTCACACGCGTGTCTTCGCAGCAAATGGCATCGGCGGCGGCAAAGGCCTCGCCAACGCGCGGGGACAGGTCACCCAAGTTGCCGATGGGCGTGCCGACCACATAGAGTTTGCCCGTATGGGCGCTGTTTTGCGTCATATCAACCTATTCAATCATGCCGCGCTCGAGCGTACCGAGCGCCGCGCGGGCGTCCCATGCTGCAATGCGCTTCTCGGTCTTCCACGTTTGGAAGAACCAACCGGCAGCCGGCGCAAACGAAGCCAGCTGGTTGGCAATAAACACGCGCTCGTAGGCATTGCGGCCCTCGGGCGTAACCGACGAGTTGGCAAAGATCGCCGCGCCCGACCATTCGCCCACCAGCACGGGGAACCCTGTCGAAATCGCTTCTTTAAGCTCGCGCTTGTTACGCGAAATCGCCGTCGTCAGCCCGCGGGGGCTCGTGATGTCGAGCGCATACTCGTCGCGGTAATGGTACAGGTGAAGGTCCATGTAGACGTTCTTGTACTTGGCGCCGCGCATAAAATGCTTCCACTCGCTGGGATGCCCCGACGACGAGAAAACGACGATCTTATCCTCGGGCATATACGAACGGACGAGCTCGTAGGCATCGCGATAGAAATTGCGCAGGTAGTGGGCCGGAATGCCATCCGTCATGGTAAAGAGGCTCTTGCGGACGCTCATCTGCGGCGTGTCCAGCAGCTCAATGCCCAGCAGGCTCTCGGCCTCGCCGTAGCGATCGGCCAGGCGCTCGAGCACGTCGAGTGCGACATGACGGCCGTTGGTGGACGAATGCCACTCGGCAACAGCCTCTGGCGTGGTGGGCGAATCATTGGAATCGCCCTGGCCACCGGGCACAGTCGCCAGATCGAGCAGCACGCGGATGTCATACTTGGCAGCCCACTCAATTGCACGGTCGATGTAGTCGACAACCGAGATGTAGGACGCATCGGACTCCTGCGAACCAAAGGCATACCAGGGCACCGGCAGACGCACGGCATTGAGGCCAATCTGCGCCATGCGGCGAAAATCGTCCTCGCTCACAAACGTCTCGTAATGACGGCGCATGCGCTCATTATAGGCGGCGGTGCCCATGGCCTCCTGCAGCTCGGCCGCGTTGGATGCACCGGTCGCCGCATATAGCGACGGGGTCACCCAAGGCTCGGGAATAAACCAGCCAGAGAGATTAACGCCGAGTATCCTCTCCATCACTGCCCCCTTCGGATCGTGCAGGTCGAGCCTGCATCGTATTGCATAGGAAAAGTATCGTTTTGAGTATACCCGCGCGTGCGGACAGACGACCGAACGGTCTGCAAAGTGGCGCAAAAGCGGGAGGAATGTCTGGGGCGGGCCCGAGCTAGTGCGCCGAGATGTGCACGCACGTCGGAAGCAAGCGCCGGAAAGCGCATCCCGCTCTAAAGCCCAATTCTGGGATGCATTTTCCGCGGAACCCTACATAAAAGAAAAGGACCCCTTTGCAGAGGTCCTCGTCAATTCAAGGTGGCGGGGAAGGGAATCGAACCCCTGACACGAGGATTTTCAGTCCTCTGCTCTACCAACTGAGCTACCCAGCCATTTGAGGTGTGCCTTGTTTCAAGGCTTGATTAGTATAACCAAGGACGCGCTCCGGTCAACCGAGAATTTGAAAAAAGTTTTTGAGCACGACGTCATCCACAAGTCCGACCCTATAGAACAGCACGTTGGAGACATCAACCCGCCGCAAGAAGTTTTTCGCTCAGGGCCTTCAAGCCGGCACTCGTTGCAAGACAGTGAGTGATACAAGAATTGAAGGGCGTTCCAGTACCGCCCAGGCACCGGGACAGGAACGCATGCGCCAGGGGCGGACGTTTTCGTAGCGCGCGAGAATGTTGCCGCTACGGTCGATAAAGGCAATGTCGATGGGGTAGGCCATAAAGCAGGTGTGGACCGAAGAGCAGCGTGGGAACGCCATGACGAGCGGCAACCCGTTTGCGGCAATCGGCGACCGTCCCAGCATGCCGCGCAGGCGCACGGCAAACGACTCCGCCACCACAAACTCGGCAGGCGTCCAACCCAGCCTGTTGAGCGCCCGCGCGTAGGCAATGTAGGATGAGACCGCGGTCACATGACCACCCCCGGACGCCACGGGTCAACTGTCACTGCGCGCTCGTGCGACAACTGTGCCGGTGCCCCCAGCGAAACGCCGGCGATGCTGAGCGAGCTCGGCCACGGCTCGTAGCGCATGGTGCAGGTATAGGTCCTAAACGTACCGGAAAGCGAAAGCAGACCGCCATCCGATGTCGTCGTACCCTGCTCGCTCGAGACCTCGATCTGCAGGTCATAGCCTTCCATGGCATGTTGAATCTGAGCCTGAACGGTCACGGAGGCATCGATGGAGTCGTCGTCTCCCTCCCCGCTCGGAGCCACGGCGTGCGCCAGCACGATATCGGGCACCACGCGGTCGAAGCGCGCGACCGCACCGGCAAAGACCATGACGTTGTATACGATAAGCGCCAGAACCAGCAGGACGGGCGTGACCACGGCCATCTCGACCGTCGCCTGGGCGCGCTCCTCGCGCAGGCGCTTGCGGATACCCATTACGACCCACCGCCCAGGGCACCCGCCAGCGTGGCAACATCGACGGTAAGTGGGATGGAACCGCCGCCGGGCAGCGGAATCTCCGCTAGCGTGAACACCGTGCCGCTGATAGTGCGCTCGACTTGATATTCCAACGCCTCGCAAAGTGCCTTGGGGTCGGTCACGCCCAGCGGAATACTTCGTAGCTTGTCCTGCACTTTAGAAAGACCTGTGATGTCAGACCCAGGGCTCTTAATGACATTGGCGGTGTCGGTCAGCACCGGCTTTCGCAGGCGCAAGTCGCACGGCTCCAAGCCCAGCGCCGCCACGGACGCCGAAACGGTATCGCCGAGCCACGATGCAATGGAGCCCAGCCCGCCACTGTTCCCTCCCAGGCCATCGATCATCTCATCCATAAGCTCGTCGGCCGAGCCCTGGATGTCTCCGTATCCCACAAGCAGCCGTCCCCAAACATCCATGACACCATCGAGTACGCCGGCAACGCCACCCGAACGCTCCTCCAGCGTCGAGAAAAACCGCGAGAGAACGTTGTTCTGCGCCGTCGCGTCATCGGGCGCCAGCACCGCAGCAGAGATCGCGCCGTGATCGCCAAGCCTGACTGCCGTGTTAAACGAAGAGTTGAGCTCATCGGGGCTCGAGATGGCACCCGAAACCGCAAAGGCAACCACGCCGTTGCGACCGGGCGGGGCGATACGCGGACGCTCGCCCGAAAGCGCTTTAATGGCCTGGTCAAACGCGTTGCCCGTACGGTCAGCCTCGTCCTCGGTCTGGCGCATGAGCTCAAGCTCTTTGTTGCGGCATTCGACGTAGTCTTCCAGAGCGTCTTTGAATCGATCAAAGTGGTACTCGAAGCCGTTTTCGATAGAAGTCGAAGGCGCTGCAACGGCGCCGAGCGACGAAACACCAAAATGGCATCTGTTGCATTTGTCCTGCCCGTCATAGGCAGCGACCGAGGCTAGCCCGCCTGGCGTCCCTTTCTTATAGTTGGGGCAGCTCGTTCCATAATGCAGATACGTTTTGCCATCATTGGCACTGGTTGGCCACACCGCATCGGTATAGAGTTCCGTCGCTCGCACCTCGTCAGTGTTGCGCGGCAACAGCGGGATATAGGAAGCGACTTCATCTCCGTCCTCGGTTACATATGCACGATTGACCTCTGTACTCGCATAGGTGTAAAACGCCTTGCGCGCCGCCGACTCCGCCTTCGTCTCGACGCTTGAACCCTGAGGTTTTTCGTCTGCCAGACGCTGACGGTAGTAAGCTTTTGCGCGGTCGAGCGCCACCTGTGGCTCCCACGCAACGCTCGAGGCATAATGCGGGTTCTGCTCACCTGAGAGCTTTGCCAAGCTCCCCGCGCGTTCCCACATGCATGAACAGCTACCGACCGAAGCCGGAACCGACCCGCCGCAATCCGCAAGCCAGGCGCGTTCTTTTGCTTTCGCCGTCTCCTCCGAGGCTTTCCGCAGCTCATCTGCTGCGCGTTCCAGATCTTTCGATGTGTCTTTAATCGCATCGGTCGAAATCTCGGATCCCTCGAGCGCAGCAAAATCCGACTCGGACGTCCTGGGCACGGCAAGCGCCGTACCGGTATAGGTCACGCCCTCGGTATCCTGCGCCGACACGGCCTGCGTAGCTCGCGCAGCGACCAGATACGGCAGAGCCGTCTCGATTTTCTGCAGGCCCTTGGAGGCGCTTTTGGCAAACTTATTGCGCGTTTTAATAATCTCGATTCCTGTGTCGACCATATCGCCCGCGGCAAGCTCGGCACCTGGAATAAGAATGGCGACCAAGCCGGCGCCGATCGTAGCAAACCCCGCCAGCCCCAAACTCAAAATGCTCGCATCCACCACCGTCGCAGCCGTGTGGTAGGACGACACCACATTGGCGCCTGCCAGCGCGCCGCTATCGGCAGCCACCTGGGTGTCCCCCGCGCGCGACATGCTCCATATCGCCGCCGTCGACGAAAACAGTAGCGTAAGCACCACCAAGATGACCACCGCAGAGGAGAGCGTGGTGTAGGCACCGTCTTCGATAAACAGGTCGATCCCGGCTCGACCCATAAAGCCGCCCCGCTTGCAGCGAGCATGCGGTCGGCAACGGCACGCCAACCCCCTCGTCACCTTCAACAGGCAGCGCTTAATCCCATGCAGCAATCCATGAATCATAGTCTCCCTCCAGCCACTCGGGACGCGATTGGTACGAGACGTCGACCTTAAGCTCGACATAACCGTTTTGGCCTGCACTACCCATAGCCTGCGCAAACGCGCCGATCACAGGCAGCGGTTTAACCTCACCGGTAACGGAAACGGACGAGACGCCGCCCGCGCCGGCCCGGCCAAGCTCGATATCCCACGACAGGGGCCCGCCGGCATGAAAAATCGAAACGTCGGGAACCGCGGCAAGACGGCGGCGGGCGAACTCCTTAATATCCTCGTCATTTCCCACCGTCGTCGTGGTCATGAGCCGCGCGGTCTCGGCGGCGGCAGACTCCATGACGGCGCGCGTATAGAGCAGGCACACCGGCTGCAGCGCCAACAGGACGAGCGTCAGAAACGTCGGCAGCAGGAACGCCGCCTCGACCGTAGACTGCGCCCGGTCCTCGCGCGCAACATCAATACAGCACGATGTCTTTAGCGCCCGCAGCGGCATCGATAACCGATGTCGAGGTGACGCCGTGAGACGCCGCCCGCTCGACCAGCGCCGCCAAGCGCCCATCGGCACCGGCACGCCAAAGCCCAGCGATCGCCAGCACGATGGAAAGCAGCGCCACCGTGACGATGGCGTATTCGACCGTCCCCTGGGCAGATTCCTCACACAGGACGTCATGCATTTCACAGTCCCTCCTTTGAGTTCGTTGTCTGCGGGGTCAGGCGGACCACGCGCAGGCGACACGAAGTATCACCAGCATCCGCGGCAACCGTCACCATATCGACCCAGCCGCGTCCGTCGCGCACGATGACGCCCCACACGTTGCCCTTGATGTCGAGATAGCCGCTCAGAGCAAGTTGCGCCGTGGGCACTTCGCGATAGGCGCGCAATATATCCGCCGCCGCTTCGGTCATCGGTCGGTACTCGGACCATGCGAGACGAACAGCGACGGCATTGTTTGCAGATGAACCCGTTGCAGCGCTCTCTCGCTCGTCAAGTGCTTGCAAGAACGTTTGTGCCGTGACGGCGGCATTCGCATCGTCCGCGTCTCGCGCATCGTCTTTTTGAGACGTCGCAGCCGAACCCGAGCCCGCATCCGCGGCAACCCCTAAACGTTGTTGCCGTGCTGCGTTAAGCCCCCAAACCGCCACTGCCACCGCCACGACCGCACAGGCGAGCACCAGCAACGCGCCGACGGGACGGACTCCCTCTACAGGTTGTTGATGCCCTCGCTGATAGCGCTCCATAAATCTTGGACCTTGCCCTTAAATGCGACGATGGCAATGATGGCGATCACCACGAGCACACCGACCAGGATGGCGTACTCGGTGGTGCCCTGCGCGCTCTCCTCCCGCAGCAGTTCCTCGGCACGCTGGCGAGCGTGAATTGACTGGCAAAACGCCCAGCTCCAGACCTTGCCAGCAACGTCAGTCATCGTATTCATGTATTCCTCCCTACATCATCCCGCCTGCTCCCAGCAGCGGGCCCAATATGGACAGAAGCAACGCCGGCAAGATGAGCGTGCCGGTAGGAATCAGCAGCTTGACCGGCGCGCGCTCGATCTCGCGCTCGACCGCGGCGCGATGGGCCGCGCGAATCTCGCGACTTTGAGCCGCCAGCGTCTCGGCAAGCGGGGCACCGAGGGCAAGCGCCTGCCCTGCTGTGATGGCAAAGGTCTCGAGCGCCCGCATATCTAGATCGCGCGCGGCCGCCAGAAGCTCATCCTCTCGCGTCCCCACGCCCACCTGCCATGCCATGCAGGCTCGCTCAAGGCGGAGCGCCAACGTCGATCGGCGATTGGCGCAAAAAACCTCAAGCGCCGCATCGAACGAAAGGCCAGCCGAAAGCCCCAGACGCACCACGTCGATCATCTCGGACACCTCGCCAAGCGACACCTGCGCCGTATCACCCGTGCCGAGCATGCCCTTCAACCGTGCTACCAGGGCATCGGTCACCGAGCGGGCAGCCGCGACAACCAGCAGCGCCTCGCGTTTGCAGGCCTGGGCGATCTTGCATGCGTCCGCGCGATTGAGCCCCGTCGCGACAAACACGCTGAACGCGCACAGGCACGCCGCAACCCCAACCAGGGCACTCATAGCTCCACCCGCATAATGCGCCGGATAACCACCAGCGCGGCGGCGTTGAGGGCAAGGCCCAGCACCACGGCACCGGCACCCGCCGGCGTTACAAGACCGCGGCGAAAATCGGCCGAAAGCAGCGCCAGCACCGCGCACATACCCACCGGCATCGCCGAGACCATGTGTGCCGACATACGAGCCTGCGATGTCTTGACGTCCAAGCGGCGCTTGAGCTCAATGCGCTCCCCCACCATGCTCGACGCCTCGGATAACAGGTCGGCAAGCGGGGCACCGGTTCGCTGCGACACCTTGAGCGCCAAGGTGACAAGCGAAAGGCCGGGGGCATCGATACGGTCGAGTAGGTCATCCAGCGCATCAGTCGCCGAGACGCCGCAGTCGATCGCCGCCGCCACGCGCGAAAACTCGGTATGCACCGGCTCTTGCGCGTGAGCCCCCACAAACCTCATGCCCTGGGCGAGCGAATGGCCCGAGGCGAGCGACATGGAGAGTGCCGTAAAGGCCTCGGGCATGGCTTCTTCCACATCGTGTTGCTCGCGGCGACGGTCGAAGGTGTCGCGAGCGGCGCCTACGCCAAACGGCGCGAGCAGCCCCAGGACAAAGCCGATAGGCGACAGCGATACGACAGTCAGGGCAATGCCGCAGACGCCACTCGACAGCAGCAAGCATGCCAGGCGCGCCTCGTCATCCTCGATGACAAGGCCAAGGCGATGTGCTGGAACCAGCGGCGCCCAGGAGCGAGCGATCTTTTTTAGCAGATCGTTTCCTACCAACTCACGCGGCAGCTTCTCGGCCACCGACTCAAGCGCATGGCGGACCAGCTCCGCCGGCGGCACGCGCGGTGCACGAGGCTCCGCTCCACACACCACCGCGGCAGAAAGCCCCGTTAAGCCCCCTACGACGAGGGGCACAACGATCTCCATTCGTCCACCTCCTCTTGCGTGAGCGTTCCCGAGCGCAGGCCCTCTGCGATAAACGGAGGCTCGCGATCGAGCGTCCAGGCGCGCGTGGCGGCATCGAACGTCACGTAGCGCTCAAGCTCCACGCCGCCCGACGCGCCGCGTCGCACCCCCGAATAGGAGGACACGAAACGCCTGCCGTCCGCATGGCGCTCGGACATCACGATGCCGTCGAGCGCCATGGCAATCTGCTCCTCGATAAGCTCGCTCGGCAGGTCGATGCCATAGCGCGCAAGCAGCGTCAAACGCACCACGGTCTCCTGCTCGGTGCCCGCATGAAGCGTGGTGAGCGATCCGTCGTGCCCGGTATTCATGGCCTGCAACATGTCGCAACATTCCGCACCGCGCACCTCGCCCACCACAATACGGTCGGGACGCATACGCAGGGCGTTGGTCACCAGGTCGCGGATTGTCACCGCGCCCTCGCCCTCAATTGAAGCCTCGCGCGCCTCCAGGCGAACCACATGCGGGTGATGCGCAAACTTGAGCTCGGCGGAGTCCTCGATCGTCACGATGCGCTCGCCGGTGGATATCTCGCACGATAGCGCGTTGAGCAGCGTGGTCTTGCCCGACCCCGTGCCGCCTGCAACCGCCAAATCCTGGCGCAGCGATACCGCGCACGAAAGCAGCTGTGCATACCAAAGCGGTAGCGACCCCAGGCTCACAAGCTCGTCCAGCGAACAGATGCGGTCCGAGAACTTGCGGATGGTGAGGATCGGCCCATCGATCGCCACAGGCGGGATCACCGCGTTGACACGATATCCCGTCTTGAGGCGTGCGTTGACGATGGGGCTGCGCTCGTCGATGCGCCTGCCCAGCGGCGAGATGATGCGGTCGATGAGCACGCGGATTTGCTCGTCATCCTCAAACGCATGCTCGATGGGATATAAGACGCCGCCGCGCTCAAAGAAAGCCGAGCGACAACCGTTGACCATGATCTCGGTGACGGTGTCGTCCTCGATGAGCGGCTGCAGTGGGCCCAGGCCCACCACGTCGTCCAAGATCTCGTCGATGATGGTCTCGCGCTCGGGCGTCGCCAGGTCGTTCGCCTCTTCCACGTTGAGCGCCGCCTCCACCGCAGGACGCAATTCCGAGCGGGCGCGCACCGGATCGATGTATGCGCTGATACGCGCCACCTCGTCATAGCCCATGCGGTCCATCACGGCGCGTTTGGTGCGGCGCCTGACGGCACGGTGGCGCCCCGCGTCAACAGGCACTGCCGCCGCGGCCGCGCCGGCCGCCCTAATCCTTGCTTGCAAACTCATCGCGAATCACCCTCGCGCGACCAGGGAAGACGGATACGTGGGCGCTCGGTGCGCGTCGCGCGGTCGGTGACCATGTCACTCCAGGGACCGATGGCGCAGCCCAGCTCCACGAGCATCTCGCGCGTTGCTTCGCGCACGCTGGCGGCAAAAGCGCTGGTCTGGCCCACTGCCTCGTCGGCACGGCCGAATGCCATGAGCGCCGCCAAGTCCTGCCCGCCGTCGGCGATACGAATCTTGGAGCTCAACGCGCAGGCAATCTCAAAGCGCATGGCGACATCCTCGTCGGCACCGCGCGCGCCAAACCGGTTGAATACGGCGCTCATGCGCGTACGCGGCACGCCCACACGGCTCGCCAGTTCGATAACGCGTGCCGCGGACGTCGCAGACGACACCGACGGATCGCCCACGACCAGGCAGCGGTCGCTTGCCGCCACCGCGGCCGCCACGGCGTCACCCCAAAAGACCGAGGTGTCGACAAGCACCACGTCGGATTCGCGGCGCAAGACGTCGAGCAGCAGCTCCACCGGGCGCGCCATGAGCTCGGCCTGTTCGGGCGCGGCGACCGGCCCCCAAAGCGTGACGCCCGGAGCCACACGCATCGAGGCAGCCACGATGTCCGATTCGACAAGTGCGCCCGCAGCCGATGGCTCGATAAGCGTCGCCATGTCATGCGGGGCATCGGCACCCAACAGGTCGTAGAGGTTTCCAAACATCAGGTCCAAGTCGAGCACGGCAGCACGCAGACCCAGCAGCGACGCCGCATGCGCCATGGTGGCGACGATTGTCGACTTACCGCAACCGCCCGAACCCGAGACGGCGCAGACAACCGGGGCTCGATGCGACGGGGCGGCGGTATCCGCCGGCGGAGTGGGGGCAGGCGGCGCCGACACGGGCGGCAATGTTCCCGTCTCCCCGGCAGCGCTCATATGCTGCGCCCAAGCCGGCATGGCAGGTTGCTCGACCTGCGAGACCGAGTCTGGGGACTTCACGGTCGCATCGGTACGAGCATTGTCGTTCCCGGCAAGCCCCTCAACCTCGTCAAGCTCATCGACCAGGCTCACGCCATGCACGTATCCCATATCTACGGCCAAAAGATTCTCGCCATACGGCACCGGCTCTCCGACTTCATCGTATGCAAGGGGATCCCGGGGACACCGACCATGCTCGGCTTCCGCTTTTCCATAATCATCAACACGCGGGCCTCTTGTAGCGCGAGGCGCCCCGGGTTCCCTATCAACAAAAGCATCGGGCTCAATCGTCAGACACCGGTCGTAATCAACCGTTCCCTCGCCCGCGCGCCCGTTGCCGCATATGCTGCGCGCAGCGATAACCTCGGTCGCCCCTGCGCGAAACAGCCCCTCGATATCCGAAGGATCGAGCGTCTCTATCAGTACGACCACGCGGCTCACGCGGCCCTCGGCCGTCAGGCGCGCAACGGTCTTTCGCACGTCTTCGGCATCGAACAGGGCCGCCGCGATAATCGCCGCCCCGCGACGCGACGGAAACGCCCGCGCCATGGACACCAGCCCATCCAGGTCGCCCACGCGAAGCACCTGCGCGCCTGCATCGCGGCCCTCGACTTCCCGCTGCAGCAATCCGTAATCACCGCATGCGCAGCATGCAAGCCAGATCGCCTTCATCACTTGTCGCCTCCGCTCTTTTTGCCGCGCACCGTGGCGGGAATCGTCAAACTGACCGTCCCCTTGCCCGAGGCCCCCAGCAATTCCTTAACGTCTTCGGGGTCGGCCGCCAGCGTCACCCATTCGATCTTGCCTTCGCGCGTGGCGCCGGCCACTTCGCTGGTATCGATCACGCGCGCGCCGCACAGCCGATCGGTCACGCCGTCCTTTTGCACGTACACGTCCACGTAGCTGCCCACGCCCGTGGCGCCCCCGACCGAATGCTCGGCATCGACCGCCACCGAAACGGCGACCTTGCCTTTGGGCACCTCGAGTGTGTGGGTTTCGGCCTTGGTGTAGACATCGCAAATCACAGCATTTTTAGGGATGCGCGAGGTCGTCACGTCGCCGCGCACCTGGCGCAGCTCGGTCGCCGCATCGCGCGGCAGCAGGCTCGCCAGCCATTCCTGGGTTATGACATTGGTCTCGTCGAGGGTCTCACCCGCATCGATATCGCGCGCCGCGACGCACACCTCGATGCGATCGCCGCCGTACTTGGCCAGCGTCTCGGCCTGGGCCTGCTCAGCCTGCGAGCGAATCGATGACGCGTAGACCATGCAGAGCAGCGCGGCGAGCACGCCCGCAATCAGACTGATGGCGATGCGCTTGCTCTTGTTCACGGCCGCTCCTCTCAAGGTAGCAACGGGCGGATGCCCGTACCACCATTGTCCGAGCGGGCGAGCAGCAAAACGACGCGATCGCAATCTTGGTTTTGAGTGTCAAACCAATTGCCGACCAAAAGCTGACCGACCCGTCAAGCTCGTGGCAAGGTTTTGGTCAGCACGTCGGCAAAATGAACGTTTAAGGGTGCATCGACAGCAAAAAAGCCGCCTCCCGTACCGTTGGGAGACGGCTGTCATAGATACATTCAATTACAGATGAACATCGGGGTCGAGCATCTGAGCACTCACGCGCATGGATGACGCCAAGTTTTGGGACGTTTCCAGGCGCAGGCTGTCGATCTGCCCGGCATCCTCGGCCTCGCGAACGGCGCAGCCCGGTTCGTGGGTATGCGTGCAGTCGCCAAACCGGCACGCACGCGACGCCTCGACGATCTCGGGAAACGCGCGCGCCAAACCCCGCTCGTGGCCTACGAGCGGCAGACTGCGCAGGCCCGGGGCGTCGGCAATAACACCGGCATCACCCGGAAGCGCCACCATCACGCGCGCGACGGTGGTATGGCGGCCCTGGTCATCGCGCTCGCGCACGCCGCCGGTCGCCAACGTATCGTGACCCAGCAGCGCGTTGAGCAACGTCGACTTGCCGGCACCCGATTCACCCAGGATCATGGCGCAGCTCCCAGCGGGAACGCAGGCGCGAACCTCGTCCAGGCCACGGCCCTCGGCAGAGGATGTCACGATTACGCGCACGTCCGGACCCACCAGGCGGTGCACGCGGTCCAGATCGCGCTCGAGCTCGTCGGCGTCGCAGCGGTCGGCCTTGGTAAGCACCACCACCGGCTCGGCATCGCAGTCGAGTGCCAACACCAGCGAGCGCGCCACGCGGTCGAGCAGCAGCTCGCCGGCGCCGAGCGCCTGCACAATCAGCACGCTATCCACGTTGGAGCAGAGCACCTGGCGCTCACCGCGGGCACGGCCACGCCAACGCTCAAAACTCGTGCGGCGTGGCAGCACGCACTCGATCACGCCCATGTCATGCCCCGGTGCACGGCGCACCGCAACGCGGTCGCCCACGGCGGGCAGCAGAACCTCATCCTCGCCACGCGACTTGGCAAACCCCACGGCATGCTCGGCACGAAAGGTGTCATCGGCAGTCGCCACCAGCGGAAACCCACGATCCAGGCGCACCACGGCACCAAGCTGCATCTGCTCGGGCTCCTCAGCCCGAGCACAAAAATCATCGAAGGCAGCCCGCTGAGCATCATCGACCGGCAGATCGTCGAACGTCGGAACATCCTGCAGCGCATCGAGTCCCGGCACGCTTGCCAGCAGCTCCTCGGCAGACGCGGGAGCTTCGGTCGCGAGCTTCCGACGACGATCGCGCTTAGCCCGCGCCCCCGTCGTCTTTTTCTTCGCCTTAGCCTTAGCCTTGCCCACAAGCGCCTCCCAGCACCACAAATCACAACTGAGCAGGTATTTTCCCACAAAAAGAGCCGGTCGAGCAAACGCTCGACCGGCTCACACACTTTCCCTCAGCCCTTTATCATCCGCGCGGGAGAAAAGCCAACAAGGATACCGCAGGGCCCGCCCGCCGGGAGGGGTTTCCTAAGGGCACATCCCGCAGCCGCAAAGCGGCGAGGACGTGCCCGTGGAAACCCCGCAGGCGGTCGGGCCCGGACAGGAACGTTACTCTTTTTCGACCGCGCGCATGATCGCCTTGTAGATCTCCATCAGCGGAATAATCAGGAAGGCAAGGCCCAGGGCGGCAACAACGCCCTTGAGCTCAAGCGTCACGGGGCCAAAGAACATCTCGGCAAGCGTCGGCTGCACGGTAACGATCACCGTCAGTACCAGCGCCAACGCGGCAGAGGCCCACAGCCACTTGTTCTGCTTCTTCATGGTGAACAGCGACGCACGACGGCTGCGCATATTGAAGCAGTGGAAAATCTCGACCATGTTGAGCGTGATGAACGCCATCATCACGCCTTCCTCGTCCGCATTGCCGGCGATCATATCGGCGATGTGGATGTAGCCCATGTCAAAGTACACGCCCACAAAGAAGCTCGCCAGCACCAGCACGGTAATGATCAGGCCCTGGACCACGCAGTCCAGGCCCATATTGCCGGCAAAGACGCCGTCCTTGGCGTTGCGCGGCTTGCGCTTCATGATGTCGCCCTCGGCATCCTCCATGCCTAGCGCGAGCGCGGGGAAGCAGTCAGTGACCAAGTTCACCCACAGCAGCTGCACCGGCTGGAAGATGGTAAAGCCGATGAGCGTGGCGATAAACACCGAGAACACCTCGGCAAGGTTAGCCGAAAGCAGGAACTGGATGACCTTGCGGATGTTGTCGTAGATGCGGCGACCCTCTTCGCAAGCACCGATGATGGTGGCGAAGTTGTCGTCGGCGAGCACCATGTCAGCGACGTTCTTGGTAACGTCGGTGCCGGTGATGCCCATGCCCACGCCGATGTCGGCGCGCTTGATGGACGGGGCGTCGTTGACGCCATCGCCCGTCATGGCCACGATCTGGTCGCGCGACTTCCAAGCCTCGACGATGCGGGTCTTGTGCTCGGGCTGGACGCGGGCGTACACGCCGTAGTCCTCGATGTGTGCGTCGAGCTCCTCGTCGCTCATGCGATCGAGGTCGGCACCGGTGATGGCATGGCTGCGATCGGTGACGATTCCCAGCTGCTTGGCAATGGCAACGGCGGTGTCGATATGGTCGCCCGTGATCATGACGGTGCGAATACCGGCGTCGTGGGCCTCGCGGATGGCGTCGGCGACCTCGGGGCGGACAGGGTCGATCATGCCAGACAGGCCGCAGAAGACCAGGTCGTGCTCGAGCGCAGCGGGGCTGCAGTCGCTCGGGACCTCGGTGTAGGTGCGGCTTGCCAGCGCCAGAACGCGCAGGGCCTCGTCGGCCATGGCCTTGTTGGCGGCCACGAGCTCGGCGCGACGCTCCTCGGTCAGGGGGACGACCTTTTCGCCCTCGTAGATATGGGTGCACAGGCCAATCACCACGTCGGGTGCGCCCTTGGTGTACTGCTCGTACTCGCCATCCAGGGTCTCGACGACCACGGACATCATCTTACGGCCCGAGTCAAACGGGGCCTCGCCCACGCGCGGATGCTCGGCAGTCAGGCCAGTGAGGCCCGCCTTGCCGGCATCGTTGACGAGCGCGCACTCGGTCGGCTCGCCCACGGCCTCGCCCAGCTCCTCGTCCCACTGGGCATCGGAGCAAAGGGCCATACCGGCCAGGAACTTCTCCTTAGGCGCGGCGAGCTCGTGCTTGACGACGGTCATCTTGTTTTGGGTAAGGGTGCCGGTCTTGTCGGAGCAAATAGTCTGCGTGCAGCCGAGCGTCTCGACGGCAGAGAGCTTGCGGATAATCGCCTGGCGCTTGGCCATCTTGGTCACGCCAAGCGACAGCACGATGGTCACGACGGCGACCAGGCCCTCGGGGATGGCGGCGACGGCGAGCGAAACGGCGACCATAAAGGTGTCGAGCAAGGCAGTCGGATCGGTAAGGACGTTGCCCACGCCGTGGCGGAGGATATCGACGCCAAAGATCACGACGCAGATGACGATCACCATAATGGTGAGGATGCGGCTGAGCTCGGCAAGCTTCACCTGCAGCGGCGTAAGCTCTTCCTTGGCCTCGGCCAGGGCACCGGCAATCTTGCCCATCTCGGTATCCATGCCGGTGCCGACCACGACGGCGCGGCCACGGCCGTACACAACGGTGGAACCCATGTAGCACATGTTCTTGCGATCGCCGAGCGGCACGTCATCGGTGCCCGCGGCAAGCTCGATCACGTTGGCGTGCTTCTCTACGGGCACGGACTCGCCGGTGAGTGCGGCCTCTTCGATCTTCATCGTGGCGCTCTCGAGGACGCGGCAGTCGGCCGGGACGGAGTCGCCCGCCTCGAGCATGATCACGTCGCCGGGCACGAGCTCGGCGCTCGGCAGGTGCACGAGTTTGCCGTCGCGCAGCACCTTGGACTGCGCCGCGCTCATCTCCTGCAGGGCCTCGAGGGCCTCCTCGCTCTTGGCTTCCTGGACCACGCCCAGCACCGAGTTGACGATAACGACGAACATGATGATGACGACATCGGCAAAGTCGGGCTCGCCCTTGACCATGCCCGTGAGCGCGCTGATGATGGCGGCAACGATCAGCATGATGACCATGGGGTCGGCCATCTGCTCAAAGAAACGCTTCCACAGCGGCGTCTTCTCGGCTTCCTCGAGCTTGTTAAGGCCTGTCTTGGCGAGGCGCGACGACGCCTCGTCGTTGCTCAGGCCAAAGTGCTCATCGACACCTTGGTCGCTGAGCACCTCCGCCGCAGCGGACAGGTATTCCTTTTGCATATAGAGTCCCCTCCTGGGATTCGGGCCACTCAGCAGATTGATGCCCGATCATAATTCCCAGGAGAAGGGCAAGGGCTCATCAAGGCTGCCGTGCTGAGCGGCAGTTGATAGTGGAGCTATGGTACCCCAAAGCAACGCGTCTAGCCAAAACAATCCATTTGGAAATACGGTCCATAAGCAACGGTGCAGACCGTGTGATGCTCAACATTGATAAAACGTTTTTTCTTCGGCGCATCATCGAACTAAAATATCGCCCAGATAGCAGCGGTTAGAACGGTTGGTAAAGTTTTTGCATATACCGTTTTTCCGCAAAAAATGAACTTCTAATTCGGCATACGGTCGATTTTTTGGGGTATTCGGTCGTCATTTCGTTATAATCATCTCAGTTTTATTTCTTATGGTTTATCTATCAGCGCAAGACGATGTCAGATGGAGGTCTGAATGTACAAGCGCACTAAGATTGTATGCACCATGGGTCCCGCCTGCGATAGCGACGAGACCATCCGCGAGATGATCAAGGCGGGCATGAACGTCGCCCGTTTTAACTTCTCGCACGGCTCCTACGACGAGCACCACGGTCGCATCGAGCGCGTCCGCCGTATTTCCAAGGAGCTCGGCATGCCCGTCGGCATCCTGCTCGACACCAAGGGCCCCGAGGTCCGCACCGGCCTTTTGGTCGATGGCAAGAAGGTTGCCGTCAAGACCGGCGACAAGATCGTCGTCACCGCTCAGCCCACGTCCGAGGATTTCCACGGCACCGCTGAGCACATCTCCCTCGACTACCTGGCTCTGCCCTCCGAGGTCGAGAAGGGCTCCCTCATCCTGATCGATGACGGCCTGGTTGCCCTCGAGGTCGAGTCCGTCGACGGCCAGGACATGACCTGCGTCGTCAAGAACGACGGCCTGATCGGCGAGCGCAAGGGCGTCAACATGCCCAACGTCAACATCTCGCTGCCCGCCATCACCGAGCGCGATCGTCAGGACATCCTCTTTGGCCTGACCGAGAACATCGACTACATCGCCGCTTCCTTCATCCGCGACGGCGAGTCCGTCCGCGGTATCCGCGAGCTTTGCCGCGAGAACGGTGGCGAGCACGTGACGATCTTCCCGAAGATCGAGTGCGCCCTGGGCGTCGAGAACTTCGATGAGATCCTCGAGGCATCCGACGGCATCATGGTCGCCCGTGGCGACCTGGGCATCGAGATCAAGCCCGAGCTCGTTCCGCACATCCAGAAGGAGATCATCGCCAAGTGCAACGCGGCCTACAAGCCCGTTATCACCGCTACGCAGATGCTCGACTCCATGCAGCAGAACCCGCGCCCGACGCGCGCCGAGGTTGCCGATGTTGCCAACGCCATTTACGACGGCACCGACGCCGTTATGCTGTCCGGCGAGTCCGCTGCCGGTAAGTACCCGGTCGAGGCCGTCAAGATGCAGGCCAGCATTGCTCTCGAGACCGAGAAGTACCTCCCGGCTCACGCTCCGCTCGAGGTTCCGGCCGACGCCCACGGCACCCGCGTCGTCAACAACGTTGTGGGTATGTCCGCTGTGAACATGGCCACCACCGTTGGCGCCAAGTGCATCACCGTGCCGACGACCACCGGTCGCACCGCTCGCCTGATCTCGCACTTCCGTCCCAACATGCCGATCTGCGCGTTCTCCCGCCACGAGTGGGCCGTCCAGCAGATGATTATGTACTGGGGCGTTATCCCGCACCAGGCCGAGATCACCCAGGGCACCGTCAACGGCACGATCGTCAAGGCGATCGAGACCGCTAAGGAGCTCGGCTACGTTGAGGCCGGCGATCTGACCGTCGCCACCGCCGGCGATCCCCGCATGAGCGTCCAGCTCGAGGACAAGGTCTCCTCGACCAACGTCGCTTACGTCGCTCAGGTGCGCTAAATCGCACTTGCAAGCACACTTGCATTGCAAAGGGCCCGGAAGGCTTTGCCTTCCGGGCCCTTTTTCTGTGCCAATGCCGGCGCACGGCAAAACACGCACTCATTTCTTTACCAAAAGTGCGAAATCCACTCTTCGAGGCTCAAAGAATAAAGTCCCAAGCGCTAAAAATGTTCGCCCGGTGGCAAACCCACACCTCACGCAGGGCTGATAAATCGTTTTAGCAAGGTCCAAATCGACCGCGTTTTCGGAAGTGCGGGGAAAAAATCGCTCACCCCCGAGCACAAGCCCTTTTATTTCGACAAAACCCCTGATAAAGTTGGCTCAAATACCGCTTGTGCTTAGCCTGTTTCTCTTTTCCCCGCACTTCCGAAACCGATAGCTTTTCTAGCCCAAACAACGCTCAAACGATCGGATTGCTATGTCATTTCTTGCCTGCGGACCCACGGCTTTTCAGTACTATCGCATCCCGCCCCAGATACTGGGACTCTATCCGGCAATCCTGCCGCCCAACCATGACCATCGCTTGGTGCATTACTCAAAACAACCAGTATTTAAAGACTTGCTTGGCACACCAGTTTGGAGATTCGTGAGCGAAAGAAAACAGCGCGCGAACGGAAAGCTATTTCATAGCCGTCTGCTGACCCAAGAGCCACCTCCTGGATCATTTAGACAGACTGAGCATGGGTTTGATGTCACATCGCCCGAGTTCACGCTGCTCAACCTCGCTACACAGGTCTCACGCAACCAGCTGCTCATGGCATGCTATGAAATGTGCAGCTCCTTCGCAGTGTTTAAGCCCTGCAAACGTGCACAACAACAGCTTGATGAAGCAATATCGCTTAAGCTCATCCCGCCCGACTGCGGTTGGGAACGCGTTGTCGACACCAAGGGCAACAACACCAACCTTTGGAAGCACCCACCACTCCTCAGCGCGGCGAATATCGCCACGTTCGCTAAACAGGCCGCAGGCCTACGCGGCATCAAGCAGCTCCGTTGGGCCGCCGAACGCATGACGGGACAGACCGCCTCACCCTTCGAAGTCCAGACCTCCATGCTCGTCTCGCTCCCCCGCGACGAAGGCGGCCTGGGCATCGATATCGCCAACAATGTGCGCATCCCGCTCAGCGACGCCGCACGTTCGCTGTATGACAAAACCTGCTGTTACGCCGATATCCTCATCGAAAGCGCCACCGACAGCATGGGCGTCATTCTGGAATGCCAAGGCCGCTCCGCCCACGGCAGCGAAGCCGCGAGTCTCTCCGATGCCGAGCGCGCCACCGCACTTACAAGCATGGGCTACGATGTCATCCAAATTACCTATGGCCAGATTAAGGATAAGAAGAGCTTCGATAGCATCGCCGAGCTCATTCATAAAAAGGCGGGGCTCCCCCACATCCCAAAGACCGATCAGGAACGCACCACCGAAGATGCCCTGCGACGGGAGCTGATGGTCAATTGGGATGAACTGTTCTCCGTTAAGCCGGCCGGCTAGCAGCTGGCGATCAGGGGGACTGCGGGAACGTCAGAAGCAACAACGCGGGCCGCAAATCCTGCCTCGGTTAGCTCGATGACCTCGCTAAACGTTGCATCGAAAAACTCCTCGGTTAGCAAGCGATACGGCGGATGATCGGGCTCGCCAGGGTTTTCGCGTACAATCTCGTGCATGACGCCGATGGTCTTGAGCACATATTCTTTATGGATGGGATACTGCCCAAAACGCGTCGCAGCGGTATACAGGCGATCGGTCGCACGCGGAATCGAAACAATGCCCAGCGTCTTGCCAAACCAGTCAAAGTCGCCTTGCTTTTTAATGCGGAACTCCTCACACGGCTTGCCGCCGTGCGCCTCCAGATACTGATTCACGCGCGTATTCCACACGGTATCGGCCACGAGGTGAGACCAAACACCCAGTGTCAGATCGAGCAACGACTGCGCCACGTCCTCGGGCGCGAGCGAAAGCTCGCTTGCGCCGGGACCGGCAACCGGCTCGGCGTCCTTGTAGCGTTGGGGATAATGCACCCGATTGAGCCGCTCGCGCTCCTCGGCAATCGAGGTCGCGGCAGCCGGCGTACCAACAGGCGCCCCTTTGAGCAGCGGCGCCACATAGGTGTCCCAAAACTCATGCTCGCGCGGCTTAGGGATGGGCTCAGGCTTGGCAAAGTGCGTAATGCGGTACGGGATGGGATCGGCGATGCCAGGGACCATATAGCCCACGAAGATATCCGGAACCACGCAGCCAAACAAAAAGGCATTGCGGTCGCGCACGTTATCGGCAAGCGTGCCAGCACGCGCCAGCAGTCGTTCCGTCTGAGCGATATGAATATTCCAACTTGGCATAGCCACCCCCGTAAAACCCGGATAACTATACCATTCACGGCAAGCCACGCGCGCGGCCGCAGCCCTACTACGCAGCAACTATTCCGCAGTGCCGCTTTCGGTTCCATACGATGCCACGGGTGCCGCGACCACGTGGTGATATCGATCGATATAGATGGCGCGGGCACCCAGGCGTCGCACCAAATCCTGATGATGCGTGCTCATCAAGACCGTCTTACCGGCGGCAACATAGGCCAGTAGAAAGTTGACCACGATGTCGCACGAGTCTTCGTCAAGTCCGTTGGTAGGCTCGTCGAGCACCAGGATATCGGGGTTCATCGACACGATGGCAGCCAGCGCAACGCGCTTCTTTTGCCCGCCCGAAAGCTGATAAGGCGAGGCATCGACCAGATCGGCCACCTGGAACAGCTCCATGGCATCGCGGACGCGGCGCTCGAGCTCGTCTGCCGGCAGCCCCATTTGAGCCGGGCCAAACGCAACTTCCTCGCCGACCGTGGCACAAAAGAGCTGCGCATCGGCGTTTTGGAACACAAAGCCCACGCGCTGATGGAACCGCTGGGCCGTCGCAGAATCCTTGAGATATGCCGCATCGACCGCATGCCCGTCAAACAGATACGTGCCCGCGTCCGCGAGCTCAAGGCCGTTGATAAGGCGCATGATCGTCGTCTTGCCGCAGCCGTTGGGACCCAGCAGGGCAACGAGCTCCCCACGGCCCACCTGCAGCGAAACGCCATCGACCACCGTATGGCCCGTATAGGAAAACACCACGTCGCGAAACTCGATGAGCGGCGTTGTCTCGGCGCCAGCAGCACCGCTCGCGCCCATCGCGTCATTCGTATCGTTTACCAAAACGTCGCCCTTCCCTATTCACATCGACGGATCGACCGCCCGCGCTACAGCACCGCGCACAACACGGCGAGCAGCACCACAACGGCCGCATAAACCGCATCGCGCCAGCCAAAAGAGCTGCGAGCGGGCGTCGGATACGCGCCGGCAAACCCACGGCAGAGCATGGCCTCGTCCATCGCGCGGCTGCATTCCATCGCCTTGATAAAGGTCATGCCCATGATACCCGCGATCGAATCCGTACGCGAAAATCCCTCAGGCGCACGGCCAACGCTGCGCAGCATGACCGATTCGCACAGATTGTGCGCCGTGCGACCCAGCACCTCGATGTGCTTGAGCGCCATATCAAACGTAAAGATGACCTCGTCGGGTAGATGCAGCATCTTGAGCGCCGACGACATGCGGCTCCACGTGAGGGTCCACGAAACGCCCAGCACCAGCGACACATTAATAAAGGTCTTGAGCGCAATCTTGAGCATGGCGCCCGCGGCAGAAGCGTCCAGCAGCAAGGCGGGCAGCGCCAGAACCACCGCGAGCCCCGCGGCAGCCAACGCCGGCACAAAAGTCGCGCGCAGCCCGCGTACGGGGCGCACGGCAACGAGCACCAGCGCAATGGCCGCCATCAACATGAGGTACAGCGGGCTCTGCGACAGACACACGCACAGGACGCAAACGAACATCCCCACCAGGCGTACCGGAGCCGAAACGCAAGAAAGGGCGCGGTCGACCATCGACCCGCCCTCGTGTACGCCGCCGCCCAGGCGAACCCGCTCAAGCAGGCTCGCCAGGTGCAGAACATTCTTTTGCATCACACGATGCCGAGCCCCCGCGGGCTCGTAACGCTGCTCGACCGCAAGCCAGCTAGGCAGCTCGGCTCTTGCCATGAGCACCGCTTTCCTTGACCGTCAGCGAGACCAGGCGGAATACGATGGTGAGCACCGCCACGCCAATCACACCCGAAAGAATATACATCGCGGCCTGGCCGGCAAAGCCAAGGCCTTGCTCCTCGGAATAGGCCTGCAGATAATCGCCCGTGGGCAGGGCATCGGCAAAGGTCGGGGTATCGAGACCGACCGAAGCCTGCAGGCTGTCGTCACCAGCCTCCTGGACGGCAGTTGCGGCGCCCTCGGCGTCCCACTCACCCCAGGCGTCACCGGTGGCAAGCAAGCCCAGCGGCGTGGCCACCACGAGCACAGCGACCAGGATGAGCGTGGGGATCAGCGAGGTCTTCTTGGCAGCAGCGCCCTCGGACTCCAGCAGGCCGTCGGAAGCCTCGGGGCCGACGATAAAGCTCGGCGCCGTCTTCTTGATAAAGCCGTAGATAGCGGCGGTCACCACGCCCTCGACCACACCGGCTACCAGCATATGCGGGATCAGCATGGCCGGAATGGAAACGGACAGCGGGAAGGGGCAGTACAGCGGCGCGCCCGAAGCGTTGGTAAAGAGCATCGGCTGAATACCAAACTCGATTGCCGCGCACAGGGCCGCCAGGCACAGACCGACCCAGCCGCTTACGATTGCCGAAACCGAGATGCCCCAGCTCTTGTCGTGCAAACGGCTGTTGAGTGCACGGAACACGATAGCAGCGGCAAACGGCAGCACAAAGGCCATGTTAAAGCAGTTGGCGCCAAAGGACAGAACGCCGCCGTCGCCAAACAGCAGCGCCTGCAGCGCCAGCGCGACCGAAACCGCGATGGCCGCGGCCTCCGGGCCCAGCAGCAGCGCGATGAGCGCGCCACCAACGGCGTGACCAGTGGTACCGCCGGGCAGCGGCACGTTGAACATCATGAGCAAGAAGGAGAATGCGGCGCAGATGCCCAGGAACGCCATGTGCTCGCGATCGAGCGTGGCGCGCACCTTCTTGATGCAGTGAACCCAAACGGGCACCATCGCCACTGCCATGACGGCATCGGTCTGCGGGGACAGATAATTATCTGGAATGTGCATGTACGCCTCCCGGTTGTCGGCGCACGGAATTGCAACGCCGCCTGAATCACCTTGTCAGTGTTACGTATTGTCAGATTCGTAACACGCCGCGGGCTATCATAGCAAAACGGCGCGCTGCCGACAAAGCAGCACGCCGTTATGTAATGCGCGTGTCATATATGCAGGCTCAGCAGTGCCTTATACCGAGCATAGCGGTCACGTAGGACTCGGCGGCAGCCACCGCTGGCCTATACCCAGTGCAAGCCCTAGCCGCGGACCTCGCCGTTTACGCCCTTGCACACCTTGGTGACGATCTTCTGGTGCGCTTTTTCGACCTCTTCGCTGGTGAGCGTGTGGTCGTCGGAGCGATACGTAAGCGCAAAGGCCATGGACTTCTTGCCCACGCCCACGCGGACCGGATCGCGGTAGACGTCGAACAGACGCACACCCTCGAGCAACTTGCCGCCGGCGCTGGTAATGCGGCGCTCAAGGTCCTCGCAGGTCACGGAGTTATCGACTACGATAGCAAGGTCGTGCTCAACGGCAGGGTACTGCGAGAACTCGCGGTAGTTCTCCTGGTTGCGGGCGCCCTTGATCAGCTTGTCCAGATCGAGCTCAAAGGCAACGACAACCTCATCGATGCCCATCGCCTCGCGCGCCTCGGGGTGAATCTCGCCGACCCAGCCCAGCACGGTGCCGCCGGACAGAACCTCGGCCGCACGACCCGGCTGCAAGAAAGCGTAGCCCTCGCCCTCGACGGGACGGAAGCGGACCTTCTCGATGCGCAACTGGGCAAGCAGCTCCTCGACAATGCCCTTGCCAAAGAAGAAGCGCAGCTTGCGGTACTTCATGTTCCAGGACTGCTCGCTCCACTGGCCCGAGAGCACACCCGCCACGGACTTGGTCTCCTTGGGCAGGCTGGCGTTCTCGCGACCGTGGAACAGGCTGCCGACCTCGTACAGGTGCACGTTGGGCGTGCCGTGGGCCTCGTTATAGGCCACAGACTGCAGCAGACCCGGCAGCAGTGAGCGGCGCATCTCGGTCTGCTCGGCCACCAGCGGGTTCATGAGCACGACGGGGCAGCCGCGGCCCTCGGTGGACATACCGATCTTCTCCAGGTCGCCCGGGGCGGCAAAGCCAAAGGTCGTGGTCTCGTTGAGGCCACAGGCGCGCAGGATCTCGCCGACCTTGCGGGTGAGCTTCTGCTCGCGGGTCAAGCCGCCGATATGGTTCTTGGCAGCCGGGATGGTCGCCGTCACACGGCCCATGCCCCACAGGCGCAGGACCTCCTCGATCAGGTCAATCTCGCGCGGCAGGTCGGGGCGGAAGCTCGGCGGGGTGACCATAAAGTCCTCGCCGTCGCGCTCGACAGTGCAGCCCAGGCGGGTGAGCGAGCGCTCGATAAAGTCGGGCTCGATGTCGGCGCCGCAGATGGCGTGCACGCGGGCCAAGCGCAGCTTGATGCTGTCGATGGTCTTGGGCGCGGGGAACACGTCCACATAGCCGGGGGCGACCTCGCCGCCGGCGATCTCCTCGATCAGCGCGCACGTGACGTTGGCGACGTCCACGCAGCCGGTCTCGTCGACCTGGCGCTCAAAGCGAATGGAGGCATCGGAGATCAGCGACAGGTCGCGGCTGGTGTGCGAGGTGCGACCTGCGTTGAAGCAGGCGCTCTCGACCATCACGTCGACGGTGTCGTCCTCGATCTCGGAATCCATGCCGCCCATAACGCCGGCCAGCGCCACGGGACGCTCGCCGTCGGTGATGAGGCCCATGCCGGCGTCGAGCGTGCGCTCCTCGCCGTCGAGGGTCGTGAACTTCTCGTCCTGTTGGGCGGCGCGAACCACCACGCGGCGATGGCCATCGCGCTCGGCAAAGGTGTCCAGGTCAAAGGCGTGCAGCGGCTGACCGGTGAGCATCATCACGTAGTTGGTGATGTCGACGATGTTGTTGTGCGGGCGCACGCCCAGGGCGTTGAGACGCTTGACCATCCAGTCGGGCGACGGGCCGACCTTCACGTTGCGCACGATGCGGGCGACATAGCGGTCGCACAGGCCCTCGTCGGCAATCTCGACCGAAAGCTCGTCGTCGGTCGCGCGGCCGGTCTCGGCCTTGATGGCGGGCAGCTCCACGTGGAAATCGCGGTCGAAAATGGCGCCGGTCTCGCGGGCCATGCCAATCATGGACAGGCAATCGGGACGGTTGGGCGTGATCTCGCAGTCGAGCACGGTGTCGCTCGATCCCACGTACTCGGCAAACGGCATGCCGCAGGGCGTATCCTCGGGCAGGATCATGATGCCGGAGTGGTCGCCGCCCAGGCCGAGCTCGCGCGCAGAGCAGTTCATGCCCATGGACACGACGCCGCGAAGCTTGCTCTTCTTGATCTTGACGTCGCCGGGAAGCACAGCGCCGATCATTGCCGTGACGATGTGGTCGCCAGCCTCGAAGTTCTGCGCGCCGCAGACGATCTGCAGCGGGGCGGGGTTGCCGTCGGCGTCGAGATTCTTGTCGCCCACGTCGACCGAGCACACATACATGTGGTCGCTATCGGGGTGCGGGGTCTTGGTGAGCACCTTGGCAGTCACCACGTGGTCGAAGGACTCGCCCACGGTGTCAATCGCCTCGACCTCGGTGCCGGTACGGATATATTCGTCCGAAAGGGTCTTAGGATCCTCCGGAATATCGATCATGGTCTTGAGCCAGTCGTAAGAAACGCGCATGTAGCTCTCCTAGTTCTTAATCTCCGCAAAGGAAGGAATATCAAATGAAGACGTTCGCCTTAGGGTTGTCCAGGTGCCCCAGGTTGGCGTGAAAGAGGAGCGACGCGTACTAAAGGTACGCGAGCGACGGTTTGAACGCCAAGATGGGGTGCCTGGGCAAGCCTAAAATTGGTTCAGGAAACGCATATCGCCTGTCATGAGAGTACGCAGGTCCGGCAGGTCGTAGCGCAGGGCCGCGACGCGCTCGGCGCCAATGCCAAAGGCGAAGCCGGTGTACTTCTCGGGGTCGATGCCGCAGTTGATCAGGACGTTGGGGTCGACCATGCCGCAGCCCAGGATCTCGATCCAGCCGCTGTGCTTGCAGAAGTTGCAGCCCTTGCCGCCGCAGACGTGGCAGCTCACGTCCACCTCGCAGCTCGGCTCGGTGAAGGGGAAGAAGTGCGGGCGATAGCGCGTCTTGCGGTCCTCGCCAAACATGCACTTAACAAAGTAGTCGAGCGTGCCCTTAAGATCGCCAAAGGTGATGCCCTCGTCGACGACCAGGCCCTCGATCTGGTTGAACTGCGGCAGGTGGCAGGCGTCGGCCGTGTCGGGACGGTAGACGGTGCCCGGGCAGATCATGTAGATGGGCGGCTTCTGCGACTCCATAGTGTGGATCTGCACGCCCGAGGTCTGGGTGCGCAGCAGCACGTCGGACTCGCCGTGGGCGTGAGCCTCGGGGTGTGCGACGCTGCCGGGGTTGTTGTCGACCACGTAGAAGGTATCGCGGGCCGAACGGCTCGGGTGATCCATGGGGGCGTTGAGCGCGGTGAAGTTGTAATAGGAGGTGTCGACCATGGGGCCGGACTCGACGGTGTAGCCGATGCCGCAGAAGATGTCCTCGGCCTCCTCGATGATCTGCTTGATCAGGTGCTGGTGACCGATCTGCGGACGGATGCCCGGCAGCGTGATGTCGACGGCCTCGTGCTCGAGTGCGTGCTTGAGGGCGGCGGCCTTCATCTCGGTGGTGCGCTCGTCGAGCATGCCCTCGATCAGCTGGCGCATCTCGTTGGCGCGCTTGCCCATCACGGGACGATCCTCGGGGGCGAGCTTGCCCATCATGCGCATCAGGCCGGTGATGCGGCCCTTGCGACCGAGCAGCTCAACGCGCGCGGCCTCGAGCTTTGCGGCGTCGTCGGCGCCTGCGACGAGCTCCTTGGCCTCTTCCTCGAGTTTGACCAGATCATCAATCAGACTCATGTCTTCCCTTTCGTCTCTCGCGCTCCCCGCTCGCCGAGACGACTGCCGTCGCCTGACGTTGCGAAAACGCGGCCCGGTTCGGTAACAAAAAACCGTCCTCGGGCATGTGCATTGCCCAAGGACGGTTGAATTCCGCGGTACCACCTTGTTTGACCCGGCGGATGTCTGGCCCGCCGTGCCCACTCTGCGCCCCTTATCGCGAGGCTCACGGCTTCCCTACTGGGGCTTCGCCGCCGCTGGCCGCGCGCCCGTTGAGGTCGCTGCTCGGGAGTGAACGCTTGGCCCTTGCCACCGCAGGAAGGCTTGCAGCCCATGACCTTCCCTCTCTTGCCGGCGACGCGGCGGGCAAAACCCTCTCCGTCAACGCATTGGGCTATAGGATACCACATTGTGCGAGCGTATCGCCGCGTTCCGTTTTGTTCGCGCTGGGTACAAGACGGGTAGCTGTGCAAACTGGCCGTGCGCCCAAAGGCGGCGCGGCCTGCGAGATTAAGGATATGGTATGGGAAAGAAACTCGATAAGAAGGCCAAGGCCGCCGTGGCAAAAGCCGCCAAGGGCGTCAAGGCCGACAAGGCCGTCAAGAAGTTCCGCAAGCTCGAGGGCAAGCTGTGGACCCGCGAGTACCTACTCAAGATTGCTGAGTTTGACGGCGCAACCATCGCCCCCGCCAACGGCGCCGCCGCCCGTGCCGATGCCATGGGCACCCTTGCCGGCGAACATCACAAACTCTTGACCAGCGAGAAGTCCGTTGAGCTTGTGCGCTCGTTGGCCCGCAAGACGGTTGTGGGCGGAAAGATCGACGACCCGCAGCTGCTCGACGAGATCCGCGTGCTCGGCCGCGACCAGCGCGAGGCCAGCGTCATCCCCACCGAGGAGGCCGAGGCCTGGACCAGGCTCACCTGCGAGGCCGATGCCGTGTGGCACAAGGCCAAAGCAGCCAACGACTGGGCGAGCTTTGAGCCCTATGTGGATAGAATCGTCGCTCAGCTTAAGCATCAGGCCGAGCTCATGGACCCCAAGCGCGACCCATACGACGTGTGGCTCGACCAGTACGAGCGCGGCCTTTCCACCGAGAGCTTCGATGCGTTTTGCGACGAGGTCAAGGCCACGGTCGTGCCGCTCGTGCACGCCATCGGTGAGCGCGGCCAGCAGCCAGCTGCCGACTTTTTGCACGCCCATGTGCCCGAGGCTGCCCAGCGCGCCATGAGCTTTGACCTCATGAAGCTCGTCGGCCTGGACCTGGACGACACCACGCTCGCCTTTACCGAGCATCCGTTTAGCGAGGGCTTCTCGGTGGGCGACGCGCGCATCGCCACGCACATCTACGAGGACGATTGCATCTCCAACGTCTACAGCATCATCCACGAGGCCGGCCACGCCATGTACGAGCTGGGCGTGAACCCCGCCTACGCGCGCACGTGCCTGGAGGGCGGCACCTCCATGGGCATCCACGAGAGCCAGAGCCGCTTTTTCGAGAACACCGTGGGCCGCAGCCGCGCCTTTATGGGACCGCTGCTCGAGGTACTGCGCCGCCACGCGCCCGAGGTCTACGGCAGCGTGGACGAGGACACGCTCTACCGCGCCGTGAACATCGCGCAGCCGTCGTTGATCCGCACCGAGGCCGACGAGCTCACCTACCCGCTGCACATTATGGTGCGCTACCAAATTGAGCGCATGCTGTTTGCCGGCGAAGCCACGGCCAAGGACATCCCCGCGCTTTGGAATCGCTTTATGGACGAGTACCTGGGCATTCCCGTTCCCGACGACACACACGGCTGCTTGCAGGATACGCACTGGAGCGGCGGTTCGTTTGGCTACTTCCCCACGTATGCGCTGGGCAGCGCCTACGATGCGATGTTTGTACCGGCCATGTGCCGCGACGGCGTCGACCTTACCGGCGCCTGCGCGAGCGGCAATCTGGCGCCCGTCCGCGCCTGGCTGGGCGAGCACATTTGGCAGTGGGGCCGCGCCAAGGACGCGCCGGAACTCATCAAGGGCGCATGTGGCATGGCGTTCGATGCCCGCTACTACTGCAGCTACCTGCAGGACAAGTTCACCACGCTGTACGAGCTGTAAGGATTGACCAGCACGCCATCGCCAACGCCAACCATGTTGACGCCAATGTCTTGGTAACGTCAGCGAAAACGACCCCAAGCGAGCAAGATGACGTAAAACGAAAGGGCGCTGACTTTCTGGTCGCGCCCTTGAAATTGAACGTCAGATTGCCGCTTGGGGCCGTTTGCAGCGTCGAGCCGTTACGCGGTTTGGTAAAACCGCGTAGCTATAAAGCCTCGAGTGCGTTGGCGATGCGCTTCATGGCGGCGTCGGCAGCTGCTTGGTCGGGGGCTTCGGCCAAAACGCGGATTACCGACTCGGTTCCGCTCTTGCGCACGAGCACACGGCCCTCGCCCGCCAGCGACGCCTCGGCCTCGGCGATGGCGGCCTGCACGCCCATGCTGCCCAGCGCGGCGTCCTTATCCGTCACGCGCACGGCAACTTGCGCCTGCGGCAGCAGCTTGCACGGAGCCGTAAGCTGCGAGAGCGTCTCGCGCTCGGCGCGAATCACTTCCATCACGCGCAGCGAGGTCATAATGCCGTCGCCCGTGCGCTCGATATCGCCAAAGATCGTATGGCCCGTTTGCTCGCCGCCCAGGCTGTAGCCGCCCTCGCGCATCTTGGCGTACACGTGGCGGTCGCCCACGCCGCTGGTCACGGTGCTCAGACCGGCAAGCTCCAGCGACTTGACCAGGCCAAAGTTGCTGGCGATCGTCGGCACCACGGTACCGCCCGAGAGGCGCCCGTGCTTGTTCAGGTACACGCCACACACGTACAGAATCTGGTCGCCATCGACCACGCGGCCGCGCTCGTCCACGGCCAGGCAGCGGTCGGCGTCGCCGTCGTAGGCAAAGCCCACGTCCAGCCCCTGCTCCACCACGTGGCGCTGCAGGCGCTCCATATGCGTGGAGCCACAATCCACATTGATGTTAAAACCGTCGGGCGCGGCATTGATTACGCGCACATCGGCGCCCAGCGCGTCGAACACCGGCTTGGCCACCGAGGATGCCGAGCCGTTGGCACAGTCGAGACCAATCTTGACGCCCTGCAGCGAAAAGTTCGCGCTGGCGATGAGCGAGGCAATGTAGCGGTTGCGACCCTGCATGTAGTCCACCGTGGCGCCGATGTGGTTGCCCGTTGCCAGCGGAACTTCGTTCTTGCCATCGATGTAATCCTCGATGAGCTCCAGCACATCCTCGTCCATCTTAAAGCCGTCGCTGTTGACGAGCTTAATACCGTTATCGCAAAACGGGTTATGGCTCGCGCTGATCATGATGCCGCAATCGAAGCAGCCCTCCACGGTCTGATGCGCCACGCCCGGCGTCGGGATCACGTGCAGCATGTAGGCGTCCGCGCCGCTCGCGACCAAGCCGCTCACCAGCGCCGCCTCGAACATATAGCTCGAGCGACGCGTGTCCTTGCCCACGATCACGCGCGCCTTGGCCCCGCGGTTGGCGCCGTAATACCAGCCCACAAAGCGGCCGATCTTATAAGCGTGCTCTACCGTCAGCCCAACGTTGGCCTCGCCGCGAAAGCCGTCGGTGCCAAAGTACTTCATAAGAGATCCTCCCTATAGACAAAGGCGCGCCGCCAAAGCAACGCGCCGCCGGCCTATTATCCTTTAAAGCAACCGCAGGGGCTACACCGTGAGGAACATCATCACGATGATCATGGCAAAGCCGATAAGATCGGTCGGCAAAAACACCGTGCCCAGCATAACGGCACTCGTGATGGTAGCCGAGACCGGCTCCACGGTTCCGATCAAGCTCGCACGCACCGAGCCGATGTCCTTGACGCCCTGCATATAGAGCATGTACGCCAAAAACGAGCCCACGACCACAAACACCGCGAGCGCCTCGACGCCGGCGGCATCGAGCGCCGGCATATGGGCCCAAGGCTGCACGATGGTGCAGGTGATGATACCAGCCGTGAGCATGGCTGAGCCCGTAACGATGGGACTGCCGTATTCGGGCAGAATCTTGGCGGGAATCACCGCCATGCAGGCGGCGCTCACCGCGCACATAAGACCCGCCACCAGACCGAGCGGCGAGATGCTCAGGCTCGTGGGGTCGCCGCCGGTGGCGATCAAAAACGTGCCGCCAAGGGCCAGGCCGATACCGATGGCCTCGCGCATGCGCGGTTTGCGGCGATCGGTGATGCAGGTATATCCCATGATGATGACCAGCTGCAGGCACTGAAGGACCGTCGCGGTTCCGGCGTTGGTCAGGCGCACGGCCGAAAGATAGCAAAACTGGTTGAACAGCAGGCCAAAGGCGGTAAAGAGCAACAGCTGCTTGCGGTCGGCCGGTGTCGTCCAAAGCTTGACCAGGCGCGCACGGTCGCGCGCGACGACCACGACCATAAAGAGCAGGCCGGCAAGAATCTGGCGCACGCTCATGAGCCACAGCGTATCGACATGGTAGGTATCGAACAGGAAGCTCGCGCTGGTGCCCGAGAAGCCCCAAAACGAGCCACCCACGAGCGTAGCCAACACGCCCAACGCCATCCTGCGCGACGACGCATCGTTAAGGCGCTCACGCCATGCACGGCGGGTGCTGCGGCTGAGCTCATCGGTGCCCTCGGGCACATCAATGTTCGATATATCGGTCATCGGCACCGAAGCCCCTGCGCCTTCGACCTGCTCGACACACTCTTTGCTCATCCCACTCCCCCGAAACAGTCTGGAAGCAATTCGGCTTACCTTACCACGGCGAAGGCACCAGCTGGAGGCTTGTCCGCTTATCGGTAGGACAATTCCTTAGGCGTCTTTCCATAGCTCGATACCGCAATGGCTTTGCATTGGTCGACAGCCAAATCGAGGCAGCAGACTCTTTTGAAATGGATATGACAAAGCCCCCGAATTCCACAATGTAAGCGATTTTTAAAAATGTTCTTGCCACCGAGTTCAGGCTCCGTTATATTATCCCTTGCGCACTTGCGCACCCTTGATCGGGCGTTTAGCTCAGGGGGAGAGCGCTTCCCTGACACGGAAGAGGTCAGAAGTTCAAATCTTCTAACGCCCACCAAATGTTCGCAGCTCAGAGGCTATGTACTCTGAGCTGTTTTGTTTTATGTCGCCAAATCCGCTGGCAGCTCCAACCGTCATCGCAACGTAGCATCAATTCACCTGACGAATGGCAGCCAAACAAATTCAATACCCCAACATCAACAATAGCCAGGCACAAAACTGCGCCGCAAGCTGCTCCAGCCGCCCAACTGGCCAAAAGCTGACCATCTACTTGCCAATTTATCCAACGGCGTAACCAACCAGTCCGCACCGCAGCTTCTCGGCAAAACACCACGACGTCCACACCCTGCGGTATCCTTGAGCCACTTACACCTGCAGCACCAAGGAGCCGCCATGCGCACCGAGCTCGATGTCCCCTTTTCGCACAAAGAAGAAGCCAAGGCGCTGGGCGCCAAATGGGACCGGACCAAAAAGACCTGGTATGTACCCAGCGGCGTCAACCCCGAGCCCTTTGCCGAGTGGCTGCCCGGCGTTGACCGATCCGACCCCTCAGCGCCGTATATATATCTAGTACTGGGCAAGCGCGAGTGCTGGAAGTGTCACAAAGAGACCTCGGTCGCGGCCTTCGGCATTCCCTATCGAACCGATAACGACGAGAGCATCGCCATCGCGCACGCGCCCAACGAAGCCGGGCACATCGCCATCGACACGGCCAACGCCAACGCACTCGCCATCGTGCCCGCTCTTGGCTGCGTGCCGAGCGAGATCCGCGACTACCTTCATAAGCGCTGCGGCTACAAGCCCGTAGGCGCACGTGCCTCCAAAGCCCCGTCGCTCGGCAACACGTGCACCAGTTGCGACGCGCTGCAAGGCAGCCGCTATCTGTTCGAGGAGCCCTCGTCCCCGTTTGCCCTCACTGCCATCAACAAGCTGCCGGCACTGGAGTTTGTGCGCGTCGAAGTTGCCGGCGTCTTTGGCGTCCCGGCCACGCGCACCGACTTTGACCAGGCGCTCTTTACCTGGGCGCGCGACCATCACGCCAAGTTTCACAAGCAACTCGGTGAGGGGATTTATTTGTAGGGGCAACATCGAGGTATCGAGGAGCAGGAGCTCGATCGTCAAACAATCAAAAAGACAGGCTTTACGTACACGTATTCCGAGGGAGCCATGAGCTTCCCGGATGCCACCGACAAGCCGAGCCGCACCATCCTCACAGGAGAAGGCGGCACGGGAGCGAGCCGCTTCAAGCACGTCATCGAATGTCCCGATGGCCGTTTCCGCCGTCTTGTTCCCGACGAGCTCGACCAGCTTCAGGGATTCCCGAAAGGCTGGACCGATACGGGCATGACTGACGGCCATCGAGCCTTCTGCATGGGCAACGCACTCGTCACCGGCGTGCCCCATCGCATTGGCGAAGCTATGGTCGAAGTGTACGGCCTCTAAGGCAAGCAATCCGGAGCCGGCAGTTCACGCTGTCGACCCCGTTTTTCCACCCCACTCCCCTGTATACTGATGTAGCACGTGTTTCATCCGGGCTTGTTGGGCCGGATTGTTCATGGGAGGGTCTTATGGCTGCTTCGAATCCGCCTAAGGGGAGCGTTTCTTCTTCGTCCATCAAGCCGGTTACGCGCAAGGCCGTGCGCTGCCAGCGCGAGGTCGCTTGGCTTGTCACGCAGGCGGCGGGCAGGCTTGTGGCGACCACTCAGGACGTCAATGCGCCTACGCCGAGCTTTGTGTTAGCGGCGGCGCTGGATTTTGTGCGCCAATTGGAGCTTGCCGAACAGGATGCCAGCGGCCACCTCGACTACCAAAATGTTATGGCGCCCGACCTGCAAACGTTCTGCCACATGGCCAAGTTGCCCGCCGCGCCCAATGCGCTTTCGGACGCAGGCTACATGTTTACGCTTTCGGGCGCGGACCTTATCCGCGACATCTATACATACTGCAGCGAGCTCGCCGAGCGCAGCGTCTTTGGCACGGCTGAAGTCAAACCGGGAAATGTCATCAAGCTGGTTCTTAGGCTGTTCTTGATGGACGGGTTCGGGGCCATGCCGGCGTAAGCCGAGTCTTTAGCGTCACCGTCGACTGAGTAACAACCGCTTTACCTTAGTGGGCGCCAATTGAGGGTCGATTATTGGGTCGCCTCGTCCACTAACGCATTTATTCCACGCTCTCCGACAGTCGATACTTGCGGTTGCGGCTCGTCGCCGGCGCCGTGGGCTCAAGCTCGCCTTGAGCAATGAGCGCGTTGACGCGCGACCTAACCTGGGAAATTGTAAGCCCCGTACGTTCTGCCAGTTCACGCGTCCCCAGCTCGCCGTAGTGTTTGAGTGCCGTCACAATTAAGCCCCCGCCATGATCGACCGGCTCGATCTTTGAACGGTAAAGTACGACCTTGAACCGATCGAACCCCGGGCAGAACAGAGGCTCGGCCAGACCATGCGCGCGCATGGCATCGATCATCATCGGGATGCCCGAGCCATTGCCCTCAGCCGGCGAACCTGCGCCATCCGGCAGCGGGACAATCGACATGAGTTTCACGAGCGTCGCGTTACGGCATCGGGAGCTGCCGTCAAACAAGTTCTCGCGAGTCTTTCCCCCGTAAAGGCCGCCAGGATTCGTCACCTCGACACGATCGTCAAAGACGTCGACGGCAATCGATTGTCCACAGAACCGATCCCCGTATTCTCGATGGATTACGGCGTTGGCGATTGCCTCGCGCAGAACCTCCTCGGGAATCTCCAGCGAGTCGACACGCGAGACGCCTTGGACGGTCGAGGTTCGCCGCAAATTCTTGGCGACGGCCGCGACAGCATCCGAGATCATCTCGCCCAACGTTCCCTCACAGATTGTGTGGTCCATGAACCTCAGCGACCCCGCCGTGCCTTTCCGGGTCCCCGCATAGACAGCCATGTCGATAAAGAGCTTGGGATAAAACTGCTGAGGGTAGGTGCCCGCAACTAGGAGTCCAGCCTTGGTGACATTGCCCTGGAAGTCGAGGAAATTCAGACGCTCCATCTTTGTCTTCTTGTCCGCCGCACCGCGCATCGCTCGAGGCGTCAACGAATAGGCACGCTCCATCGTGCGGTCGACCAGCGACTCGTCGAGATCGCCCACACTCGTGCCGGGCACCGCATCGCGATCGCTAGGACTCGTCCGTTCATATGACGACAGCGCCAAAACCTCGGTCGACGAAAGCGGGACATCTTTGTCATCGATGCGTTTGTAGCTGCCACCTTGAGCGCCCCGCTCTATGACATAGCAAGGCTTGCTCGACGGGTCGAGCTCCTCAATCGTGATGACCAGAACCACGGTGCCCTGGAGCTCCACGCGCTCAATGGTGTATTTGGGCGGATTGGCCAGCTTTCCGCGACCGCCGGCATCGCCCATGCCTGCCACAAATTGGTTGAGCACTTTCTCGGTCTCGAAGTTCTCAACCGGGACAAAACCTGCGCGCTCACTCACTCCGAGCACGATGATTCCGCCGGCAGTGTTCGCGAATGCGCTCACCGTTTCCCACACGTCGCGGGAAAGCGTCGTGGCGCTCTCCTTCACTTCGACGTTAAGATCATCCGAACCCATACGCCTTAAAGACTCAAGCAGACCGGTCAGCTCGTTTTCGTTCATCTGCACGTCCTTTCGCTCGGTCCTGCGGAGAATGCCACGGATAGATTTCCCTCGTCTCTCAGTTATCTCTCGTAATTATCTCTCATCTATCTCTCTATCTCTCGGCTTAGAGATAGAGAGATAGATGAGAGATGGATTGTCTACCATTTGCTTCATTTATACATATTTTTGCTGGTAGAACAATCGTTATTGAGACAATACCATGATTGCCTGTCTCTTTACTGCTCAGTTATCTCTCATATTTTTCTCTCATCTTCCTGTCATCTCTCATATTAGAGACGAATGAGAGACGAGAGATACGCGAGTGATGGACGAACGAGGATTTTCGGACGGTCGGATATCGAGAGTGGATATTTGGACGGTTTTTGGGGCTTTTGCGGCAGATTCCGTCCAAATATCCACTCTCGTCAGTCCGATTTTCCACGCCCGTTCGGTCGGCGTCCGAAAATCCACGCTCGTGTGTCCGAATTTCCACTCTCGTTCGACAGGCGACCAGGACGCATCGACTTCCCATCGGCATAACCGCCAGTTCGCCGCAGAGCCGCGGCCCCATATGGGTAT
>ENA-ORRO01000050-ORRO01000050.1-human-gut-metagenome-genome-assembly--contig:-NODE-50-length-100786-cov-15.435179_pt1 | contig 100786 bp, 97 predicted proteins | sample MGYA00242176_ERZ509136 | MGnify/ENA primary metagenome ERZ509136 (study PRJEB26280, sample SAMEA2338644) | human gut metagenome | biome: human gut; feature: human-associated habitat; material: faeces...
AATTACCTCTCACAAAACGTGACATTTAGTCACCTTTTGTTCGGCAGAGTCTCATTAGGGAGGAAAACAATTCCCTTGATATGGGCTTTTTACGTTTCACTTTTCACTTTTCACTAATAAAAACAGACTTCGCATCTAAACATCTCATCTATGGACACAAGCTTTCCCAGTCAGGTTCATCATCATCTTCTCCAGGCTCAATAATATGTTCCCCACTTTCCATCATTACCTGCAAAGTCCATTTTAACTGCTTTTTATAATTTTCTCTAGCCTTCTCGGCAGTCTTTGCGCAAAATAGAAAACTTGGAATTTCTTTAATCTCAACAAAATGATATGGATTTCCATCAAAATCCAAATCCTCACCTTCAATCAAAGTCCAATCTAAATTAAGATAATAATCCAAATCCTTTTCAGCCATCGACTAACCATCCAAAGAGTTTTCGTTCAACGGTTGAGTAATCATAATACCTTCACCACCGATAACTTCAGCCTTTTGACCTTCAATATACAAATATACCGGCTTGCTTGTATTGCGTTTTGCTGTCTTAATCAATTGATAAAGTCTTTTATATAAACTATCTGTTCCACCACCGTTTTCAAATGCTGAATTTAAGTTGATTACAACTTTATCAGATGTTTCTGAAATAGAAATAACCCTTGTACCTGTAGGAATTTCAGAGTAAACACCCTTAGATTTTTCATAAGCAGTTGGTCCTGAAACCAAAGCATTTATTGCAAATTTAATCTTTGAACCGTCCACATCCTTGTCATACTGACGATTTACAGCTCTGTAAATTTCCTGTTTTGTACCATCTTGTCCAATAAAAAACACGTTTACATAAACTTTTTCTACTGGTTTTGCAATCGGCTTTTGTTCTTCCTCTTGCGGAATTTGAGTTTCCGGCACGGGAGTAAGAGGACCTGAAACATTTTCATCGTTGTGATAAAGCATTCTCAAGCCTAATACACAACATACAACAACCATTAATACTGCTGTTACGCCTAAAAAAACTCGTTCATTTTTACGCATTTTTATTGTTCCTTATCTTTTAAAATTGTCATATTACCGTCAATTGTAATTTTTCCATTAGAAATATTTACAGTTTCAATATTAAATTTTGCATCTTTATTTTCTAATATCTTTGCTGAAAAATCAAGCGGATTAATATAATTTATTAATTTTGACAACTTGTCCACATCCAATGCCATACTATTATTCAAGAAACTAGTATTTGCAAGTTCAATTTGCCCATTTTCAACTTTCAAATTAGCAGTTATAACAAGTTCCTTTGTCTTTCTTACAAAAGGCATTGAATATTTCAATACATAATACATTTTGTCGTTTTTTAGTTTTATATTTGTAGAAGTTATTTGAAAAATATTCAAATTTCCACCAATACTGTTGATATCATCAATCATTCGCTTGTAATCAGAAGAAAGCATTGTTTTGTTCAAATCTTCTTCCGTAATAATTGCGTTAAAAGATGCCGGAATATCTTCTTTTACAATATAATTACCTCTTTTATCATTTGCAATATAGTTGAAATTACACAAAGTTTTTGCATTAAACGATGAAATGTAAACACCCTGAATATCAACGTTTTTACCATTGATTTCAAGAGATTTAAAACGACCGGCTTTCAAATCTCGAACACTATACGCATCCAAATTAACTTTGATGTCACCGCTTGTTATATTTTTTTTAATCGCCTTTTTAACAAGTTTTTCTCCAATTTTTTCAGACAAGAATTTTTGTCCTGTAACAGTACTCATTCCCCTTGAAAATCCTGAAGTCAAATCATAAGGAGCAGGACATTTTAGAGTTGAGCAATCCTGAGCCTGAACTCCTTGTACTGCAAGCAATAAAACAAAGCTTAAAATTATCTTTTTCATTATATAAACACTTTCTTTAATTTAATTTTCTCTCCATCTGCAATTCCAACTGCACAGATTTCGACATCATTATATATCAAACTTACAAAATTGCCAATTTTATCACAAGTTTTATAAATTGGCATACCATTTTTTATTCTAGCCAAATCATCGTTATCAACTGCGATTTTAGGTAAATTCAAGATATCAAGCGGATTTATCAAATTACTTTCAACATCAATTCCATCAAGTTGAACACTGTTTTCGACTCTGAATTTTCCGGCTTGTGTTCGAATAAGTTTTATCAAATACCCACCACAACCCAAATTTTTTCCTAAATCATTCGCAATAGACCTGATATAAGTTCCTTTTGAGCATTTTAGCAGAATTTGTGCCTGTTGTAATTCTTCATCAAAATTTTTCAATTCAATGTTTTCAATAACAACTTTTCGAGGTTGAATTTCAACTTCTTCACCTTTTCTTGCATATTCGTATAATTTTTTTCCCTTTACCTTTATTGCAGAAAAAATCGGAGGAAACTGCAAAATTTCGCCTTCAAAACTTTTCAAACCTTCTTTAATATCATCTCGTGAAACTTTTTTATCAGATGTAAAAACTTTTTCTCCGTCAAGATCAAATGTATTTGTTGCAGCACCAAACTGAACTGTAGCAAGGTATTCCTTGTCATCTTGCAAATACTCAATCAAACGAGTAGCTTTTCCAATACAAGTCGGCAAAACTCCTTCTGCAAAAGGATCAAGAGTTCCAGTATGCCCAATTTGCTTAATCTTTGTAACTCGACGCAAAACAGAAACAACATCATGAGATGTCATTCCTACAGGTTTATAGATATTCAAAAAACCAAATAAACTTTTATTATCAGGGTTTCCTGACATTACAATTCTCCACGAGAAATCTTATCAATCAATTCACTAACTCTTGAGCCTTTTTCCAAAGAATCAGTATAAACAAACTTCAATTCCGGAGTAAGTCGCAAGCGAATTTGCTTTCCGACTTCATAACGAATTTTTGGGGTACTTTTTTCAATAATTTCTTTAGTTTTTTCAATCTGTTCTGGATTTCCCAAAACACTATAAATAACTTTAGCAAATGAATTATCATGCGAAACTTCAACATCTAAAACAGACACAACACCTACCAAACCTCTGATTTCTTTTCTCAAAATATCAGAAATATCTCTCATTAATTCTTTTCTAACACGTTCATTTCTTAAAGTCATAATTTTCTCCTTAGTGATAAAAAAATTATAACATAAAATAAAAAATCATAACATAGGCACTTGACAAAAATAGGGTGATAGTAAATAATAAAAATATAGAGAGCCTGAGAACAACAGGCACGTTATTCTCAGACCACTGTCTCTATAATGCAGATAAAGAACTTAAAAGTAGTAACAATAGTACTGTTACTACTTTTATTATTAGTAGCAATTTATCATGCTTCATAAACATCACCCCCTTTCTTAGCAAAATACCACTAAATTTTGTTGTTCTAAGAGGGATGAGCGAACAGTGTACTCTCTATTATTTTATGTATAAAGTTCAATATATTAATAATACTACAAATAATAAAAAATCAAATTACCGCCCCAAACGGATTTCATCAAAATCAATATATATCCTGTAGCCCAATATTTTACATATCAATTTCATTTCTGAATAACGTAAAGATTCATCTGATAATTTATGCGAAAGCAAACTTTGAGAATAGTTTTTCCCGCTTATCTCTGTCATTTTCAATGCTAATTCTGTAAGTGTCATCCCTTTTGAAAATAACATTATTTTAACTTCATCTTTAATATTCATATAACAATTATAAATTGCATTGACTAATTATGAAAAATATTGTATATTTATGAATATTATTCACATTGTTGAATAATGTTCATCTTATATTAATCAAGGAGATAGTATGAAAAAAGCTTTTACATTAGCGGAAGGTGCTACGCACGTAGTCAATTGGGACAATTCTCGTAAAATAGCATTCACATTGGCAGAAGTTTTGATAACATTAGGTATAATCGGAGTTGTTGCAGCAATGACACTACCTACGGTCATAAACAATGTCCATCATAAAGAACTTGAAACAGCTTTAAAAAAGCAGTATTCAACTTTATCACAAGCAATTCTTGATATACAAAGGGAAGATGATTTACCATTTGAATATGAGAGTTATAGGTCTAATTTCAAAACAGAACTTGCAGCAAAATATAAAGCGGCTCAAAATTGTGGTGCAATAGTTAATAACACAGGATGTGTCATTCACGAAATAGATGGTACTTTTTCTCATTATAAATCTTATACAGGTAAATCTTTACACGCAGCATATATGGACGATGGAGGTTTTATTGCAAATGATGGTACAACATTTTTTATAGAACAAGGCACACAGTCAAAATCAATTGGCGCATATTTGGTTACTATTGATGTCAACGGCTACAAGAAACGACCAAATAAAATGGGCTATGATTTATTTATGTTTCAAATAACAAAAGATGGAAAAGTTCTTCCACAAGGAGCTGATGGCACATGGCTCAGAGATAACCGTGAAGCTCGGTGTTCAAAAACATCAACTCACAATGAGAATGGTTTTACTTGCGCATATTATGCAATAACTGATAATAATTATTTTAAAAAACTTTAGCCATTAATGTATGATATTTGTACAGAAACATTTACGTCATCTATAACTCATGCTGACAATATTGGCTTATTTTAAAATACTACAAGCTTTGACGTTCAACTTCTTCTTTTGTAGAAACTTCTATGATGTCGCCTTCTTCAATGTCATTCCACTTAGCAAAAGAAATACCACATTCAAAGCCTTGTGCAACTTCTTTTACATCATCTTTAAAGCGTTTCAACTGATCAATAGCGCCACGGAAGATTTCTTTTCCATCACGATAAAGTACTGCATCTTTACTTCTAACAATCTTTCCTTCTGTTACATAACAACCGGCAATTCTTGTTGTCTTACCAATTGTAAACACTTGACGAACTTCAGCTTTACCAAGTTCAACTTCTTTAACTTCAGGTTCAAGCAATGACAACATTGTCTTTTCAATATCTTCAAGAATTTGATAAATAATATCATATTTCTTGATTGTTACGCCTTCTTTTTCAGCTGCCGCAAGAGCATTCGCATCTTCTTTTACTGTAAAGCCTAAAATCAAAGCATTTGAGGCTGATGCCAACATAACGTCAGCTTCAGAAATATCGCCAACACCAACATGAATAATTTTTGTTTTGATTTCATTTGATTCTAATTGAGCAATAGCTTGAGATACAGCCTCCGCAGAACCGTTTGTGTTAGCTTTAATAATTAAGTTTAATTGCGGAATATCTTCTTCTCCTGCAACCGCTTCACGACGAACATGAGCCGGCAACATTGCATCAAGACGTTTATCACGTTCTTTTTCTTTACGTTCTTGAACTATTGTTTTCATTTCTTTTTCGTTTTTAACAACTTCAAAATAGTCACCTGCTTGAGGCACTTCTGACAAACCTAAAATTTCTACCGGTGTAGATGGTTCAGCTTTTTGTATTCTTTCGCCTGAGTCAGAAAGCAACGCTCTAACACGACCGCAAGCAGTACCAACAACAATACAATTACCTACACGCAAAGTTCCATTTTGAACTAATAATGTAGCCACCGCACCTTTACCTTTATCAAGATTTGCTTCAATTACAACTCCTGATGCCTCAGCTTTAGGATTAGCTTTCAAATCTTGAACATCAGCTACCAACAAAATGTATTCCAACAGTTCATCAATACCTGTACCTTGCAAAGCTGAAACTTTTACAGTAATTGTATCTCCACCCCATTCTTCAGGAACAAGACCGTGTTCTGTTAACTGTTGCAAAACTCTGTCAGGGTTTGCACCCGGTTTATCTATTTTGTTTACTGCTACAATAATTGGAACATCTGCTGCTTTTGCGTGGTTAATAGCTTCAATTGTTTGAGGCATAATACCATCATCTGCAGCTACAACCAAAATTGCAATATCTGTAGCTTTTGCACCTCTAGCTCTCATTTCTGTGAAAGCTTCGTGACCCGGTGTATCAACAAATACTATTTTTTTATCTTTGTTATTATCCAAATATACTGTATAAGCACCAATAGACTGAGTAATGCCGCCAACTTCTGATGCTACGATTTTATGTTTTGATGCACGAATACTGTCTAACAAAGTAGTTTTACCGTGATCAACGTGTCCCATAATACTTACAACAGGCGCACGTTTTTTCAATAATTTTTTATCAACTTCTGTTAATTTCTTTTCTTTTTCTTCTTTTTCAAGTTCTTCTTCCATGTAAGCATCTAAGTCTTCATCAAGAACTTCCAACTCATATTCTGCACAAATCTTTTTAATTACATCAACATCAATAAGTTGGTTTACTGTTGCCATAATACCGTTCAACATCAAGAATTTAATAATTTCAGCTGGAGTATGTTGAATTTTTTCAGACAATTCGCTAATTGTCATAGCTCTATTTACTACAACTTGTGTTACTTGCTTTGCTTCTTCCTCTTTGTGAGAACGTTTTTTATGTTTTTGAGCTGCCGCTTTTTCTAGAGAAATTCTTTCTTGTTCTTCTTTTTTGTTATTAAAATCTTTCCCTTTTTTCTTGCCGTCAGTTCTACGTCTTCCATTACCTTTATTTTCATAAATATCTTGAGAAATAATTGTTCTTTGAATAGGTTTTCTTTCTCCAGATGGTTTTTCAAATGGTTTTTTAGCCGCACCGTCTTTAGAACGAGGAGGGAAATTTCTTTCTCCTTTTTCAGGTCTTTCACCACGAGAAGTACGTTCGCCTCGAGGAGGGAATTTTCTTTCACCATTTCTAGATGGTCTTTCCGGTCTATCTGTAGAAGCTGCATTTTCGCCAACCGGTTTTCTTGGCGCACGTCTAACAATCTCTAACCTGCTTTGAGGTTGTTTAGGTTTAACAATTTCAACTTTAGGCACACTCGCCTTTTTGGCAGGTTCCGGTTTTGGTTCTTCTTTTTTTATTTCAACTTCATTTACAACAGGTTTTTCTGCCGGTTTTGCTTTTTTAACAACAAAAGCTTTTGGTTTTTTGTGTTCTTTCACTCCACCAGATGCGATAAAATCTTTTAGTTTTTTAACCTGTTCCATTGTAACGGTACTTGAATGAGTTTTGCCTGTAACAGAAATTTTTGCGAACTTATCTAAAACTTCCTTACTGGTAAGCCCAAGTTCTTTTGCCAATTCATTTATTCTTATAGTTTCAAAACTCATTTAATAATTTTCCTTTCAAATCTTCCGGCACAGAGGCTTTTAGCACTTTTGAAATCCTATTTTTTTTAAAAGCGGCCTCTATACACGAATTATTATAGCAAAGATATACGGATCTGCCAAATATTTTATTATTTGGCTTTAAAACGACTTCACCGTGCAAGTTTTCTCGAGTAATCTTTACCATATTTTCTCTATCAAAAAGTTTCCCGCAACCTACACATTTTCGTTCTGTCACTAATTTACCTCTGCCAATTTTTCTAATTTCAACTTTTGGTCATGTTCAATAAGCAAGTTAATAAGCTCATCTAAATCCCCATCAATAACTGTATTAACATTCAAGTTATGGTTAATTCTATGGTCTGTCAAGCGACCTTGTGGGAAGTTGTATGTTCTGATACGTTCACTTCTATCACCTGTTCCAACTTGTGAACGGCGAAGGTCAGTGATTTCTTGCATTTGTTTTTGAACTTCCATATCATAAAGTTTTGCCTTCAAAATCTGCAAAGCACGTTCTTTGTTTTGAAGTTGAGAACGTTCTTCAGTACAGAAAATCATAATTCCTGTTGGTTTGTGGAACACTCTGGCAGCAGTTTCAACCTTGTTAACATTTTGTCCGCCAGCACCACCTGAACGAGCTGTTGAAATTTCAACATCATTCATATTCAATTCAACTTCAACATCATCAACTTCCGGCATAACTGCAACAGTTGCGGTTGAAGTATGAACACGTCCTTGAGATTCTGTAGCAGGAACTCTTTGAACTCTATGTACACCTGATTCGTATTTCAATTGCGAATAAACTGCATCGCCTTTAATTGAAATGATAATTTCTGATACACCACCGGCTTCACATTCAGTTTTACTCAAAACTTGTGTTTGCCAACCTTTTTTATCAGCATATCTCATATACATACGAGCCAAATCTCCAGCGAAGATATTTGCCTCATCGCCACCTGCTCCACCACGAATTTCAAGCATAATATCTTTATCATCCATAGGGTCACGAGGGAGTAAAAGAACTTTCATTCTTTCTTCATATCCCGGAAGTTTAGCCTCATTTTCAGCCATTTCAGCTTTCAAAAACGATTTCATTTCTTCGTCGTGTTCGTTACGAATCATTTCTTTGGCTTCTTCAATAGCATCTACAGCATTTTTCCAATCATAATATAGATTTACAGTTTCTTCCATTGATTTACGTTGTTTTGATAAATCTCTAAATTTGTTATAATCCTGAATTACTGCAGGATCTGATAGGGTAATGCCTAATTCATTATATTTCTTCTCAATTTGAAGAATTTTATCTAACATATCTTTCATAATTAAAGTATAGCAAGAACAAAAAAATTTTCAAATGTGTTGGAAAGTAAATAAGTTTTGGTGTCGGATTAGTAAATCAGAGCTACTATTTTAAAATTAATGAAATTTAGTCCTCCCTAAAGAGGGAGGATTTAGGTGGGTGCTAATTTTTAATTATCATGTTTTCCCTACGGGATAGCACCCATCCCTCTCCCTTCCCTCTTAGGGAAGGGAACTAATTAAAAGATTGCTCATCTACACTATTTCTACAAAACTTGAATGATGATTTTTTAGAATATTTAAATTATAATTGCTAATAAAAAGGAGAAAATAATGTTAGAATATTTTTTAGGATCATATATAATTACAACCGTAGGCTTAATCGGCGCATACTTATGGGGTGAACATGTTCATAGCGGTTCAGGGTTGGCTTGCGTTTTTATTGCAATTGTTTTAGGAATTTTAGAAATCAGCTTATCATTTGATAACGCTGTCGTTAACGCAATGAAACTTGAAAAAATGTCCCACAAATGGAGAACACGATTTTTAACTTGGGGCATAATTATTGCCGTTTTTGGGATGAGATTTTTATTCCCAATTTTAGTTGTTTCTATTTTTGCAAAATTAAGTATGCTTGAAGTCGCAAATATTGCACTTACAAACGCTGACAAATACGCATATTACCTTCACCAAACTCACGCACCAATAGTAACTTTTGGCGGAATGTTCTTGATTATGTTGTTCCTTAACTACTTCTTTGATCACAAAAAAGAAACTCATTGGATAAAATATATTGAAGCTCCGCTTTCTCATCTCGACCATATAAAAGGAATTGAAATTGTAATCTCACTATTTATGCTACTTGTAACCCAAAATTTTGTACCGGTAGAACAAAAGTTACATGTTACGATAGCCGGAATTTCAGGTATAATCACATACCTGCTTATTGATGGATTTACGCATTACCTTGAAAAACATGAAGAAATGCGACTTGCAAAATGCGCAACAGGTGCAGCCGGTTGCACTGGATTAGTAAGCTTTTTGTACTTAGAACTGATTGATGCGTCATTCTCGCTCGATGGGGTTTTGGGAGCTTTTGCACTAAGTAAAGATATCATAATAATTTCAATCGGCTTAGCAATTGGTGCAATGTTTGTAAGATCTCTTACAATTATGCTAGTTGAAAAGAAAACCTTAAAGCAATTCTTATACCTTGAACACGGCGCACATTGGGCAATCGGAGCACTGGCTTGTTTGATGCTTGTTTCAACTGTAAAAGAAATTCCAGAAGCCGTTACCGGCGGCATTGGTTTAGCATTTATTCTTGCAGCACTCTTTTCATCAATTATGCACAACAAAAAAATGGAAAGACTTTTGGCAGAAGGCAAAACAGAGGAAGAAAATGCTTAAACTTCCAATGGTAACCTTTATTGTTACTTCTTACAATTACGAAAAATATATTTTGCGAACACTTTTAAGCATAAAAAATCAAAGTTACGAAAACTTTGAAATCATAGTTGTTGACGACTGTTCAAAAGACAATTCTTGCAAAATCGTGGAAGACTTTATTGCTGACAACCAAGATTTGAAAATTACGCTAATAAAACAAGAAACCAATCAGGGGCAGCTCGGAGCGATGTTGAAAGGGTTAAAAAAGGCGCAAGGACAGTTTATAACTTTTGTTGACAGTGATGATATGTTGATGGAAGATTTTGCCAAAGAACATATTAGAGTGCATTTAGAAACCTCTGTTGCGTTTACTTCTTGTCAAATTGCAGAAATCGGAGAAGATGACGAAGTTCACACATACAATTCAATATCTTCTCCACATATAAAAGAATTAGATAAACTGTTTGAAAATTGTGCGCCCGAATATAAACTACTTAAGCATAAACATTTTGGCGGTTGGTACTGGTCACCAAACAGTTCGGCAATGTTTAGAAAATCCGCAATAGAAATTCTTTTAGATTACAAAAATATTCCTGAATGGAGAATTTGTCCGGATAAATTTTTGTTTAATTTTGCACACTTAATCGGAGGTTCTGCTATAATCTACAAGCCACTGATCTGCTATAGACGACACAAAAATAACGCAGGGAATTGCACACTTGTTACCGGAAATAAAAAATTGCATAGCGACTATATTACCAAAATCAACATTCAAAATAATTTAAAAATCCGCCCTGAAACAATAAGATTTTTGTGGCAAGAAAGAAAGAAATTAGGATTAAGAAATACAATTGGATTAATTTTAAGAGTATTTTAATTTCCCCCTTCGGGGTAGCACCCATCCCAAACCCTTCCTCAAAAGGGAAGGAGTAATTTATCCTCCCTGCGAGGGAGGATGAAAGGTGGGTGCTGATTTTGTTTTTCAAGTTGCCCTTCGGGATATCACCCATCCCTTTACCTCTCACAAAACGTGACATTTAGTCACCTTTTGTTCGGCAGAGTCCTCAAAAGGGAAGGAGTTATTTTTCCTCCCTACGAGGGAGGATGAAAGGTGGGTGCTGATTTTTATTTTCAAGTTGCCCCTTCGGGATGTCACCCATCCCCAACCCGTCCTCAAAAGGGAAGGGGGTATAATAAAACTCCTGAGATTACTCTCAGGAGATAGAATGGAAGTATGTCGCTTTCGCGACACGGTTTATGTTAAAAAATTTTTATTTTTGTTTTGCCTCTAATTTTTGTAATCTTTGGTCTAAACGTTTATTGTCTTCTTGAACTTGTTTTACAAGTTGTTTCAACTCTTGATTTTCTTTTTGAAGAGCAGTAATTTTTGCATCTAATTCTTTAATCGCATTGATTACTGCATAAAACATATCTTCCATACGGATTGTCAAAAATCCATCTTTGCCCTTTTGTACGGCATGAGGGAATACTTTTTGCAAATCTTGTGCGATTACACCAACATGTGGAGTTTTGGTTGTGTCTTTTTTATAAACATAATTGAATACTTTCAATTGTTTAATTTTAGCTAATCCGTCATTGTTGTCTTTCCCGACGTATTTCAATCTTCGGTCACTATCTTGTCTTTGGTGTACAACTTTACCTGCATAGTCGGAATAGTATATCAAATCTGCATTTTGCGTAATTTCACGACCATACGCTTGTGCGCCATAACCATCATTTTTCCCATTATACTTAATTGTTCCTGGATTTGACCAATCATCGGTACCATCGTTGAAAAATATCATACCTTTAACGAATAAGTTTCCATTAACAACAACACCTGTTTTTTTGATTTCATATGTTTGATCACCCTTCCCCCTACCAGTAGCCCGAACATTTCGGACAGTTCCAGAATCATTATGAACTTCTAATACAGCAGGACCATTATTAAATTTTGATTTACTGCCTATAAAAATCCGTTCTTTGTCGTCGCTTGCCCAATCACTACCGCTTGCAGGTCCAGAATTATATCCAATACAAGTTTTGTTTGAACCTGTTACGTAATGACAGGCACCGGAACCAATAGCTGTATTACTTGCACCTGTTTTGTTATAATACAATGTAGCCGAACCCACTGCTGTATTATAATAGCCAGATGTATTACTACCCAAAGCTTTCCATCCAATTGCGGTATCCATACCACCAGAACTATTAATATTATTTAATGCTTCAGTTCCTATCGCTATTGAATTGTATGCTTTGACTGAATTTCCCATTGCATTATTTCCAATAGCAATGTTATCCGCTGTTACGTACCTACTATCATCTTTTGGAGCTTTTGCATTTGAACCAATGGCAATATTATTACTTTCGGCAGCATGTGCATCATTTCCAATTGCAATACCAGCGGTTCCAACTGAATACGCTCCAATTCCTAATGCTATACTATTTTCGCCGGCAGCCATAGTAGAACCTTCGTTATCTCCATCCCCAGTACCATTACTAGGACCAATTGCAATGCTACGCCCGCCAGTTGCTTTAGCATCAGTTCCTATAGCTACTGCAGAACCACCTGTAGCATTGGCAGTTGTCCCAATAGCAATTGTACTTGCACTGTTGGAATCTGCGCCATATCCTATAGCAATAGCGGCATTGACACTATCATCTTCAGAGTTTGCCTTTGCATCGGTACCAATAGCTATTGAAAGTCCATTTACATCATCTTCATAATTACAGATAGCACCATTACCAATAGCTATTGAACCTCCCCCTCGAGCTATTGCACCATTTTTTTCTGTTCCTTCACCACTTTCTATATTACTTCCAATCGCAATTGCACCATTAGAACTGGCAACTGAATTTGTTCCGATTGCAATTGTTTTTGATGCGGTTGTTATTGCTGGGTTTGCTTCGTTCCCTAAACCGATATTACCATCACCGGTTGTTACACTGGTTAGTGAATTATCACCGATTGTAACGTTACCTGTACCGGTTGTTAAAGCCGTCAATGTTGTACCTAAACCAATGTTATTGCTTCCTGTTGACAAATGGGTCATTGCATTATCACCAATAATAATGTTGCTTTGCCCTGTTATATCAGTTGATGGCCAGTTGTTTGGACCGATATTAATATTATTTTGACCTAAAGAGGTTGATGAACCGTTTCTGTGACCTAAAATTAGGTTATTTCCACTCATATACAAATCGCCAAGAATTGTATTACCATTTTTGAATAAAATATGGCTGAAAGACGATCCTAAATTATTGATTATTAATTTACCATTATCTGTATCTTCACCATTAAGTTGACCAATCATTGCACGCATTGATGCACCTTGACCAAAATAAGCATCTGATGAATTGTTTGGTGAATATTTCCAAGGTGACGAGTTATCTACCTTGTTTTTGGTTGTCATTATCGGCGCCATTGCTGCCAACACAATACTCATTATAAGCATTACAACCATCATTTCTGCTAGGGTGAATGCTGAAAAACCTTTATTTAAGCGGTGAGTTGCCCCCCCCCCCGTTAAACTTAACTTTTCTTAATACTTCCATCAGATTATCCTCTTTTCTGTTTTACTTTTTTATTTTAAACTATTTTTAGTGTTTTGACAACCCTTTGAAAATAGGAAATTAAATTTTATTACGAATATTGTTTTGAACTGTACCCTAAAAAGGGAAGGAGCAATCTTTCCTCCCTTATGAGGGAGGATTAAAGGTGGGTGCTAATTTTTTATATCAAAAATTTGTTCCAGCTTTCTATAAACACCTTCAATATTATTATCAATTTCATTATTCCAAAACCTTATAACTGCATAACCAATACTGTTTAGATAAATACTTCTTTCTTTATCGTAACCAATTGTAGAATTTTCGTTGTGTTGTCCACCATCTATTTCTATTATAATTTTCTTTTCTCGACAAATAAAATCAACTATATATTTCCCAATTACATATTGTCTAAGAAATTTATAATTATGAAACTGTTTATTTTTTATCAAGTTCCATAATTTACGTTCTTGTTCTGTTTGGTTCTTTCGTAAATACCTAGCATTATTTTTTAAGTTATTCATGTTTTCATAATAACATAAATTTTCTAATTAGCACCCATCCCCACCCCTTCCCTCAGTTAAGGGAAGGGAGTAAAAAAATTTCCTCCCTGCGAGGGAGGATTAAAGGTGGGTGCTAATTTTAATTATCAAGTTTCCCTACGGGAAGTCACCCATCCCAACCTTCCCTCAAAAGGGAAGGAGCAATTTTTCCTACCGTGCTGATGTTTCCCTACGGGACATCATCCATCACTTTACCTCTCACAAAACGTGACATTTAGTCACCTTTTGTTCGGCAGAGTCATCAAAAAGGGAAGGGGACAAAAACAGCACATTCTAATTTTGAATGCACTGTTTTTTAGATTATTATATTTTTTTATTTTTTAACTAGAATTTCCAGCTATGTAAATATTCTTCTTGTTCTGCCGTTAATGTATCAATTGAAATTCCCATTGATTTTAGTTTTAATTCTGCAATTTTTACATCAACTTCGTGAGGCAAAGTGTACAATTTCTTTTCTAATTTGCCTTGATTTTTAACCAAAAATTCAATTCCCAATGCTTGGTTTGCAAAACTCATATCCATTACACTTGCAGGATGTCCTTCCGCTGCTACCAAGTTAACCAATCTACCTTCTGCCAATACGTAAATTGATTTTCCATTATTTAATTTATATTCTTCAAGATTTGGTCTAATCTGTCTGATTTCTGTTGCGTAAGCTTTCAAATCACCAACATTAACTTCCCAATCAAAGTGACCTGCATTAGCAACAAATGCTCCGTCTTTCATAGACAACAAGTGTTTAACATCAACTACATGTTTATCACCTGTAACAGTTAAGAAGATATCACCTTCTTTTGCCGCATCTGCAATTGGCATTACTCTATAGCCTTCCATTGCAGCTTCAAGTGCTTTAAGCGGATCAACTTCACAAACAATTACGTTTGCCCCTAAAGCCTTCGCCCTTAACGCACAACCTCTACCACACCATCCATAGCCAGAAATTACAACCGTTTTACCTGCAATCAAAATGTTTGCAGCTCTCAAAATTCCATCAAAAGAACTTTGACCTGTACCATATCTGTTATCATAAAGGTGTTTTGTCAAACTTGTATTAACTCCAACTGCAGGAAATTTTAAAGCTCCTTGAGCTTCTAAAGCCTGTAATCTGATAATACCTGTAGTTGTTTCTTCTGTAGAACCGATAACCTTTGATGCAAGTTCCGGATAATCAGAGTGTATCATAGAAACCATGTCACAACCATCATCAATAATAATATCAGGATTGTGTTCCAAAGCTTCTCTAATATGTGATTTATATTGTTCAACAGATTCTCCTGCAACTGCAAAAGTCGGAATTCCATAATGTTTTACAAGAGCCGCTGCAACATCATCTTGTGTTGACAATGGATTTGATGCAACCAAAACCGCATCAGCACCACCGGATTTCATAACAACGCACAAAGCCGCTGTTTCTTTGGTAACGTGTACACAAGCAGACAATTTCAAACCTTTAAACGGTTGTTCTTTAATAAATCTTTCTTGAATTTGTTTCAAAACTGGCATATCTTTAAATGCCCATTCGATTTGATTTTTACCTTGATCTGCCAAATTTATATCTTTTACATCACATTTGATATCTATTGTTTGCATTGATTTTCTCCTTTTCAAGCTTGATTATAGCAAGAACATAAGATTATAACTTTTTTTGTAAAAATTTCTTAATAATATAATACATTATAACAAAAATTTTTCTTGAGTTGAGTTATAAATGAAGTAGTAAGGAGTTTTCACGTGAAAGTCAGTTTGAATTTAAACCAACCGAAAGTTAGAAATAATATAAATTTTCAGGGTTATAAGCCCACTAAATCTCAATATGGAGATAAAGAGCATGAATTTAACTTCGTTTACGACGATAGCAAATACGACTGCTATCTTGAACTTTATTCAGTAGCTAAAGACGTTAACAATAATTATTACGTAACAGATATCTTAAAAAGATATGATGACAATCCTTACAATAATGAGCTTGGAGTTAAACTACAAAGCGGGAAAGCAACAAAGGTAAACCTTTCTGCGGATTATGATGTTGCGCCGGATGAAGCTTTTGCATACCACTACAAACTTTACCCGAAAGGAACTCACAGAGATCCGATTTATGCAACAGATCCAGGAAACAAAATTGATGAAAGAGGTCAAAAACACACTCCATACGACATTTACAACATAGTTTCGGATAAAGCTTCAACATCATCAAAAGGTGGAGCAATGAAACTTATAATTCCTGACAACTACAATGTTGTTTGGAAATATGACAACACCAACAAAATCGTAAAAAAATCTGATGAAGAAATTAAATCCTTACTAACTTCTTCTAAAAACTTTGCAAACAAAATCGGAGGTTCTTTAGCCGGTATTGAAAAAGACCTCGATGATGGTAAATTGGATAACTTTACAAGAATTGTTACAACTCCATTATTTACTGACGATAGCGTTTCTGCCCATGCTTATTGGAACAAAAACTGTTTCCAAATGGCAAATTCTTTAGGCAATATCAACAATTACGCCTCAGTTCAAAGAAAAATGTTTGCCAAAGGTATTAACCTTGTATCAGATGGCGCATACGTAAATGAAGGTTTGGAAGGTATTCACTTCCAAAATGTTTTGAAATGGGGCGACAAATCACCATATTTCAACTGGTTTAATATTTCCGGACTTCAAGACAGTCCTTTAAGTCTTGGAGTTTTTGGGAAAAAACTTGAACACGTAACTCATAGGCTTGTCAATTCTCCGTATGAATTTACGCAAAAACCTGATGGTACAATCAGTATTAAATCTGTGAAATATGACAAAAACAAACCAACTTATATTCAAATTTATGACGACAGATTGGTTAATGCCGAAAAACTTTCTGACAAGGAATTAATTGAAGCTTACGACAAATTTGACAAAAATTATCTTGATATAAACAACCACAATGATACTGTTGTTCCATACAGTTTCCAAATTAACCCAGAAACTTACAAGAAAAACGTAAAGCTTTTAAGCGAATATAACAAAAAATCTGCAAACAAATTAGATTTAAAAAGTGGCGAGGCAACCAGAGCAGTTGCACAATTTGAATACTTCGGACTTGATGGAAAACACGAAAGCGGTTTCTATACTTGGGATGCAAACCCAGATATCGCAAAATTAAGTTTTGTTCCTTCGCATGCTGAAACTCAGTCACTTAGAAACATTGTTGATCCAACTGAAAGAAAAGAAAAAGCGGCTCTTTTAAAACAAAAGAACATGGAAGTTCAAGACTATGCAATATCTTCCGCACAATATTGGACTAAAAAAACAAATCAAATTTTGAACCTTAATGCTGCTCAACACTTGAAAAATATTGATAACAAAAATGCACACGCAATCTTTGAAACAATAAATAAACAAAAAGACGGAAAAGTTTTCCCTAAAGATTTAGATGTTTCAGAAAAAATTGTCAAAAACGTAATTAACAATTCTTATGACCTAAAAGGACCTGACACAGAAAATTTATACAAAGATGCCATAGTTCAAGGGCTTATGGATTTACCACTTGATGCAATTGAAGTTGGTGACGATATTGCAGGGGTTTTGAGTTCTCCATACATCTCAAAAAGAGCTACAAAAGAAGATCAAATCGGAGTTTCAAGATTTGATTTATACAAAGATGGCAACCCGCAAATCAAACCGGAATATGAAAAAGCTTACCGCCAAACTAACAGAATGTACACACAAGAAATGGCTACTCTTGCAACAGGAGTTTTGGCGAATGTAAATGACAAACTTCCTGAAAATAGCAAACTTTTTGACAAATCTGGCAACACAACTGAATATGGTAAATATGTATTGCCACTTTTGACTGCTGAAATCGCTCGTTTTGCGATTATAAAAGGAGTTAGTCCAAAAGCTGAATTTAATTATGACAACGAAACAGGCGAAATTTCTTATGATTACAAGAATTTGAAAAAAACTTCCCTTACAGAAATGAAAATTATTGCAGATAGCCCTGAAGACGAGGCGATTTCTGTTATTAAAAAATTAAGAAATAATATCGGCAAAATCGAAAATTCAGACAAAGACAAACTAGCAAAAGCCTTATTCAAATCAATTAAAGGCACTGATACAAACAGTTTTAAACTTGCAGAAATGATTGTTGACAGATCGCAAGCCGGTTTGGACTGGAGAATTGATGCTACAAAAGATATCGGCGATATTGAATCTGTAAGAAATGGAAAAACAGATTTTGAATATACATGGAACCAAGTTATTAATTTTTGGTCTAAATTTACGGATGCCGTAAAAGAATATCACCCAGATGCTTATATTGCCGCAGAAGTAACTGATGAAGGTTCAATCTACACAAGAGGCTATGGAGAAAAATCAGGTGCAAGATTTGGTGACACTAAAGAAGCTGTAAAAAAATTGATTAATGAAGCCGGATTTACAACAACCGCAAACTACACTTATTTTTCATCAAATTTAACTGGAATTTTTGGAAAATTATTTGCAGATGAAAATGGTGTAGAAAGAGGTACTGAACAAGGTTTGGCAGTTCTAAAACAACTTGTTGGAGATGGAAATTTCTTAAACTCAGAACCGCTTGAATCCTTGTTATACACATATACATTTGCCGGCAACCACGATAAATGCCGTGCTTTAGAAGGTTTTGCAATGGATATGGGAATTGTTTATTCTGACCTGACAGATCCCGCTAATTTTGATTACCGTCGCAGAGCGTATAAAGTTTTGCACGGAATGGGATACGGCGACATTCCTTCAAATATGGCGATTGAAGCTTACAACTATGACAGAGTAAGCCCTCTTGCTATTGCCAAAGGGGAATCTATAATCAGTGGAATGGGAAAAGCCAAAGAAAGAATTGGTTTGAGCCAAGAACGAAAAGATTATGTCTATGGCAAAATGTTACAAGCGATTAAAAACTTAGCTCAAGGCAACTATAAAGACAAGATTATTGAAGCAGACGGATTTGGCACAAAGGATTACAACATCGCACTAGACATAGTTTTGGATGAAATGGATTACCTTGAACCAAACCAAAATATGCGCTTAAATGCGGATGAAAAACGAAAACTTAAAAACGAAACAATGCGCAGAATTATTGACCCTGCAATGTCAAAATTGTTAGGTCAAACCAAATTCTTAGTTGCGTTAACAGGGAACCCGACACTATTTGCAGGCGATGAATTAGGCTCTACGGGCTATGAAACAACTACCAAAAATATTTACTTGCAAAACCGTAACGTAATCCATAACGAATGGGTTGACCCATCAAGCAGTGATTATAAAGAATTTGTAAAAACATTCAAAGATAATATTGATTATCAATTTGCATTGAGAAAAAGAGCAGAACTTGAACCTCTAAATTCAGGAACTCCATTCGCATTAAAAGAACAAAACGCAAAATATACGAAAATCAACTATAATGACGAATTGGACCATTCAAAAGGAATTTCTAGTGAAGAACACGGCAAAACCCAAGTTTCAGCCTTACTAAGACAATGTCCTGACGGAAGAATGACAATTTCAGTATTCAATACAGCCGGACTTAACCACGAGTACGACAAATACTATACTCCTGCAGAATTAACAATGAATTGTATCGATCTTAATCAAGGTTATGGTGGCAATGCCGGTTTAAGATGCGGTTTAAAATCAGGTATGATGTTTAAAAGTGCCGATCCAAACGACCACACAGAGTATTATGTTAATGACAAAAACCAAATTACTGCCGCAGGTGGAAACCCAATTCATATAAAAGATACAACATTGATTTTATATAATGTTCCTTCAAACCAACCGACATTTACAGGCAGACGAACAATGTATAATCCTCAATACAACTTCGTTTCAAAACCTTATGTACAAGTTAATAAACAAGAATGCAGTGTTGGAAAGAAATTAGAATTGGTAAGTAGATAGAATTTAGATGTATAAAGGCAAATTGAGTTTTTAGCCCTAACGGGTTAGCACCCATCCCAACCTCCCCTCAAGGGAAGGAGTAAATTTCCCTCTCAGTGAAACTGTGCCGAACAAAAGGTGACTAAATATCTCGTTTTGTGAGAAGTGATACAAGGTGGGTGCTGACGAAATTATCATGTCCTCCACTGAATGGAGAACATAATATTTCTTGTAACCAACTTTGCATCTAAACCCAATGTTGTTACAGAGGGCTACGTGCGTATCACTTATACTGAAAATCTAAAGTGTACCAAATCTCCGTCTTGCACAACATAATCTTTGCCTTCAAGACGAGTTACACCCTTATCTTTACAAGCAACATAAGAACCATTCTTCACAAATTCATCATACGGGGTAATCTCTGCTCTGATGAAGCCTTTTTCAAAATCAGTATGAATTACACCCGCAGCCTGTGGAGCTTTTGCACCAGCAGGAATTGTCCATGCGTGGATTTCTTTTTCACCTGCAGTAATAAATGTTCTCAAATTCAGCAATTTATAAACAGATTTAATCATACGATTGATGCCACTATCTTCAACACCCAAATCGTGCAAGTATTCTGTTGCCTCATCAGGTGAAAGTTCTGCCAATTCTTCTTCTATTCTTGCCGAAATAATTACCATTTCAGCACCATGAGCAGCGGCATATTCTCCTACTTTCTTAGTGTAATCATTACCTTCTTTTAAATCAAATTCAGAAACATTCGCTGCGTAAATAACAGGTTTTGTAGACATTAAATTCAAGCTCTTTGCAACCGGAATTTCATCTTCATTAAAGTGATCATTAAGATTGATAAATGAAGCTCCTTCAAGTAATTTTTGCATTTTTTCTAACACTGACAATAGCAAAACCGCATCTTTATCGCCAGATTTTGCAACTTTTGACACCTTCGCAATTTGTTTTTCTACAGATGCCATATCGGCAAGCGCAAGTTCTGTATTAATAATTTCAATATCATCCAACGGATCAACTTTGCCTGATACATGAATAGTATTTGGATCATCAAAACATCTCACAACCTGAATAATAGCATCTACTTCTCTTATATTATGCAAAAACTGATTTCCTAAACCTTCACCCTTACTTGCACCTTTTACAAGCCCTGCAATATCAACAAACTCAATAGCCGTAGGAATAATTACCTCAGTTTTACAAAGTTCCGCAAGTTTTTGAAGTCTTTCATCAGGAACATTTACAACCCCAACATTCGGTTCAATTGTACAAAATGGATAATTCGCACTCTGAGCGTTTTTCGCACTAGTCAATGCGTTAAATAAAGTTGATTTTCCAACATTAGGTAATCCTACAATACCAGTTCTTAGCATATTTATATTCCTTTTTCTTAAATCTTTTTACTCTGTTTTAATTTTAGCATAAATATCAATTTTCTATGCGACTTCTCCACCGTCAGGTTCCGGTCCAATTACTTGAATTCCGAATTTGGTTCTAAACAAGTGTTTTACAGTATCGCCTTGAATTTCATACATCATTTTATTAAACAAGTCGTAAGCTTCACGCTTATATTCAATCAATGGATCTTTTTGACCATAAGCTCGTAAGCCAATACCTTCTCTCAACATATCAATATTGTGTAAGTGGTCAATCCATTTATTATCAACAACTCTTAGTAAAATATCTTTTTCAAGACTTCTAATAACATTATTATCGCTAAACGCTTCTTGCAACGGAGCTTCCTGGTCATATTGAGTTACAACCTGATTATAGAAATTAACAACTTCTTCCTCATGTTGACGATAAGCTCCAATTGCCAAAGTTTTCAACTTATCAAAAATTGGTTCAAACCTCAAATTCTGGATATCAGAAACTTGGACACCTGACAATTGCGGAATAATTGAATGTAATTCTTTAATCATAGTTTGTAAGTCTTCATAAACATATTCTTCAGGATGAAGATCTGGGGCAATATAACTCCGCAAAAGTCTATCAATTTCTTTTTCAATCATATAATAAATATCTTCTGACAAATTCTTTCCTGCGAGAACTTTGCGTCTTTGTGCATAGAATTTTTCACGCTGAATATTCATTACATCATCATATTCAAGAACAGATTTTCTTATGTCAAAGTGGTATGTTTCAACTTTTTTCTGTGCTGATTGAATTTGTCTTGTAATAAGAACATTTTCAATTGCAATATCATCTTCAACATTAAGCGCATTCATCAATGCAGTAATCTTTTCACCACCGAAAATTCTCATCAAATTATCTTGTAATGACAAGAAAAATCTTGTAGATCCAGGATCTCCCTGACGAGCAGCACGCCCTCTCAACTGATTATCAATACGACGAGATTCATGACGTTCAGTCCCAATTACGTGAAGTCCGCCAACTTCAACAACTTTTGCGTGTTCTTTTTCTGTTATTGCACGAGCTTGAGCTAATGCAGCCTCTTTTTCTGCCGCATAATTTTCACTTTCAGGAGTAATTCCTTTTTCATCAAGCATTTCTTTTGCCAAAAATTCAGCATTACCACCTAAAAGAATATCTGTACCACGACCAGCCATGTTCGTTGCAATTGTTACTGCACCAACACGCCCTGCCTGAGCGATAATATAAGCTTCTTTTTCGTGGTGTTTTGCATTCAATACGTGGTGCGGAATACCTTTTTGTTTTAACAAATATGAAACATATTCTGATTTTTCAATACTAATAGTCCCAACCAAAACCGGTCTGCCAATTTCGTGCATTCTGATAATATCTTGAACAACAGCATCAAATTTAGCTCGTTCTGTTTTATAAATAACGTCAGGATAATTTATTCTAATATCGGGCTTGTTCGTCGGAATTGTAGTAACTTCAAGGTTATATATTTTACCAAATTCAGCTTCTTCCGTCATTGCAGTACCAGTCATACCGGATAATTTCGGATACAACCTGAATAAATTCTGGAATGTGATACTCGCAAGAGTTTGTGTTTCATCCTGAATTTGAACTCCTTCTTTTGCCTCAATAGCCTGGTGCAACCCATCTGACCAACGTCTGCCTTCCATCAAACGTCCCGTAAACTCATCAACAATCATTACTTCGCCGTTTTTAACAACATAATCTGTATCTTTTACAAACAATTCTTTAGCTTTCAATGCTTGTAACAAGTGATGAGCGTATTGAGTATTGATATCAAACAAATCCTTTACGCCAATAATCTCTTGTGCGTGATCAATACCATCTTCTGTCAAAATAATATTTTTATTTTTTTCATCAACTTCATAGTCTTTAATTTTTTCTAATTGAGGAGCAACTTTTGCCATTAACTGGTAAGTTTCAGCTGATTTTTCAAGACGACCACTTATGATTAACGGTGTTCTTGCCTCATCAATCAAAATACTGTCAACTTCATCTATAATTGCATAGTTATAAGGTCTTTGAACTAACATTTCAATATTAGATGCCATATTGTCACGCAAATAGTCAAAACCAAATTCGTTATTTGTTCCGTAAGTAATATCGCAAGCATAAGCTGCTTTTTTTGCGGCAAAATCCTCTGCAGATCTACCACCGGAAAGAATTACACCTACAGAAAGCCCTAAGAATTTGTAAATCTTGCCCATCCAGTCGCTATCACGTTTTGCCAAATAATCGTTTACAGTGATTACGTGAACTCCTTTACCAGTCAAAGCATTCAAATATGCTGGAAGTGTAGCCACAAGAGTTTTACCTTCACCTGTTCTCATTTCTGCGATATGACCATTATGTAAAAAGTAACCACCAATTAGCTGAACATCAAAATGGCGCATATTTAGCACTCGTTTACCGGCTTCTCTAACCGTAGCAAATGCTTCCGGCAAAATTTTATCAAGAGCTTCTTTTTCAAGTTTTCTATCAGTTTTAAAGTCTTTTGAAGTAGGGCGTTTTGCCAAAATTTCTTTAAATTCATCTGTTTTAGCTCGTAATTCTTCATCAGTTAATTTTTCAAACTGTGGTTCTAAAGCATTAATATGGTCAATAATCCCCATTATACTTTTAACTTTTTTTTCGTTTGGATCGCCCAACAACTTTAATAAAAAACTTAGCATTATAAAAAATTCCTCTCCGTCTGGTAATTCAATGTTTTTATAATAGCATGGACAAAAAAAATATTACATTGCCTTAACGAAATATTTATATTTCATAAAAATACTAAGTGAGATTTTCGTAAAATTTGTTAACCCTCTCTTGATTACAAAACGAATTTGTGCTTTAATCAATTACGGAATGGGGTAATTCCTCTTAACCCTGTTCAAGGATTTGACAAATACGGCGCGGCTGCGGTGTTTGAACAATCCGAAAGTTACAACAAAAAAATAAGGGAAAAACAAAATGTTAAAAATCAGATTGAAAAGATTGGGCGCAAAAAAAGCTCCTACATACAGAGTAATTGTTATCAACTCAACTACTAAACGTGAAGGCAGACCTGTTCAAGAACTTGGTCACTACAACCCAAAAACAAAAGAAATGAAATTAGACAAAGCAGCAGCTTTGGATTGGGTAAAAAAAGGCGCACAACCTACTGAAACAGTTGCATACTTAATCAAAAACTGCAACGAAGACGGTACTTTGAACTATGTAAAAAAAGAAACAGTTAAACTTTCTAAAAAAGCTCAAGCTAAGGCTCAAGCAGAAGCAGAGGCAAAAGCTGCTGCTGAAGCTGAAGCAGCACAAGCTACAGAAGAAGCTCCTGCTGAAGCATAGTTTATACAATAAACATTTTATAAAAAAGACTGAGAAAATTCTCAGTCTTTTTTGTTATAAATTTTTAGTAAAAACGCACAACGACGCACAACTACTCCTAATGAGCTTTCTTGGTGTCGATTTCGTTTTCTTTTCCAATTTGATTGAATTTATAATTGAAATATGTTCCTGCAATTATAAAAAATATTGGGATTGACAAAGAAAATATATCACTTGCATTCATTTTTAACTACCTAATTTTTAGAAACATGCCTGTATTTAAAGCTAAAATATACACCAACTAAACCTAACGCAACAATTCCAGCTAAAGAAACGATATCATTTGCATTCATTTTTGATTACTCCTATATTTTTGTTAATTTTTTCATTTATCCTCATTATATTTGTAATAAATAATATTTCAAAGTAAATTCCAAATATTAACAAAAAGCTTTTATATAATAAACTCATATTTGCTAATGAAACACCAACCAATCCACCGGTTAACAATGCAACAACTGCGATTAGGCTGGTTCTAAGACTTATCAGATTTTTATTTGATTCTTCCAAATATTTCATAACACAATTATACAGTTATTTTATTAACTGTCAATCAATTAAAATATTGATAATTTTTAAACTTTAAAGGCGAGGATTTAATCCTCGCCTTGTTATAATCAATTTAATTATTAAATAGAACTTATTCTTTCTTTTTATAATCTTTTTGAGCAGCAGTGCCTTGTCCTTCGACATCATATCCATTTATTTGAGCAGTATCTTCTTTATCAAGGATTACTTTATTATTTGCGCCCCCCTCAACAGTTGCAGTATCTCCATACCATTTACTATCATTTGCGGCTAAATTGATAGTTGTATTTGAGCTATTGCTTAAATTTACATGCGAAACTGTATCTTTTGACGAAGTAAATGTTGCTCCCATAACATTTGTTATATTAAAATATGTATCATCATAAATCAAACTACCATCCGTTCTTTGATGAATAGCAGCATTTCTATGCCCCTCACCATTATTAATATCTTCACCTGTTTTTGCTATACCGCTTGAACCATCGATTCGAACAAAATCTTTTTGATATGGATAAGTGATTTTTTCACCTGATTTGAATACAATTTCAAATTTTCCATTTTTAAGTTTTTTAGCCGAACTTACCAAATTGGCGTTATAGCTCAATCCGCCTAATTTTTTCATGTCTACTGGTTCTGTCATAATTCAATCTCCTTAATATCTTGTAGTACCTATTGGCAATTGCACATCTTACTCTTATATAAAAACATTTTATATCTTAAAATTGCATAAATATGAGATTAAATTTCATATATTTTTTATACATCAGTTATATCAAGGATTTCAATGCTTTACATTTCGCAACATATTTCGGGCTTATTACGATATTTCATTTCGTTTTGTTCACTTATTAACGCAGCAATGTACCGTTTCGAAATTCAATATTATCTTTTAGAATAAACTAGAGGTTAAATATCGTGAACATAAAAAAGCAATTAGGCGCAAAAATAAAAAGAGTTAGACAAAAACATGGTTATACACAAGAGCAACTCGCTGAAAAGATAGATATCGCAACTAGAACTCTTTGTGGAATTGAAAATGGGGAAAACTTTTTGACTGCTGACACTTTAGAAAAAATTGTCGAAGTGTTGGATGTTTCTTGTGCAGATTTATTCGCATTTGACCATATCAAACCTCAAGAAGAATTGGTTTGTGAAATAATCTCTGATATCCAAAATCTCAAAGATAGAGAAAAAATCGAAACTATCTACAAACTTATAAAAGCAACAATAAACGAATAATTAGTCATTATATTTGCTGATTTCTATAAAGTAGTTTTCTAGAGCCAAATAACCTTTATAAATTTCATTTGAAATATTTGCGTAGCTTGTCGCAACAATGAATTTCAATTCTTTTGTTCTAATTTCTAATATCGCATCAGAATCTTTTTTCAATTCTTCATCCTGCGACATTGACCATTTTTGCAACAATGCTAATTCTTCATACATTTGTTTCACTGTTGTGTATTCAAGGGTATTAAAATCGTATTTAGCCAAAAGAGCTTTTTCTACATTAGAAATTCTTGGCATAACCGCTTGAAACTTAAAAACTTTTTTAATAATTATATAATTATCAGCAACTTTTTTATGAAAGTATGGAATTGTATTTTTTGCCAACAACGCTGCATAAGAGCGAGATGTAAAAACTTCTTCATTATTTGAAAAAGCACTTCTTGAAGTTAAGTCAAAATTTGATTTTTTTTCTATTAAATCTTCCGGCATTTCTACCCCCTAATAAAACAATTCTATTAAAAGAGAACTTTATTGTCATGTGGTTTTGTCAAATTTTTTACATGAATTAACAATAAGAGAATAAGTTGATAAGGCAAAAAGGCGATAAGCGCATTTCGGGGAAAACTTATAACTAAAAATACCACCTATAATAATAGATGGTATTTTTAAACTGTTTTTATAATCTGATGGTCGGATGGAACGACACATTCCTAGTCTGCGAATTGTTGCATAATTTCAAAAGGTTTTTCAGCAACTTTAAGAGTTTCTTCATCAATAATACCTCTTTTTAATTCTGAGAAAGTTGCTTTTTTAGAATTGAATTTTTTCTTCAAAAACTCATATGAAACTTTTGGATCACACTTGTCACCACAAGTAAACAAATCAACCGCAGCATAACCCAATTCCGGCCAAGTATGAATTGCAAGATGGCTTTCAGAAATAATTACAACTCCTGAAACCCCATACGGATTAAACATATGGAAACATTTTTGAACAACAGTAGCTCCACATTCAAGGGCGGCATCCACCATATATTTTTCTACTTTATCTAAACTATTCAATGTGTTCGGATCACATTCAAAAAATTCTGCTAAAACATGTTGTCCTAAGTGGATTTCTTTTTTACCGTTCTTAAATGCTGTAAATGGTGATGTTACTGCCAATTCATGTGCCTCCTATAAATGTATATTATTTTTCACAAATTTGCTTACGCAATTAACATAATACAATAAAAATCCGAAAATATGTAAATTTTACACTTTTTCTGCATTTATTTACAAATCTTTTCATATAAATATACCTGAAAAGACCTTATATTGTATTATTCGAACAGACTATTTTTATTAATATTTTTTAACAAAAAGTGTTGTATTTTTTTTGTTTTATATATAAAATTCAAATATGAATAAAATTTTGGTAATTGATGACGATTTAGCAATAAATGAACTTATAAAAGTTAACCTTGAATTGTGTGGATACAAAGTAGTTCAGGCATATGACGGAGTGAAAGGTTTTGCATTATGCAAACAAGAAAGACCTTCTCTTGTAATTCTTGATGTAATGATGCCAGACGTTGACGGTTACACTGTCGCCCAAAGAATTAGAAAAAATGATGAAACACAGTATATCCCAATTTTAATGTTGACTGCATTATCGCAAATCAATGACAAAGTAAAAGGTTTTGACATCGGAGTAGACGATTATTTGGTAAAACCATTTGAAATGGAAGAATTGCAAGTTAGAGTTAGGGCATTATTAAAAAGATCTCACCAAATTCCGGCAAGTGCATCTACAAGAGAGCTGTTAACCCTTGAAAACGTCACATTATTACCGGAACTTTATAGTGTAAAAATCGGAGAAAAACAAACAAAATTAACTCCGATTGAATTTGAAATTTTCAACCTTTTATTCCAAAATCATGGTAATATGGTATCTTCTGCTCAGTTATTGAAAGACATTTGGGGATATTCTCCGGATGACGATATTGAAACAATCCGAGTTCATATCAGACATTTGAGAAGTAAAATTGATAAAATTTCTGATGGCAAAAAATACATTGAAACAATCTATGGTGGCGGTTATAAATTAAATATATAATTATTTTTCGTTTTCGTAGCCAAAGTTTTTCAAAGATTTTTGTTTTTTACGCCAATCTTTATCTATTTTGACTTCCAAACCCAAAAATATTTTCTTTTCAACGATTTTTTCTAACTCTATACGAGCTTCTGTTCCAATTTTTTTGAGAAGATTTCCACCTTTACCTATCAAAATACCTTTTTGGCTTTTGGTTTCACAATAAATTGAGGCATAAATTCTATCAATGTCGTCGCTTTCAGTATAACTTTCGATTTTTACTGCCACAGAATGCGGAATTTCATCTGATGTGTTTAACAAGATTTTTTCTCGGATTACTTCTTCTGCAACATCTCGCATCGTTTCTTCTGTTACAACATCTTCCGGATACAATAAATCGCCATCTGGAAGATATTTGTATATATTCTTAATCAACGTATCAATATTTCGCCCAGTTTTAGCGGAAATTTTTACAACAGGATAATTCTTTTCAAACAAAAGTTTATAAGTTAATAAATTTTCTTCAACTTTTTCTATTTTTTTTAGTTTATCAACTTTGTTCATTACAATAACAACCGGAATTTGCGTTTGCAAAATATTTTGCGCAATCCATTTATCACCTTTTCCTGCAGGCTCTGAACCATCTACTAAAAATAAGATTAAATCAGCATCTGGAACTGCCATTTTGGATTCTTCTAACAAAAATTCACCCAACTTATTCAATGGCTTATGCACTCCCGGAGTGTCTATAAAAACAATTTGACCTTTTTCTGTTGTGTAAATTCCTTTAATTCTTTTTCTTGTAGTTTGTGCTTTGTCTGTTGCTATAACTATCTTTTGTCCTAATATTTGGTTTAATAATGTTGATTTTCCAACATTTGGTCTTCCAATAATTGCAGTAAATCCGCTTTTCATACGATACATTTCCTATAATTTATGCTATAATTTCTTCATAAATTGTAACATAAAAGCACAAAATTTTAACAAATTGGCAATTTTTTAACACTCAAAGTATTATATAATATAAGGGAAAAATTTTAACGGTAGAAAATGGCAGTGAAAAAATCTAGAATAATAGGTATAGCATTATTGCTTGCTCTTGCGAATGCACCTGTAGCAGGAACATTTGCCAATAGCAACAACAATCTTGTGCAACTTGATTTGAAGAAATCATCTCCAAATTCCGTTAATGTTACATTATTTACGTCAAATGGCTATAATGACAACGTTATGGTTAGAAAAAAATCTGACAACAAATATGTAATTCTTATTCCAAAAGTTCAAAGTTCAGGCTATAGCGCATCTAATTTAAGTGGCGTTAGAGATTTGGTATCAAATGTTGATGTAAAAACCGTTAATGACACAAATGGCGGTTACACAAAAGTTACATTAATTACAACCAAACCACTTGATATTAAAACAAGCGCACAAAAAACTACTCCTATAACAGAAGAACAAAAAGAATACAAAACTTTGATTGCGCAAGCAAATGCAGTTAAAAATAGTATAGGCAGAACAGAACCAAAACAAATTCAAAAAACAGAGGTTACTGTTAACAAGGCTTCTACCACTGTTGCGCAAAAATCAACTATAGCACCTAACAAAGAACTAAGTAATTCCAATAAAGGAGTGAAAAAACAATCAACTGCGCCAAAAATTACTTTAACAGAAGTTAATCCACAATCTGTAAAAGAAAATAAAGACCGCCAAACAAGACGTGCGCAATTAGCGGAATTAATTCAAGAAGTTAAACAAGAAAAAATTGTTGAACAAGTTCCTGAAAAAACACTTACAACAACTCAAAACACTCAGGCTGATATTTCAAACAACACTCCTGACTTAGAAGTAAAAGATATAAACGAAATGCCTAAAGTTGAAAAATCTTCAATTTTGGCAACACTTAAACACAAAGCAAAAAAAGCAATTAAACCTATCGGAATAACAATTGCATCCCTATTTGGTTTAATGTTTGTTTTGAGAATACTTGGCGCAATTGCAGCGGCAACAAAAGAAACTCAAGCTTCATTTGTTGAACAACTTGCGCAAAATCACGCTGAAACAGAAAACTTTAAATATAATAATATAACAGATAATGACGAGTTGTCTTGGCAAGAAAAATACCAAAGATACTTAGATGCGTCAGCAAAACCTGTTCCTCGTGCTAATAACAAAGGAACATACACATTCATCAAAACTCCGGCTGAACCTGTTAGAAAATTGAACAAAAAACGCCAAGAACTTGAAAAAATGGTTTCTCAAGTTTCAAAAGTTCGCCCTGTGGAAATTGAACCTGAAATTGTTGAAAGTGAAGATGATGCAATCCAAAAATCTATTAAATTCAAAGCTTTTGACACTCAAAGAGCTTCTCTTGACACAACAAGCAGAGATAAAATTAAGAGCAGATTTAAAAAATATGAGAATGCTCTACCTCTGCACGAACAGAAAAACGTAGAGTTGGGTAGTTCTATTCTTCACACCAACCCAAGAAGATTAAAAGATGCAAACCTTGATGTTGCAGATGTTGACAGAAACAGAATTAAATATGACAACTCTGACTATATTATGTCTTCAGTTGATGAGTTTTTCTCAATTATTGACAAAGAACAAGAGGCTGAAAGACCAAAACAACAACCTCAAGTTCAAACTGCACCTCAACCGGTTGCGAAAAAAATCAAACCTACAAACACTCCAAAACAACAAAAACAAACAGTTACAAAACCTTTAACAAACCCGATTACAAAATTGCGTAATGATTCAAAAACTTCATACTTAAACGGATTAATAGTAAAATCTGGTTACAACATTGATAACAATAAAGGTTTCTATATAGTAAACCTTGATGGGAAACCTGCATTAATCGGAAAAGTTAACGACGAAGTGTTCGTATTAAAAAGATTTAATTCAAATGTTACAAACCCAATACAAGTAAGACACGATAACGCTAACGTTTATATGGTAAAGGCGGGCGATTTTAAATCTCTTGTAGAAGTTAATAACAACAAAATGGGTGTGCTAATCGAATTATAATAATACATATAAAGGGCTAAAAGTTGAAGATTGAGTTTTGTCGTCTTGAAAAATATTTTGAGATGTTTATAAAAAAAGTTATTCCGATTTTATTATTATCAACATTGCTTTGCGGGTGTTCACAAAAAGATAATCATACAACAATTGAGTTTGCAAGCTGGGGATCAAAATCTGAAATTGATATACTAAAGCCGATTTTAAATGATTTTGAAAAAGCAAATCCGGATATAAAAGTAAATTTTATGCACATCCCTCAAAATTATTTTCAAAAAATTCACCTTTTATTTGCTTCAAACACCGCACCGGATGTGATTTTTATAAACAACTTATATCTCCCAATATACGCAAACGCCAATCTTTTGGAAGAATTACAAATTCCTCAAAATGAGTACTACCAGCAAGCTTTGCAAGCATTATCTTGGAACGGGAAATTATACGCAATCCCAAGAGATGTTTCAAATTTAGTCGTTTTTTACAACAAAGATTTGTTTGACAAAAAGCACATAAAATACCCAAATTCAAATTGGACTTATTCAGAATTTTTAAAAACTGCACAAAATTTGACCGGGAATGGTGTTTTTGGGATAAGCTTTGAAGAAGATCCGCTGTTTTATCTTCCATATCTGATGAGCAACGATGGCGGGATTTTGCCTTCTGAAATCAAACAAAAAGGCTCTCAAGACGGTTTGAATTTTTATGCAGATTTAAGAAAGAAGTACCATGTAGCTCCTTTAAAATCTGAAAGTGCGAGTGCTACAATGGCTCAAATGTTTTTACAACAAAAAATCGGAATGTATATCTCCGGCAGATGGATGGTTCCCAAATTGAGAGAAGAAGCTAAATTTGATTGGGACATTGTTCAATTTCCAAACGGAGAAAAAGGGAGTATTGTACAACTTGACGCATCAGGTTGGGCAATTGCAAAATCTTCTCAACACAAGCAAGAAGCACAAAAACTTATTGAATATTTATCCTCAAAAGAAAGTAGTGAAAAATTTACTACAAGCGGTTTAATAGTTCCTGCAAGGTATGATGTTGCAAATTCAAAATATTTTCTTGATGGTGAAAAACCAAAAAATTCTAAAATATTTTTAAAAATAATAAAAACGTCAAAACCAACACCTGTAACTATTGACTACAGGGAAGTTACAGACAAATTAAAAAAATCAATGGAAACAAAATTCAATTAATATGTAAATAAATTGAAAAAAATATAATTCGCAATTATAATAATTTTATGGATGGATTAGATACAAGCAGACTGACTGACTTAAAAGATAAAATCATAAACAAGTTAGAAGAAACCGAATTATATCGTTTCAAAGGAACGGTTTCTAAATTGTTGGGCTTGACCGTAGAAGTAAAACTTCCAGGCTTGAAAGTTGGAGATTTATGCTACATTGAAACAAAAGACGGCAGACGAAAACCGGCAGAAGTTCAAGCTTTTAAAGGTGAAGTTGCTCAATTACTTTTGCTCTATGATGGCGAAGGTATCGGGCAAGGTAGTCTTGTTACATCTACCGGTAGACCTATCACAATTCCAGTTGGAGATTTCCTTTTAGGAAGATTGATTAACCCGATGGGAGAACCGATTGACGGCAAACCGCTTGACACAACCGGAGCAACATGGCGACCGGTAGAAGGACCTCCACCCGGACCTTTTGAAAGACCAATTATTACAGAAGTGTTTTCAACAGGAGTTCGGGCAATTGATAGCTGTATGACAATGGGTTGCGGACAACGTTTAGGATTATTTGCAGGCTCTGGAGTTGGGAAAAGTACATTACTTGGGATGATTGCCAGAAACTCTGATGCTGATGTAAACGTAGTTGCGTTAATCGGAGAACGTGGGCGTGAGGTTAAAGAGTTTGTTGAAGATGCACTTGGCGAAAAAGGTATGGCAAAATCTGTTCTTGTTTGTTCAACAGGCGATCAACCTCCTCTAATCAGGCAAAAAGCTTTGTTAACTGCAACCGCAGTTTGTGAATACTTTAGAGATCAGGGTAAAAAAGTTTTCTTGATGACTGATACCGTAACACGTTGTGCAATGGCAGGGCGTGAAGTTGGGTTATCACTAGGCGAACCTCCAACAATGAAAGGTTATCCGCCATCAATTTTCTCTTGGTTGCAAAAAGTTTTGGAAAGAGCCGGAAACAGCCCAAAAGGCTCTGTAACAGCTCTTTATACAGTATTAATGGAAGGTGATGACATTTCGGATCCGATTGTAGATATTGTGCGTGGTATCGTTGACGGTCACATTTTCTTGTCAAGAAAAGTTGCCGAAATGAACCATTATCCGGCAATTGACGTTCTCGGAAGTATTTCAAGGTTGATGTCATCTATTGTTACACCTGAACACAAAGAAGCCGCCGGTAAAATGCGTACAATTATGGCGTTGTATAGAGAAAACAAAGATTTGATTGACGTTGGAATGTATCAACCCGGAACTAACCCTAGACTTGATACAGCAATTGAGATGATGCCAAAAATTAATGCGTTCTTGCAACAAAGAACTTCCGATATTGTTAGTATGGATACAACCATTCAAACTCTCGTCGATATGATGAGAGGAGTGGAGATATAGTATAACAGATGGCAAATTATTCCGTTGCCAAAATCATACTATCACTTATAAAAGAATAATAACTTATTTGAGAAAAACTTCAGTAATTAATTTTACCCCTCTCTGAAATTTCTAAGCTCATATTATTCGCTAAGAAATTTCTTCTCTCCCACAAGGGGCGAGATAGTCACAACAATAAGATGCAAGCACATAATGAAAGGCTTGAGAAATATAGTTTCCCAAGCCTTTCATCTTTCTTACTGCTTAAAATTTATGCGTAATAACCTTGCCCCCAGTCATAATGCTTATTAGCTCCTACATCTTGCCAGTCTTTTGCGGAAGGAGATTTTACGTATGTAGCTTCTTGTATATATTTTGGTTTACCAAAAATATCTTTTTCCAAAGCAGCAAATTCTTTCTTTACACCTGTTTTTAAATCTCCACCAAGATGATAATATGTCTCTTGACTTCTAAATTCAGCTTGTCCTGAGAAAGTCCTTTTTACTCTTGAAATAACTGCTTTCCCTTCTTTGTTTAAAACATTTGTTTTAGTTACAACTGTTTTGCCAAATCTTTCTGTTGATGAGAGAGCTTTCAAACCATTACTTAAAATTTTACTTAGTGCCATTTAATCCAACCTTTCTTTTCGTTTCCCTTACTCTTTTATAAAAACATTAACGTGGAAAAGTTTGACACAGTGCGCCACATAGCATAGCATAGCATAGCATAGAGGTATTATGACAGGGTTTAAGCCTATTTTAAACTTATATTTACATTTCGTAACAATTCAATTTTTATTTGTTTTTTACATATTTTTCCTTTATGTTATCATTATTTTGAAAGGAATTAATGAAGATGATTATACCTAATAATTTTGCCCCAGCTATGCTTATAACTCTTTTTGCAGGTTTATCAACTGCAATTGGTGGTGGTATAGCATTTATTGTAAAAAAAGATAATTTAAAAGCACTATCTGTCGGTTTGGGATTTTCTGCCGGAGTTATGGTTTTTGTTTCATTTATGGATATGTTGCCGGAAGCCGGAAAACTTTTGGCGCAACATTTTCCAAATACACATGAATGGCTTACACTTGCAGGCTTTGTGGCAGGTTTGATTGTCGCAATCTTAATCGATTACTTTTTACCAGACCACATTGATACGGAAGACGTTTTACACCCAGACGGTCCTGCTCACAGAAATTATAGAATTAAAAGAGCCGGAATTTTTACCGCAATCGCAATTTGTGTACACAACTTTCCAGAAGGAATGGCAACATTTTTTACAACAACCCAAAATATTACACTTGGATTGTCTGTCGGCTTAGCTATTGCTATTCACAACATTCCTGAAGGTATTGCAGTAGCTTTACCAATGTATCACGTAACAGGCAAAAAACGATATGCAATGTTATATGCAGCACTTTCAGGAATTACAGAACCAATCGGAGCTTTAGTCGGAATGTTTATTTTCGGATTATTCCTACCACAAGTCCTAATAGGAGCTTTGATGGCTGCCGTTGCAGGGATTATGATTTATATTTCATTCGATACCTTGCTACCACTGGCAAAAGAATACGGCGATTGGCACCAATCAATTGTTGGTATTATTTCCGGGATTCTTGTTATTTGGATTAGTTTAATTTTGATAGGCGGTTAATCTCAAAATGAATTTGTCAAACCTGTTTGATATTGGAAGAAACTTATATGCACTACCTGCTTACAACGACAGAAGCGGGTTAGCACCTATGCCGTTAAGATATTTTTTTGAATTAACATATCGTTGCAACTTGAATTGTCCATATTGCTACGTTGGCGACGACAGAAAAAAAGACGAACTAACCACTGAAGAATGGTTCAAAATAATAGACCAAATTCCGTTTTATTCTTTTGTAACTCTTGTCGGTGGCGAACCGCTTATCAGAAAAGATTTTGTCGACATTTTGATGAGAACTTCTAAAAAAACATTTGGCAAATTGAATGTAGTATCAAATGGAATTTTGATTAATGACGAAATCATAGATGCTTTTATAAAAAGTAAAATGATGCTTTTGTCGGTTTCTCTCGACGGTTATGGAGAAAACCATAATATTAACCGAAACAAAGACGGAATTTGGGACAAAATCATGAACAATTTTGACAACATGAATTCTCAAAAAAAACGCCCGATGGTTGATATCAAGACAATTGTACTTGAAAATAATCTTGATGATTTGGTAAAACTTTACAAAATGTGCGACGAAAAGAGATTTAATTTTCTTTCAATTTCTTTTTTACGCAACAACAATTTAAAACAAAATTCTGTATTATTTGATAGTTTTGTACCGGAATTTAATGCGAATTACCCTATTCAAAAATATTTTGATATGGAGCATTTCAAAGAAGTTTACAAGGAACTTGAAAGTTTAAGTAAGAAATCGAATGTAAAATTAAGATTTTCACCGAAGTTTGAATATTCTAAAAATCCACTTGAAAAAATTGAAGAATTTTTCAACACTCCGGCAGAAAAACCTGTTTCAGAGATTTATAAACCTTGCATGTACCCTTATTCAAACATGATGATTAATCCGCAGGGAGATGTTTACCCTTGTTTGTCACAAAAAATCGGCAACATCAAAGATATGCCGATTAAAGAAGTTTTCAACCTTCCGCATTACAGATGTTTTAGAAAAAATCTTCACGCCGCAAAAGTTTTCGGTGCTTGCCAAATGTGCTGCGAATTGTGCGTAAAATAATTACAATCTAAATGCTCATGAACAACTGCTCCCTCTGCACAAGGGGCGTGGGGAAAGAAGAATGTGTTGGCGATATGAACCAAAATATCTTCAACGATACGGACTTTTCACGTTTCACTTCTCTCTTTCCCCCCTATAGTCCTATCGCCTTATTGCCTTATAAAGAATGGCAGATGGGTGAAAGCTTATAATATAAATTCCTTTACGGGATAGCACCCACCTAACCTCCCTCATCAGGGAGGAAAACAATTTTCTTGATACGGTCTACTCACCATTCACTTATTCATCCCGATATGGTCTTTTCTTTTCTCGCTTTTCACTTAAAGCTGCTTAGCGCCCCATGTATTCATGGAGATAGCAACATGCCTGTATAATCGTGGACTTTTCAAATTGGGAATATAAGTTATACTAAAAATGTGGTTAAGGTTCACGCCCAAAGATGGCAAAATCGTTTACCACTAAAGTTAGGGGATAGCAGTATGGGTTATATTCATTGCTGTGGAGCTTTACATAAGACCAAAACTTTTCGTCTTGTTCCGCAGGAAAACTTTTTGTTGTGCGAACTAGATTACTTGAGCAAATGTCCTGTTTGCGGTCATTCGGTTTGCCAACTCACAAGAATTAACAAAGAAAATAATATTTCAGTTATAAGAAAAATTAATCAAAAAGCTCGGGGATTTTTCTCAAAATTAAAAAATTCCATCTTATACGAAATTCGACCTGCAAATTACAAACCGTTATACACGAGCAAATTCTACTTAAATTATAACGAATTTGGAGTAAAAAAGAGATGTTATTCAAATCTTAGAGCTTTGAAAATAGGACTTACAGAAAACAAATACCTAAAAAACAATCCTTAAATTATCTTACTCTCTGGGCGGATAATTCCGCCCTTGTTTTTTGAACGGAAATATTATGAATTATATTCAGTCGTTTTTTAATATGCTGAATGTATAAAGACTAGTAAAGGAATTTTGAACATGGCACTTTCCCCCAAAGAAGTTGAAGTAATAACTTTGGTTGCATTGGGTTATTCAGATAAAGAAATTTGTTCGGCACTCAAAATAGCTTATGGCACCGTAAGAAATCATATAGATAGAGCAATTTTAAAATTACACGCACAAAACAGAACACATGCGGCAATGATTTACAAGTTTATGAATAAAGAATGGTTAGAGGAATTTTATGAAGCGAATAATCATACATTGGACAGCAGGAACGTACTTTCCAACTAATTATGAAAAAGAACATTATCATTTTTTAGTTGATGCCAAAGGAGAAATCCATTACGGGGTATTCAAGCCAGAAGCAAATGAAATATGCAAAGCCGGCAAATATGCAGCTCACACCGGCGGAGGAAACACCGGTTCAATCGGAGTTGCTATCTGCGCAATGTTGAATTACAAGTCGGCAAAATCTGTTGGGAAATATCCGATTACCAAAAAACAATTTGAAAGTACAATGAATTTTTGCGCACAACTTTGCAAAAAATATAACATTCAAATAACACCACAAACTGTTCTCACTCATTACGAGTTTGGGAAACAAAATCCAAAAACAACGTCAGCGGGCAAAATTGATATCAACTATCTTCCTCCATATCAATGGATTACAAAAGAAGAAGTCGGAAGTTTTATAAGAACAAAAATCAAATGGTACTTAAACAAAATCAACAAAATTAATTAAAAAGGAGCTACAAAAATGGAAGTATCATATTACAATTTAGCAGGCGGAATAAATCAAGCTTTAACAAAAACAGAATTAGGGCTTAATACAAAAAAGATTTATTGGGCAGATGCTACAAATATTGAAATCCTCCAAAATCGAGGAATTGTAAAACAAAAAGGAAATTCCTTATTTTTAGATATAGGAGAAGAAATCACAGGAATAACAGAAATGTTATCTTATGATATCCCCAAATTAGTTATCACGACAGTTTCAGGTAAAATATTTATTTATGACGAATTACATTCCAAAACGAATTTAATCAACAAAACTTTAACCGGCAGAAAACCTAAATTTTTAAACTTTTTAAATGGAATATTAATAATGACAGAAAGTGATGGATTGTTTTACATCAAAAACAATTCAACTTATGACGTTGTCGAGTGTGGATTAAAAGACTTAAATGGAGATATTTTAACAGGAGGAATTATTTCTGCATACAAGGGTAGAGTTTGGGTCGCAAAGAATGCAACCATTTACTATTCTGCACTTGGCAATTACAATGATTTTACGACATCTGACGATGCCGGTTACATCAACGAATTCCATACAGATACCGGTTCAATAACAGCATTACACCAGTATAAAGATTATCTTGCAATTTACAAAAGAAATAGCGTTTACCTTCTTTCCGGAACAAATCCAAGCGATTTTGCAATCACTTTATTTGCAGATAAAGGTGCTATAAATTCTTCATCAATCCTCAACGTATCAAATAAACAATATTTTTTAAGCAATGGGATTTTTGCACTTGAACAAGTTGGAGAACTCAACCAAATTCAACTCGGGAATGAAATATCTTTAAATATAAAAGATGAATTTTCGTCTTTTGAGAATTTATCAAACACAATTGCTTTGCATTACGAAAAGAAAAATCAAATCTGGTATTTCTTTCCATACACATCAGACAAATATTTTCACACCATTTGGATTAACGATTATGTAAACAAAGCTTGGTACAAAAGAAAAGTTCCACAAGATATAGTAACTGCCTGCGTACATAATGAACAGATTTATATAGCAGATAAGAACGGAAAAATTTACAAAGATGACTATGGAACAACTTTCAACGGAATTCCAATTGATTTTATGTGGAAATCTCCATTTCTTGCAATTACAAATCCTCATCATCGAAAAATGATTGACGAATTTTATTTTCTGTTAGATACAGAATATGACAATAATTTTAAATTTTCAGTATTCAAAGATTACGACAGCGAACTATCAGACGATGAGGAACATATTTATTCTGTTTACAAAGATCATTTGATTTGGGCTGACAACGATATGCCAGACCACCAACCGTGTCATTGGGGAAATAAAGAAAGTTCAATTCCTGTTTGGGCAGTAAACAAAGATACTTTAGAAAAAGCCGAAATCTCTGAAGCAAATTACTCCGTACAATTATGTGTCGAAGGAAACGAGATCACAAATTCTTGTGCAATAATCGGACTTCAATTTAGAGAAGTCTATATTGATGACTAATCACCACTCATTTTATACAAATTACACACTAAAAAAAAGAAAGGAAAAATTATGTCAGAAACAACTAACTCTTACTCAGCATTCATTCCTGAAATTTGGAGCAAAAAATTAAACAATATGCTGGAAAAAGATTGCGTTATGCTACAATGTGTAAACAGAAATTGGGAAGGAGAAATTAAAAATCAAGGTGATAAAGTTAAAATCATAACTCCTTCAGAAGTTACAATTTCAACATTAGGTTCAGAAAATATTACATATAGTGAACTTGAACCAACATCTCAAGAACTTGTAATTGATCAAAAGAAATTCTTTGCTTTCAAAATCAATGATATCGCACAAGTACAAGCAAACACAGATATTATGGAAGCACATCTTAAAAATGCAAGAAAAGCAATAGAAGAAGTTCAAGATGCCTATCTTTTATCACAACATGCAAATGTTGCAGCAACTAACATTGTTGGCAGCGACGAAGCTCCGATTACTCTTGATAAAACAACTATCTACTCATATTTTGTGAAACTTGCACTTTGTTTAAAAAATTCTGATGCTGTTTCTACAGGCACCAGACCTTGGGTCGTAATTAACCCGACGATTGAATCTTATTTATTACAAAGCTCTGAATTTATTGGTGCGCACAATGTTGCTGATGAAACATTAAGAGAAGGAGCAATCGGAAGAATTGCCGGAATGGATGTTTTAGTAAGCACAAACTTAACCACAATATCTGACAAATATTATGTATTAGCCGGAACAAATGAGGGTATTACATTCGCCTCTCAATTAGCCAAAATCGAAAGTTTGAGAGATAAAGACAGTTTCTCAGACCTTGTTAGAGGCTTATACCTATATGGTGCTAAAACCGTTCAGCCAAAAGCTCTTGCAAAAATGGTTGTTAGTGCAAAATAAATCGGAGCATGTAAATAATGTTTAACAATTTCAAAATAAAAATTAAAGAACTCGCAAAATCTGCAGTAAATAACGCAGAAGAAATTCTTGGAAGCAACAAAGGGAAGCAGAAAAAAGAAATGGCTATAAAATTTGTCATTGAAAAACTTCCTGTTCCTATTGTTTTAAAACCAATAATTTCGATTATGTTTTCATCATTTATTGATGAAGCAATTGAATTTGCGGTCACATACATGAAAAGACAAGCATAAGGAAAAAGTTATGAATGAACAAAATATAGAAAATGTTTCATCTCTTGCCGACAATCAAAATCCGGCATCTGAAAACAATCAGCCAAACATTGCCGAGAAATACAAACAAATGGCAATTAACGACATCAACACAATTAAGCAACTAGTTGGGAATGGTGTAATGACACAAGAACAAGGACAAAATTTGATGAATTTCGTATCTCAAAAGGCGTTTGAGAAATACACAGAAAATCTACCTCAAAAACAGTTACAACAGTCAATAGACATTCCAACTCAAGCCGACCCCATGCCGGACTTTTTCAACCAAATCGGCAGAAGTGATGTCTATGATTATTTAAAAAATTCAAATACCAATTTTGATAGAGATGAAATTTCTAAAATCTCTGCACTTGTAGAAAAAATTGAAAATTCTGCAATCCAAAGATATTTAGAAAAACAAAAACACGAAAAGGCATTAATCAATGAAAACGAAACCGCCAAACAAAGGTTGCGTGCAAATGCACAAAACAATAATTCTGACGGCATGAAAAACTTGGTCTTTACTCGTGAACAAATCGGTAAAATGAGTGGTGCTGAGTTCGCAAAAAACGAACAAGCCATAATGGCTCAACTCCGTAAAGGGTTGATTAAATAGCATATAACTATTAAATCTTTTGTGAGAGAGTAGTCTATTTTTAGGCTACTCTTTCTTGAAAGAAGAAAGGAGAAAAATGAACTACCTAGAACTTATTAACAAATGCCTTGTAGAATTAAATTACAAACAAGTTAATACTTTTTCCGAACTGACCAAAAATGAGCATAACAAATTGAAAAATATTATTAACATAATAAATTCCGAAATTTGCACATCTGACAAATGGAATTTTTTAATAAGAAACAAAAAATTAACCCTTTCCAAAAATTCAGGAGAAATAGAAAATACAATAGACGGAAGGATTAAAGATATCATTGTTGATGGCAAAAAGTATGAGTATTTTGCAAATTTTGAACACTTTTTTACAAACTCTCAACCTTCAAGCACTTATAGCTTATTCAATGACAAAATTCTTTTTCCAACTTTTAACAAAGACAAAACTGTTGAAATTATTTACTACACCAAAAACTGCGTAAAAAATCAATACGGCGAAGAAAAACTGACTTTTGAAGAAGCTGATGACATATCTCTTATTCCAAACCCATTTGTAGAACCGATTGTTGTATATGGAGCTTGTATGAGATTAAAAGGCAATCCAAAACATGCCCGATTTAGCTATTGGCTAAGCATGTACAAAGATGCTTTTGCGAACTTAAAATCAAAAGTTTCTAAAACAATTGAGGAACATCCAACTATTAAAATATCCCGTAGATAAAGAGTTTCTCCAAAAAAGTAAAATCATTTTTGCGCATAAAAAAAACAGGAAGTTTAAAATTCATTTTCCCCTCCTGTTAAGATTTACACTAGCCGAAATATAAATAGCATGACTATTATACAATTTTTTTCGAAAAATTTCAAATAATACCTGCAAATGTAACGAAATGTACATAATTTAAAACCTATAAACTTATGAAACGATTAACTAAACAACAAAAAATATTTGTATCTGAATACATCAAAACTCTCGATGGAGAGCGTTCTGCGAAATGCGCCGGGTACAAATCAAAGAATTTAACAACCACCGCAACAGAACTTTTGTCTGATGAAACCATTATAAGAGAAATTAAAACACAACTAAAACAACAAATTTCATCATTAAGAGTAAATAAAGGTTATGTAATACAAAAATTACTCCAAATCGCAGAATTTTCACTTGAAGAGGAAGATATTTTGGATAAAGAAGGTGATTACACCGGCAAAAAGAAACTTCGTGATACATCTGCCGGTTTAAAAGCCCTTGAAAATTTATGCAAATATCTTGGATTTAACTCTAAACAAGAAGACGAAGAATACAAACAAGCCAAAATAATAACAATTTCAAATCTTGACGATGAAAAAATCTAATTATTAATAAGGAGAAAAACGAATGAAAAACAGTGACGCAGAAGCATTACTCTTGAGCAATGCTTCTTTAGAAGATCTTATAAAAATGAAGATTGAAAAAGAATTTATGAACGATTTAAAAAAATCAAAAGAAAAACCTATCCCCAAAACTTACACCAATATAAAAGATTTGCCTAAAGACAAAATATTTTCGAAATATTCTATATACAAATTTTTCAACAGAAAAACGGGTTGCGAAACATTTATAAACGGAATTCAAGCAGATGCACTAATAGGATTGCAAACTAATGTCAGATCCAAAATGTTAAAAGGAGAACTCAACGCCTTCACAACAGATAATGCGTACATAAAATTTGAGAAAGCTGAATATTAATGACAAAATTTTCAAACCCTTATGAAAACCCAGCATACGTAAAACAAGCAATACTTTTATATTTAAAATATTCAAAATTCCTTGATGACGACTACGCTGATGCCAAAAACAACAAAGTACAATACTTTTTTGACCTCATAAATAGAACTTATCCATATTTTTGGGTAATTACAGAAGGAGAAAAAGTTAGCGGATTTGTATATCTGGATAACATTATAGGGAATAATAAAAAATACCATAGTGCTGAACTAGTTACCTGCTTTGACAAGAATTATTGGGGAATTTATACAAAAATTTGCGCTTATTGTTTCTTGCGCCTAATTTTTCAAAAATATGGTTTTGAAAAAATCAAAGCCCTTATATATCCTGAAAATTTTCGTGTAAAAAATCTGCTTTTACATTCAGGATTTTCCAAAGAAGCTTTATTGAAAAATGAAACAAAAAGAAACGGAAAACTGCAAGATATTGAGATTTATTCAATATTAAAAGAAAGGTTATAAAACAATGAAAATAGAACAAGAAGATTTAATTCAAAAATTAGATAATCTAAATGAAAAATACTTAATCGGAAATATTACAAAAAAATTTGATAAATACGACGGAGAAAGGAATTCTCAATTAACAGATATAAAACTCGTTAGAGATGCAATTTATAATTCGGAAATTCCACGACTTAACGGGTGGGATAACAAGGTTGAATTACCTGATATTTACGAACTCGCTCAAACTTTAAAATCTCATATTAGCGAAAACCTATATTCCCATCCGGATGCAATGTTTGACGTTTCCGGGACAACTCCACAAACACAAGGTTTTGCAAATAGCCAAAAAGCAATGCTTGTTAATACTTTTGAACAAATGAACCTTGAAAATGAAATGGAAAAAATTATTGACGGAATTATTGAAACAGGAGAAAGTACACTATTTGTCGGTTGGGAAACAAAAATTAAATCGACAAGACGAGCGCAAACTCTTGAAGAACAACTTCTATCAGATGATAAAACAGGTTTTGTACTTGACGAAAAAATTATTTATGACAACGCCAAAATCAAACATATTAAGTCAGAAGATTTTGTTTTCGATAAATTCAATATCGACAACTGGGATAAATGCGCCAAAATATACCGCACATATTTAACAGTTGATGAAATATTTTCAGACAAAGCTAACAACAAATTAACTAAAGAAAAACTGGAAATTTTGAAAGGAGTGGTGGCAAATAACAAACGACCCAACAACAAAGAAGAAAAGGCTGTAGAAGGTAACAAAGTTGAAATTTTAGAATTTTGGGGTGATATTGAACTCAATGACGGAACTTTACTAAAAAATTGGTTAGTCGTCGTTGCTGCAAGACAAATGATTATTCGTTTTGAGAGTAATCCGTTCGTAATCAACCCATTTATTCACGCAAACATAATTGAATCTCCGCAAACTTGCAGAGGAATTTCTCCGCTAAGAGTTGCACTGATTTTGAACAATATAGCATCAACAATTTTAAACAAACAAATTGATGCACTAGCTCTTATGATGAACCCTCCATATCTTGCGCCAAAAGGATGTTTCAAAGGGCAACAAGAAGTTAAACCGGGCAAAATTATTGAATATGATGCAGCACTTATGCCGCAATCTCCAACTCCACTGTCTTTTGACAAAGCAATGGTTGGTTGGGATTTCTTAAACTATTTTAAATCAACGATTGAAAGCGCAACAGGAATTTTCAAAAACATGGCTGGGAATATTCAATCAGCACAACGAACCGCAACCGAATTAAACTACTCAGTGAGCGGACAAGAAGCACGCTTAAATATGATTTTGGATTCCATAAACAGAAAAATCATTGTTCCTATGGTTGAAAAAACTGCAGAAATAATTTCATATTTCAAACTTGGCAAAGAATTAATCGGTGTAAATGATAGGGGCAAAACAAGTTTTATTGAAATTGATGATGATATTAGAAATTCCAATTATATTTACCGCTATGGCGATAAAAAAGCAACTTTTGAAAGGAAATTAAGATTAAAAGAGCTATTTGAAGTCGTACAAGCCTTTGCCCAAGTTCCGGAAGTTGAAGAAAAAATTGATTGGCTAGAATGTTTCAAATTCGCACTGGAACAGTATGGAATAGAAAACGCAAATAATTTTTTATTGGAAGAAAAAACTAATTCAAATCTTTCCGATTAGCAAATAATACATACAAAATAAAAATAAAAAATTCAAAAAATTACCTATAAAAGCTATAAAAAATAATATTTTGTGCAATAAAGCAAAATGTTTATTCTTGAAATCTATTTGAGGCAAAAAATTTAAAAACTTTTTTGAAAGAAATATTTCAATAACAAAAAGAATTAAAAAAATAAAAGCCAATATAGTTAATAACAAATATATAGCACTATACTGCTCTAAAGTAATATATACATTTGTATATAATTTTATATGCAAATTTTCAAGAACAAATACATGAATAGTTAAAAAAACTAAAAAATAAAAACATAATGCAGACAGATTTGAAAAAAGATATTTATATATTCTCATACACCAATAATACATAAAAGGAGAAATTATGACAACACGATTTTTATGAAACTCTAAAATATAAAAAAATATAATTAAGAAATAACAGTTTTGAATAAAGGGGGAATTGTTGTATAAATTATTAAAAGCACAACGGGAGTTTTTAGAAATCCCGCATGATTACTCATTAGATGTCGCTGTTTATCAAGGGGGTTACGGTTCGGGCAAAACTTTTGCAGGGTCTTTATTAGGAATTTTATTGGCTTTAAAATTTCCAGGAATAAGAGGTCTTGTTGGAGCGCAAACCTACACCCTTGTACGGGACACTACTTTACAAACATATTTTGAACATCTTGACAATTTTGGATTTACGGAAGGCAAAGACTACGATTGGTCATCATCTCTCCAAAAATTAACTTTTAAAAACGGCTCAGAAATTCTATTCAGGCATTTTGACGAACCAAATAAATTAAAATCTCTAAACTTAGGATTTGTCGAAATTGAGGAAATGTCCGATATTCCTTACGATACATTCAAAATGCTCTTGGGGCGTATGCGACAGAAAGTCAAAAAATCTTGGAAAGATTTTACATATAGAATTTTTGGACACACAAATCCCGAAACTTGTAGAGGATGGGTTTATAAAACATTTAAAGAAAACAAATCGCCAAATTATAGGTTAATTAGCGCTCCAACAACCCAAAATATTTATTTACCAAAAGGTTTTTGCGATGAACTAAAAAAGGTTTATGACGAACAATACTACAATATTTTTGTACTTGCACAAAACGGAGAGTACAACAACGGACTTGTCATAAAGGATTTTTCCGACGAAAACATAAAAGAAATAACTTATCAACCAGAAATGGATTTACATATATCTTGCGACTTTAACGTTGATCCAATGTGTTGGGTTTTTGCACATAAAACAGACGATAAGGTCTTTTACTTTGATGAAATCGCAATGGAAAATACGACAACCGCAAAAGCTTGCGACGAATTTTATCGCAGGTACCCAAACCACAAAGGAAAAATCATCGTAAACGGTGACGCATCAGGCGACAACAGAAGTTGTACCAGTGAATACACAAACTACGTAATTATAAACAAAAAACTTTTACAATTCGGCTATGATGTAGAAATTCAGATAAAAGCTTTTAATCCGCCAATAAAAAATAGGATTATGGCATTCAATTCAAAAGTCCGCTCCGCAAATGGAGAAGTCTGTCTTTTTGTTGATAAAAAATGTGAAAAACTTTTATACAACATCTATAATCTCAAATACAAAGAGGGTTCGTCAAAAATAGATATTCCAACATATCAACAAATCAAGCAGTCAAAAGAACTCAAATTCTTATCTCATCCGATGGATGCCGCCTCATATTTAGTTGATTTTTATTGGCCAATAACACTGTAAGGGAGGAGTTTTAATGGATAAATTTATTGAATATTCACCTATTATAATTGTTGTTTTAATGTTTTTTATTCAACAAAAAATTTTTGTCACTCCGGAACAATTAGAAAAAAAACATAGAGAAATTATTGACGAAATTGAAGAAAAATTCGTGACAATGAATAGTTTTATTGATTTAAAAGAACAGTTTTCGGAAATAAAGGATAAAATTGATAAAATTTATGACTTATTGATTGATTTGAAATGAAAAATCTGTATCATGGAGAAATTATTACAAATTCGTAACATTATTCTCTATATATTAAAGTTTAATTACCAAAATACCGTTAATACGAGTAATAGACATGTAAGTTACTAAGTAAAATCGAAAGGAAAGCGTTAATACAATGGGATTGGCAGCTTCACAAGCAAGATTTCTGGCGATAACAGCAAGAAAGATGAATTGCGAATTTGAATCAATGCAAATTGCGCAACAAAAGCTTTCTGTTACTCGTGACCAGCAAGCCGCAGCTCAGGAATATCAAGATTCTTTGAATGCGACTAAACTTGTATGGGATGCTGACAACAATTGCGACGGGACCGGAGATGTTTACAATTTGTCTTATGGATTAATGATGACACCTTCCGCATTGAATGAGTATGATCCTTATTTAATTACAGATTCTCAGGGTAGAATTGTTTTGACCGAAAGCATGTTTACTGCAGCACAGAATGCGGGTATTATTGATAAAGACGGTAACCCAATTGCGAAAATCACCTCCAAAGATGGAAATACAACAACTCCAAACGGATTATTTACAGTTGGAAAAACAGATGCAACAACAGGAGGTTCTCGTAACGCATTCTTATACCAATTAGGAGTTCAAGGACTTGCAGATCCTTCTACAATTAAATCAATATACGATCTGGGAGATGCAGGTTATACAAAATCTGGTATTGGTGGAGCTATAATTGACAAAACTTTGACCAACGCCATGACAACTAATACCTTCATCACATATATGCAAAACGCAGTGGATGAAAAAGGAAATTCTATCTATGCCCTTGATGTAATTTCACTTCTTGCAGATGCTGATGGAAATAAAGAAGTAACAGATGATGAATTTAACAAAACTTTCTGTACAACGACATCACCTTCCAATAAAGATGATGGAAAAATCATTATCACAAAATCAGGTAACGCTCTTTCAAGACAAGATATTGAAAAATTAACTCTAGGCGACTTGTTGAGTGGCAAATACGAAATGAGCGGAACAATGGGAGCTGAAGCGTTATCATCAATTGCCGAAAAAGTTTTAGCGGGTATGGCAGCTAAATTCGGATTGGGTGAAAGTGCAAATGTTAAAGGTTTGAATGTTGATGCAACTTCTGAAAGTGCATTAAATCAAGCTTACGAATTTTCAAAACTTCAACTTAACGCAAATTATGCAGTAAGTTCAAGCGGCAAAACAACTTATGCAGCTATTTCTAACGCAATTTCCGCTGCTCAAGGTTCTAATACTATTGCCAAATCAAACCAAAATATTTCATCAATAAGTTTAACAAATATGTTGAAATCATTTTTAACTAACTTTGCCATAGCTTTGGAAGGCTATGATGCAGGTTATGGTGTAGATAAGACTTCTACAAAGAAAAGTGATTATGTAACAGATGATTTAACATATTACTTTGTACTTAAAAATGATAACGCAACAACAGAGCAATCTAGTTTAAACGCAGATTTTTATAACATGTTGTATAACCAAATTTGTATGAATGGAGCTTGTACTGACAAAAACATTATGCAAAAAATAAATGACCAAGAATATCTAACTCACGCTTTGAAAAACGGTCAATTATTTGTTTCTACCCTAAATACTGACGGATATTTTTATCAAGGACATTACACCGCAAGCGGTCACATTGCAGAAGTAACTGATGATGATGCTATAGCTCAAGCAGAAGCCGAATATAACGTTAAAAAGACAAAATTAAACTATAAAGAAGAAACTCTTGAACTAAAAATGAAAAATATTGATACAGAATTGTCATCATTAACAACCGAATACGATACTGTTAAAAACCTAATTAGCAAGAATGTTGAAAAAGTATTTACAATGTTCAGCTCGTAGGTTTAAGTTATTAAAATTTCATGTTTAACATATAATTAAATCATGAAAGAATATGATTTTTATATAGTTCCGACACCTATCGGTAATTTAAGCGATATTACTTTGCGAGCAATAGAAACGCTAAAAAGTGTTGATATTATTGCTTGCGAAGACATGAGAGTAACTCAAAAGTTATTAAACCACTATGATATAAGGACAAAATGCGTTTCTTATCACAAATTTAATGAAAAAGAACGTGTGGATTACTTCCTTGAACTGTTAAATGGAGGCAAAAAAATTGCACTTGTTTCTGATGCAGGAACTCCTCTTTTTTGCGATCCGGGAGCGGTTATCGTAGAAGAATTGAGAAAACATAATTTTTCTGTAACATCTCTTGCCGGAGCAAATGCAGTTGCAACTTTTTTATCTCAAGTTCCAAGAGAGGGAGAAGATTTCACATTTATCGGATTTTTACCAAAAACAAAAACTCAAATCGAAAATCTTTTAAAAACATACAAATCGACTGATATAGTGTTTTATGATTCTCCAAACAGAATTTTAAACACCTTAGATATTATCAAAGAAATTCGACCAAATTCTAAAGTTGCAATCGGGCGAGAACTTACAAAAGTTTTTGAAGAAATTGTTATTGATAGCGCAGAAAATATTATTGAACATTTTAAAAATAACATTTTAAAAGGCGAAATTGTCGGGCTTATCTTTAGGGAAAATTTTAATTGTAACGATATTGACATTGACGAAAAAATTTCTGCTTTAAAACGCAAAGGCTTTAAAGACAAGGATATATCAGTGATATTGGCAGAATTGTATAAACTAAATAAAAACGATATTTATAAAAGATGTTTATTATAATTTACATCTTCCACTTTTTTTAATTTATGATATAATATTTTTAGGATAGTTAATTGAAGTTTTTAAGGTAGAGATTTTTTGAGAAATAAAAAGTATATATCTTTAATAGCCCTGTTGTTGGTTATGACATGCCCGCTTCAATGTGCTGCACGAGGGAATTTCTGGGGCGGTGCAAACGATACAGACGTGCATGACCTTCAAACACCTACTGCAACACAGACTTCTTTTGACGAAACTCATACAACTTCTGCATCAGTAAGCACAACTGCAAATACTTCAGAAAAAAGAAAAATTAAAAATATTGAATTTGTCGGAAACAACGTTATTGACAAATCTCTAATTTTGCAACAAATGAAACTTCAAGCCGGAGACACATACAACAGAGAACTTGTGCAACGTGATCTTAAAGCTATCTACGAAATGGGATATTTTACAGAAAACATGCGTGCAATTCCTGTAAACAATTCTGACGGTTCTATCACTTTAAAAATTGTTGTAACAGAAAACGCTCCAGTAACAGATTTTACTATTGAAGGAAACACTGTAATTTCTACCGACGAAATTTTATCCTACCTTCTTCCTATGAAAGGGAAACCTCAAAATATTTCAGAACTTAACAATGCAATTGCTAAAATCCAAGATTGCTATAGCTCAAAAGGGTATATTTTAGCAAGAATTGATTCAGTTTCTGACGATCCGGATGGAACTGTAAACATTGATATCAAAGAAGGGACAATCAACAGAATTTTAATTTCCGGTAATGAAAAAACAAAAGATTACGTTATTGAAAGAAATGTTTTGACAGAACCAGGACAAGTTTATAATGAAAACTTGTTAAAAGAAGATTTGGTAAGACTTTATGCAACTCAAGCATTCAAAGACGTAACCAGAGAAATCGAACCTACTGATGATCCTGATAAATACGATATTACTATTAATATTGAAGAACAAAGGACTGCTAGTATTTCAGTAGGCGGTGGTATTGACTCTGTAACCGGTGTGTTTGGTTCTGTTGGAATTGCAGATAACAACTTTATGGGAAGAAACGAAAGGATTTCCCTTAACGGTATTGCCGGTACCGGTGTAATCTTAAACGACTCATCCATTAAACGCCGTATGAATTTGCAGGCTGAGTTGAGTTATTTCAAACCATATTTTTATAACGCCGATACATCTTTGATGAGTAAGATTTTCTATAGAGATTTTGGTTCTTATCAAGTTCCACTTGCTATTGAAAGAAGAATTGGTGCAGAAGCAACTGTTGCTCACAGAATGAAATTCAATAAACACGTAACAGGGACTTTCTCTTTAGGACTTGAAAATATTGACGTATCTGAAGGCGATGCTGGTAAAATTGCAAGTTTGTACTCAAGATACAATATCCCAATTTCGGAACGTGCAAGACAACTTGATGGTGGATTGTTCTTATCTTTAAGTCCGGCACTTTTGTATGACACAAGAGATAGCGCAACAGTTACCAGAAAAGGGACAATGGCAAGTTTGAGGTTTGATGAAGAATTTGGTGTTCTTGATTTTGATAAAACTCACGGAAAGTTAACCGGTATGGTTAAACAATATGTTCCTATTGGGAAGAAATCATCTTTATCATTCACTGCTAAAGGTGGAGGAAAAATTCACGGAGATAACATGCCGGAAGTTATGGCATATCGTTTAGGTGGCCCTTACACTATCAGAGGTTTCAAAATGAGTGGGGTTGGTACAGGCGACGCATTCATTATGGGTAGTGCAGAATTTGCAACCCCAATTCCGTTCCTTGATAGAACAAGAATTAATTTCTTAAACAACCTAAGATTTACTGTATGGGCTGATGCCGGTAAAATCTTCAACCCATCAATTACGGATAAAATTTACGACAGACCGCTTTATGCAGTATCTGCCGGTGTTGGTTTAAAACTGTATGTACCGGGAATGGGTCCATTATCTATCGATTATGGTATTCCTCTTACAAATCCGGGTAGTAACGGCAACAAAAACGGTTACTTCACTTTTGGTGTAGGCGATATAATGTATTAATCTAATGGAGGTATAAAATGAAAAATTTAAAATTAGCAGCTTTATTAATGACTGCCGGTTTATTTATTACATTAGGCAATCAAGCAAATGCAGCAGGCGTTGGATATATTGATTACCAAAAAGTACAAGATAGCTTTCCTTTTGCTCAACAAGCAGTAAAAGAAATTGATGCAAAAGCATTGGAAATGCAACAATACATGGTTGACAAAGAAAAACAATACAAAGCTCTTGATACTCCATTGAAAAAGCAAAACTTTGAAGATCAAACTGCAAGAGAATTTAAACTAAAACAAGATGCTTATATGCGTTTAAAATCTGATAAAGAAGAACAAGTTTATAACAAAATTCAAGCTGCAACAAAGCAAGTTCTTGTAGAACAAAAACTTGATGCAATTGTTGATTACAGAGTAATTTTTGTTGGCGGTGTTGATATTTCTGATTTGGTTATCCAAAAATTGAAAAGTAGCCAGTTTTAGTATTTAAGGAGGAATCATGAAATATTCTGAACATGGAGAACAATACCACATCGGTTTAAATGTTGGAGATGTGGGTGAATACGTAATTCTTCCGGGAGATCCTAAGCGTTGTGCTAAAATTGCAGCGTATTTTGATGATGCAAAATTAGTTGCAGATAGACGGGAATACACAACTTACACAGGATACCTAAACGGAACCAAAGTTAGTGTAACTTCTACCGGTATCGGCGGTCCTTCAGCATCTATTGCATTAGAAGAACTTGTCAACGTAGGAGCTAAAACCTTTATAAGAGTTGGAACTTGCGGTGGAATGGATATTAACGTAAAAGGTGGCGATATTGTTATTGCAACTGGTGCAATCCGTATGGAAGGGACAACGAAAGAATATGCACCAATAGAATTTCCAGCAGTTGCAAATTTAGACATAATAAATTCTCTTGTTCAGGCTGCAAAAAACTTAGGACACGAATACCATACTGGAGTTGTTCAATGCAAAGACTCTTTTTACGGGCAACACAGTCCTGAAAAAATGCCTGTAAACTATGAACTACTCAATAAATGGGAAGCTTGGAAGAAGATGGGATGTTTGGCATCCGAGATGGAATCTGCAGCTTTATTTATAGTTGGTAGCTTTTTAAGAGTTAGAGTAGGTTCTGTATTTTTAACAGTAGCCAATCAGGAAAGAGAAAAGTCTGGCTTGGAAAATCCTGTCGTTCATGATACTGATATGGCTATCAAGACCGCTATTGAAGCTTTGAAAATTCTTATTGAAAACGACAAAAAATAAGGAGCAATTAAATGTTTAACAAAAAAATGCAGTATGTTATAAAAACTTGTGCAAGCGACAATACTCAAGAACTTCAAAACCTTTTGAACGAAATGTCTATGAACAATTGGGAACTGTATAGCATGCAAGAAGTTGAAGGCGAAGATGGTCAAATTTTGTGCAACTGCATTTTTATGCGAGAATCAGATACCTCCACAAATGAGATTAACGCAGATACAATAAACATTTCAACCTTTAAAAGTCAAATGGAGAAAATGCTTTCTACAGAACAATCTCCGTATGAAATTTGCCTTGATATTCAAAGCAAAATTAAGGATCAAAAAGCTAAAATTGCAAAAGTAAAAAAAGAACTTGATGGTGAAGCTCCGGCATCTGTAAGCAGAAAAAAACTTAATGATAAAATTTCTGCCGGCTTAAAAGAGTTGGAAGATTTGAAAATCCAACTGGCAAAAGCAACATCTCCAGATGCGATGTATTCAAAGTTGAAAGAAGAAAAATTATCTATTCGCTTGAGTGAAGAGATTTTGGGCTACATTGATCCTGACAGTGAAATTGATGAAGAAGAACTCGTTGCAGAAACTGTTAAAACAAGATTAAAATTAACTGAAAGTCTTGGTTATGTTATTCCAAAAATAGTTTTCCAAGATGACGAAAATTTAAACCCTTATGAATTTTCAATAAAAATCAGGGGAATAGACGTCTTTAAATCTATGGTTTACCCGAATTTTTTAATGTTCTACACTGACGAATTACATTTAGATAAGAAAATAAAAGATTCAATTTCGACTACTGACAAAATTACAGGTCGAAAAGTTATTTGGATTGAAAAGAGCAAAACAAAAGATTTTTGGCAAAACGGGATTTCCGGTTCTGAATATATCGCAAAAGCTTTAGAATATTGCGCTATCAAATATGTTGAAGATTTACTTGATTATGCAGAATTAGATAAGTATATTGATGTAGTGAGCAAAACAAACGAATTTTTAGTTACAAACGTAATTCCTGATTTCATCTCGCTTTCTGACTTGAGATTTATTTTAACAAGTTTGATTAGAGAAGAAATTTCAATTAAAGATATCACATACATCTTTGAAAAAATTAATGATTTTGCAGAAGATAGCACAAAATCTGATTTAATTAAAAAAATTAGATTGACATTATCTCGTCAAATCTGTGACAAATACAAAAACGAAGACGGAGTTATTTCAGCATTTGAAATTTCAGAAAAAACTCTTGATAAACTAACTCCGAGTTTTGATGAAGGCGAAGATGCTATAATTAGAATTGATGCAGGTTTTGCCGAAAAATTGGCAGAAAAAATCATTAAACAATCAAAACAATTTGAGATTGATGTACCAAAACTTTTCGTACCATTAGAATTAAGACATTTGATATTCACACTTTTGAGCAATTATATTAATAATATCGTTGTTTTGGCAAGAGAAGAAATTGGTTGCAATGCGCAAGTTGATATTATTGCAGAAATTTAAAATTTCATTAGCAAAAAAATATTTTTACAAGTTTTAGAAAAAACATCATGCGCGTGTTAGGGATAAACAATCAAATACCATTTACAAGACGACCTCTACCGGAAGAAGAAAGAGGATTAAAAGATGCTTGTGACAAAGCTTATGATGCAATCGGGGTTACAGACAGAGTTGCGATTACACATGGTTCCTGCTTTCCAGCAATTGACCGAAACACCTATATCGGAAGTCCTTATGGAAAGGCCGCTAGAGAATATGTCAAATTTTTATCCTTGTATGGCTTTAATGGTAATCAATTAGGGCCTGGAGGAGAGTTGGAATTTAAAGATGGAGAAATAAAACCTTCTCCATATAATTCTTCTGCGTTTGCCAAAAACAGATTGTTTATTGATTTGGAAGATTTGACGACTGATAAGTATGGAAAAATTTTGTCAAAAGAAACATTCAATTCTGTCACAGAACCTATAAAAAATACTGATAAAAATTATGAAATGAGCAATTTTGAAGAAGCTATAAAAACTTATGACGAAGCTCTTTCAGAAAGTTTCAAAAACTTCAAAACAAATGTCGCGAAAGGTCAACCTCAAGCTCTTGCGTTACAAAATGAATACAACAGTTTTCTTTCTCGCAACAACAAAAGATTAACAGATGAAGGAATTTTTAAAGTATTAGCAAGACATTACAATACAGACAAAATCGACGATTGGCATAACAAACAAGATGAAAACTTGATTTCAGACTTGAATAACGGCGATATTGAAGCTATTGAACGATATAATAGCATTAAAAAGGCCAACAAAAACGAAATTGAGCAACATAAATTTGAACAATTTATAGCAACAAAACAAATTAAAGAAAATAAAGAATGGCGTGAAAAACTAGGTTTTAAATATTTTAACGACCTACTAGTAGGTTGCTCTCAAATGGACATGTGGCGTTACAAAGATGCGTTTTTAAAAGATTGGGAGATGGGAGCAAAAGAATACAATGGAAGATCTCAAAGGTGGCATATTCCGGTAATTGACCCTAAAAAAATATTTAAAAATGACAAATATGAATTGAATATCGGCGGGAAGTTTTTAAAAGAAAAAATAAATTTTGCACTTGAATTTAACGAAAACATCCGAATTGATCACGCAATGGGTTTAATAGAACCTTATCTTTTATTAAAAAATGCCTCAAATGAAGATTTTTCAAATAACTGCAATAAAAACAACAATATAGAAAAATATATTTCTGAGCTTACAGACAAAAATGGCAAAGAATATGACAAATACTGGGATTACCCAAAATTGTTGACTAAATTAATATTACCAGCGCTAAAAGAACACAACATAAAATCAGATATGCCTGTATGGGAAGATTTATGTACATATCCGCCAAGATTTAGAGAAATCTACGAAAACCAATTAAATTTACCAAAAATCATAAACCTTGACTGGACACGTGCGCAAGAAGCTTTAAAAACGACCCGAAAAGGCGATTGGTATCTAATCGGCTCACACGACAATATTCCAGCAATGAATTATCCTGATAGGGAAGGCTTAAATGGTTTCAAATACACAAAAAGCTCCCCTGCATGGGATGTAAATTATTTGGCAGGCTATTTGAATATTGATGACGGCAGACAAAATATCTCTGATATAAGAAACGAACTTAAAAACAAACTTAATTCTAATGACAGAGATTTAGTGAGAGCGAAATTTGCCGAACTTATGACTACGCCAAAATTTCAAATATCTTTTGCAGATATTTTAGGAATTACTGACGTCACATACAATATAGGGGGAATTGATAGAAAAGAAAACTGGAAAGAACGAATTTCTCCTGATTTTCTTGATAAATATTATGCAAATTTAGCAAGCGAAAACCCGACAGCTTTGAACATACCTGAATTATTAAAACAAGCCTTACAAGCAAAAATTGATGAGAAAGTAAGCCAAAGCGAAAACAAAGATCAAACCAGAGCCGAACTGAATGAAAAATACTCTTTACTTTTAAATGATTTACAAAAATACGCTGATATTTTAAAAGAATAAAAACTGAATTAATACTCAATAAATAGCAATTTATTTATGTCGATGTTTAGAGTATTTGCAAGTTCTAAAATTTTACCCAATGACATATTTATTTTACCGGTTTCTATACGTGCAATATAAGTTAAATGAATATTCATCAATTCCGCTAATTGCTCTTGTGTCAACCCTTTTTTAAGCCTTGCGATTTTTACGTTTAGCCCAAATTTTTTTAATAGTTCAGCTTTACTCAAACTCTTTTTCATATACATATATGTATAATACTTGACATATTAAGTATATAGCTATATTATTATCAATTATTAGATATATATGTATAAAAGGAGATTATATGAAAGAGGATGTTAGATTGAGAAATAAATCAGATGCAAAGACGCATAGAGGCAAAGTCTGTTATGGAAATAAAAAACGTCATACTGAGGACAACAGTCCGAAGTATCGCATGGTGAACTGTCCCCTTTTACTAAAAAAAGCCGCTTTTACATTGGCAGAGGTTCTAATAACACTCGGCATAATCGGAGTAGTTGCAGCAATGACTCTCCCATCTTTAATCCAAAATTACCACGAAAAGCAACGAGTTACTCAACTCAAAAAAGCTTATTCTGTGATGCAAAACGCTTTTTTGATGGCGCAAGAAGAATATGGAGATGTTACAGACTGGGGCTTAACCATCACAAATACAGGTGAAAAAGATGATGATGGAAACGACATTCTTGATAATAGTGGAACTGAAAACGTAATGAACATCCTTATGAAATATGTTGAAAAAAGTAAAATCCCTCAAAATTCATACATTGGTTATGTAGAATCTATTGATGGTAGACAAGCTTTTTGGCCTTGGGAAGTATCTGCTGATAAATATTTTTATTTAAAAGATGGAACTATGGTCACAATGGGTTGGATTAGTAGTTTAGATTGCAATGGAGATTATCAAGGTAAAAAAATTGCATGCTCTGACTTTTGGATAGCATTTCCTAAAAAATCTAAAATGAAAATTGGAGTTGATGTTTTCAATTTCATTTTTACTAAAGAAGGCTTTAAACCAAATTCAACGACAAGTGGTGCAAAATGCAACGCATTTGAAGCAGTTGGTAGTGCTGATACTAACGGCAGAGGTTGTACCGCTCATGCTTTATACAATGGCAATATGGACTATTTGCACAAAAAAGATTGGCAATAATTATTTCTTTAATTCAGGGATTTCCGGTTCTTCTCTGTGCATGCCTGTTTCATAACCAGGAACACAAAGGAATGCCGGAACGACTCTTTGAATAAATGAAGAGAATGGAGATTCTTTGGCCATTAAAGTAATAGCAACCCCTAAATCATCAACGTGAGGAGCAAAATCAGATGGTTTAATATTTCTTTCAACTTTTTTATGATAAATTTTTTCGTTTATAAAATTAGAAACTTTGTTTCCAACAAATATACCTGTTCCTAAAGCAGCAATTGTAGCAATCGAACCAGGAACAGCTTTTAGTGCAGCATTAAAAAATCTTGAAGCTTTGCCTGTTTCTTTTATTTGAGGAACAAGGTTTAAAATATTTTTTTCTTGTTTTTTGTATAGTTTTCCAGCCAAAGAAACACATCCTATTGGAGCCAAAACATTACCAAGCAACTGGTTAATAGCCTCTTTATATTTTGCTTTTCTGTGTTTTTTATCATCAAAGACAAGCCCACCAATCAAACCACCAGCTACAGATGCTGAAGCCAATTCAATTACTTCAGCACCCTCCAAATGAACTAATTTTCTATCTGGATGATTTTTGCTATACAAACCAAAAATTGCCCAATCTTTAATTGGAGTTTTGGCAATTCTTGATGGGTTTAAAGAAAAACCTTGTCGTTTAGAAATATGCGCTAACGCCGTTGCAACACCCAATGCGGAAGTTGCCACAACACCCGCTTTAATTTTTCTTTCCTTATTCTTATTGTAATTAGTATTAGTCTGGTTTAAATTACTATTTACTGGAGTTACTTGCATTTTTCACACCTTCTATACACATTTTAACAAAAACACTGAATATAAAACATTGTTAGTTTAGGAAATTATTTTAACAAAACTTAACTACTTCATAGAGTGCGTTTTCAGTGTAACGAAATGTTAACAACATTTAAAATTAAGGCAAAAATGATTTTTCAGGGTCATTATGTATTCAGGAAAAATTTTTTAATATGGCAGTTTCTAATATAAAACCAAACTTAAATATACATATAAAACCCAATCAAACTCTGAAAGACTTTAGTTACGGACAAAAGTTTGTCAAAGGTCTGGCTAGCCGTTCTATCGCTCCTGTTATTTTATTGGAAGCTTTTGTTGAAGCCGGAAGAACTTATCAGGCCTACCAAAGAGGAGGTTTTACAGAAGCAAGAGAACGTTTGACCGAAGAAATGACAGGTGCATTGTTCTGGTTCAGCGGTGTTCCATTGTTCAATAGCCTTATCGACAAATTTGTCGGCAAAAAATTATTCAAATTGCCGGAAACTGACTTTGACACCGGCAAAGATGCTGTTCGTGATCCGTTCAGAAACTACATGAACAAATTCAAAAACCAACTTAAACTTGATCCTAAAAAAGCAGAAAAGGTTATCGCAGGCTACAAATTCGGGAAAGTAATGACAAGTATTTTACTTGCCAACGCCCTTGTTGGTTTTGTTTTACCAAAAGCTAACCAAGCTATAACAAAACATATTATGAAAAAACAAAAAGCCGAAGAAACCACTAAGCCAAAAACAAACTCACAAAATCAAGCAAACCAATCAGAAAATAATAATACTCAACCGCAATACACAATGGATAAATTTATGAAACAAGATAAAAATGTTTCATTCGGAGCAGTTTCTCCGCAAACATTGATGTCACTTGCTTATAGTTTTGAAAACAATCCTAAATATGGTTTAATTTCAACTGATGCCGGTGTTTGGGTTGGTAGAGGCGTTTCTGCGAGAAACAACCACGAAAGAACTGAAGTTCTATTCCGTGATATTTCATCAAGCTACTTCTACATGTTTAACATGCCTGTAGTTGCATTTTTCCTAAACAAACTCCAGACCGGTAGCGGAACAAGACTTGATCCAATCGCAGCACAACAAGTTACAGACTTGATGCAAGAAGTTCTAAAAGCTAACGACGGCAAAATGAGTACAGATGACTTTAGAACCGCTATGTTAGGAAACAGAGATAACGCCGCTTACATTACTCCAAAATTGCAAAAAGCTATACGAGAAGGAAACGGTACTGTTGAATTAGATAAATTCACCGAATTGTTAAATGACGTAAAATCTAAATACCCTGAAATTGACATTGAAAGATTTAAAAAATCTGCCAAAGGAATGTCAGAACTTCAACCGAAACTTTCCGGCAAAGCTATTGTTACCGAAAAACAAATCGCTGACATATTTACAGACGGCGCAGTTAATATTCCTGATTTCTTGAAAAATGTATTCAGATGCTCAACGTCTGATCAAAACTTGTTCACCGGAAGTATTTCCGAACCTGTATTTGATAAAGATTTGAGATTTATCCACAAAGAAACATTTATCAAAAAACAGCAAGAAATTGAACACTATATTCAATCAGTTATCAAGAAAGCTAAAAACGGCGAAATTACCAAAGAGCTTCTTGAAAAAGCACGCAAAGAAAACTTTGGCAAAAACGCATTCAACTGGGGAATTGGATTTGCAATTTCAGCAGCTTTCTTATCAACATTTATTCCAAAAATCCAATACTGGATTACAAGAAAAGCTACCGGCTCAAATGCTTTTCCTGGAACTGCCGATTATTCTAACGAAAAGAAATAATCTGAAACTATTTTTCCTTACAAGAATGTTTGCCTGTCCAGCTTAAATCTCTACAGTGTAAATAATCCATGTTTTCATTGTAAACAACCCAAGCAGTACAGCCAACACCTCCGGCAGTCGTTGCCATACATTCATCGCTGAAATTTGACCAACGACGAGTTTCATCTTTTGTTCCGGCAGGAATAACTCCTTGCTTAGCAATAAAGAAATAAAAAACATCTTTTCCTGTTTGATTTGGTAACTTATTACCATTGATGTCAACGCTAAATTCGCCGCAAATATTTTTAAGTATTTCAGTATCTCCGTGTTCAGAATTGCAATCACTATTTGCGAAATACCTGATTATCATACCATCTGGCAAAACCGCATAATAAATAGTATTTCTATAACCATCAACTGCTCCCCAGTTACTATGCGCATCTCCTCTTAGAGTTCTATAGGTTTCTGGAGCGCAACTTGCACTTGTGTCACCTTTTGCACAAATTTTAACTGTTTTAAAAGCAGAAATAATATTTTCAGCAGAATAATCACCTTCGTTATCAACCTGACTTCTCACAACCGCCTGACCTAAAGTTGTATAAAACTTTTTTAACGCAACAATAGTTTGTTTTTCTTTGTAATTTGCAATCAAGCTAGGTAAAGTCATTGCCGCTACAACACCGATTATGCCGAGAGTGATGAGGACTTCAGCTAAGGTAAAGGCTGCTAGGCGGTTTAAAAACAGGTGTAGACCACGATTATGAGAGGGTTTTAGACTACCCCCCCCCCGATGAGCTTAAATAAATTCTTTTTCATAAAAATTCCTCTCTGTTCTCTGTCAACATCTCTATTTTAACAAATTTTTTGAAGTTTTTCAAGTAGTTGCAAAATTCTTCCCTATTTGTCATAGGGAATATGCCCGAAGGGTATATGGGTGAAAGCTTATAATATAAATTTCTTTACGAAATATCCTCACCTCATAAGGGAGGACTTTATTTTACAAGAAAGGTTAAATGTTTTTTACGAGATAGCCCCCATCTAAACTCCTAATCAACCAATTTTGTTATCAAAATAGGTAAATCATTGAAAAATAATGGAACATCTTTCGTTTTAGTTGTCCAGCCTGCCCAAATAATTCCAGGGAATTTTTTATTATTAAGATTTCCTAACATTGCTTCAAAATTTGATTTTTGAGATTTTATTACCTTCAAATCCGTTAATTTAGCTATATCACCTAAATTTATAATCGTATATTCTTTTGTATCTTTAAAATGTTTTTCAGCATTTTTCAATTCGCCATAAACAATTTTTATCAATTCATGACGTTTTAAATCCTTTTCAAAAATTTCACCCTTTGCATTAATACGTTTTGATTTTCTCGGAATTGAAACGGTATTAATACCCAATTCATTTGCATGCTCCATAAAAGCATCTGTTACTTCTGCCAAATTTGTACTACTCTTATCAGTTAAAATAACACCAGACTTAAACATTTTGGATTTTTCAATATGTTTGTCCCCTTTTCTTGCACATTGCAGAGGGTACAAGACTTTATGTTTTAATTCATTTGCAGTACTTGCAAAGTTTTCGAGTTTATTCAAACCTTTTTCCGTAGAAGGTATATCAACTATATCATAAGGAAGTCTTTTCGGACCTTTAATATTAAATAACGTAACCAAAACCGCAGCAAGCGCCAAAAGCCCCGTCGCAACCTTAATTTTATGTGCCTTTTCCTTAGACTGCTGCTTTGCTAAATCTACAGTATAAAGATACGAAAAATTATATTCTTGCTTATCTTTTATTCGTGACCCAGTATATGGATAAGAAACCGCTTGGACTTTCATAATATGATTTTAAAACTCAGAAATAAAATTTTTGACACTTTATTAAGAAAAATTTACGAAAAAATTATAGCCACATGGGGAATATAAAAAAAGAAACAATGACAAGATAATACATAAGAAAGGAGTTCTAATGCAAAAATTAGACTTATTCAAATGTGATGTTTGTGGTAACATAATTCAGACAATCATAATTGGTGGTGGCGAACTTGTTTGTTGCGGACAACCAATGAACAGACTTGAAATTAAAACTAAAGAAGATGCGATGCTTGAAAAACATGTTCCTATTTTTACCAAAACAGAAGATGGTAAGGATGAAATTAGGGTTGGAGAAGTTCTTCATCCAATGAAAGAAGAACATCACATAGTCTTTATAGAAGCTATTTCTGAAGATAAAAATAACATGCAATTAAAATATTTACATTCCGATGAAGAGCCAAAGATGATTTTCAATAAGACTTCTGAAAAAATGATAGCACGAGAACTTTGTAATATTCACGGTTTGTGGGAGGGTGAAAATGATTAACGAGAAGGTAGAAAATGTACTTAACGCACAGATTAACAAAGAATTTTATTCAGCTTATTTGTATCTTGCTATGTCTGCTTATTTTGATGAAATTGGTTTGCCAGGTTTTGCAAATTGGACCAATATTCAATCACGAGAAGAAGTTGATCACGGAATGATATTATTTGCATACATCGCAGAACGTGGAGGAAAAATTAACTTTACGCCAATTGAAGCTCCTATTATGAATTTAAAAGAGCCAATAGAAATATTTGAAAAGATATTAGAACATGAACAGTCTGTAACTGCAGGAATAAATTGTATTGCATCAATGAGTGCAGAAGAATGCGATTTGGCAACAAGGAACTATATAAACTGGTATATTGAAGAACAAGTAGGCGAAGAAGACAAAGCTCGCAAAATCATTAATCGACTAAAAATGATCGGTAATGACCGTGCAGCTTTGTACATGTTAGATAAAGAATTACGAAAAAGAGAATACGTAGAACATACATACAGACATTAAGTTTAAATATTAATTTACGGTAAGTTTTTGAAATATTCATCCATATTTTCAAACGCTTTTGCAGTGCATCCTAAACCGTTATTTCCATCATTGGAATTTTTATCACATAACTTCTGTGTTGTATCATCTTTGGTTTCTCCACCATAAGGTCGTAATTTGCCGGTTTCATGATCTATTGCAAATAAAAATACATCATGACCTAGTGCATTTGGAGCTTTGCTCCCGTTTATATCAATATTCAACAAAACGTCATTAGATACTGAAACATCTAAAAACAAAAAACTCCCATCTGCTAAAACATACATTCCATCATCAAACCACCATCCAGCAGTTCCAAGCGGTTTTTTATTATAAGATTTGTACGTACTACCAAGCCAAGAACCAAAACTGTCACCCGAAATACAATTATTAGACATACCGTTAAATGAATTTGAACAATATTTTACAATTTTCAGATGTTGAGATAATGATTTTTCAAACGCCATCCAATTATCATTTGTAGAAGCTACTGAAGCTCGTGATGGAATTTCGCCATCTTCTTCAATCATTCTTTGAACAGCTTGTGATAAAACAGAATACGATTTCTTTAAACCTGTTTCAAGAGCCTTTTTCTGATAATTTTGCACCAAAGATGGCATCGTCATAGCCGCAACAACGCCGATAATACCAAGTGTAATTAAAACCTCAGCAAGAGTGAAGGCATCTAGACGCCTTAAAATCAGGTGTAGATCACGATTATGAGAGGGTTTTAAACTATTGCCCCCCCCCCGACAAGCTTGTTTTCTTTAATTTTCATAATTTAATCCTCTCTTTCATCATATTTACATTATTATTTTAACAGATTTTTCAAAACATTTCAACATGAAAAAAGAGATTAGAAGAATTCTATTCTCTTTTTGTATATCTTTAAATCCGATTACACTTTTCTTTTTCTAGCTGCTTCAGATTTACGTTTTCTTTTTACGCTTGGTTTTTCATATCTTTCACGTTTTTTTACTTCTGAAAGAATACCAGCTTTTTGAATTTTTTTCTTGAAACGACGCAATGCGCTTTCAATTGATTCGTTTTCGCCAACTTTTACTTCTGCCATTTATGTTTTCACCACCTTTATGGTCTTAAATTTAGTGTTACTCTATACATTATAACCTAAATAAAAAATTTTTCAAGTGGTTGTATGAGTTTATCTAATATCTTACCAAGGATAACTCTTTGGAATTTCCCAATTTGAGTCCATTATATATTTTGAACAACTTATCCCAACATTCCAGCCATAATTTGAATTATTTTCTCTACAAGTATTTTGCCAAGCCTCCAGCAAGTTCTTGATTAACTCACTTACTAAATGGCACCCATCCTAAATCACCTCTCACAAAACGTGACATTTAGTCACCTTTTGTTCGGCAGAGTCCTCTCAAGTGAAGGAATAAACATTGGCATCCAATAAATTTACGCAGACAATGTAAAGATTTCGTAAATTTCTTCGTCTGAAAGTTCTGTAATAATCTTTTCACCTTCGTAAACAGCCAAATCAGCAAGTTCTTTCTTAGCTTTCAACATTTCATCAATTTTTTCTTCAAATGTTCCCAACGTAATCATTCTGTGAACCATTACGTTTTTGTCTTGACCAATACGATAAGTTCTATCTGTTGCCTGATCTTCTACTGCAGGGTTCCACCACAAGTCGTAATGAATGACATTTGTTGCACTTGTCAAGTTCAAACCAGTACCACCTGCTTTCAACGAAAGAACCATAATTTTAGCATCTTCTTCTGTTTGGAACCTTGTAATCAAATCTTCCCTTTGCGGAACGGTTAACGAACCATGAAAGAACAGTGGATTTGTACTACATTCATCAGAAATAATCTTACATAAAATGTCGCCCATTTCTTTATATTGAGTAAAAATAAGAGCTTTTTCATCATTACCAAGAATACTTTCAACTGTAGAAATACATTTATCCATCTTGCCGGAAGCTTCTCTGCTCATATCCCCGCCCTTCAAGAATTGATAAGGGTGGTTACAAATTTGTTTCAACGCAGTAATAAGTTTGAAGATATTTCCACGTCTGTTTACACCGGTAAATCCTGAAATCTTTTCCATCATCTCATTAAGAGTTTTTTCGTAAAGAACTGCTTGAGGTTTAGACAAGTAGCAGTAATCATTAATAACCATTTTTTCTGGCAAGTCAGTGATAACGTGTTTATCAGTTTTCAAACGTCTTAGAACAAATGGAGAAACTGACATTTTTAACTTAGCTGCACGAGAGTTTTCCTTAAATCTTTCAATAGGAATTGCATAACTCTTTTGGAACTCTCTCAAAGACCCCAAATAACCTTGATTAATAAAGTCGAAAATAGACCACAATTCAGTCAACCTGTTTTCAACCGGCGTACCTGTCATTGCAATCTTAACATCTGATTTTAGCATCTTAATAGCCAAAGTTTGAGCAGTATCAGGGTTTTTGATATTTTGAGCTTCATCTACAATAATCATTCCCCACTGATTTTTCTTCAATTCTTCAACATCAATTCTCATAATCGCATATGTAGTAAGAATTACATCATGTTTTAATTCTAATTTTCTTTCTGCACCGTGATAAATAACCGCATCCAAAGAAGGTGCAAACATTTGAAGTTCCTTCATCCAGTTACCCATCAAAGTAGTCGGACAAACAACCAAAACCGGTTTATCTAATTTATTTTCCTCTTTCATTTTTAGAATTAAACTGATAACCTGAATTGTTTTACCCAACCCCATATCATCAGCCATACAAGCTCCAAAGCCTTTTGAAATATTAGTCCATAGCCATTTCAAACCGGTCATCTGGTACGGTCTTAATTCTCCTTTAAGAGTTTTTGGAGGAGTAACATCAACTGGTTTATTGAAATCTTGAATAACTTTTGCAAATGCTTCATCATAATCAAAATCATATTGTGCCAATTGCCCAGACATAGAAGCATGAATAAGTTCCATTCTTGACATTGATTTAAAGTTTGCTTTTGCAAGCTGTTCAAACAATTTTTTAGTATCTTCTTGATCAATCAAAACATATTTATTTTTGTATTTAATCAAGCCGTTTTGACCTTCAATAAGCTTGTTAAATTCATCTATTGATAACTTTTCATTTCCAATTGCGATTTCATATTTGAAATCTAAAATATCGTCAAGTGAAATTTTGGAACTCGAATTGTTATTGAAAATATCTGCCAAATCTTTTGAACGAGAAGTTTTAACTCTTGCATTAATAGACGCTCTAGGAACAACGATATTCGTAAGTTCTTTTGGCAAAACAACTTCAATTTGAGCTTTTTGAAGATAATAAGCAGTTTGAGTAATAATTTTGTAAACCTGATTTAAGTCCAAATCAAGATACAACTTTTCTTCATCTTCAAACAATTCTTCCAATTCTGGCATATAACGAATTGCATAATTCAGTTGTTTTTCAACAATTCTCGCAATATCAGATGAATTTGCACCAAACACTTCTTCTTCAGTATAAAGCTTATCAATCAATACATCTTCATCAGTTTTTCTATTTTTGATGTAAACTTTCAAGCGGAAAATTTCTTGATTTTCTAATTTTTCAATCTTAAAGAACGGAATAACATCATATTTGCCCAAATAAAGTTCATCAAACCATTGAGCAAGACTTTCTGCAATATCATGACCTTTCATAACTGCACGTTGTTCAAGATCCTTAATCATATAAGTTCCCGATTTTACATCTTTAAACTTATAAGCCTTTATATTTAAGAATTTATAAATTACATAGTTCAAATAATTATAAATAAAATCGTTTACAAAGTTTTTAGGTTTTCCACCTTTAATAAACAAATTTTCCGGGACACATTCTTCAAATTGATTAATAATTCTTGCCAATTGCTGAGAATTAATAATTGGTTCATAAACAATTCTGAACATTGTTCCATGTTTTTTGATTGTTGGAATGAAATAAAGTTTTTCAATAAGTTTCATAACAAAGTAAGTCAACTTATTCAAATAAATAAATGTCGGAGTTAGAGATTCAATATCAACTACATTGCCAAACCCGCCAAAATAATCCATAACCAAATCCAAGCTCATTGCATACCCGACTTTATCATCCATAACTTCGGATTTAAAACGGAACAATGATCCTTTTGATTTCAAATAGTATTGAAAATTATTTGTTGGAGTGACAAAAAAGGATAATTTTTCATTATTATTAACAAGATAAAAATCCGTGTTTCTTGTCGGAGCATTAGGGCTAAGAAAAATACCTTCAAATTCATCTTCCACAGTCTGATAAATCAAGCTTAAAGTATATCTAAAATCCTTGTTTTTGAAGCCTTCCGGATTTTCAGAAAGATTAAAAAACAGTTCATCAACATTATTTTTTTTGAACGAAAAATCTATATCTAAAGCCTTATTTTCAGTATTTGTCATAATTATCCTTTATATATCTAGCAAGAAGTAAAAAGTGAAAAGTAAGTTTAGAAAGTTCTGTTAAAAAACTTTTGATGCGGTAGCATCAGCAATGGTCTTTTCACTTTTCACCTTTCACTTTATTATTATTTAATCAACGAATCGCAGTCCATTTCTGCCGGTTTTTTAATACCCAACAATTGTAATACAGTTGGAGCAATGTTGCATAATGCACCATCATCTTTCAATTGAATATCTTTTGGAGCATTAATCAAAACAAATGGAACTTTATTTGTTGTATGCGCAGTTTGAGGTTTTCCTGTTTCCGGATTTACCATAACTTCGGAATTACCGTGATCTGCAGTCAATAACATTGTAACACCGTTTTTAACACAAGCATCGGCAATTTTCCCAACACACTCATCAACAACGTGACAAGCTTTTTCGGCAGCTTCAATAACTCCTGTATGACCAACCATATCAGGGTTAGCAAAGTTAACTAGAACAAATCCATATTCAGGATTTTCTACTGCTTTCAATACATTTTCACAAACTTCCGGTGCGCTCATTTCTGGTTGCAAATCATAAGTTGCAACTTTTGGAGATGGAACAAGAACTCTTGTTTCGTGAGGTTGAGGTTCATCAATTCCACCATTAAAGAAGAATGTAATATGAGCATATTTTTCAGTTTCAGCAGTTCTGAATTGATGAACGCCATTAGCTTCTAATACATCACCCAAAATATTTGTTAAATGTTCTTTAGGGAACGCAACTGGGAATGTAAAATCTTCATTGTAGCTTGTCATAGTTACATAACAAAGATTTTTAAGAACTTTCTTTCTTTCAAAACCATCAAAATCTTTGAAATTAAGAGCTTTAGAAACTTCTCTAGCTCTGTCAGGTCTAAAGTTGATGAAAATAATTGAGTCATTATCATGTATTCTTGACTCTTCACCGCCAATTACTGTTGGAAGAACAAATTCATCGTTATCGCCTCTTTCGTAAGATGCCTTAACACCTTCGCAAGCGGATGCTGCATGTTCACCTTCACCTAACAATAAAGCATTGTAACCTTTTTCAACTCTATCCCAACGGTTATCTCTATCCATGATATAAAATCTACCGATAATAGTTGCAACTTGTGGCAAACCGTATTTTTTTAATTCTTCTTCAACCGGTTGCAAGAAAGTGCAAGCACTTTGTGGAGGAGTATCTCTACCATCCAAAAATGCGTGAACATAAACTTTTTTTAAACCATTTTCCGCTGCCATTTTAATCAAAGCTAACAAATGTTCTAAAGATGAGTGAACACCACCGGTAGAAACAAGTCCGAAAATATGTAAAGCTGAATTATTTTCTTTTGCATGGTTCATAGCCATCAAGAATTTTTCGTTTTTGAAGAAAGAACCATCTTTAATAGCCCTGTTAATTCTTGATAAATCTTGGTGAACTACACGACCTGCACCTAAGTTCAAGTGACCAACTTCACTGTTACCCATTTGTCCGTCAGGCAACCCAACATATTGTCCGTCCGCATGGATAGAAATTGTCGGATACTCTTTTTCTAATCTGTCTACATTTACAGGATGTGCAAGTTTTGTCGCATCAAATTCAGGATGATTTTTGCTAATTCCCCAACCATCCATAATACATAGTAATACTCTCTTTGTCATAATTTTTATTCCTCTATTTATATTCTGCACTTGAAAAGATTTTAACAGGAACATAAATCAAATACAAGAGAAAAATTTTAGAACGCATACGGATAATCTTTTGGTATTTTCCAGCCATTTCGTTGAATTAATGCGCCACAATACATTCCAGAATACATCGTATTACTACTGATTGAGCAACCATACTCTATATCATTTTTAAATATATTTTCATTATTTGTTAACACCGAATTTCCGTACATATATAACCCAGCCTTTTTACCATTTGAATTTTTAAAGAAAAATATTGCGCCAAAAACATCAACCCCAATAGTATTTTTTCCTTTGGTTGGTCCATCAATATCAAACCAAATCTGTAAATGAGCAGAATCAGCATTTTGAGAACCCGCCCATAAAAATAATGAGCTTCCATTACTTAATATTGCAGTCAACGTAGTATCAAAACTATCAGTTGACAACCATCCCTTTTTACCACTTAACGAATTTGGGGCAGTCCAACACTCCTCTCTATTTGACAACTCACATACTTTTATAAATTTTAACTCTGGAGCTAAATAACTATCAAAGAAACTTTTTGTACATTCATAAGAATAACCATATTGTGTATCGCAAGTTTCCCAATTATCAGATGTACCATTTTTAGCTTCTGCCATTCTAATCGCATTGAAAATTAAGGAATACTCCGATTTCAACTTATTTTCAACAACAGATTTTCTGTAATTATGAATTAAAGTTGGCATGGTTAATGCTGCAACAACACCAATAATCCCCAAAGTAACCAAAACTTCTGCCAATGTAAAAGCATTTAATTTCATTTTTATCTCCGTAATATAACTTATAGCATATATTTATATATACTATATCTTAATATTAGTTATAAGTCAATGTTTGTATAATTATAACTAATGGATAAACAAACACTTCTCAAAAAATTTGGTAAAAACGTAAAAATTGCGAGGATAAAAAAAGATCTTACGCAAGAACAACTATCTGAAATTTTAGATATTAACCAAAACTACGTTGCCTGCATAGAATGCGGCAGACAAAATATGTCACTTGGAAAAATTCTTGAACTTGCAAATGCTCTCCAAGTAGATATCGAAACTCTTTTAAAGTTTAATGATTAATTAATAAACTATTTGCACATAAACCGTTCTGGTTCTTGATTTATTGTCAAAATCTATCAAAACAATTTGCTGCCATTGTCCCAATTGTAAAGCTCCATCAATCAATGGAACCATTGTTGAATTTCCAACTATTGATGCCCTAACATGCGCATAACCATTTCCATCATGCCAAGTTGCATCGTGATGATAATCCGTATCCGTTGGTGCAATTTTATCTAAAGCTTCCGGCAAATCCACCAACAAACCCGGTTCAAATTCTATATTAGTAATCGAAACTGTACTGCCTGCAACATATACATGCACAACCGCATTTTGCAAAGAATGCGTATATACTGCATTTTTCACCTTTTGGGTAATATCAATTATATCAGTATTTCCCTTTGTATTAACACTAAATTTTTCATTAATTACAGTCACGACAACACACTCCTTTTAACCAAATATTTCATCAGAATAAAAAGCAAATTCAAGATGTCCAATAATTACAGTATCACCATCTTTTATTCCCTTTTTAGCTAATTCTTCAAAAACGCCCATTCCTTTCATAATATTTTGAAAACGAATAACCTGCTCAGAATTACGTTCGTCTGTAACACCCGCAATTCTCTCAATTTTTCCACCTTCAATAATATATGTATCTTTTGCAACTTTAAAGATATCAAAAGAGCTATCATCATTGTTATAAGCTCCTGTATCTTCTTCAACAACAACTGATATTTCTACTTTAGGAATTTCATCAACTTTTTCGCCCATAAAATCTAACAATTTATCGACATTTTCACCGGTAACAGCTGAAATCTCAAACACATCATTCGCTACTTCTTTAAACTGTTTCAATAATTCATCTTTTCGTTCTTCATCAATTGAATCAACCTTATTTAAAGCAACAATTTGATAAAGATTTGCCAAATGTTCGGAATGTTTTTCCAATTCTAAGTTAATTTTTTTATAATTTTCAAATGGATTTTCTTCTGTTGCATCAATAAGGTGAACCAAGAAACGGCATCTTTCCACATGACGCAAAAAATCATGACCTAATCCAACACCTTCTGAAGCTCCTTCAATCAAACCAGGAATATCCGCAACGACATAGCCATCACCGGAACGCTTTTTAACAACACCCAAATTAGGAATAAGAGTTGTAAACGGATAATCTGCAATTTTTGGCTTTGCGGAACTAATTCTACTAATAAGAGTAGATTTACCGGCATTTGGCATACCTAGCAAGCCAACATCTGCAATCAATTTCAATTCCAAAAACAATTCTCTTTCAATTGGAGGTTCTCCAGGTTCGCAAAACTGAGGCGCACGCTTTTGCGCAGTTGCAAACCTTGCATTGCCTCTACCGCCACGACCACCTTTTGCGACAAGAACTTTTTGCTCGTGTTCTGTCAAATCTGCAATAATATTACCGGTTTTTACATCTCTTACAACTGTACCAACAGGAACTTTTATATACAAATCTTTTGCGCCACGACCGTGCATATTTTTAATACTACCATTTTCACCGCCCTCAGCTTTAAACACCGATTTATGTTTAAAATCCATAAGAGTAGACATATTTTCATCACCTATCAAATATACATCGCCGCCACGACCACCATCTCCACCAGCTGGTCCACCTTTATCAACGAATTTTTCTCTACGCCAAGCAACCATCCCGTTGCCGCCACGACCTGATACTACTCTTATTTTTGATTTATCTATAAATTTCATGATGTCCTTTTTCAAGCGATAGCGAGTTATCAAACTTTATGCACTAATAAATTGATATCTTATTGCCTTTATAATTTTACTATCACTATTTTCTTGTTTATACTACAATATTACTATGAAAAATATAAAAAATAAATTATTCTCTAAAGAACCTGTTACAATTGGACCAGAAAGCGGATATGATAACTATATAATGGCAATCGAATCAAGTTGCGATGAAACTGCCTGTTCTATAGTTAAAAATGGGCGTGAAGTTATTGCCAATGTTGTAGCATCACAAATAAAAACACATGCACAATTTGGAGGAGTTATTCCAGAAATTGCAGCTAGAGAACATTTGGATTCAATAAATATCATAATAGAAGAAGCTTTTAAACAGGCAAAAGAAGTTGCCGGAATTACACCTAATGACATAACTGCTTTTGCCGGAACTGTCGGACCAGGATTAGTCGGATGTTTGTTGGTTGGATTAAACGCTGCCAAAACTCTTGCTCTTACTTATGATAAACCATTCATTGGAGTAAACCATTTGAATGCGCACCTTTGCGGGAACTACCTTGACACAGACTTAAAACCTCCATTTATGGCATTACTAGTAAGTGGCGGTCATACTCAAATTATTGACGTAAAATCATATTCAGAACAAACAATTCTTGGCGAAACCATTGATGATGCAGTCGGTGAAGCTTATGATAAAGTCGCAAGATTAATCGGACTACCATATCCGGGAGGTCCAAAATTGGATAAGTTGGCTCAGGAAGGAAATCCATTTGCTTTCAAACTTCCAGAATCAAGGGTTGATGGTTACAATTTTAGCTTTAGCGGACTAAAAACTGCAGTATTAAGATTGGTCAAATCTTTTGATGGAAAAGAAATGCCAGTTGCTGATATTTGCGCAAGTTTTCAAGAAACAGTTTCTTCAACTCTTTTACACAAATTAAAAAAAGCTTTGCAAGAAAATAATTACAAACAAGTTGTGATAGCAGGTGGAGTTGCTGCAAATTCTGAAATTAGGAAGAAAATCTTTGCGCTTGAAAAAGATGGATACAAAGTATTTGCGCCACCAATGAAATATTGTACTGATAATGCTGCTATGGTTGCATCTTGTGCATATTTTAATACAAATACATTTGATGACATTAACGTAGAAGTATTCTCAAGAGTTAAATAATTATTAACAATTGTAAAATTAACACTTTATACTAGCAAAAAATTTCTTTGCCGAGTATTAAATAGGTATGTTAAATCTTGGGAATATAAACTATACTATGAAACCTTTTTGCGGAAACGGATGCAACAATCCGGCTCCGCATTATTATTTTGACAATTCTAAAAAAGTTAGTTTTACAGGAGTAACAGAAGAACTTTCAAAAAAATTCACAAAAACTCAAAAAGAAGTAATTGACGAATTTATAAAAGATCCTGCATCAAATTGGGTTGCTGGTAATTTGCCACAAAGTTGGTTAAATAAAATTAATTATCTCCCAACTGAAAAACAAAAAGAAGTTCAACAGGAAATTTTTATGATATTCAGAGCAGCAATAAAACATTTAAAACCTTATTGCGCACCGGTAAAATCTCCTGAATATAGCAAGAGAAAAGTTGATTTAGAAAACAAGCGTCTAAAAGAAGCATCTAAATTTTTAACCAAAGGATTGAGGAAATTTGGAATTTTATCTGAAGGGAATTCCGTAAACTTCAAAAGACTAAAAGTTTCTGGGGCATATACCCAAAGAGGTTATTTGTTACGAGAAAAAGGAAAAAACGTTAGTTTAGACAAATTATTTATTAAAAAGTTTAACAACAAGGATAAATTAGGCGGTTTGGACACAAACTATAACGGGCGCTACTCAGAAATAGCTCACGGACTATACTTAAACAAAAAGATAAAAAGTCGTTTTATGGGTAATTTTTATTGGGGTGATATGAAAGCCGGTTATATGGCAGAAGAATACCAAACACTTCCCAAAGGTATAAGTCCTATTGTAAATTTCAAAAAGAATTACAAAAACGTTCGAAAATTTTTTGATGAACTATATGACACAACAAACATTAAATCAAACGAATTAATGAGATATGGAATTAAGGTCGGCAAAATAACTCCTGACGGCTTTCAACCTGAAAGCAAAGAAAATATCATCATAAAATTATTACAAAAAATTCTTGAAAAACACGGTTTGTTCCACAATGATTTGCACAACCTAAATGCGATTATCGGATCAAACGACAGACACAAACCTGTCGTAAAACTAATTGATGTTGGCGGTTTATCAGAAATTAACAAACTTTCGCATACAACTGTGACAGAATAAAATCAGTGATTTTCTTTTCTAAATTGCATCCAAAATGTCCGTTTACCTCTTTTATAAAGTAACAAGGACTAGTTACATTGATTTCAATAATTTTTTCATCAATAACATCTAACCCAACAAGTGGCAAACCTAATTTTGTCAATTCTTTTGCAACAGGAAGAAATTTTTCTTTTTCTGATTGAGTTAATTCAGCTTTAATAATATTGCTATCACAATGTTCATTAAATTTAAAATCGTCATTTGAAGGCAATTTTTGAACACAAACATCTAAAACTTCTTCACCCAAAAACATAACTCTTTTATCTCCGAATTTGGCTTTTGGAATATATTTTTGAACCATAATCAATTGTGTTTGATTTTTAGTCATCGTATTGATAATTACAGCAGTGTTTTTATCCCCTTTTTTCAATGTCATAACACCTGCTCCAAAACAAGCATTAAGAGGCTTCAAAACAATTTCTTCATTCCTATTCAAAAATTCTATAATATCTGACTTTGAACAAGTTACAATATTTTCTGGCATCAAATTCAAAAACTTACAAGTGTGCATTTTTTCATTAAAATCTCTTATCGCTTTCGGATCATTCAAAATAAGAGTTTTATTTCTGTCAACAAAATCAAAAATATATGTTGCATTGATATAATCCAAATCTACAGGAGGATCCGGTCTAAACATAACTAACTGAAAATCATTAATATCTTTGCAAATATCAGTCTTTTCATAAAAAATATTACCATCTTTTTCATAACTTTCGTAACAATGAGCAAACGGAATACCTTTTGACATACCTAATTTATCAATAGTTGTAATAAAAACATTTTTGTTTTCATTCAACAATTCTCGAATTATCCAAAAATTTGTAACCAAATTATTAAACTCAAAATATTTTAATTCTAATCTGTCTATAACAAACAATATATCCATTTTAACCCTCTTTCACGAATTAGCTTACAACTCTAAAGAAAAATAATCAATAATCACAAAGCTAATTTTTATAATAATCTATCAAAAAAGTCGGCAATAAAAAATACCGCCGACTTCAACAAATATTTTTATAATTTTATTGTTTATTTGGGTCAAGAATTACACAATTAGTATTATTAACTTGAATTAATTGCATAAATCTTTGTAAATCAGCTTGAATTTCAGGGAATGTGTTGTAGTGCATTGGAATTACAGTTTGTGCGCCTAACCAATCAGCAGCTACAGCAGCGTGTTCAACATCCATTGTATAATTACCCCCAATCGGTAACAATGCAATATTTGGTCTGTATAATTCTTTCAATGTTTTCATTTCTGAAGTCAAGCAAGTATCACCGGCATGATAGATTTTTACACCCTCAATATCAAAGATAATTCCGGCTGCTTCACCCGCATATCTTCCATCAGGTAAAGAGCTTGAATGAAAAGCTGGAACAAATACAACTCTACCCCAATCATAGTTTAACCAAGCACCAAAGCCAACTGAACGAACTTTACAACCCTGTTCTTTTAAGTAATTTGCAAGTTCAAAGGCAGCAGTAATTGTAGCATCCTTTTCTTTGGCAATTTCAATTGCCTGACCTAAATGATCGCCATGTGCATGTGTTAAAAAGATGTCTGTAATATTTTTCTCGTGCCAATTATAGTTTGGGTTAACACTAACGTATGGGTCAACCAAAATTGACTTTTCTTTCAATGCAAACTCAAATGCACTGTGACCAATATATTTTAAATCCATAAATCTCTCCTCTTTTTTCTAAACAACAATTTTTATTATACAATACAAATATGAATTATGAAAACTATATGAAAAAATGTATAGAACTTGCAAAAAATGGGGAAGGACAAACATCTCCAAACCCAATGGTCGGTTGCGTAGTTCTGGATAAAAACGAAAACGAAATTTCTACAGGCTATCATCATAAATACGGAGATAATCACGCCGAAAGAGATGCTCTTTTAAAACTCCACAACGGAGAAGAAAAAGGCGGAACTTTAATTGTCAACTTAGAACCTTGTTCACATCACGGAAAAACTCCTCCATGCGCAGATTTAATAATTGAAAGAGGGTTAAAAAAGGTAGTTATCGGGATGCAGGACGTTAATCCTATTGTTGCAGGAAATGGCATCAACAAACTACAAAAAGCAGGCATAGAAGTAATCTCTGGGATTATGGAAGAAGAATGTAAAAAGTTAAACGAAATTTTTATAAAAAACATGACTCAAAACAAATGCTTTATTGCTATTAAAACCGCAACAACTTTAGATGGTAAGATTGCAACCTCAAACGGCTCTTCCAAATGGATTACTTCATCAGCAGCCCGAGAAAAAGTAAAAGAAATCAGAAATTGTTATGATGCAATAATGACGACATCTTCAACCATTTTAGCAGATAATCCGACAATGTTGCATCGAAAAAAAATTATACTTGACAGAAGATTGAAAACCAATTTAGAAGCTCCAATATACAAAAATGGAGAAATTTACCTGTTTAACGAAACATTAGATATGTTTGAAGGCGGTGTTAACTTTATCAAAACACCTGTAAAAGCCAACAAACTAGATTTAGAATTTGTTTTTGAAAGAGCGTATGAATTGGGAATTAAGAGTATATTAATAGAAAGTGGCGGAATTCTAAACGGTTCTGCTTTAAAATATACAGACAAAATCTATCATTTTATTGCGCCAAAAATTACCGGAGATAATAGCTCATTATCTTGTTTCAATTTCCAAAAAATTAATGATATAAACAATAGTCTAAACTTCGAAATTGAATCTATAGAACATTTTGAGCCAGATATCTTATTAACTTATTATCCGATTAATCAATAACCTTTCCATCAAACAACTCCATAACCATGTTTACATTATCTGAATGCAAAGATGCTTCTATTTTTGATGCTGCATCTGTTTTTACAGGCCTTGCGGCTTCTTCTTTCAATTCTTCAACTTCATCTGCCTCAACTTCTGATGTTTTTTCTATAGGTTTCATAACCGGAGATTGTTTTAATTGCGGTTTGGGCTGAGATTGCCTGACAGGCGATGTTGCCGCCACAGAAGGTTTAACTTGCGCATCATCTGGATGTGGCAGTCTGACAACAACATTTGAATTTGATTGCCCAAACAAACTGTCTAAAGCCTCAACTATAGCCTGTTTTTTAGAACCACTTTGTACCTGATTTAAGAAGATTTCATTTTTTAATGACAAAATAGTTTCCTCAGGTGTAATTTTTACAGGATTAGCCCATTGCTTCAATAATGCACGAGTTGGCGGACTTTGAATAAGAGTAAGCAATTGTCCCCACAAAACAGAAATATCTGTACCATTTGCGGGCTTTGATTGTGGCATTGGAGAAAAATCATCACTTGTTTCTTCTTTCTGATCAGATTGTTCCACAGTTGGTTTACTTTGCGAAACTGGTATTGAATTTTCAACCTTTCTAACAGGTTCAGATTTAACTTCTTCTACCTTTTGCATTTGTTTTACAATATCAGGCTTAGCATGTTCTATTTCATGCTTCATGACAGGAGCTGGAGGAGTTTTGTATACTGCAACTTTCACAGGTTGAACTGCTCCACCTTCCAATCTTGCAATTCGATTTTGAAGTTCAACTAAAGATGTGTTTTCTGTCAAATTTGCCAAATCAATAATTGCAACTTCTAACCATAAACGAGGATTGTTAGTTAATTTCAATTCTTTTATATATTCAGAACATTTATCAATCAAAAATACAATCTGATGAGTTTCCAAGTTTTCTATTTGCTTTGTCAAAGCCTCAACTTGTGCCTCATTCGCCTGCGTTAACTCAAATACAATTTCTTTTCTGCAATTTTTGATAATCAGAAGATTTTTCAAATAATCCATTAAGTTAGTCAAAATTTGAACAGGTTCATTCCCTGAGTTATAAATCTTTTCTAAATCTTCAATTGCCCCTTGAGGGTCAGATTTAACAATTTTATCTGCTAAAGAATTTAATGTATCAAAAGACAGTCTACCCAAAAGATTATTTATATCATCAGTAGAAATAGCTTCTTCACCATCTAAAACACTTAATTGATCTAAAAGAGCAATACTATCACGCATTCCTCCTGCTGAATTTTTAGCAATAGTAAACAACGCATCATCAGTAATGTTAATTTTTTCATTATCAGCAATATATCTAAGATGTTTTACAATATCATCTGTTGTAATACGTTTAAAATCAAATCTTTGACAACGACTTTTGATGGTATCCAAAACCTTATGAACTTCTGTTGTAGCCAAGATAAAGATGACATTTTTAGGAGGTTCTTCTAATGTTTTCAGCAACGCATTAAATGCAGTAGTAGAAAGCATATGAACTTCGTCAATTATATAAATTTTATACCGACTATTTACAGGTGCATACATAACCTTTTCCAGAATATTCTGAGCATCTTCAACTTTTCTGTTACTTGCAGCATCAATTTCAATAACATCCATAGGAGTAGAATTTGTAATATCAATACAATTTTCGCAAACTCCACAAGGGTTAATTGTCGGTCCCTCCTTACAGTTTAACGACTTTGCAAAAATACGTGCAGTAGATGTTTTACCAGTACCTCTAGGGCCTGTAAACAAATAAGCATGTGATATTTTATCCAATTCAATTGCATTTCTTAATGCTTTTTTAATATGCTCTTGTCCAACAACCTCCTCCAATTTTTGAGGGCGGTATTTTCTGTATAAAGGTATATATTTCTCGTTCATGGTAATATAATAACATAATAATAAGAATTATGGGTGAAAATATGAATATTATTAAGCCGGCATTATTAAAAAATGGAGATACAATAGGAATACTTGCTCCATCAGGAGCAATGGATAATGACACAAATTTAAAAAGAGGAATTTCTTTTTTTGAAAAAAGAGGTTTTAAAGTAAAATTAGCCGATAATATTTATTCCTCAAACAGATATCTTGCCGGAAGTGACAAAGAAAGATTAGATGCCATTCACAAAATGTTTTCAGACAAATCTATTAATGCAATAATTTGCCTACGGGGTGGATATGGAGCAATTAGGTTAATTAATCAAATTGATTATAATGTTATACGAGAAAACCCAAAAATTTTTTGCGGATACTCTGATATTACGGCTCTTAACGTAATGTTTTTAAAAAGAGTCGGACTTTCGACATATTCAGGTCCAATGATAATGAGCGATTTTGGTCAAGAAAATTTATGTGATTACACAATAAACAAATTCTTTCAAACAGTTCAAGAAGGGAAATTTGATTATGAAGGAAAATTTTGGGGCGGTAACTTGTCAACACTCGTTTCGTTATGCGGGCAAGACTTTATTCCCGATTTTAAGTTCACTCTATTTTTAGAAGATTTGAATGAACCACCATACAAAATTGATAAAATGGTAACTCAATTATTCAATATTGAAAAATTAAGAAAAAATGTTGAAGCAATTGCTATTGGAGATTTTCTTGATGTTGAAGAAGATATTAATTACATTTTTGAGGAATTAAAAGTTCCGCTAATAAAGAATTTTCCAGCATCACATTCTGCAAAGAAAGCAACTATACCGCTTGGATAATTTCAACCATTAACAAATAATTAATTTTATATTAAGCAACTACTCCCATATTTTTTTTTATTATAAAATATTACTACCGTATTAGATAATATAAGGATAAAAGATATGTGGGATTATTCAGATAAAGTTATAGATCATTACAGAAACCCGAGAAATGTCGGAAAAATTGATAATGCAGATGCTATTGGCGAAGCCGGTTCACTTGCTTGTGGCGATTCTTTAAAAATTTATTTAAAAATTAAAGACAATATCGTAACAGATGCTAAGTTTCAAACATTCGGCTGTGGTTCAGCAGTTGCAAGTTCAAGTATTTTAACCGAAATGATTATCGGAAAAACTGTTGATGAAGTTAAGAAAATCACCAATAAAGATATTGCAGACCAATTAGGCGGGCTTCCACCTGAAAAAATGCACTGCTCTGTTATGGGTTATGAAGCATTAGAAGATGCACTTAAAAACTGGGGCGATTACACTGATTTAGACGATTTGAGGAACGAAGAAAACAAACCTAAAACTTCTGAAAAAATTGTTTGTACATGTTTTGGCGTAACAGAAAATGTTATTTGGGATGCAATCAAAATCAATGGCTTAAAAACTGTTGAAGAAATTACAAATTATACTAAAGCCGGTGGAGCTTGCGGAAAATGTAAAGCAGCAATTCAAGATATAATTGACACTTATTACAAAAAAGAAGAAAAGGAAGAAACAAGTTCACTTACACCTGCTCAAAAAATTCTAAAAATCAACAATATTATTGAAAACCAGATTTCACCTGAATTGAGAAAAGATGGCGGGGATATCACTTTGGTTGACATTCAAGATAACAAAGTTTTGGTAAAACTTCGTGGAAAATGTTCTGGTTGTAAAAATTCACACTTAACACTTAAAGCGTTTGTTGAAAGTACTTTAAGAGATACTGTTGATAAGAATATTGAAGTTGTAGAGGTATAAAAATGAGTTTAATATATTTAGATAATAACGCAACCACAAAGGTTGACCCACAGGTATTGGAAGCAATGCTACCATATTTTAAAGAAGAATACGCAAACCCATCAAGCGTTTATGAATTTGCAAAACGGTCTAACCATGCAGTTAGAGAGGCTAGAGGCGTAATCAAAGATTTTTATAACGCTAGAGATGAAAAAGAAATTATTTTCACATCTTGCGGTTCTGAAAGTGCAAACACGGCAATTCGTGGCGTTTTGAATATGAATAAAAATAAACGTCATATCATTACAACAAAAGTTGAACACCCTTGCGTGTTGAACCTTTATAGAGCATTAGAAAAAGAAGGTTACAGAGTTGATTATATTGGCGTAAATTCTAATGGAGAGCTTGATTTAGAACAATTAAAAGAAGCTATTGATGAAGATACTGCTCTTGTGTCTGTAATGTATGCTAATAATGAAACCGGTGTTGTTTTCCCAATCAAAAAGATTTCCGAAATTATTAAATCCAAAAATCCTGAAACCAAATTCTATGTTGATGCCGTTCAGGTTACAGGGAAACTAGCTATTGATGTTCAAGATTTGGGCGTTGATTTAATGGGAATTTCGGGACACAAATTCCACGCACCAAAGGGAATTGGCGCATTATATGTTAATTCAAAAACTTTAATTACACCATTGATAATTGGTGGTCACCAAGAACGTGGGAAACGTGCCGGAACAGAAAATGTTCCATATATTGTCGGAATGGCAAAGGCGGCAGAACTTGCTATGGATAGTTTGAAATATGAAACTACCGAAATAAAAAGACTTCGTGACAAATTGGAACAAAATATTGTTAAAAACGTATTCAATGCAAGATTGAATGCAGGAATTATCAACAGAGTTCCAAACACTACAAATATTGGTTTTGAATACATTGAGGGCGAATTAATCCTTCTTCACTTAAGTGATTTAGGTATTTGCGCAAGCTCAGGTAGTGCCTGCACATCTGGTTCACTAGAACCATCTCATGTATTGAGAGCGATGAATGTTCCATTTACCGCTGTTCACGGCAGTATCAGATTTTCTTTAAGCAGATTTACTACAGAAAAAGAAATTGATTATGTATGCGAAAAAATGCCTGAAATAATCGAAAAATTAGTAAGAATTTCTCCATTCCAAGACGAATTAGAAGCTTTGAGAAAATTGAAACAGTAAAAGTTGGTCAATAGGGCGTTAAAACGATAAGATTTTACAGTCATTCTGAGCAAAGCGTTTTATCAACCATGCGATGTTTCGCCTTCGCCTCAACATGACCCGATAGAAAAACTTATTAAGATAAAAGCATTGGTAAGATATAATATCCCACCAATACTTTTAATTAAGTAGGTTGGGCTTTCTAACTCAACAATAAAACTAGCAATTACCCCTTACGGAATAGCACCACTTATCTCTACTAGGGAATGAGTATAATAAAATGAGATTTATACTCCCAAAGTCCTACGATTTTTTAGCTATTTATCAGTATTTTTAAATTCTTTTTCTGTGTAATAGTTTTTTATATCATTCACGCTTATCCTATCGGTAAGGAGTGATTATGAAAAAATTTATTGTTATTTTAGGGTTATTAATTAGTATTTCACCGTGTTTTGGTGCAACTCAATATTCTTCAATCTTGGATAATATTGAAAACTCTCTATACGGTTTTACATATACAACATCTGATGATGCCACAAGACTTTCTCGCATCGAACAAACTGTCTACGGACAAGCGAAATCAAACAAATCAATTTCTGATAGAGTTTCATCATTAAAAAAAGATATGTCTGCCGATTTAATTGGACATGAAATAACTCCGAAAGAAGATACATTTATGGAGGAAGATGATATTTACAAAGAAGAAAAATTAGCTCAAAATAGTGTACCACCTGCAGGAGCTAATGTTGATTATCCATCCATAAACGAACTTGAAAAAGAAATTTTTAAACAAGAATTTAAAACTAAAGACTTAAATTCACGTCTTGCTTCGCTTGAGCAAAAATCTCTCGGCAAAACCTACGAAAACGAACCGTTTTCTGCTCGAGTAGAAAGATTACAGGCAAAAATTAAGCCAAAATCGTTTATGAATAACAGTATCGCTCAATCTTCAAACGGTTTTTATGATGAAGATGTTGTTCAGCTAGATAAAAATTATAAACTCGACGAATACCAACCACCTGAGTTTGATTACGATGCTTATAATTCAAGAAACGCAAAACCAACAAACCTTGCCACTGTAGAAAAGGCAATATTCAAAAGAACTTTTGCAAACGACAACATGGACAACAGATTGTCACGCCTCGAAAGCACTATGTTTGGCACGACTTTTGCTACAGATAGCGAAAATGATAGATTAAGACGAATTTCAAGTGCTTACAAGGCAACAAAAAGTGCAAGCAAATACGATTCAAACAAGTTTTCTCAAAATATGGCAACCGCAATGCAAATAGGAACATTGTTATTAATGATCTTGGCATGCGTACTATAGAATAATCTGTAATTCAAAGTAACACCGTTATTTCAATAAATTTTTCAAGTTCTTAAACCCTTGAACAGCATCTTTCATTTGTTGATTTGCTTCTTCTGCCTGCTTCTTTTGCTCATACATGTGTTGGTTAAAAGCATCTTTCTTTTCCTGAACGGCATCTTTAACTGCCTGTTTTGTTACTTTAACCTGTTCTTTAATAGTCGTTTTTTGAATTGCAGACATATCACAAGTTGAAAGCCATTTGAAAGATTTTACAGAACTTCTGCTTTCTACGCCACCATTAAATACTACTTTGAAATCCTTGTAATTTTTATTTCCAGATGAAAGTGCCGGAATTGCAGAAATATTTTCACCTCTCGGGTTTGTTGTAAGAGCATTAATTATCTTACCCGTTGCTGTTCCGAATTTTGGAATATATGAAGTCAATTTAGTAACCGATAAATCTCCAAGTGGTCCAAGCACAGAAACAATTTCTGCAGAAATTCTACCTAAAATAATCACATTTGCTGTAGAGTTCAAAAGGTTATACCTACCTTTTACGTAATATGCCATTGAAGGCCCTGATGTTTTGACAGGATTTAATACTGCCCAACCATTATTAAATGTCATATTACCTGAAACTGTCTTAAAGTGTGCGGTATTTTTTATAGCCGGAAGCGATTTTATTGAATTTATAGCAGCTTTTATAATACTGTTTTGTTGCAAGTTTTGAGCGAACAAGAAGTTTTCAAATCTACCAATATTTCCAAACGAACCGTCTGAGATATCAAATGATGCCTTTCCTTTCAAGTTCTTCATCATCTCCACATCAGTTGTTCCGTGTAAAGCAACATTCGCATTAAAATTCAATTTTCCGGACAAAGCGTTTTTAAGTCCTGCAGCACCCTCAATTGCCTTTTCTGCATTCATGCCAGAACCGTTAAATACTACTCCAATATGCCCATTATTTATATTATACGAAATATTCCCATTTACTTTTCCGGAAAAAGCTTCTCCTGTTATATTTTTCAAATTAAATACATTATTTGTTAAATTGAAATCCGATGTCAAGTTTTCAGCAACAATCCCACCGGTCACAAACTTTTTAAGAGATCCTTTCCCTTTAACAATCGGTCCATTTAAAGAAATTTGCATATCAGACATTGTTAGAGGAATTTCCGGAATTTTAACCAATGGAACTGTTGCAGAACCTTTAAGAATAGGATTTGCAGCAACACCATTTACATCAATATTACCTATCGCCGTAACTTTAGACTTATTAAATCCCGGAATTACAAACGTAACACTGTTTGGAGTAGATACATTTAGGTTCAATTTTTGAGATTTATACAAATCACTAATTCCACCCATCAAATAACAAACTCCAACGCCATTTGCAAAAATTCCCGTATCAGAGAATTTCAAACTATCACCGCTTAATTTTGCATTTCCTTTAATTACGGTTGTTTTACCTTTCAATTGATCAACAGAAAGAATTGACACATAATTAGTTGGATTTGATGTTAAACTAAACGCAATATCTTGTTTTTTCTCATCTCCTGTGACGTTAACCTCCAAAGGTAATTTTCCATTAGCAGTAACAAAACTTCTAAAATCTTTCGGTATCATTGAGCGCAAATCCGAACCTAAAAGATTTCCTTTTGCCTTGATATTAAAGGTTAAATTTTTGGACATATAATCTGCAACTTTTCCTGTAATATCTATCCTTGAATTATCTAATATGATATATGCACTGTTAATTAAAATATCTTTTTCTCCAAAAGATATTTTAGTTAAAGGAGCTGAAATTGTTGCCATTGGATTAATAACCTTAGCTCCTGCGACATTAACCAATCCATCCATTTTCTTACCATCAGTTGTCAAATTAACTTTTGAATTAGCAACTCTTATTGACGTATTAGACGGAGTGTTTTTCAAATTAACGTTATCAATACTCAAATTAACTTTAGGAACAATTTTGTCTAATTTTCCATTTATAGACGTATTCATAGAAACAGTTCCACTATAGATTTGATTTTCTTTCAACAAAGCCATTTGCCCCGCAGCCAAAAGCAATCCTTTGAGTTGAAGTTTATCAGCCGTAACCAATAAATCAGCCGTTGCATCTTGAGTTACAGAACCACTAATTTTTAATGGTTGTCCTAATACTGTTAAACCAGCTTTTCTAATATTTATCATATTATTTGCAAAATCAATATCTGCACTAATATTATTTACCGCTGCATTGTACAGCTTATAAGCAATAGAGGCAGAAGGAATTTTTAAATATCCTGAAGATTCAATAGTTTTCAAATTAGATTTGATATTAAAATCAGCATCAATTCCACCTGTTGCAGTCAATGTATCTAAATCATTATAATCAAATGATTTTGCGACACTATCTATCAAATCAAATACACTTTTAAACTGCGCATTTGACTTGCAATTCAAATCAATTTTTGGATGTTTGCCTGTTTTGAAATTTCCAACCAATTCTGTCAATTCATTATCAGCAGTGTATAGTTTTGTGTATAATTTAACACCATTTCCTTTAAGTTTTATATCAACAGAACTAGAAGGTAATTTTTGACCATCTACCGCAACCCCTAAATTTGTTACATCAATTGAGCCTAACATATCAATATTGTCAAGAGTTCCAACAGTTTTGATATCCCCTTTAATATCCGCAGTCAATTGATTTTTATATATCGCTTTAAATATATCAATTACGTTTATATTAAAATCGGTTTGATTTGTAGTTTCTTCTTCTTTTCCTGCAAACACAATATCATTCAAATCAATATTCGGCATTATTTTGTTTAACAATTTGACATCATAATTGAATTGCTCTCTATCCTGCAACATAGCCTTACCATCAAGAGCAACTTTTATTTTTTTATTCAAGATAAAATCCGTTATAGAAATATTGTTTCCGTAAATAGAATACATTTTATCTGTAGGAATATCTATAAATGCTATATTATAATTGTTTATATTGATGTTAGGGAGATGGTTTGATAGTTTTAAGCCATATGGCAGAGCAGTAAGAACTTGTGATTCCCCGTCATTATTATCATCATTCTGAGGAATATAATCTTCTATCAAGAATTTTCCGTCTTTTTTTACTTTCAAGTTCAAATTGATATTATCAGCTCCAACCATATCAGCTTCAATTCGTCTTGCTAATATAGGAATTAATGACATTTTGGCTTGTACATTATCAACTGTTAAGAACTTTTCACCAGTTGGTAAAGCAACTTCAACATGCCCAACCTTTGCGCCAATAGTCAATTTTGGAGTAGACACAATATTTATATTATCAAGTTTTACCTTAAACCCGCAAGATTTTTCTATAATATTTGAAATTTCCCCACTATAAGAATTTACTACCCCAGTCAAAAATAAAGGAGCAATCAAAAAACACATATACAAAACAACAATCACTGACACAACGCTAATTAGCGTATATTTCAAATACTTATTCATAATAATATCCCTCTTTTGTGGATAATTTTAACACAATTACACAAATTTTTAAAGCTTATTTTTTCTTTCTATCCGGATAACAATTCCAGTTAATTTGCTCGTTTTTCCTAAACCAAGTCAATTGACGTTTAGCATAATTTCGAGTATTTTGCTTTAATTTATCTTTTGCCTCATCTAAAGACAATTCCCCATCAAGATAAGATAATACTTCTCTATACCCGATTGTGTCTGTTATATTAGAAATTCTTCCATGTTTTTGGAGTAATTTTTTAGTTTCGTCAATCAAACCTTGCTCAATCATCAAATCAACTCTTTTATTAATTCTGTCATATAAAATTTCTCTAGGAAAGTTTAGACCTACCCATTCAACATTAAACTCTTTTTCTTTAACTCCACGAACCAAATCCAATGGTTTACCGGCTAATTTTATAATCTCTATATAACGAATTAATTTCTTTTTATCATTTTTTTCAACAGAATTTGCAGCTTTTTCATCTAATTTAGTAAGCATTTCCAGTAATTCTTCATAAGAATAACTTGATAGTTCTTTTCTCAATTCATAATCAGGTTTTACATCCGGCAAATCATAATTTTCTAACAAAACCCTAAAATATAACCCTGTTCCACCTACGACAATCGGAACTTTACCACGTGAAATTATATCCGTTATATGTTTCTTAGCCTCTTTTACATACAATCCAACAGAATAATTATATTCCGGTTCTACAACATCAATCATATAATGCGGAATTTCTTGCATCTCATCAATTGTTGGTTTTGCTGTCCCAATATCCATTCCCTTATATACAAGCCTTGAATCTGCTGAAATTATTTCACCATTTATTTTTTTAGCCAACTCTATTGCGTATGAAGTTTTTCCACTCGCAGTAGCTCCAACAACAGCAATAACCCTATTGTTCATCTCCACCCGCATACTTTTTATCAAAATACAAGAATATCAACACAACTAAATAAACAGAGAAATAGAACAATATAATACTCATTACGATATAAGCAAATGGATTTATTACCGCAAAAGTATTTATAAATAGTAACACAAAACCCATAAACCACAATGTAATAAACAACCTTATAGTTGTAAAGAAATCTTTAAATAATTTTACTATAGATTTCCAAAGTGCCAACAATGGATTTGGAGTAAAACAAATTATCTCAGGAATCCACAACATCAAAAAGTACATAACAATTGATGTTACAGACATAAATAATAAACTCCATTTACCAAAAAATATAATTTGCTCAACAGATAATTTATCTATAAACGCAGGCATTCCCTGATTTGCAGCCAATTCAGAATTTATAGCTAATTCTTGTAAATGCTGCATTGATTCTGTATCCAAACCACCAATTATATTTACTCCTAACAAATATACAATTGGAGTTGCAATTGCTTGAATAAACAAAAATATTACATAAACACCAACAAATGATAGGAAAAATTTTCCAACCCCGACAGGAAATTTTTTGAACAAATGTAGCGTCGCCTTAGCCCTATCAGTATCTAGTATAAAAATTTTCTTAGAAAGTTTAACCGCACCTTTTACCATATAAAACCAGCCGGCACAAAACACCCCAAACATAAACAAAACTGTTATTGAGGCAATTAAAAATTTTGGAGTTGAATCAATATTGTATTTTGAATAAAGAGAATACAAATCAAGCACTTTTATAAACACAATCAATGGAATTGCCAAAATAATATTATAATTAGTTACCTTTATTGCCTCTTTAAACAATTCACGCATATTATATATCCTTTAAAAATTTATCAACAAACTACTTTTCAACTTCAACAGCAATTTTTTCACTTTGAGATTTTTCTTTTGCTAATTTACGTTTACGTCTTCTCATCAAATCTACAAAAGCTTCCAATCTTGTCAAATATCCGGCTTTTCCTGTTTGTTCATCCATAATCAACGGTAAAATAGGGATATCACAATTTTCTCTCATTGCAGGAAAAATATTTTGCGACATAATTTCCGGCATACAAGTGAATGGGCTTATGTGAATAATACCATCAATCCCTCTTTCATTTGCATAAGCAACATCAGAAACGCACTCCAAAGAATCTCCACCTATATCCCTCATCAAATAAGGTTTTGCAAGACGATATGCCCTTTGGAGGTGAGTTTCACCATCTCTAAAAACTTTCGGAATAATTGCATCTTTAATAAAACTACTTACAGTCAAGCTCCTTCGAACTTGAACCCCCATTTTACCAAGCTCTTTAGTTATATTTTGATTTGAAAAAGCATCGCAAACCAAATAAATTTCTCCAGTCAAATCAACTTTCAAAACTTCTTTCTTCTCATCGATCTTAACTTTTTTCATTTCATCAAAAGCTAACTTCTTAGCACGTTTCAAATCTCTGGAATGTTCTACATCTTTGATATACTGTAAAGCTTTAGCATAATGTTTGTCTGCATCACCTTGATTTATTTCTCTAGCTCTGTAATAAGCTAAATTTTCTTCCAAATCATCAAGCAAAAACATTTTTCTTATTGCAATATTAATAGCTCTTGCAAACAAAATTGGATCATTTTTTCCACTGATTTCTTTTAACACATTATACATACCTTTAATTCCGTCATAAAGGGAAAGTTCTATGTATCTGGCATGATATCCCATATCCACAAGCGCATTTTCAATGCTATTACCATATTGTCCTAATCTGCAACATCCCGGAGATGTAATCATTGCAACATAATCAGCACCACCTTCAATTGCTTCAATAAAGTTTCCTAAAATCAATTTATATGGCAAACAAATAGCTTCAGGAGAATGTTTAGTTCCCAAAGACAATGTTTTTTTACTTGTATAAGGAGGAATAAAAGGTTCTACACCAATTTTCTTTAGTGCAGCAGCCCATGCTATACATACAGAACCCATATGGGGAAATGCTACTTTAACTTTTTTATCTTCTTTACTCATATTTTTATCTCTTATTGTTGTGTATATTTCAAATCAGGATGACGTGCTGCAAGCGTTTCATCTAAACGTTTAACCGGAGTTGTATGCGGAGCTGAAATGACTACTTCCGGATTAGTTTTAGCTACTTTTGCAATTTTCAACATTGCATCGACAAACTCATCCAAAACTTGTTTGGTTTCTGATTCTGTCGGCTCAATCATAATTGCTTCATGAACAATCAGAGGGAAATAAACCGTTGGCGGATGGGTATTTTCATCCATCAGTGCTTTTGCAATATTTAGAGTTGAAACACCATTTTCATGTTTTTGTTTCTCTCCAGAAAGAACAAATTCGTGCATACAAGGTTCATCATAAGGCAATAAATATGCACCCTTCAATTTTTCTTTCAAATAATTGGCATTCAATACGGCATTTTCGCTAGCTTCTTTTAGATTATCACCCATCATTAAAATGTAGGCATAAGCCCTGACAAGCACTCCAAAATTACCATAAAAACCTTTTACACTACCCACTGAGTTTTTCAAATTATAGTTTCTATAATAATTTTCACCATCAAAAGCAATTGTCGGAACAGGTAAATAATCCTTCAATTTTTCAACAACACAAACAGGTCCAGCACCAGGTCCACCACCACCATGAGGAGTTGAAAATGTTTTGTGCAAATTCAAATGAACTACGTCAAACCCCATCAATTTTGGATTTGTATGTCCCATAATTGCATTAAAGTTAGCTCCGTCATAGTACAATAATGAACCATTCTCGTGCATCAATTTAGAAATTTCAAGAACATTTTCTTCATAAATTCCCAAAGTATTCGGGTTAGTCATCATAATTGCAGCGACATCACTATCCAAAAGCTCTTTCAATGCTTCAACATCAACCTGTCCTTTTTCGTTTGATTTCACCGGAACAACATCAAATCCGCACAAATGCGCACTTGCGGGGTTCGTTCCGTGAGCGGAATCAGGAATAATAACCTTTTTACGAATTTCACCTTTTACTTCAAAATATTTTTTAATTACCATCATACCGGTTAATTCACCATGCGCACCTGCAGCCGGTTGCAATGTAACAGCATCCATTCCGGTAATTTTTTTCAAAGCCTCTTGCAACTTAAACATAAGTTCCAAAGCACCTTGACAATCTTCATCTTCTGATAACGGATGAAGATTTATAAAGCCTTCAAGTCCAGCCAAAAGTTCATTAACTTTTGGATTATACTTCATAGTACAAGAACCCAAAGGGTAAAAACCTTTTTCTATACAAAAATTCAAATCTGATAATTCTTTATAATGACGCATTGCCTCTAACTCACTGACACTAGGCAAGCCAATTTCACCTTCTCTAACAAAATTTTTGTCTAAAAAAGTCAAATCTTCTTTTTCATCTGTTAATTCAATACCTGTAACCCCATTACTTTTTTCAAAAATTGTTTTCACTACAAAATCCCCTGTCTTTTTAAATCCCTTTTAATTTTATCTAATCCTGACTGAATAATACGTGATATTCTCGACTGCGAAATATTAAATTCTTCTGCAATTTCTCTCAATTTTTTCTCTTTAAAAAACTTATATTCAATTAATTCACGCTCTCTTGCAGGAAGTTTTTTCATAGATTCAATTATTTCTGCCTTCAATTCAACAAGCTCAATTGATTCTTCAGGAGTTTTATCTTCTGCTTTAATTTGAATAGGAACTTCCGCATCTTGCAATTCATCAATAGAAAGAATTGTTTTGTAAACTTCTTCCCTCAAATTTCCATCATCTTCTACACTCTGTTGCCTTCTGTTTTTTAGAGAATACCATTTGTAACGTCTTCTAACTTCATTTCTGATAGCCCATTTTATAGCAGTAGAAAGATAAGTATTGTTATAATTTTCAGGAGAATGATTTTTAAATAATATGTATAAAGTATGATTTCCGATATTAATAAGTTCAGGCAACTCAATCAAGTGCGAAGATGAGAATTTTTGGTATTCCACCTTTGCAATCGTTTCTATCAGGTCTTTATAATCTCTTAAATTGATTTTTTGTTGAATGTTCTGTTTCGCTGCCATGACTATAACATATTCCTATTAAAACATTTCCCTAAGTACATAATAACAAAAAAAAATATAGAATACCAGACAATGTAATTTTCCTTAACATAAATTATATTAATTAAAAGTTAATACCCAAAAAGACAATTGAAAAAGGAGAGATTATGAAAATATTATTTTGCACAGACGGCTCTAAAATCAGTTTTAATGCACTCAAAAACATTGCATACTGGATTAAACAAGCAACAATTGACACAATTTGTGTAATTGATTGGAATATTCTTCCTGCAGAAATTACAATTGATGAAGAAAATTTTTCTTTTTCTTGTGCAAATGTTGCAGACACAATTCTTGACTATGCGGAAGAAGAAATCAAAAATCTTGGCTTACAACTCGGCAACCGAATTAAAAATTGTGGCTCTGCTATTGAAAGCATTTTAGAGCAGTCCGAAAAAGAAAAATATGACCTTATCCTAATGGGATCACACGGCAAAAAAGGTATTCAAAAATGGCTTGGTTCTGTTTCTCAAGAAATTATAAATAGTAGTAAAATATCAGATTATATTGCAAAAAAAGAAAACAATAAGAAAAAAGTTCTATTTACAACCGACGGAACAGAATGTTCACTATCAGTAATCGGGGAAATCATATCTGATATTGAACTTAGCGATAAAGAAGTTCATATCTGCATGGTTAATGAAGACCCTAATTTGTTATTTTTAGAAGGCACTCTCGATACAAATTGGTTACTTGATATACAAAAACAACAATATATGTATGCCTCAAACGCCATTGAATCTATCAAAAAAATAATCGAAAGCAGAGGAATAGAAGTTAATCAAAGTACAATCTTAACAGGTATTCCTGCACAAGAAATCATAAATTATGCCAAAAACAATGAAATAGATTTGATAATATTAGGATCTCGTAACAAATCTAAAATGGACAGATTTTTGATGGGTTCGGTAAGTAAACGCATTTTAGAAAATGTTGTTAGTGACATTTGGCTCGTAAGATGCGAAAGTTAAATTCTTGTTACATTATATAATGAATTTAATAAAATTTATACAGAAGAACTGGCAAATTATAATAAAGAACATTCTATTTTGGATGAGAACAAGAAACATCAATCTCAAAGTTTAAAAGATTGTTTTTTACTTCGTTTTAACTTGAAATATAAAAGTACTAAAACATATTATTAATAATTTGACTGTTCCTACAAATAGTGTCATAATTAACCTATGTTTAAATATTATAGCAAATATGCACCGTATTTATTTTTGTTACCGGCAGCAGTAGTGCTTGTAATATTCTTTTTTATACCGTTTTTTCAGACATTTTTATTAAGTTTTTTAGACTACTCAACAAATATATACAAGCCAGAATTTATCGGACTTGAAAACTATATAAAATTATTACATAATCCAATTTTTTATAAAGTTTTGTGGAATACTTTCATATATTTATTTGTAGCAGTACCAATTCTTGCGATATTTCCTCTGTTTTTAGCTGTTCTTATTAATCAAAAAATCAGAGGAGTAACATTATATAAAATTCTTATATACCTACCCGTAATCGTATCAATTGTTGTAGCTGCAATAGCTTTTAAATGGCTTTATGCAGATCAAGGGATTTTGAACTATGCCGTAACAAGTCTTGGGTTCAGCTCTATAGGTTGGTTAACCGATCCAAATTACGCACTATATTCAGTAATAATTGTTACGATTTGGAAAGGTATCGGGTATTATATGATAATTTATTTAGCTGCATTAATGAGTGTTCCAAATGAATTATACGAAGCGTGCGATATTGATGGAGCAAGTTTTTTAACTAAACATTTAACAGTAACAATTCCGCATATAATGCCTACAATTGCACTTGTTACAACAATCAGTGCAATTTCTGCTATGAAAGTTTTTGCAGAAATATACGTTATGACCAAAGGTGGACCTTTAAATTCAAGCAAAACAATTGTTTATTATATTTACGAAAGAGCATTTGAAAACCTCGATCTAGGTTTTGCATCTGCAATGGCAGTAGTTTTATTAATCATTGTAATGCTATTTTCTTTAATAAACATTTTTTGTTTTGAAAGGAATAAGTATGAGATATAATATAGAAACAGCTAAGCAGCTTGGAAATGAAGTAGTTAAAAAAGAAACACACAAATCATATCATTGCGCAATCTATTGTAAACGAGCAGCAAAAATAAGAAGTACATTTTTTTCTCATCTTGTTCTTATTTTGGTTTCATTAATTTCAATTTTTCCATTCATTTGGTTAATTTCAACTTCTTTAAAAGGAAATAGTGAGAACATCTTTGCTTACCCGCCGCAAATAATACCACAAGACTTTACTTGGGCAAACTACACCGGAGTTTGGGATAAAGTTAATTTTATCGGATATTTTATAAACAGTATGATTGTTGCCGGAGGAACAGTTGTTTTAAACCTGATTTTATCAGCAATGGCAGGTTATCCACTTGCGAGAATGGAATTTAAAGGAAAAAAGATTACATTTTTTGCGATTTTAGCAACAATTATGATACCATTTCAGGCAATTATGTTACCTGTTTATTTGATTACTTTAAAACTCCATTTAACTGATAATGTAAATAATTTTGCTGGATTTATGGGGTTAATAATGCCATTTGCGGTTAGTGCTTTTGGGATATTTTTAATGCGCCAAGCTTTTTTAGGAATTCCCAAAGAAATGGAAGAAGCTGCAATTGTTGATGGCTGCAATGTTTTTCAAGTATTTTGGAAAGTTCTTATGCCAATGGTAAAACCATCACTTGCCGTTCTTGCAATATTTACATTTATTGGTTCGTGGGGAGAATTTTTATGGCCTAGTATTGTGTTGACAAAAGAAGCAATGTACACTTTGCCTGTCGGAGTAAACAACTTGCAAGGAATGTTTTCTTCAAACTGGAGATTTATCGCAGCAGGCTCAATCCTCTCAACAATTCCTATTTTGATATTTTTCTTAGCAATGCAAAGATACTTTATCTCTGGAGAAAATGAAGGCGCAGTAAAAGGGTAAAGCCTATCTCCACGGATAATCAGATTTTATTTCCCAACCATCCATCATTATAACTAATGTACAAGCATAACCGGACTTCCGTGCACTTTTTGATTTTGAACACATGTGAAGTTTATCAGACAAAGCTTCTTCTCTTTCAACTTTCCCCCAATGACTTGGAGCCAAACCAAAAGAAGGCGTTATTCCAAAAGCAAATAAATCTCTCCCTAAGATATTCGGTTTTTTAAACCCATTTGTATCAACCAATATTCCTCTACCAGTATTTTCACCAGATGACCACCCATCAACAAAAATAATCGTTCCATCAGATAATTTAATTACAGAATTATTTTTATCATTAACGCTACTTTCTGTTATTCTATCGCCATTCAAATATTTATAATTTATAGTTTTGTGAATATCAAAACCGTTTGTTTGTTCTGCATCTTTGAGAAATGGTTTTAGATAAGTATTCATAAAAGTTTCAGCAGGCAAATCATAATTCCAATATTCCTTATCACCATTTTCTAATTCAGACATTTTAACCGCTTGAGATAATTGAGAATAAGCCTTTTTCAAAGCAGTAACAGTTTCTTTTTTCTGATAATTAGCAACCAATGTAGGAATAGTCATAGCGGCAACAACACCAATTATGCCAAGTGTAATTAGAACTTCAGCTAAGGTAAAGGCTGCTAGGCGGTTTAAAAACAGGTGTAGACCATGATTATGAGAGGATTTTAGACTATTGCCCCCCCCCCGATGCAACTAAAAAATCTCTTTTTCATAAAAATTCCTCTCTTTTTTTATTATTAACATATCCATTTTAACAAATTTTTTGATGTTTTTCAAGTAGTTACCTCAATTCTCCCCAAGTGGCGAGGGAAAAGATTAGAAGTATTGAAGATATGAAAGGAAATTGTTTTACTGATAAGGTCTACTCACTATTCACCACTCACCATTCACTTATTCATACCGATACGGACTTTTCACTTCTCACTAAAAGCTGCTTTTATTTCATCTAAATCTACTTTATATTCTTTAACAAAACTTAAACATTTCCTCTTTTTAAATGATGTAACAATTTGTATATTAGATAGAATAGATATGTAAAGAACAATAATTTGGGAAGTTTAATGAGCCAGAGTTTTGATTTTACATCATATAATAACATTAAAAGGTTGTCAGAAGACGAGCTTACCGCCTTGTGGGAAGAATATCTTAAAGATAAAACCAACAAAGCTGCACGTGATACCCTTATTGTTCAATATATTTATTTGATTAGATATGTTGTTGGGCGTGTGAAAGTTACTCTACCTGCAACTATTTCTATTGAAGACATCGCAGGTTACGGTGTTGAAGGACTTATAAATGCTATCGAAAGATACTCACCCCAAAAGAATACAAGATTTGAAACCTACGCACTTATCAGAATACGTGGCGCAATTTTAGATAGAATTAGAGCGCAAGACTTTTTACCTAGAAGCGTTAGAAAAAAAATTAAAGATATTAAAGTTGCACAAGAAAAACTTAAACAAGATTTAGGTAGAATGCCAACAACTACAGAAGTTGCAAATTATCTTGATATGGAACCTGACAAAGTTAACCAACTTCTTGCTGAAGATACAACAATGACTTCGCTATATGACAAACGAGGAAACACTGATGATAGCGTTGAAATTATTGACACTATTCAAGATGAAAACAAACTTAATCCGCAAGAAAAAGCTGAAGAACAAAACGTTAAACAAGAACTTGAAAAAGCTTTAAAAAGGTTACCGGAACGTGAAAGAATTATAATGGTTCTTTACTATCAAGAAAACATGACATTAAAAGAAATTGGTGAAACAATTAATATGTCTGAATCTCGTGTTTGTCAACTTCACGCTCAAGGTATTATGAAGTTGAAAAACATCCTAAGCGAAAATAGAACAACAAGACTTCGTCAAAGCATTATCGCTTAACATCATATTCTATTAAGACGAAATCAACCCTGTTATCAAAACCTTTTGTGGTTGAAGAAACATTGTCTTTGAAGGGCATAAACTCCCCAAATCCGATAGAAAAAACTTTTTCTTGAGGCAAATTTCCGGCAATAGACATATATTCCGCAATATTTTGCGCTCTTGCAATAGAAAGTTCCCAGTTTTCTGCATAATCCCCGCATTCACCAACTTCTTCTGTATGATTTTCTATTACGCAATAATTTGGAAGTTTAGACAAAAGTATAGCTATTGTATCTAAAATATACAGAGAACTTTCCTTAATTCGTGCTTCATGCGAATTAAAAAATACACCTTCATCTATACTAACAATCAAACCTCTAGGGACTTTTGTGTAAATCACCCCATTTTTTATTGGCATAAAATATTTAAAAATCAACTCTAGTTTTTCGACATTTGGTTGATACAAAATTGACGTATCAATAACCGACTCCGAAAAACCGGTACAAAAAAACAATATCAAAATAAAAAAAAACAAATATAGATTTCTCACGCAAAAATAAACCTCAGAACCATTATTCAAGATTTCTGAGGCTTATACTATTAGACAAGTATTCAATTTACGGTTTTAGCACTGTCAAAACGCATTTGTCATTAAAATACTTGTTTGCACAATCCATAATATCTTGCGGAGTTACAGATTTAATCTTCTCAACTGCATTTTTATGGAAATCAAATCCAAATCCCATTATTCCATAATGCGCAAGCCAATTAGCTTGTTGAGAATTTGTTTCACTGATAAATGCCCATTTCCCAAAAATATTATTTTTGGCGTTTTCAAGTTCTTCTTCAGAAACAAGAACCGTTTTAATTTTTTCAATTTCTTCTTCAAAACCTTTTAAAGAAGTTTCAATATTTTTAGGTTCAGTTGCAATATAAATTGAAAAATTAGCAGATAATCTTGCAACATCATAAGCACTTCTAACAACGTAAGCCAAACCTTTTTTATCTCTCAATTCCAAGAACAATCTTGATGACAAACCGCTTGCGCCCAAAATTATATTTAACAATGCAATAGCAGGGTAATCGCTACTATCAGCAGAGCCGACAAGCCAACCTTTTAAAATATGTGCTTGATTTAAATCTGCTTGAATAACATCAACTTCTTTTGATTTTACTAATTCTGGCTTTCTCAAAACCGGTAATTCATCAACCGATTGAATTAAATCACCAAATTTTTCATTCAAAATATTATTAACTTTATCAAAATCCAAATCACCTACAAAAGCCACTACTTTTTTACTGTTATCAACAATTTCTTTGTAAGCATTTTTTACATCTTCTTTTGAAATATTTTTTAGATTTTCTAAAATAACAGTATTCGTAAAACCGTAATTATGCCCTTCATAGATATTTTTGTAATAACTATCAATAATTTTTGCACGAGGTGAATCCAATTCGGCAATAATTTCACCTTCAAGTTTTGTGCGTTCTTTTTCAAATTCTTCAAAAGTTGTGTTTTTAACAATGTCCTCAAAAATATCCATTGCACGTTCAAAATCTTCATTCAAACATACAAACTTAAATTTTACATAATCAAGCTTCAATTCTGCAGAAAATTCAATCGCATATTTATCTAATTCTTCTGACAATTGTTGCGCCGTACGATTTTTAGTGCCTTGCATAAAAAGTCTTACCATCAAAGAATAAACTCCGGCTTGTGATGACGGATTATTCAAAGAAAAGTTTAAATAAAACGCAACTCTAGGAGTATCAGGATTTCTTTTATATGCAAATTCTATATTATTTTTCAATTTTGTAACTTTGGTAGTCATACAATCTCTCCTCTATAATTGTAATTATTTTAACATAATTAGCTTGAAAATACAAATTATACAATTTCGTGTTAAAATGGAAAAAACGGAGAAATTATATGATGCAAGGATTGTTTATTACTTTTGAAGGCCCTGACGGTTGTGGCAAAACTACTCAGATGAAATTGTTAGCCGAATATTTTGAGAAAAAAGGGAAAGAAGTTGTTTTAACTAGAGAGCCTGGTGGCAAAGGATTGGGAGAAAAAGTTAGAGAAATTCTTCTTAATTATGATGGTGAAGTTTCTGACCGTTGCGAATCCTTTTTATTCCTTGCTGATAGAGCGCAAAATATTGATATTATCGTAAATCCTGCAGTAAAAGAAGGGAAAATCGTTCTTTGCGACAGACATATAGATTCAACAGTTGCATATCAAGGCTATGGCAGAGGCTTAAATATTGATAGAATTAATATGTTGAATAACCTTGCAACAAATGGAAAAAAGCCGGATTTAACTTTAGTTTTTGATGTTGATGTAGAAACTTCTATGAAGCGTGTCGGCAAAGAAAAAGATAGGATGGAAAGTGCCGGAATTGATTTCCATAATAGAGTTAGAAAAGGTTATTTAGAATTAGCAAAACAAGAACCTAAAAGAATTAAGGTTCTTGATGCTACAAAATCTATAGAAGAAATCCACAAAGACGTTATTAATATTTTGGCGGAAGTTTTTTAGTCATTAAAACATACGCCGTCGGACTTGCACCATTATCTTTCGTTGGATCAGTATTTAAAGGATTACACCCTCCACTGTAATAGTACCTGCATAATCCTCTAAAAGCATTATAGTCACTTCCTAAAGGATAAAAAATAACATCTTTATTTTTATTAGAATTTCCAGATGTTACACCTGCATTTACAAAATTTGCATCTGCGCCGATTAACAACGGAAAAATATCTTGTCCAACTCGATTAGGCAATTTTTTACCGTTTACATCAACCATAATATCAAAGTTAGTAGGATTACTATCTACTGCAAAAGTTGTTCCATCATTCAACAAATAAGCACAAGTTCCGATATTTCGTTTACTAACCCCGCCATATATACCTTCTTGTTCTTCTCCATAATAGTTATAAGCCTTGTCTGGCAACCAATCCGCAGTACTTTTGTTAGCATTTTTAACAGATGCAATAACATTCATTTTAGCGGCAATTGGGGCAAAGTTTTCACAATTTTCATCACCCTTACTAATATAAGAAACACAAGTGGAAATACTGTCTACACACTCATTATCAGCTTTATAAAGATCAACAGCCTGAGATATAGTACTAACAAATTTTTCTAAACTCGTCACCATAGCTTTTTCCCTATGATGTTGAATTAGACTAGGCATAGTCATTGCTGCAACAACTCCGATAATACCGAGAGTGATTAAAACCTCCGCCAATGTAAAGGCTATTTTACGAGAAT